>ERZ791859.477-NODE-477-length-26783-cov-5.375748_pt1 | contig 26783 bp, 20 predicted proteins | sample MGYA00509943_ERZ791859 | MGnify/ENA primary metagenome ERZ791859 (study PRJEB30046, sample SAMN00792065) | human gut metagenome | study: EMG produced TPA metagenomics assembly of the A metagenome-wide association study of gut microbiota in type 2... | reverse complement strand
TGGCAGACCGCCCAAACCCGCAACTACACCATCGCCACGATGGCCGAAGAGAGCGTCTACGCCCTCCGCACGGACGGCCGCCCCAGCTCGCTCGACGTTCTCTACGGGCTGGAGTTGGGGCGTAAACCGGTGCGTTGTTTTTGATGGGAGTTGTCGCTTGGTTCACGACTTTTCGCTAGTACAGACACCTTGTCCTTAGTGGCATTTCTTTGGCGAAGGTCAAGGCTCAGCAGATACATCTCGAGTAGTTATGTTGGCAATCATAGTTGCTGAGTTCTTGGACTCTGGCAAAAATCCCACCCCTGACTGTGATCAATTTGCAGGTATCATTCTCCTGTCAATAGAGCATCGTAAGCGCCTTATTCCCCGCAGAAGATTGGTTAGAAACTCCTCCAGGAGTTAAATGTAATTGGCGTCAATTTTACGAAATTGCCCGTAGAAGGTGGATAATAGAGCAGCATTCCCATCTTTCCTGCATCCATTTCGACGATTCGCAATGGCGTGTCTAGGACCTGCGTTTGGAGACAACCGATCATTGAATGAGCCCCTGATTTTTCGGACCTGGTCAGAAAGCGGCCGTATTCCACCTTCGTAAATCAGGCCATACAGCATTTACTGGCCGAGGCGGTTTTGGACAGCGAACCCACCTTGATTGCGGAGAGCAATTGGGTCTTTCATATTTTGAGCAAACAGTTTCGAGGGCCGTCGGCGATTCATCAAGGGCCGAAACGTAAGAGGATGTAACAATTCTCTAATATATCGTCCCCTGCCGCAAAGTTTCCGAGAAGAATCATCAGTTGTATAGGGACACGTGACACTAGCCATTGCCCCACGCATAAAATATGGCTGGTAGCAGATTCTGAGCCAAGGACAAAAACACAATCAGGCTCGTCAAAACGAACCTGATTGATAGTATAAAACGAAACTATTTACGGAGGAGATGTCCCTAAATGAGAAATATCAGCCCAGAATATTCTGTCCTACTTGCTAGTTTTACACTTATACATTATCTGGGCTTCTCCTTTAGAGTAACGAGTTTAAATCATGACCAGCTTGATCTTTATAGAAGTCAATATAATTACCAGTATATTCTTTCCCTATACGATTGTATAATAGCTGACATATTTCTTCTAAGGTTTTACCTTTATAATATTCGAATTGTTGAGGAGCCTCTCGAACTCCATTATTAATTGTTATACTTTCAATAGAATCTCCTTTTGCTTTTGATAGCTTTCTATGGCCATCAAAATCCACAAATGAATAAAGAGGCGTTTTCAAATTGATTTTTATTTCACATTTAGTAGCATCATTTTCATCAAGAAATAGATATACAGCATTTTCTACGGCTATAATTTCTTTGATATCTAATTTTAGTATATGCTGTTTTACTTTGGGTATTACTTTTATAATTGCATCTAACTCTGTGCGGTATATATTTGTATCTATACTTCTATGTGACAACGGATTTAACAATGTTCCTAAAGATAATATTATGGTTTGAATATCATCAGTGTCTCCATCCATACATTCAAAAAGAGATTTGGCTGCATCTATTTTTCCTCTCAATTTTTCTTTGGATAAGCCATCATCAGTTCTAGATATATATTTGGGGAAGAGCTGAATTAGTTCTTCAACCGATTTTCTCAAATAATTTGCAGAAGCCGGATAATCAAATTTTTTATAATGGTATATTGCGCGTGTATAGGCATCCTCTGAATCATAGCTAATTGGGTTGTTCGTGGGAAAGTTATCGTTATATATCTCTTTAAACAGCCAAGCACTTTCATAACCTTTAATTTTTTGCTTGACAACTTCTTTAACTAATTCAAAGAAGGCTCTATCATGAGTAAATAAATATATTTTATATTGATTTACCACTTTCCCCAGCAAATAATCTACAACTTTAGACCGATTGCTCATATCCAGGCTGATAAGCATATCGTCCAAAGCCAAGAAACGACCGTCAGGAGCCGCCACTAAATCTAATAATGAGAATCTTATCGACAGAATTATTGCGGTTAATTTAGCCTCATTAAGCTGGGTCTGAGGCTTTTCCATATCAATCCAGGTTCCATCCTCTTTCTTCTCTTTAATAGTCAATCTGATTACAGGAGGAAGAATTTCCATCACTCGTCCTACTCGTTCTTCTTGTATTACATGAGCTACAGATGTTTGTTGATATCTATATCCATACCTCAACCAATAAGATTTATTTGGTTGAGGTATTTTATCTTTGTTATTTTCATAATTGAGTTCTATTGACAACTCCCTGTCGTCTGAATCTCTGAAATGATTATTATATATTTTGCTTACTGATGATGAGGCATTTATACCATCCTTATGATTTATTTTTTCAATAATCCTTAAAACCTCCTGATTAAATTTTTCAATGAGCTCGTCATAGCCGGGATCTATTTTCCGACTTTGGCCTCTTCTTTGAATTCCAGCTACAACTTTATCATAAAGTTCACTGATATATTTAGACCTATCGTTTGTAAATGTAAACGGTAAAATATCTTTGATAAAAACAGGGAACAGGTCTATATATTGTGAATTACGAAAGCTGAAGCAATTAAACAGGAATTTATGATTAATAAAAACACACTCTGCATTCATATCTCTTAGAGGAGAGATGGCTTGTGCCGGAAGTTCTTTATATCCATCTTTTGACAAATGATATTTTGTAACACCACCCTCTAACTCCACCTCTATATATGGGTCTGCAGTTGTTGTATATTTATTTACAAGACTCTCTGGATTATTTTTGTCAAAATAAATAAATCCTTTATCGTGATACTGACTCTGCAGAAGGGCATGTAAAGCATAATATATCGAAGACTTTCCGCTGCCATTCTCTCCATACATGAGCAGATTTTTCCCATCTAAAGCCAATTCAAACTCTTCGGGAAATGCCTTGAATCCATCGATCCGTATTTTGGTTATCGCTGCCATACTAATGCTGAATAATGGGTTTGAGATACTCTGGACTGCGCGAAACAAATAATTTCAATCGTGCTCTTGCCGGATTATCAGTCATAAAGATATTGCTGTGAACGGAAATAATGATATTGTTTTTATCTTGATCAGACAGTCCTTCAATAGGTTTGATCTGTTGATAAAGATAGCTCATAATATCAATCTCCCGCTCTTTCATATGCTCCCTAAATAAAAGTTCATAAACACATCCATCGATGATTTTCTCAAAGAGATCTATGAACATAGAATTCAAAGAAACAAAAGAGTCTGTTTGATTGGGATTCTTCAGGAATACCAGGTAATCATATAATATCGAAAGTAAATCTTGCTCTTCCCTAGTAGCTTTAGGTATATAGAGTTTTCGCACATTTGCAGGTTTGACCTCTGCAAATGTTCTCCCTTCTTCCTGAGTCAGTTTCTTATACAAATAATCGGTCAGCGTTGAGTTGAGCACGGCTGCTATGTACTTATAGCTGTATCGCTCGGAATTCTTCTTAAATACTAAGATGCTATTCAGCACATAATATCCCGATTCATCATATACACAACGGATGCTGTCGGATGTTTGCCGCATAATGATTTTGGGCTCTTCAAATAATTGATCATACCTTGGCCAATGCAAGCACCACCATGGTAGAGTCCCCTTTCGGGTCTCTCTCTTGCTTGATAATTTATCCTGATAAGGCAATAAATATTGATAAATGTTGGGATACGTGGGCGTATTGGCTGATTTCGTTGAATATATAATCAGTTGATTTGCATCTTTAACGACGTATTTATCTATATCAGAGCCAATTAACACTTTGCGCAATATGTCTTGTTCAAAATGTTTTTCTCGTGCAAATTCTTCTGATATACGGAAAATCTTATCACCTCCGGTTGATATTCCGCTTGCCATCTCTTCAGCCAAAGAATCTATCGTAATACCGTTCTGACGAATCGTATTTAAAATATCAATGTCGTTATTGGATATGCCAAGGACGTATGCCGGGATAGACTTGATCTTATCTATTGCTATTTGCTCAATATTCTTATCCCAGTCGATATCCTTTATGTTATAATTTCTGTAATCTGAATATTTGACATAATAGTCCTCGACGTGCCTTTTTTGTGCGATAAAAATGCAAGTCGGAACATCTGCATTCTCAAATGTATTATCCCCTAAATTAATCGCTCTAATAAGTTGATTCGAGAACAGCAGTAAAGACCGGGTATTTTCGTTCTCGTTTTGGAAAAACATGTTATTAGGTACGATATAAGTAACTATGGCACCAGGCATGGCAAGACGAAACGCTCTGGATATAAAATAGCAGAACGTTTCGGGGGTACGCATATGTACATCAGCGTATTCCTTTTTATAGGTCGCCTTTTCCCACTCTGACAATTTTGCCCCAAAAGGAGGATTGGCGATTATAATGTCAAAACCCATAAAACGCCCCTGCTCATCGAGTAGCGTAGGAAATTCAAATCTCCACTCGAATGCATTTTGGTAATTGAGACTTGTTTGTTTCTCTGGCAACTCCTTTTGCTTCTCAGCATACCTCTTTTGTAGCTCCTTGATGCGTTTCTTTTGTTTGGCATCAAGAGTGCCAAATAGTCGAGGTGCTGTCAGTTCGGATAGTTCCTTGCCTATGCGTTGTATTGCAGTGCGAACTTCTTCAATAAGCAACGTCCGGAATGTCCGTTTGACTTCTTCAATAATGGTTCTTAACTCTTCCTTCTTTTCATGGTTGGACTCGTTCGTAAAGGCCTGAACCTTTTCTTTGTACTTATCCAACGACATTGGATTGTTTGCGTGCGTTTTGTTATATTCTACAAAAACATCATCTAAGGGCATCTCCAAAGAATATCGGCTCAGGAGTGAGTTACCGCACATGATCTTGTAATCGAGATTCGGCAGAGGTTCTGACTCATGGGCATCGACGACCAATGCCAGCCAAAAACGCAGACGGGCAATATCTACCGCACCTTGCTCAATATCGACACCGAAGATGTTGTTTTGAATGATTTCTCGCTTCGTTCTAGTAGAGTTGAAGTCGCCGTGAGGTTCCGCATGAGGATGCAAATTATGTATTGAATGATATAGCACATAGAGAATGCCCATCGGGAAAGCTCCCGAGCCAATAGCTGGATCGCAAACTTTCACACCTCTAAGCAATTGAGTGAATCGTACTGCAACATCCCTTTTTTGCAACTCGGGACTCACAATCCCATCGTTGATCAGATGTTCAATTGCCGAAGCGTACTGCCCATCAGGCTCATGGCTTTTCAGATATTGGATGACACTTTGGCGGCACATATACTGCACAATCTCCTTGGGTGTATAGAACGCCCCCTTATCCTTATTATCCTCCAACAAGTTTTCAAAGATGTGTCCCAACATTTCGGGATCAATGCCGACCTCGTTGTCATCAGGATCATTTTCGTCAATAGTGAAATTATAGGTGTCAAAGAATTCAAACAATTGTTTGAAATACTCTTGCGGAAATACAGATCTGCATTTATCAATATCATCCTGCTCGAATAAACCTCCGTTCAAATAGGGAATATTCTCCCAACCAGGAATTAAAGAAAGATCCCAATCGTGTCTTTTAGCATTAGTTACACGTTCCGATGCAGGAGTATTCAGCAAACCGAAAAACATTGGCTCCAATACTTTGTCGAGGAAATCGGCTTTAATAGCATCGGAAGAATTAGTATACAAATTACTCATGTAGCGATAATCTCCATTGAGCCAACCTTTCCGCTGCACAAAATACAAGAATACGATTCGTCCCATCATCTTCTTGACATAGTCGCGAATCGCCTTGCCCTGATCCTCATACTTTATAAAACTCCGCTGCATTTCTGGATCATTCTGGAGAAAATCACAGAATCTTTTATATTGCGCTTTATACTGCTTAAAGAAGTTCTCATTGAGAATCTCAACTGAGAAGCGGCTTTTCAGGTCTGAGACACTTTGAACTCTTGTCTTTTTAAGCAGATATTCTCTGGGTGTACGTGCTGCTATACCTTCCCCCAAATAATAGGAATATCGACGGGGATTGGAATAGGACCGTTTGATTGTACCATCTTCAAGCTCATCCAATTCGATGGATATTAAAGAAAAACGATAATTCGCATCATTATTCTCTGGCACAAAAAGAACCAACGCTCTTCGTTCCCGTTTGTCTGCCATAAACTGGAATATCTCCTTTGACAGGCTAACGCGAGCATCGTGCATCGAGCTATGACGAGCCTCATACACAGCCAGACGAAGCGATGGGCATACACCCAACTTCGTAATGGTTTTGATATACTTTGTCGTTTGCAGATTTTCGACCTCGTTTACTTCAGGCAGAAAGTCCGCCTCGGGCAAAAAATCATTTTGCAAAAAACGAACAAATTCTGTTCGATTATATTTCGTGCTAAAATTAATCATAACGGCAATCTTATTTTAGTTGTTCTGCGAGAATCAAGGTTTCATCGCCTTCGAACACTTTGTTCATTTTTCCTATTACACGATTCAAGTATTCCTGAGTGATTCTTTCCATCACCCTATCGGCTCTTTTAGCTGTATGCTTGTTGATAAAACGAATCTCCTCACCCGTCAAGCCTCCTATGTCAAGCACCGTTAGCAGGTCGTTCAAATAATCTTTAGGAAGAATCGCCTTATCCATCCATATATATAATCGGTCGCGCGCCATAGCCTGCGATTTTTCGTCTGCATCGGGCTTTCCGCTTCGGAACAAACGAGTTTTAATATATTGATATATCGGATTGAACTCGTTGTCTACTTTTAATGGTTCCTCTGAAACAGATGCTTCAAACAAATTGAGTGCCTGTTCGGCTGTAAGTTGTAAAGGTGAATCGTGAGTATTGTCTCCTATCTTGAATACAAAATCGTTACCCTTTTTACCGAATAGCAACACTCCTTTGTGAAACTTATCCACTTGTCGACAGATACGTGCTCGATGGGGGATAGCAAGTGCCTCCACATATACCTCAGAATCTTTCAGCTCGTTCAGCAGATTCCGGTATCGGGTATCCCAGGAGCGCTCTTCGCTTTTGGCCAGTTCGGCCTGGTATCGCTCCTTGAAGTAGGCGTGCAATTGCTCATCGCTCGTCAGCGCCTTCGTATCCTCACCCATAATGGCGTGAATCATCGCCATCTTGAGGGTGGAAATCTGTTTGGTTCGTGTTTCTGCCTCGCCGATGTCCGTCGGGAAGTAGTTGTAGATATGCAACTTGTCGAACATCTTCTTGTTGATTCGGTTGATACGCCCGATACGCTGAATCACGCGGGTGGGATTGTAGGGAATATCATAATTGATAATCGTCCCGGCCCGATGAAGATTGTACCCCTCGGATATGGCGTCCGTCGCAATCAGAATCTGATAATCGTCCCGTTGGTATTGAGGTTTCAATCCGGCGTCAAAGTTGGCGCGGATTGTCTCTTTGTTGGCCGAAGAGGCCTCCTTGGAGGTGTATTTGAAAACGCCAAGATTGTCATTCTGTAACGCCGTGCCCAGATAATTGGCCGTATCGGCAAACTCGGTGAAGACAATGATTTTGCGCTTCGGATCCTCTGTGCGCAACTTCTTCAGCAATTTGCGGAACGCATCCAGTTTATAATCGAATCGGATTTGAGGCTCCTTCCCAAACCATTCGGTTTGAATGTCTTTCAGCAACTGCAGATCCGATTGAATATCCGCCATGAACTTTTCGCGTTGAATGTACTTCATGTCGATTTCGAAAAATCCTCGTTCCTGGTATTTCTCGAACATGGCGGTTATCTCCTCGGTCAAATCATCGTCCGAGGTCTCATAAAAGTCCTCCACATCGGGCAGGATGCCTCTTTTGTATACTGGCACCTTGTCGCGCTTCTCAATCCAGGCCTGGATGCGCTCAAATGATTCAATCATCATCTTTAGAGACTCTTGGAATGCGGCAACTGAACTTTCAAACCGACGTACCAACAACCGACGCATGAAATCGGATACGACACCCTGTCGTCCAGCCAGCATATACAGTCCTGTTCCCATCTTTTCATTGAGCTCCTTATCGAGTTCCTTCCGCAATTTCTCGTCGGGAACGATGTATTCAGTCGGTTTGTATCGAGAGGCTTTGAAATACCGGAATGCAGGATCCGCCTTGTGCTTCTCTTTGTCCTCTTCCGAAGGGGAGATCAGGTCGAGTGTCCGCAAGTAGAGATCCTTGACCTCGTTCAGGTTGTACCCCAGTTCGATGGGTGCTTCCGGGATGGTTGGATAAATATGCTGTCGTTTCAGATCTTCCCGATATTCCGGAATATCCTCCAGGTCCAACCGCGAACGGCGAACCACCAGCGGCGATATGATCGAGCGTATGCTTTTGGCTATTGCCTCGGCCTCCGCTTTGATCTCGGCCTGAGACAGCTTCTTTTTGCGTTGCGAATCGGACAGTTCTTTATATCTCACAATCAGCTCCTTGAATGCCGTGCCCAGATTCTCTACGGTCTTAAGAGTCGATTTGCTTGGAATCTGGAAGAGCTTCAGCATGGAGTAAATATCCTCGGGGCGATTGTTGAAGGGTGTAGCAGTCAGCAGCATGACCTTGTTACCCATACAGAGGTTGTGCAGTATACTGTAATCGAGGATATACTCATTCTTGTACTTGTGGGCTTCATCCACAATAATCAGAAATTTTTCATCGGGTTTGGCAATCATCTGATAATGTTTCAAAGCCTCTTCAATCTTTCCCGAGCTGAAAACGGAAGCGGTAAAACCGAACTGATCCTTATACTCCTCCCATTGCTGTTTCAAGTGAGGCGGGCAAACGATGATTGTACGCAATCGTAAATTGCGGGCGACGGTTGATGCAATAACGCTTTTTCCGAGTCCTACGACGTCGGAGATGATGACTCCCTCATGATTTTTGATCGAGTTCAATGCCAGCTGCACCGCGTCGGTTTGGTATTTCAGATTGGAATAGGTGCCTTCTGTAATATCCGCCGGGGTCAGTATATTTTCATCTGTCGGGATGTTGAAGTATTCGTGCAGAACCCGCACAAACATTTTGTACGGTGCGTATAGTTTTTCAAACCAGATGTGTTTGATAACACGATCTTTGAACGTATCAATCGTATCGCCATCCACAACCGATATGGCTGTATTCCACAACTCGTCGAACACGTTCTTCCCGGCTTCATAATCCGTTTTGTTACGCAAGATAACATTCAGTTCCAGGCGATTCCGCAAGCCTGTTACGGATAAATTGCTGGAGCCGGTAATCATAGTGCCAGGGAAGGTACCCATGATGGTTTCGGACTCCATGTTCTGGAACAGATACATTTTGGCATGATTGGGCTCTGCGGTTTTCTTGATCTCCAGCGTCCCGTTGTCCAGCTTTTCTAAAAAGAGTTTGAATTTTTCTATCTGCTCTTCCGAATCGAAAAAGTCCGTATTGTTATATATATCAACGAAGCTATTGTAAAATTCTTCTCGAATTTGTCCTCGTGACTTTTTTTCACTGACAAAATTTTCTACCTCCTTTATGCCGTTGATGATATTTCGTTCTACCTCCAGCCCTACAAGGATTCTCAACTTGATATCCTTCAACTGTTCGCATAATTCGGCAAAGCCGGAGAAATAAAAATATCCGACCAGGAAGTAGGCATGATCGCACTTGGGCAGAATCGCGTTGATGATGTCCGAGAGGACGTTATCCTTATTAGTTATGAATTGGCTATTCATCTTTATTCGCGCTCGTCTTTGTCGGTTATCAAATCTTTCAAATCAACCTGCAGGATGGCTGCAATCTGTAGCAGAACATCCAAACTAGGTTGGGTTCTGTTACAGACATAGGCGTTGACCATGCCATAGCTTTTGCCCAGACGTTTAGAAAGCCACATTTGAGAAATGCCGCGCTCTTCAAGCACCTCTCTAATCTTATTCAATTTCATAAATATGCAGCGTTATTACACAAAGTTAATCAATTTGGCTAAATAAAAAGATTTTTCCAACTTTGTTTCAAGATTTTCATCTACCAGTATTATCAAAACTTCTTATTATAAGCAATGATTTTCTCATCGATGGCGCCCAATTCTCGCATTAAAAGCTTCAGCTTATAGCACATTGCAAGTACTTTCCCCGCGGAAATAGCACCAAAGTTTCTTCAGAGCCAGGTTTTGATTGAACAGAATTCTATGAAATTGGAACTGGAACATGAAGTCTAAGTCCCTTTTTAATAGCTCGAAATGGCGTGTCGGAAACCCTCTATTTGATGAATTAAGAGCTCAAAAATACGTTCAAATTCGTAAAATCTGTCCGAAATTTTGCATCTTCAACCGCCGAAAATCGGTCGAAAACGAGCTGTTTCGGTGCCTGATTGGAGCGATAAACCGCCACTTTCCCACGCCAAAATGGCCGGATCTTCCCTGTTTTCTGGCGAAGGGGTCTCGAAAATCCTTCGCCGGCCAAATTTCGGGTCGGGCCACCGTGGCCCCGGTAAAAAACGACGACTTCGGAGGAGTTTTCCACCCCCTTGCGGGCAAGCTGTTTTCTGTTACGAAATCTATTTCGCGATGCAGCATATTTACATCACTGATTATCAGTGACTATTCATTTTAATCGGTACAACCTCCGTTTTTACAAGTACACAGAATGTGGGGACAAATGCAAATTGTTGTATTTCATTGTTTTGCATATACGTGTTGTACCGCTTTCTTTCAGCCTTTTTGTGAAATGTCTGCTATCAGATTCAATGTGTTGAACGATAGGGCATTTCCGCATGGATGTTACAGAACGCTTGCTGAATACAAAGGTAGTGCTTTTCTTGGAATTTCTGCGGTTTATGGTGGAATTTTTGCGTTCCGATTATTTAGGGTACTCGATTCGTTGGAAAAAGTGTAGCAAAACTGAATTATTCGCTTGAAAAAGTGTTTATATGCCATAAATGGTACACTTTTATTCGGAGGAAACCGTTATATCCTATCGGGTATAATTCTGCATCGAACATCAATATTATACCTGAAATGGTATAAATCAATAGACTTGGCTGAACTCCATAATGTCGAGCATCTGATATAATATTCCGTCAATAGCGGAATGCCAACTTTGGTGAAAATGACCATAATACCAATGGTTCACCGGATGATTATCAGTTTTGAGATGATGCAGGATCATATCCATTGTTTTTCTTTCAGATTGTACATCTTTAAGAAGTGATGAATCGTTCTCAGCCCATTGGTTAAGGTTGCTTTTTGAGAATAGCTCACAATGTGATGGCGCAGTATGTGTGACAACTGTATCAATCAAGAAGCTTGCACAGATGGTATTCATCTTATCAGCGTCGTAAATAGGAGCTTCATTCTTCCAATATAAATTGCGGGAAATATCATTTTCTTGCAACTCATTGGAGTGAACTCGATATTTCCGTTTGTTCCATTCATTTATGCGATAAATTCGGTCAATAGAAATGGCTCCGCCTACACAAAGGATGGAATGATTACAGGCTTGAAGGATAGTATAATCAGGAACAGCAATGAAACGTTTGTAACTGAATGTTGTTCCTTCGAAATAAGCTGGATTATCATGATTGCCACGTACAAATACAATCCAATTGTTGGCTTGATTCATTCTCTTGGTATTTCGTCTAACCATTTGCTCATAGTATTCTTTCTTTTCAAAGCCAAAACCACAATCCCCGCTACAATCAATAGAGTGTCCGTCAACTTGTATTGAATACAGAGTTTGAATATCAATTGATTAAAATCTCCATGAATATCACCGGAAACAATAATTGTCTTGGCTTCGGGAAAAGATAGTGAGAACGTGTTGCTATGGTTCATTTTATGTTTCTGTTGATAGAATTAATCCTTACCAAACAATCCCTTCTCTTTCCACAATTTGATTTCCTTATCAAAATCAGAAAGATACTCTGTGTCTTGAATCAAGCGGAATTTGTCGTATTCAGCGTATGCTTTTTCTTTCGCTTGTTCTGCGGAAATAGTTCCGGCATCATTCAAGGTGTCATATTTGTATAAAGCCAAGAACTCGTCTAATTGTTTTTTCCAATCTGCCATCGTAGTAATAATCTGCCGTTCTGCACGAAGTTCTGCAAAATCAAGGAATGCAGTTGATAGACGATTTAAGGCTGAGACTTCCTTGTCGGACAAGTAGTTTTTAGCAACAATTGTGTCTGACTTTTGAACTCTGCCATCAGGTGCATTTTTCCAAGTGGTAAGTCCCATGTGGGGCATTTCGGCATCTGCTCTTGAAAATACGATTTCGGCTGCCGTTTGATGGGTGACAGCCCAATGCATCATATTCTGTACCATCTTGAAAAACAGTTGAGTTGTTTCGGATTTGGGGTCATAATCGGCACTACATTCGGCATATACATCAGTGATTTTCTGATAATATCGGCGTTCCGAAGTCCGTATTTCTCGGATGCGTTCTAATAAATCATCAAAATAATCTTTGCCAAAATGCTTGCCCTGTTTCAATCGTTCATCATCTAACACGAATCCTTTGACTATCATTTCTTTCAGAACAGATGTAGCCCAAATTCTAAATTGAGTGGCTTGGTAACTGTTCACACGATAGCCTACGGCAATAATTGCATCCATATTATAGAACAATGGTGTACGTTCTACATCTCGTTCTCCTTCTGATTGAACTATCCCAATTTTTCGGATAGTTGCCTCTTTGGTAAGCTCTCCTGATTCGTAAATCTGCCCAAGATGATAGTTGATGGTGCGCACATCTACTCCAAACAAATCAGTCATACGTTTTTGTGACATCCAAAATGTTTCATTGTTGAAGATGACCTCAATTCGTGTTTCTCCTTGCTTTGTTTTATAGAGTAAAATATTGGATGATAGACTGTTGTTTAGAAATTCAGAAGTAGGGGCTTCCTGTCTGAAATATTCTCTTGCCATTTGCACTTGTGGTTTCTTCCCATCAGCATTTTCCGCAATTATCAGACAAGCTATACGTGATAGATGTATATTCTCCACTTTCCGAAAAGAGCCAGAACCTAATCTGACCATTTCAACCGTATGGTTAAAAAGCTCTGCTGTATTAAGTCCTTTATGGTTGACTATCGCAATGGCTTTGTTTATTGTGCGTGTGAATTTTTGATAGGTACTATAACCTAACGCAACGCACAAATCACGAGAAGTCCAATACTCAGAACCGCTTTCGTCCTGCTTTTTTATCTGCTCAAAATCGGAGCGGATAGGGGATATACTACTTTCTTTCATCATCCTTATTACATTTTAGAATTGCGAAAACTTACTTATATAAATCCGGTCTCAATTCCTTATCATGCTTCCTGACAATTTCTTCCATAAGAGAGCCTTTCGGAACTATTTCATAGGAATAGGATCTTTCAAATGCTTGTCGTCCGGCATCTGTCATAAGCCCTCGGTCTTCAAGATTTATATAGCGTTCTTTGTTTAACTCAGTCCAATGACTTCTTTTGCAACGAGGTGAAATCCGTTGTGCAAGGCGTCCGTCCGGTAATTTCTTTATTGTTGAATCAATCCACCCAAAACACAACGCTTCTTCAACGACCTCAATGTATGGAATACATTTGTATGTAGGCTGTTTAGAGCGAGAAGTGATAACCCAACACGATTTCGCTTGGTTGTGGTTAGCCTCCAGCCAATCTCTCAGCTCAATGCGGTCTGTGAAGTCCTGTAGATTGATAATTTCCATATTTGTCCGTAGTTCAATGATATATGATTATCCTAATTGCTTTTGTAAACAGAATCCAAAGTGTTTTCTTTACGGTTGAACCGAAACTGATTGTATATAAACCTGATACTCGAATTAAGCATGATATTAATTGAGCGCAAATAGGTGTCATAATGTTCCTGTTATTGTCAGTTCAAATACAATTAAGGTTGTTCATAGGAATAATCATTGTCTAAAAATAGGAGTAAAAATATTTTATTCTGCAATATTAAACATTAATGTGAATATCGTATTCGTCTTTTTTATCTTGAATCTTTTTAACTTCATTAATCCAAAAGCTAATATTATTAATGAAACTATCCCATCTAACCATATGTATATAACTGACATAGCCACGGTAAACATTATCACCAATATTACAATTTGAATATGTTTTCTCTATTTGATTAAACATATTCGCACGTAAGACTTTGAATAGTTTATTTGTATGCCATAACGTACATCCTGACTGACAACACATCTTCGGTTCGAGCATATAATCATACCCACCATTAATATCAGGAAGAACAACAGCCAGTATACCATTTCTTCTGCTAGTTCTGTCATTTCGAGTAGTCTCTCTTAGAGAATAAGACACTTCCCAAGGAATCCATTGTTCATCTTCGCTTTTATTTAACTCTTTCATATTAGGAGAGATGAGTACAATGGTAATGCTACTATCAAAAATTTTATTTCTTAATTTTGACTCCACAGTGGAGTCTTTAAAATTGGATAGGTCTTCACCATCTAGTTCTCCTTTATTAATATGATCATCTTCTTCAAGCTTATCCTGTAATTCATCAACATAGTGACGAACTTTAGTTGATTCGTACCAAGGAGTCCTTTCAAGATGCTTTACAGAAGTATCACCATATTTATATGATATAAAAATCTTATGTCCCATAGCTATTTATAAATTAAGTAAATCTTTAAATAATGAAGAATATGCCAAGTTTATACATAATTCAGGTTCTTTACCATCAAAATATTTGTCATAAATGATTTTGGCGGCACCTCCAGTGCTAGCTAAAGGAAATGCTTTTGCTTCTGGATGTAACTGAGTAAACATTGCATATTCATTTTCTATACCTTCCATACCTCCAATAAAGATTCCAGCATAAAATTCATTATCGCCAAGCATATGTTTTCTCATCTCTTCTATACTCAAATCTTTATCACCCATATCATTGGTCTTTATAATATGAGCAACACTTTCATTCTCTAAAGGAAAGAACTGTTCAAAATACGTAGATTGATACAAAGTTACACTGCTCTGTATATCTAATCCCGAATGCTGCAAAACACTAGCTATAAGTGGCGTTATTGAAGGATGGCCTCCCCAAATCAGTTTATACTTAGGCAATGCCACACTAGCTAAGGCTAATACGGAATCACGTATTGCGATTGTATCCGCTGTTTTGAAATATCTTTCATCTCTTCCTAACATAGGAATACTTGCTGACAAGAATATGTTTAATTGTTTTTGAGCCATAATTCAAAATCTTTTTTCTTGATAGTTTTAACCTCTAATGATTCATTTAACCATTCTAGATGTTCTACCCATTTCTTACGAATACGCAAATCATCATATATAAGGAATAATTCGATTTTCTCGTTATCAAGCAATTTTCTAAAGCGTAGAGAATCGAAACAGTCATAAGATTGTGGAATTCCTATCGCCGGAATAAACAATCTAATTATATCATCTTTCAAAGTCTCTACAAGATAGCGATACTCTTGTATAAGTTGTCTCCCTTGTTTGCGAGCTTCTTCAACAAATTCTCCCACAAGATTGTCTTGTCTAGCAGCAAGGTTTCTAGCTCTAACGGATTCTACTGCATTTACGATATTCTCAATACATTCTTCAGTAATGCAACAAGATCCATTATGGAAGTCCTCATTCATAAACATTTTTTGTGTTAATTGAATAGGTTCGCATAATAAATTGTGTATGTCTGGGGTGCAATCAGGCCAGATAATTTCAACTACTCCAATTTGTTTCTGATTTGCTGATATAATTTCCTCATTGCACCACTTGCTGTTCTTAAAATCATTGGTGTATAGTTGGATTAATACATCGCAATCCGTCATTCGATGATGTAATTCTTCTTGAAAATTTTTAGCAGGATTGATAGAATATGTATCCAGAAATACATCGTAATTATTGCGGACAAAAGCATCAAATAATTGGTTGGCTACAGCAGAAGAGTCCGTCCGGCGATAACTAATAAATAGCTTCCGGTTTTCTCTCAATAACCTCATTGATTCAAATGCATAATTAATATATTTTTCAATATGATCAGCAATGTATTGTCTTCCATTCATTACATGAATGATTTTAGGAACTTCTGCTTCAAAATTATCGCCAAAATATATTGGCAAAATAGCATCCCCATTATCAAGGAGAACTTTTAATATATCGATATCTTTTTCTGAATGATTTAAATTGCCAAAATAGAATACGAAAGATGGCTGTTTATTCGAATATTTTCTCTCAAAAGTTTCATTATAGATTATCTCAAACATATTGTCTCTCAAACCTATACTATGAATCTTGTCAAAAAAACGAACTTTTATTGTATTGCAAGCATTATTATTAATATCTCCTAGAAAGATAAGTTGGTATTTATATGTCATAATAATTATTGTTAGTTATAAGTAGCTATGATACAATCCAATCGTACAAATTTTTGATACAATAATTCCCGTCTTTATCATTGTAGCAATAGTAGTATCCTCTAGGTATTAGATTCCCGTTTGAATATCTTTCTGTTCCAGAATAATATTGAATAGTTGGATATATTTGCATATATTCAGAACCTTTCCAGTTATTATCGTTCTGAGCTATAGGGAATAAAGCTATTTTCCCTAAATCAAATTTTTGCGCATCTCCGTAACCTAACTCCCAATTACACCATTTTGAATCAATAGCACCGTTTGTGGCGACTAGTATAAATTTATCGTATTTTTGGATTTGCTGTTTGATTATGGCTGCTGTGGGTCCAGATGTTTTTGGGGGCATAGAATTATCAAGCCAATCAACATAGATACTGGCATGTAATTCTTCTAAAATGTAGGCAACTCGTTTGAGTTGGCTAATTTCATCGTGTTTATGGGAAAGAAATACGGATGCTTGTTGACCAGTTGAAAAAAATCTAGTTTGCCGATGAGCTTCGGAGAGGACATCAGCAGCAAGAGTAAGTTCCTTTAGCTTATTTTCTGTTAGAATCATGGCTCTTTTTAATGTTTGTCTTATATAGGATACAAAAATACGAAATAATTCTGATTATCGAATATAATTCGCTATATTTGCACTATAAAATCGTATCAAAGAATGAAACTGAATAGAATAAAGACTGTATTGTCCGAAAAAGGTATCTCTCAGACATGGTTAGCTAAACAACTGGATAAGAGTTTCAGTATGGTAAATGCCTATGCTTGTAATAGGATTCAGCCTAATTTAGAGACCTTACAACAGATTGCAGAGATATTGCAAGTGGATTTGAAAGATTTAATAACCGATAAAAAAGAACGGTTGAAATAGAACTTAATTAGGTTAGGAGGTTATAGTTCATTTGTACCTTATTGCAAATGTGCTGATAAACTTCCGATAATATACAATATTAAGAACATGACTCCTGAAGAAAAAGCAAGAATAAAGATAGACCAGTGGTTTGCTGATGCAGGTTGGGAAGTGGTTGATAGGGAAGACTACGAGCCGACTTGTACTGCTGTCGCCATAAGAGAAGGCTTGTTGAAAGGGAATCTTGAAGCTGACTATTTCCTATTTATTAACGGGAAAGCAGTGGGAATACTTGAAGCAAAACGAGAAGAAACAGATGCTTTTGCTTCAAAAGTTTGCGACCAAGCAACTTTATATGCAAGAAGTGTCCCTAATATCTATCAGGCGTATCAAAAGCCATTGCCTTTTATCTTTACTTCAAATGGTAAAGAACTATACTTTTGTGATTTTCGTGAACAAGATTCATATTTCAGACAAATAATGGCAATCCCTACGCCACATGAGTTGGTCAAGAAATTGGGAATTGAAGATACATTTGCCGGACTACCTACATTGAAAAAGAAAGGGCTTCGTGATTGTCAATACGAAGCGGTAACAGAACTTGAAAAGAGTTTCCGCAGTGGGCGAAATCGGGCATTGATGGTTCTTGCTACTGGTGCAGGTAAAACATATACGGCTTGTCTCGCAACTTATAGGATGCTTTCTTATACTCCTATGCGCAGAGTGCTGTTTCTCGTTGACCGGAATAATCTTGGGAAACAGGCAGAGGGAGAATTTGGAACCTTCCGCCTGACGGAGAATGGAGATGCGTTCAATACAATCTTTACGGTTAATCGGCTTCGCTCTTCTTCTATTCCATCTGATAGTAATGTGGTTATTTCTACTATACAGCGTTTGTTCTCATTCTTGAAAGGAGACATTATTGAAGATAATGAGGAGGATGACGGCAACGAGCCGATGGAAGAAGTAATCTTGCCACCCAATCCCAACTTGCCCCACGACTACTTTGATATGATTATCATAGACGAGTGCCACCGCTCTATTTATGGAAACTGGCGTAAGGTATTGGAATATTTTGATACGGCAAGATTGGTTGGTTTGACTGCAACCCCGATTGAAGAAACTGAGAAATTCTTCAACTACAATATCATTGTCAACTATACCTTGGAAAAGAGTATTGTTGATGGTGTGAATGTGGATTGCAGGGTATATAGAATAAAAACGCAAGTCACGGAATCAGGAGGAGCTATATTAGAAGGCGAGAAATTCAAAGAAGAAACAAAATATACCGGAGAGGTTAAGACTAAAAATAGTAAAGAAACAAAATTCTATACCAATAAAGAGCTTAATCGAAGTATCATCAACCCGGCACAGATAAAGTTAATCCTTTCGACTTATCGTGATGTGGTTTATACCGAATTGTTCAACGATCCACAGCGAGAACCGAATATAGATTATTTGCCCAAAACATTGATATTCGCTCTCAATGAAACTCACGCCACCAATATCGTACAGATAGCCAAAGAGGTATTCGGGCGCACAGACGACCGCTTTGTTCAGAAAATCACCTATTCGGCTGGCGACAGCAACGAACTGATACGGCAATTCCGAAATGACAAAGATTTCCGTATAGCCGTGACTTGTACGTTGGTTGCCACAGGTACAGATGTCAAACCGCTGGAAGTGGTCATGTTCATGCGCGATGTAGAATCATTGCCTTTGTATATTCAGATGAAAGGGCGTGGTGTGCGCACCATTGGTGATGAGCAATTGCGAAATGTTACGCCCAATGCATTCAGTAAAGATTGTTTCTACTTAGTGGATGCGGTAGGTGTGACGGAAAGCATGAAGACGGTGAAGCCTATAGATGGCAGTCCCACAACAAAGACTATCACTCTAAAGGAACTGTTGGAACGTATCAGCCACGGTTATATTCCTGATGAATATCTCAAACGGCTTGCAGCCACGCTTGCCCGAATATACTATAAGGCTGATGAATCGCAAAAGAAAGAATTTGCCCGTTTGTCTCATCATGACATGAAGGAGCTTTCAGCGAAAATATACGCTGTGTTGGAAAAAGGTACCCTCCCTCCGTTTGTTAGTACAGACGATTCTAATAACGAGCGTAAGGGATTGGTATCCCCTCTTGCCAACCATGCCGACGCACGAAGATATTTACTCATTCTTGCTGCCGGGTTTGTCAATACGTTGATGCCTGGCGAAGATGCGCTTATCTCAAAAGGATTCTCCGTTGAAGAGGCTAAAGACACAACAGAGGCGTTTGAAGATTTTTGCAAAAAGTATTACGATGAGATAGAGGCATTGCGCATTATCCACAGCAACACGGGTGAACCGATAACTTATTCAATGTTGAAAGATTTGGAGAATAAACTTAAAATGGCAAACAACCATTTTAGCCCTAAACAAATTTGGAACTCGTATGCCATTCTTTCTCCAAACAAGGTAAAGCATTCTACTACTAAAGAAGAGAGCGATGCTTTGACCAATATCATACAACTGGTACGCTTTGCTTTCCGCCAAATCGAGAGACTGGACAGTGTAGTCACCACATCCAAACAATATTTCAACTTGTGGTTGGGGCAAACCCAGCGTGAAATAACCGATAAGCAACGTGAAGTTGTCAGTCGTATTGTGGATTATATCGCTTCTAACGGGGCTTGTACAGTCAGAGATATTCGTGAAGATGATGCAACCCATGCAGCCCAAATGATTCGAGCGTTTGGTAATATGCAAAAAGCAGACGAAGCACTTCATTCACTTTATAAATTTGTAGTTTTAAGAAACGCAGCATAAGAAAATGGCAACAAATAATACAACGGAGCAATCGCTCACTAAAAAAGTATGGAGTCTGGCAACAACTCTTGCCGGGCAAGGTATCGGATTCACCGATTATATCACCCAGCTGACCTATCTCTTATTCTTGAAGATGGATGCAGAGAATGTAGAAATGTTCGGAGAGGAATCGGCTATCCCTACAGGCTATCAATGGAATGATTTGATTGCTCTTGATGGTTTGGATTTGGTGAAGCAATATGAAGAAACTCTTAAACTGCTTAGTGAGCAGGATAATCTGATAGGAACGATTTATACGAAGGCGCAGAATAAGATAGACAAGCCTGTTTATCTGAAAAAGGTTATCACCATGATTGATGAAGAGCAATGGCTCATCATGGACGGTGATGTGAAAGGTGCTATCTACGAAAGCATTCTTGAAAAGAACGGACAAGATAAGAAAAGCGGTGCTGGACAATATTTCACACCTCGCCCACTGATTCAGGCAATGGTGGATTGCATCAATCCGCAAATGGGCGAAACCGTTTGCGACCCTGCTTGTGGTACAGGCGGTTTCCTGCTTGCTGCTTACGATTATATGAAAGTGCAGTCTGCAAGTAAAGAAAAACGTGATTTTTTGCGTGACAAAGCTTTGCATGGTGTGGACAATACGCCTTTGGTCGTAACACTTGCTTCCATGAATCTTTATTTGCATGGCATTGGCACAGACCGCAGTCCTATTGTGTGTGAGGATTCTTTGGAAAAAGAGCCTTCTACGCTTGTGGATGTAATACTTGCCAATCCTCCTTTCGGTACTCGCCCGGCTGGTTCTGTGGACATCAACCGCCCAGATTTCTATGTCGAGACCAAGAATAACCAGTTGAACTTCCTCCAGCACATGATGCTTATGCTCAAAACCGGAGGACGTGCTGCTGTGGTACTTCCTGACAATGTCCTTTTTGAAGCCGGAGCTGGTGAGACTATCCGCAAACGCCTGTTGCAAGATTTCAATCTGCATACTATCTTGCGCTTGCCTACAGGTATTTTCTATGCGCAAGGCGTAAAAGCTAACGTGTTGTTTTTCAGTAAAGGACAACCAACTAAAGAAATATGGTTTTACGATTACCGTACTGATGTAAAGCACACCCTTGCCACCAATAAGCTGGAACGCCATCATTTGGATGATTTTATTTCTTGTTATAATAATCGAGTTGAGACCTACGATGCCGAAAATAATCCACAAGGGCGTTGGCGAAAGTACCCGATAGAAGATATACTGGTACGTGACAAGACAAGTCTTGACATCACTTGGATAAAACAAGGTGGTGAAGCGGACAACCGTTCACTGGCGGAACTGATGGCAGACATCAAGGATAAAAGCCAAACGATAAGTTCGGCTGTAGCTGAACTTGAAAAATTGCTCGCAAACATAAATGAAGATTGAGCGTATGGAGAACAATAAGGTAGCCATATCAATGGAGCAACAGTTTGGAGAAGTCATAGACATCATTCTCCAACATAAAGGTCGTGCATCAAGAGCTGTAAACAATGAACTGTTGTTCACGGCTTGGTATGTAGGTGGGTATGTATCAGCCAAATTAAAAAGTGAGGAATGGGGAAGCAAGGTGGTAACGCAGTTGTCCGAATATATCCGCTCTCAACGTCCAGATATTAAAGGATATAGCCGGAGAAGCATTTACAATATGGTGATGTTCTATGATGAATATTCATCGGAAACATTCTGTGCTACAGTGGAGAAGTATCTGAATCTTGAATTTGTGCGGCCAACAACTGCACAAATAGAAGCGAGCCAACCAACACAAGAAACGGCTGTAATTGTGCAGACGGCATCTGCACAATTAGTCCAGCCGACATCTGGACAAATGCCTCAGATATTAGAACTGACAACGTTGTCTAATCATATTGAGATTCTTTGCCGATGCAAAAGTACAGAAGAACGGATGTTCTATATTCTCTATGCCAATAAAGAGCATCTGTCTTTTAAGGAAATGCAGCGTTGCATTTCCAATCAAACATATACAGCTCTGTTGAGCAGCAAGGACAATATGTCAAAAGGATTACTCAATGCTTACCCCAATGCCCCTATAATGTTCAAAGACACATTGTTTGTCGATTTCCTGAACTTGCCCAAAAAACATAGCGAATCCAAACTAAGAAAAGGCTTGGTAGAACACATGAAGCAGTTTATTCTTGAACTTGGCAAGGATTTCATATTCATGGATCAAGAATACCGTCTCAATATCGGTGCATCTACATTCAAGGCTGATTTACTGTTCTTCCATCGTGGATTACAGGCATTGGTAGCTGTGGAACTGAAAAAGACAAAATTTCATCCGCGCGACCTCGGTCAGTTGGAATTTTATTTGGAAGCACTCGATAGGGATGTAAAGCGTTCCAATGAGAACCCCTCTATTGGCATTATCCTTTGTCCGGAAGCAGATAAGGTGGTAGTGGAATATGCCATGAGCAGAAGCATGAGTCCTACGATGATAGCAGAATACAAACGCATCCTTATTCCGCAGGAACGTATGCAACAGCAACTAAATGAATTTTGCAACCTTTTCTTAGATAAAGACTGATCGGTATGGATACAAAGAAATTACGTCAAAAGATACTCGACCTTGCCATTCGTGGCAAACTCGTTCCGCAAGACCCAAACGATGAGCCTGCATCTGTTCTCCTTGAACGAATCAAGGCTGAAAAAGAACGATTGATAAAAGAGGGGAAAATCAAGAAGAGCAAGAAGTCGGCAAAAACTTCCGATACGCCCCATTATCAGAACGTACCGTTTGAAATACCAGACAATTGGGTATCTGTTCCTGTATCGGAACTATTTTATCTTAATCCCAAATCAGAAATAGCAGATAATATACACATTGGATTTATTCCGATGGCGTGTGTTGATGATGGATTTTCTGGAAATCACTATTTTGAAAAACGTATATGGAAAGAAGTAAAAAAAGGATATTGCCATTTTCAGAATGGCGCACATAGGTATTGCAAAAATATCTCCATGCTTTGAAAATCTCAAATCAACAATCTTTCAAGGACTTCCCAATAATTGTGGCGCAGGAACTACCGAATTGGTTATTTTACGCCCAATAAATATCTATGCAAAATTTTATCTATATCTTTTTAAATCACAATGGTATATAGATGAAGGTACAAAATATTTTAAAGGAGTAGTAGGACAACAGAGGGTTCACAAAGGTATTTTTACTGATTTGCATATCCCATTACCACCTCTTGTCGAACAACAACGTATTGTAACAGAGATTGAGAAATGGTTTGCCTTGATTGACCAGATAGAACAGGGTAAGGTCAATTTACAGACAACAATCAAGCAAATCAAGAGCAAAATCCTTGACCTTGCTATTCACGGCAAACTCGTACCACAAGACCCAAATGATGAGCCATCCATCGAACTGTTGCAACGTATAAATCCCGACTTCACTCCTTGTGATAACGGGCATTATGAGAACTTGCCATCAGGATGGGCTATGTGCAAGTTATCTGATTTGTGTAGAATTGAGAATGGTTTTGCTTTCAGCAGCAATGATTATAAGACACAAGGAATACCATTAGTTCGTATATCAAATATCATTCATAATACGATAGATACAACTGACTGTGCTTATATTGAGGATGTTACGGACAATAAGTTTAAGATTTCAAAAGGAGATTTGCTTATTGCTATGTCGGGCGCAACAACTGGGAAAATGGGGGTATATCCGTTTGATGAAACAGCATACCTAAATCAACGTGTAGGAAATATCAAAATCTTAAACAAGTCCTTATTGTCTCCTGATTATCGAAATACTTATATGCAATCAAAAGTTGATGAAATACTAAAAATTGCATATGGAGGAGCACAACCTAATATCAGTGCTTCTGTTATTGGAAATTTTGATTTTCCCTTACCACCATATAAAGAGCAAATACGGATTGTAAAAACTGTTCAAAGAATTTTTGGTCAATTAGATGTAATTACGGAGAGCCTATAAACTCTCCGTGATTGCATCCAGCTGTTTAAAAGTTAGATTTACTGCCTTCACAATCCTTTTCTGCTCACTATAAGGAGGTATTGGCACTTCAATCGCTTTGAATAGTTTCTTATTCAAGTGAGGAATGGCAGATCCTATCTTGTTTTCTCGCAATATTTTACGATGTAAATTGATGACTTGTAGAACATAATCAGTATTCACATGGCTATTTATAGTCAACTGTTTGAATGTACTGCCTTGATATCCTTCGATTGGCGTTCGGAACACTTCGCCAGAATTTTCACCATCTACCAATATTAAAAGTGAATTAGCAGCAATGAATTTCCCGGCACTCAACATCTTGGCATCGCGTTCTCCACGCAAATATTTGACATCAAGATTTATTCTCTCTATATTTTTCTGTTTTTCACCATCGTTTAAAGAACATAGTGTTTGCATTGGAGCAACACACCAAGAATCCGGCAACTGCGGATAATGCCCGATACGTTCTATTATATTATTACCATATTCATTCTAAATCAATGTAGTATGGTAACAAAATTCAAAAATCATTTGGCAAAGACTAATCTTGCCAAGAACACCGTCACCTCGTATGTGTGGACGGTGCAGTATTTCCTCTGTCATTATGGGGAAGTGAATAAAAAGAATCTCTTGGCATACAAGGGGTACTTGGTGGAGAACTTTAAGCCACAGACAGTAAATCTTCGGCTGCAAGGTATCAACAAGTATCTGGAATTTACAAAACAGGAGAAACTGAAAGTGAAGTTCGTAAAGGTACAGCAGAAGAACTTTTTGGAAAATGTAATCAGTGATGCCGATTACAAATTTCTCAAAGCGCAACTTAAAACGGACGGTTATGATGAATGGTATTTTATCGTGTGGTTTATGGCTGCTACAGGGGCGCGTGTCAGTGAACTGCTTCATATCAAAGCAGAACATGTACAAATCGGGCATCTTGACCTATACAGCAAGGGAGGAAAGATACGCCGTTTGTATATCCCGAAGAATTTGCGCACAGAGGCTGCGAAATGGCTTAAAGAAATAGGACTTACTTCCGGCTATATCTTTCTGAACCGTTTCGGGCAACGTATTACTACTCGTGGGATAGCCTCGCAACTCAAACATTTTGCCGAAAAATACGGAATGAACAAGGAGGTCGTTTACCCCCATTCATTCCGTCACCGTTTTGCAAAAAACTTTCTTGACCGTTTCAATGACCTTGCTCTACTTGCCGACCTTATGGGACATGAAAGCATAGAAACAACACGTATCTATCTTCGCAGAACTGCCAGCGAACAGCAGAAGATTGTGGATAAAGTAGTGAACTGGTAAAGTCTCATCAGCCTTTAGAAGTGTAAACGAATACACTTCTAAAGGCATTTTGAATGTTATCCAAAATAGAGAATAGTTTCTCTATCTTTTGAACGATGCGCTGTTGTTCTTTGATAGGAGGAAGTGGAAAATATAAATTCTCCAATACACCAATATATAATTCTTTTTGATTTGTACTTCCTGCCAAATTATCTTCTATGTATTGTTGAATAAGTTGAGAAGACATATAAGCAAATACATATTCAGAATTGATTTCTTCATATGTTCTTACAACTGATACATGAGAATCTGGAACCACAAAAGGATATTTACCTAAACAACTTTCATCAAATAGTCTGGTTCTTCCAACAGTTCCTGTTCCTGTTGAATTAACAAGAACATCACCTGTTTGTAATTTATATTTTGAGTCCCATTTATTTATTGTTGAAGGGTCTAAAAACTTTGCCTGTTCTAATGAAATACCTCCTTCCTTTAGATTGCATTTTTGTGCGAATACGGGATATGTCTTATCGTCTTCCGAATATTTGGGAGATTTTCCCCTTGACAAAAACGAACACAAATCATTCATCTTACACCATTTCCATTCATTTGGCACATCAAATGGATAATGCCCGTTATCACAAGGTGTATAGTCGAGATTTATGCGCTTCAAAAGTTCGATGGCAGGCTCATCATTCGGGTCTTGTGGCACAAGTTTACCATGAATGGCTAGGTCAAGTATTTTGCTCTTGGTTTGCTTAATAGTTTCTTGCAGGTCGGCTTTGCCTTGTTCTATCTGGTCAATCAAAGCAAACCAATGATTAACCTCAGTTGCTATTCTCAGTTGTTCTGCTAATGGAGGAAGTGGAAATGAAAATGAACATATAACAGAACCACTTATATTAGGCTGGGCACCACCATAAGCAAGTTTCAAAATTGCCTCTGTTCTCGAGTTTATAAAAATATTTCTATACTCATGACATAATACAGAAGTGTCAATAATCCGTAGATTACCAACACGCTGATTAAGATATGCGACTTTATCTGTAGAATATACACCCATCTTTCCTGTGGTTGCCCCTGAAAGTGCTATGAGTAAATCTCCTTTTTCAACAACGAATCTATCATCAATTTCCTTTTGAATAAAAACGCATCCATTCAAATCAATGGTGTTGTCTGAAATATTGGAAATTCTTATTAGTGGCACACCTGTCTGTTTGTAATCGTCGCTACTAAACGCAAAACCATTTTCAAAATTACAAACAGAACCCAATGTCGTCCATACCCAACTATTAGGTATCTCAAACGGCACGTTCTCATAATGGGGCGTATCGGAAAGAGTTAAGGAGAGGAAAAATCCCCTCCTTAATTCTAAAACATGTATCAGACATTCAAATCTTTCAGTGCTAATGCATAATTGGGACAAAAACCGTCCATTATACACTTTAAACCAAG
>ERZ791859.472-NODE-472-length-26900-cov-54.630844_pt1 | contig 26900 bp, 20 predicted proteins | sample MGYA00509943_ERZ791859 | MGnify/ENA primary metagenome ERZ791859 (study PRJEB30046, sample SAMN00792065) | human gut metagenome | study: EMG produced TPA metagenomics assembly of the A metagenome-wide association study of gut microbiota in type 2... | reverse complement strand
TCTGGGGCGTTATCAACCTGCTGGAAGGTTACGGCAACGACAACCCCGGCGCCAAGAGCCAGGGCATGAAGCAGCTCATGGCCGGTGCTGGTGTAGCCGTGGTAGGCATGGTCCTTGTACCTCTGCTCTCCGGGCTTTTCTCTGTCTAAGCGTCTCCGTATGAAATCCTTGCCGCTCCCGCAGTTTTGCGGGGGCGGCGGAAAGGAGGTTGACACCGTATGGATTTCTTACTTGAAGCCCTGACAAATTGGCTGAAAGAAATGCTGGTGGGCGGTATTATGAGCAACCTTTCGGGGATGTTTGACAGTGTAAACCAACAGGTCGCGGATATATCCGTACAGGTAGGCCAGACCCCACAGGGATGGAATGGCAGTATTTTCAGCATGATTGAGAATCTGTCCAACTCCATCATGGTGCCGATTGCAGGCGTGATCCTGGCTATCGTGATGACCGTAGACCTGATCCAGATGATCGCAGACAAGAACAACCTGCATGATGTGGATACCTGGATGATTTTCAAGTGGGTGTTCAAATCAGCCGCTGCCATCCTCATTGTCACAAATACATGGAATATCGTGATGGGCGTCTTTGATATGGCGCAGAGCGTAGTGGCGCAGGCGGCAGGGATTATCAATTCGGATGCGTCCATTGACATTTCCTCAGTTATGACCGATCTGGAACCGAGGCTGATGGAAATGGATCTGGGACCGCTGTTCGGACTGTGGTTCCAATCCCTCTTTATTGGCATTACTATGTGGGCGTTATATATCTGTATCTTTATCGTTATTTATGGCCGTATGATCGAAATCTACCTTGTGACTTCGGTGGCTCCCGTTCCAATGGCTGCAATGATGGGTAAAGAATGGGGCGGTATGGGACAGAATTACCTCCGATCCCTGCTGGCGCTGGGCTTTCAGGCGTTTCTCATTATCGTCTGCGTGGCAATTTATGCTGTGCTGGTGCAGAACATCGCTCTGGAAGATGACATCATCATGGCAATCTGGAGCTGCGTGGGCTACACCGTACTGCTGTGCTTTACGCTGTTCAAAACCGGCAGTCTCGCAAAATCAGTCTTTCAGGCGCACTAAAGGAGGGTTCTGTATGAAAAAATATCAAATCATTTACGCAGACCCGCCATGGAACTACAAAGTATATTCCAAGAAAGGATTGGGACGCAGTGCAGAAAGTCACTATCCGACCATGAGTATCGAGGATATTTGTGCGCTGCCAGTAGGCAACTTGGCGGATAAAGACTGTGCCTTGTTTTTATGGGTCACGATTCCATGTTTACTGGAAGGTCTCTCAGTTCTGAAGGCATGGGGATTTACCTATAAAACCGTCGGCTTTGTTTGGGTAAAGCAAAATCGAAAGGCAGATAGCTTGTTCTGGGGAATGGGATATTGGACGCGCTCCAATGTGGAACTTTGTATCCTCGCAACGAAAGGACATCCCAAGCGTATAAACGCAGCTGTTCATCAGGTCATTGTCTCTCACATTGAAGAACATTCAAAAAAACCGCAGGAAGCCAGAGAACGCATTGTCTCATTGATGGGTGATCTCCCGCGCATAGAACTGTTTGCTCGTCAATCCACACCCGGTTGGGATGTGTGGGGAAATGAAGTGGACAGCTCTATTTCATTCCCATAAAGGAGGTGGATAATATGGCTTATGTACCCGTACCCAAAGATTTAACCAAAGTCAAAACCAAGGTCATGTTCAATCTGACACGAAGGCAGCTGGTCTGCTTTACCGCCGGGGCGCTTGTAGGTGTACCGCTGTTCTTGTGGCTCCGTGAGCCTGCGGGAAACAGCATGGCTGCCATGTGTATGATGCTGGTCATGATGCCCTTCTTCCTGCTGGCAATGTATGAAAAGCATGGACAGCCCCTGGAAAAGATCGTGGGCAACATTCTCAAAGTAGCTGTGATCCGTCCAAAGCAGCGTCCCTACCAGACCAATAACTTTTATGCCGTATTAAAGCGGCAGGAAATGCTCGATAAGGAGGTGTATGACATTGTTCACCGCAATAAAAAAATGGCTGCATCGGATGTTCGGAAAAACCGAGAAAAAAACTGTGCAGCCGGTAAAGACAAAGAAAAAGCTGTCCCGCGCCGATAAGAAGCAGATCGAAGCGGCCATTGCCCGCGCTAACCGCACGGACAAAAAAGGAAAATCTGCGCAGGACAGTATCCCTTATGAACGGATGTGGCCGGACGGAATCTGCCGCATATCGGACAGCCACTACACAAAGACCATCCAGTTTCAGGACATCAACTATCAGCTCTCCCAAAACGAAGATAAGACGGCAATCTTTGAGGGGTGGTGTGATTTCCTCAATTATTTTGACAGCTCAATTCATTTCCAGCTGTCTTTTTTGAACCTTGCGGCATCGGAGGAGACCTTTGCTAACTCCATTTCCATCCCGCCCCAGAGGGATGCCTTTGACAGTATCCGCGAGGAATACACCACAATGCTGCAAAATCAGCTGGCCAGAGGTAACAACGGTCTCATCAAGACCAAATACCTGACTTTTGGTATCGACGCAGACAGCATCAAAGCTGCCAAGCCCCGTCTGGAGCGTATTGAGACCGATATACTTAATAACTTCAAGCGTCTTGGTGTAGCTGCCAGAACGCTGGACGGTAAAGAAAGGCTTTCTCAGCTTCATGCAGTATTCCACATGGATGAACAGCTCCCATTTCAGTTTGAATGGGACTGGCTGGCCCCTTCCGGTCTGTCCACAAAGGATTTTATTGCACCAAGCTCCTTTGAGTTCCGCACCGGCAAGCAGTTCCGTATGGGCAAGAAATACGGGGCTGTTTCTTTTTTGCAGATTCTCGCACCGGAGCTGAATGACCGTCTGCTGGCTGATTTTCTGGATATGGAAAGCTCGCTCATTGTGAGTATGCACATTCAGTCGGTGGATCAGGTGAAAGCCATCAAAACGGTAAAGCGCAAGATTACCGACCTGGACCGCAGTAAGATCGAGGAACAGAAAAAAGCAGTTCGTGCCGGATACGACATGGACATCATTCCATCCGACCTTGCTACCTACGGCAGTGAAGCGAAAAAACTCTTGCAGGATTTGCAGAGCCGCAACGAGAGAATGTTCCTTTTGACCTTTCTGGTGCTGAACACAGCGGACAATCCCCGTCAGCTTGGCAACAACATTTTCCAGGCAGGCTCTATTGCCCAGAAGTATAACTGTCAGCTGACCAGGCTGGACTTCCAGCAGGAAGAAGGGCTGATGAGCTGTCTGCCCCTGGGACTCAATCAGATCGAGATTCAGCGAGGGCTGACCACCAGTTCTACGGCTATCTTTGTACCATTCACCACACAGGAATTATTCCAGAACGGCAAGGAAGCCCTGTACTACGGCATCAATGCCCTGTCCAACAACCTCATCATGGTGGATAGAAAGCTGCTGAAAAACCCCAACGGCTTGATTTTGGGTACGCCGGGTTCCGGTAAGTCTTTCAGCGCCAAGCGTGAGATTGCCAACTGCTTTTTGCTTACCAATGATGATGTCATCATCTGTGACCCGGAAGCGGAGTACGCACCTCTGGTGGATCGTCTGCATGGGCAGGTCATCAAGATCTCGCCTACCTCAACCAACTACATCAATCCGATGGATCTGAACCTGGACTATTCGGATGATGAAAGCCCGCTGTCCCTCAAGTCTGACTTTATCCTCAGCTTGTGTGAGCTGATCGTGGGCGGTAAGGACGGATTGCAGCCGGTGCAGAAAACCATCATCGACCGTTGTGTGCGTCTGGTCTATCAGACCTACCTCAATGACCCGCGCCCGGAGAATATGCCCATACTGGAGGACCTATATAACCTGCTCCGTTCACAGGAGGAAAAGGAAGCCCAGTATATCGCCACGGCCCTTGAAATCTATGTAACCGGCTCCCTCAATGTGTTCAACCACCAGAGCAATGTGGACATCAATAACCGCATTGTCTGCTACGACATCAAGGAACTGGGCAAGCAGCTTAAAAAAATCGGTATGCTGGTGGTCCAGGATCAGGTGTGGAACCGCGTTACCATCAACCGCGCTGCCCACAAGTCCACCCGTTACTACATCGACGAGATGCACCTGCTTTTGAAGGAGGAGCAGACCGCCGCTTATACGGTGGAAATCTGGAAGCGATTCCGCAAATGGGGCGGTATTCCGACAGGTATCACCCAGAATGTCAAAGACCTTTTGAGCAGCCGCGAGGTGGAGAACATCTTTGAAAACTCCGACTTCGTGTATATGCTCAACCAGGCAGGCGGAGACCGTCAGATTCTCGCCAAGCAGCTGGGCATTTCCACGCACCAGCTTAGCTATGTGACCCACTCCGGTGAGGGCGAGGGCCTGCTGTTCTATGGCTCCACCATCCTGCCCTTCGTTGACCACTTCCCGAAGAATACTGAGCTTTACCGCATTATGACCACCAAACCCCAGGAACTGAAAAAGGAGGATGAATAACTATGAAACAGAATATTTGCGAACTTGATACCATGATTTTTTTCCGTGAGGCATTGGAGGCTCACGAATTCATGTTGCTTCCGGTAATGGCCTCCGCTGTTGTTGAGTGTCGTACCGCTGACAAAGAACTCAAAACCTTGAATGAGGATGGCGAAATTGGTCTTGCCCGTCTCTTTTCGATTTGGGCGAATATGATGTGTGCCCCTGGTGCAGCAACCATTGTAGGGTGCAGACCTATCACAATGCTCTCTGAGATTCTGGCGCAAGTCCATGCGTATCTCACCGTGCATCCGCTATATGATCCGGAAGGTTTGGCCCTCTATGTGGAGCTGCACCACATGATGGATGCTATCCTAATGGGTGATTGGTTTGAATAAAGAGCCGCGCCTGCGCTTTACTGATGAGGAACGGGCTGACCCTGCACTGGAAAAGCCGATCCGCAAAACGGAGAAAGCTACGGCCAGAGCAGATAAGGCGCAGGCCAATATTCCAAAGAAAAAAGTCAGACAGACGGTCATTGACCCGGACACCGGGAAAAAGACCTCGAAGCTGACCTTTGAGGACAAGAAAAAACCACCTTCCAAACTTTCTCAAGGGGTTAAGGAAGCTCCCGTCCATCTGGTCGCGGGCAAGTTTCACAAAGAGATCCGGGAAACAGAACAGGACAATGTGGGCGTGGAAAGCGCCCACAAGTCCGAGGAGGCGGTGGAGACCAGCGCTTATCTGGTGCGGGAGGGCTATCGCAGCCACAAGCTGAAGCCGTACCGCAAAGCAGCCCAGGCCGAGCAGAAGCTGGAAAAGGCAAATGTAAATGCCCTGTACCAGAAGTCCCTACGGGAAAATCCTCAGTTTACCAGCAACCCTCTCTCCCGCTGGCAGCAAAAACAGAGTATCAAAAAGCAGTATGCCGTCGCCAAGCGCACCGGTCAGACTGCCGGAAATACCGCCCAGGCTGCGTCCAAAACCGGAAAAGCCGCAAGGACGGTAAAAGAAAAGGCACAGCAGGCAGGGGCATTCGTCATGCGCCACAAGAAGGGCTTCCTGATGGCAGGGGTTTTTTTCCTCATCGCCTGTATGCTGATGAATACCATGTCCTCCTGCTCTATGATGGCACAGAGTATTGGTTCTGTAATTTCCGGCACTACCTATCCATCGGATGACCCGGAAATGCTGGCGGTGGAGGCAGATTATGCAGACAGAGAAGCTCGGTTGCAGGAGAAAATCGACAACATCGAAAGCAGCCACCCAGGGTATGACGAGTATCGCTATAACCTTGGCATGATCGGCCATGACCCCCATGAGCTTGCGGCGTTTCTCTCTGCTGTCTTGCAGGGCTATACACGCCACAGCGCACAGGCAGAGCTGGAGCGTGTGTTTGATGCACAGTATCAGCTCACGCTGAGAGAAGAAATTCAGATTCGCACTTACACTGACGAAGATGGGGATGAGCATGAATATGAATATCGTATTCTCCATGTAACTTTAACAAGCCGTTCCATTGCCTCTCTTGCGCCAGAACTACTGACTCCGGAGCAGATGGAGATGTACCAGGTCTACCGACAGACTATGGGCAATAAGCCGCTGTTGTTTGGTGGCGGTTCTCCCGATACAGGTGTTTCTGAAGATTTGACTGGTGTTGAATTTATCAATGGCACCCGCCCCGGCAATCCGCAGCTGGTGGAACTGGCGAAAAGTCAGGTGGGCAATGTGGGAGGACAACCTTATTGGAGCTGGTACGGCTTTGACTCCCGTGTGGAATGGTGTGCCTGCTTTGTATCATGGTGCTATGGTCAATCCGGTCGAACGGAACCACGCTTTGCTGGTTGTCAGTCTCAGGGTGTTCCGTGGTTCCAGTCTCATGGACAGTGGGGCGCACGAGGATATGAAAACATCGCCCCCGGTGATGCCATTTTCTTCGATTGGGATCTGGATGGTTCCGCAGACCATGTGGGAATTGTTATCGGCACCGATGGCAGCCGTGTTTATACCGTGGAGGGAAATTCCGGCGATGCCTGCAAGATCAAAAGTTATGACCTGAATTATCAGAGTATCAAGGGCTACGGCCTGATGAACTGGTAACAGAGATTTTTTAGAAGGAGTGATAGACGATGGCAAAGAACAAAATTGAACGCATTGACCAGGAGATTACTAAGGTCCGCGAGAAGATCGCAGAGTATCAGGAAAAGCTCAAGGCGCTGGAGACACAGAAAACCGAGGCAGAAAATCTGGAGATCGTCCAGATGGTGCGCGCACTGCGTATGACCCCGGCTCAGCTGAGCGCCATGCTGTCCGGAGGCACAGTTCCCGGCAGTTTGGCTGATGACAACAACGAACAGGAGGAAAACAGCTATGAGGAATAAACGATTGCTCCGAACACTTTCCGCCATTTGCCTGACGCTGGTTCTGGCATCGGGCTTTACTGTTCCCGCTTTTGCCCAGGGCGCAGCTCCGCCCCCGGCAGAGGATACCACCAATGACAGCAATGTGGTGGTGGAAGAAACGGAAAAAGCACCTCCGCTGACCCCGGATGGCAACGCCGCTCTGGTGGATGATTTTGGTGGCAACAAGCAGCTCATTACCGTTACCACCAAGGCAGGCAACTATTTTTATATCCTGATCGACAGGGCCAACGAGGATAAAAAGACTGCTGTTCACTTTCTGAACCAGGTGGATGAAGCGGACCTGATGGCACTGATGGAAGATGGAAATGCCAAAGAGGAGCCGCCAGCTGTGTGCAGCTGCACGAAGAAATGTGAAGCAGGGGCAGTTAATACGGCCTGCCCGGTCTGTGTAACTGATAAGAGTAAATGTACGGGAAAAGCACCGGAACCTCCGGCAGAAACACCGGAGCCGGAAAAAGAGAAGCCTGCCGGACTGAACCCGGCTGCCATAGTCCTTTTGCTGGCTCTGCTGGGCGGCTGTGGCGTATTTGCCTATTTGAAGCTCGTTAAGAACAAGCCTAAGACCAAGGGCAATGACAGTCTGGACGATTATGATTATGGCGAGGAAGATTCCGAGGAATGGGAAACTGAGGATGAGGAAGTCCTTGAGGATGGTTTTGAGGGTTCTGACCCTAATGAGGAAAGTGATAGAACAGATTGAACCGTTTGAGCGTAGCATATTTCAAATCATTGCGGGATAAGGGACAGAGGACAGGGAGAAATTCCTGTCCTCTGCTGCTCTACTCACTCTCTTACTGCAAATCTACACCCAAAATCAGCACATGGTCAAAGAAAGGAGGACCTCACAATGAACACCTGGAACTTGTTATTACACTTTCTGATTATTTTTGATCTGGTCGCCTTCGGAATTTACTTTGGAGGAGACATTCTTTTCACTGCTATAAGCAAAGTTCAAAAAAAATCAAAGAAGGACGATGACTTGGATCTTTATGATTTTGAAATTGAGACCGCACCCCAAAAACGCTCTTTATGTGTGGACTCAATCCGAATGCTTTATTCTGGTGAGATAGATGAATTTGTGGAAAAGGAACTGTTGCCTGATGCAGCGGAGACCATGAACGCTTTATCTGAAGCTGAAAAAACAGCAGTTAGCCTGTTACTAAAAGCTTATATCGGTTTTTTGAGCGAAGAAGCAACGGTAGATGAACAAAGTTTTCCCATGGTTAAGGAACTGTTGTCTTATACACAGGGCAGCAAAGAAGATGGTGAAAAAGATGCCATAGATTGTCTGATGGAAGATACGGTCAGCAGAACCCACAGACATCGAGAATATTACAACAATTATCAACGCTATCAACTGATGCAGGTGGATAAAGAGCGTGTGATTATGGCCTGCAATATCATAATCAATGATTTGATTGGCAGGTTGTACCGATATGATTATCGCTTTGGCTATGACATTACACTTGCCTCAGAACACAGCATTGCAAAAAAACTGTCTGATAATTGGCAGAATGAATGGGAGGTTGAAGATTATGAAGCTGGTGATTGCTGAAAAACCATCGGTTGCACAAAGTCTGTCGGCGGTGATTGGTGCAACCGCCCGTAAGGACGGGTATCTGGAGGGAAACGGCTGGCGTGTCAGCTGGTGCGTGGGCCATCTGGCCGGGCTTGCAGATGCAGACAGCTATGACCCCAAGTATGCCAAGTGGCGATATGATGACCTGCCTATTCTGCCGGAGCATTGGCAGATGGTGGTGGGAAAGGATAAGAAAAAGCAGTTTGATATTCTCAAAAAGCTGATGAATGCCCCGGATGTGACGGAGGTGGTAAACGCTTGCGATGCCGGACGCGAGGGCGAGCTGATCTTCCGCAGTGTCTATGAGCTGGCAGGCTGCCAAAAGCCGATGAAAAGGCTTTGGATTTCTTCGATGGAGGACTCCGCCATCAGGGAGGGCTTTGCAAACCTCCGCCCCGGTGCGGACTATGACGGACTTCGGGATGCTGCTCTCTGTCGTGCCAAGGCCGACTGGCTGGTGGGGATCAATGCCACAAGGCTTTTTTCCGTGCTGTACCACCGCACCCTCAACATCGGGCGCGTGATGTCCCCAACGCTGGCACTGATTGTTCAGCGAGAAGCTGAGATCGACACCTTTAAGCAGGTTCCCTTTTATACCGTGGCGCTGGAGCTGCCCGGTCTTACCGTATCCGGGGAGCGCATGAGTGACCGAGCAAGCGCAGAGCAGCTGAAAGAAGCCTGTCAGGGTGCAGCTGTCACAATCAAAAAAGTGGAGTGCAAGGAAAAATCCGAAAAGCCGCCTGCCCTCTATGACCTGACTACTCTGCAAAGAGATGCCAACCGCCTGCTTGGATTTACAGCCCAGCAGACCCTGGACTATCTGCAAAGCCTGTATGAAAAGAAGCTCTGCACCTATCCCCGTACTGACAGCCGCTATCTGACCGGTGATATGGCAGACAGCCTGCCGGTGCTGGTGAATCTGGTTGCCAATGCTATGCCATTTCGCAAAGGGATCGCCATTACCTGTGATCCGCAGACGGTCATCAACGACAAGAAAGTAACCGACCACCACGCAGTAATCCCTACCAGAAATCTCAAGGATGCAGACCTTTCTGCCCTTCCTGCGGGAGAAAAAGCGGTGCTGGAGCTGGTGGCCCTGCGTCTGCTGTGTGCCGTGGCCCAGCCCCATATCTATTCGGAAACCGTTGTGATTGCAGCGTGTGCCGGTGGGGAGTTTACCACAAAAGGAAAAACGGTGAAGCACCCCGGATGGAAAGCACTGGAGGACGCTTACCGTGCCAAAATGAAGGATGCAGAGCCGAAAAAAGAGGGCGCAGAGAAAGCCCTGCCGGAGCTGACCGAAGGACAGACCCTTTCGGTTTCTGCGGCAATCGTCAAAGAAGGCAAAAGCAGTCCGCCTCAGCACTTTACGGAGGACACCCTATTGTCCGCGATGGAGACTGCTGGAAAAGAGGATATGCCGGAGGATGCCGAGCGAAAAGGTCTGGGGACACCGGCCACCCGTGCCGGTATTTTGGAAAAGCTGGTATCTGCCGGTTTTCTGGAACGAAAAAAGAGCAGGAAAACGGTGCAGCTTCTCCCTTCCCACGATGCAGTTTCCCTGATCACAGTCTTGCCGGAACAGCTGCAATCTCCGCTTTTGACTGCCGAGTGGGAGTACCGTCTGGGCGAGATCGAGCGCGGGCAGCTTGCCCCAGAGGAGTTTCTGGACGGGATCAGCACCATGCTGAAAGATCTGGTGGGGACTTATCAGGTCATCAAGGGAACTGAGTACCTGTTCACTCCGCCCCGTGAGGTGGTGGGCAAATGCCCTCGCTGCGGCGGTGAAGTTGCAGAACTGCAAAAAGGCTTCTTCTGTCAGAATGATTCTTGCAAATTTGCAATCTGGAAAAATAACAAATGGTGGGCTGCCAAGAAAAAACAGCCGACCAAGGCTGTGGTGTCTGCACTGCTGAAAGATGGCCGTGTCCGTGTGACGGGCCTATATTCGGAGAAAACCGGCAAGACCTACGATGCCACTGTGGTTTTGGAGGACGATGGACAGTACGCCAACTTCAAGCTGGAATTTGACCAGCGGAAAGGAGGCAGCCGATGAAGCTCTCTTTAGTGGAACGGGAAACCATTCTCCTCTATAACCAGGCAGAACCAATGGCTGAGATCTATACCCATGATCCCCGTCTGATGGAGAAGCTGGATCTGCTGGCAAAAAAGCACCCCGACCAGATCACCCGAAAGGACGCCCATAACTTTACCGTCCCCAAGCGGTGTGTATCAGTCAGGGAGCCATATAGCGCAGAACGCCGCAAAGCCGCCAGTGAGCGTGCGAAAGCCGCCGGATACCAGCCCCCTATGCGAAAGTCCGGCAGTTAAAGGCACATGACAGAGAATGTATTTGAAGCAGTCAAGCAGTCGGTCAGCACCAGAGAAGCGGCAGCGTTTTATGGGATCGAGGTCAAACGAAATGGCATGGCCTGCTGTCCCTTTCACGATGATAAGAACCCCAGCATGAAGGTAGACCAGCGGTTCCACTGCTTTGGCTGCGGTGAAGATGGGGATGTGATCGACTTTACCGCAAAGCTCTTTGACCTCTCCCCAAAAGAAGCGGCGGAGAAACTGGCACAGGACTTTGGCCTGATCTATGACAGTCAGGCCCCTCCCCGCAGGAGGTATGTCCGGCAGAAAACCGAGGCACAAAAGTTTCGGGAGGACCGGCAGCAGTGTTATCGCGTACTGTCCGATTACTACTATCTGCTGAAAAAATGGGAGGCCGACAATTCTCCCCGGACACCGGAGGAAGAACCGCACCCCCGTTTTGTGGAAGCAATCCAGAAGAAAACCTATGTAGAGTACCTGCTGGACCTTTTTCTTTATGAAAGTGAAGAAGAACAAAAGGCATGGATTGCAGAACACACAGCAGAAATCACACACTTGGAAAGGAGATTGAAAATCATGGCTGAGAACAAACCCACCAACCGAGAGCGGCTAAGGGAAATCACAGATGGCATCGAGCAGGGCATCAAGGAACTGTTTGAGAGTGAAAAGTATATGCGCTATCTGTCCGTCATGTCCCGCTTCCACCGCTATTCGGTAAACAACACCATGCTCATCTATATGCAGAAGCCGGACGCCACTTTGGTAGCCGGATACAATAAGTGGAAAGACCAGTTTGAGCGTCATGTAAAAAAGGGCGAGCATGGCATTACCATCATCGCCCCCACACCGTACAAGAAGAAAATCGAGGAGCAGAAACTGGACCCGGATACCAAGGCTCCGATTTTGGATAAAGACGGAAAGATCGTCACAGAGGAAAAAGAAATCGAGATCCCCATGTTTCGCCCGGTCAAGGTCTTTGATGTGAGCCAGACCGACGGGAAACCTTTGCCGGAGCTTGCTTCCTCCCTTTCCGGCAATGTGCCAAATTATGAGGCATTCATGGAGGCCCTGCGCCGCAGTGCACCGGTGCCGATTACTTTTGAAGCAATGGCCGCCGATACGGACGGCTATTTTTCTGCCGATCATCAGAAAATCGCCATTCGTCAGGGCATGAGTGAGGTGCAGACGGTTTCGGCCACAGTACACGAGATTGCCCACAGCAAGCTCCACAATCAGAAAAAGATTCAGATTGCCAATGACGAGCAATATCAGGAGATCGAGCTGTTTGATAAACCCGGTCTGTTCTCCAATGGGCGGATTGTCCGTGATAATCTGCCGGAGGGCGTTTATTGCTATGACCTGCGCGGTTCTGACTACGACCCCGGAGAGCCGGTCTGTGTAGAAGAACGAGTGGTTGTAAACCATGCAGGTTCCGTTCTGCTGACAGAGCCGCTGGAGCTGGCGGAAGATGGACGCCTGATGCTGACCGAGGAAGAAGGGCTGAATTTTGTTGGCGGCTTTTCTACCCTCGCCCAGTTTTTGCAAGAACAGAGGAAAGACCGCCACACGGAGGAAGTGGAGGCTGAAAGCATCTCCTATGCAGTCTGCAAATATTTTGGCATTGAGACCGGAGAAAACAGCTTCGGCTATATTGCAAGCTGGAGTCAGGGCAAGGAACTGAAAGAGCTGAGAGCCAGTTTGGAGACCATCAATAAGACCTCCGGCACTTTGATCTCTGACATTGAGCGCCACTATAAGGAAATCTGCAAAGAGCGTGGAATTGACCCCAATGCAAAAAAAGAGCCGGAAATGGCGGTTCTTGATGCGGAGGCAAACCAGCAGGAGGCTTTGTTTCTAATTGACGATGCCACCTATCTTCATATTCAGCCCTGTGACAGCGGCTGGGACTACACCCTTTACGATGCCGCGTCCATGAAAGAGCTGGATGGCGGTCAGCTGGATATGCCGGAGCTTTCCCGCATGAAGGCAGTTCTCCAGATTTGTGATGACAACGATCTGGACAGCACTTCACTTAGACACGCTCCCCTGTCTATGATCGAGACCTTGCAGGAAGCTGCCTATCAGCAGATGCAGGCAGAGGTCGGTCAGATGGCCGCTTCTTCCCAGCTGCCGGAGGCACAGGAGCAGGCGCTGGATGAATACCCAACGCCCGATGAGCAGGTCTCCACACCGGATATGCAGAAATACGGTTACTCTTATGACGGGATGCTCCCTGTTACAAGAGAACGGGCGCTGGAACTGGATGCTGCCGGTTTGACCGTCTATGTGCTGCATGAGGACAATACGGAGAGCATGGTGTTTGACCCGCAGGAAATCATGGATCATGGCGGTCTTTTCGGTGTGGACCATGAGGAATGGGAGAAAAGCCCTCAGTTCCACGAAAAGGTCATGGAGCGTCAGGAACATCAGCAGGAACGAGAACAGGCATTTCTCTCCCAGAACAGAAACTGCTTTGCCATCTACCAGGTGAGCCGTAACGATCCGCAAAATGTGCGCTTTATGAATCTGGACTGGTTAGAGTCCCATGATGTTTCCGTAGACCGCAGCAATTATGACCTCATTTACACCGCTCCGCTGAGTGAGTCTGGCACTGTGCCGGAGCAGCTGGAAAAACTCTATCAGCAATTCAATCTGGAAAAGCCCGTGGACTTTCACAGTCCCTCCATGAGCGTCAGCGACATCGTTGCGATCAGACAGGACGGTAAGGTATCCTGTCATTACTGTGACAGTGTTGGTTTTACCCAGATCCCCGGATTCCTGCCAGAAAACCCGCTGAAAAATGCGGAAATGATCCTGGAGGACGATTACGGCATGATCGACGGTATCATCAACAATGGCGCAAAAGAACCTACGGTGGCAGAGCTGGAACAGCAGGCCCGAAGCGGTCAGCCCATTTCCCTGATGGACTTGGCTGATGCCGTTCATCGGGAGGAACGGGAAAAGAAAAAGTCCGTCATGGAGCAGCTGAAAGGCCAGCCCAAGACAGAACACAAAAAGACAGCACCAAAAAAGAGTGCGGAAAGGGAGATTTGATATGGGAAACTTTACTTTTGAGGAAATGAACCTGATGTGCATTTACAATACCGGCAGCCGCACCGGATTGATCGACAGCCTGCGTGAGATGCGCGGCGAGCTTTCGCCGGAGGAAACGGAACTGAGGGAGCTAACCGACAGCGCCCTTACGAAGCTCTGTGCGATGACCGATGAGGACTTTGCCCAGCTGGAGCTGTACCCGGATTTTGACCAGTAAACAACATAACCGCAGGGATGGGGTGGCGATCTGCCACCCCACCTTTTTACCCCAAAACTGAAAGGAGGACAGAACACTATGCCAACCAAAGCTGAACTATATGCACAGATGGCGGACAAGGTGGCAACACAGCTCACGGGGAGCTGGCAGGAATGGGCAGGGTTTCTCACCACTGCTTCCCGTCTTTACAAGTACCCGTTCCATGAGCAGCTGATGATCTACGCCCAGCGACCGGACGCCACCGCCTGTGCAGAGTACGATTTGTGGAATGAAAAGATGGGCCGGTATGTAAGACGCGGCTCCAAGGGGATCGCTCTGGTGGACGATTCCGGAGACAGACCACGCCTGCGCTATGTCTTTGATATTTCCGACACCGGAACCCGTGAACATTCCCGCACTCCCTGGCTGTGGCAGCTGGAGGAGCGCCATCTGGATTCCGTGCAGGCCATGCTGGAGCGCACCTATGATGTTTCCGGTGATGACCTTGCCGGACAGCTCACGGAGGTAGCCGGAAAACTGGCCGAGGAATACTGGACGGAGCATCAGCAGGACTTCTTCTATATCGTTGACGGTTCCTTTTTGGAGGAATATGATGAGTTTAACATCGGAGTACAGTTCAAGGCAGCAGCCACCGTCAGCATCACTTACGCTTTGATGTCCCGCTGTGGACTGGAGCCGGAACGCTACTTCGACCACGAAGATTTCATGGCGATCTTTGATTTCAACACCCCGTCCACCATCGGGGCGCTGGGAACAGCGGTCAGCCAGATCAACCAGCAGGTGCTGCGGCAGATCGGCGTTACCGTCCGAAATGCAGAGCGCGAAGCCAACCAAGAAAGGAGCAAGCAAGATGAACAATCCCATGACCTACATCCAGAACGGAGACTATCTGATTCCCGACCTGAAGCTGAGCCAGCAGCCGGAGAAACCCCTGGGCAAGTACGGCAGGATGAGGAAAACCTACCTGAAGGAACACCGTCCCATCCTCTACAACCAGATGCTGCTGAGCGAGAAGCTGTACCCGCACCTTCTGGAGATCGACGAGACCGCCCAGAGCAGACTGGAGCAGATGATGCCCCAGCTGGCGAAGGAAGCGGGAGCCACCGAGGAACTGAAAGCCAGCGATCCCATGAAGTGGGTGGGGCTGATGAACACCTGCAAAGCTCAGGCCGAGGAAATCCTGATGGCGGAGCTTATCAACAGCTGACCCTAAACCTGTTCCTCTCCGAAGCGGAACAGATCCAATCCATAGATGAAGCAGAGAATGTAGCGCATACATCCTCTGCTTTTTCTTTTGCCCAAAATGACATCGACCATGTGCTGCGTTTGGGCGGCAATACAGACCGTCAAAGGGAGCGTGTGGTTGCAGCCTTTGAAAAGCAGAAAACCACCGCTGAGATTGCCGAGATACTGAAAACGCTGTACCACGGTGGCAACGGCCTTGGCAGTGTGAGTGCATGGTATGCCGAGGATGGTATCCATCTTTCCCACGGGAAGTCTGTCCGCTATGACAGGTCTGCCCAGGTCATTTCTTGGGAGCGCGCCGCAGAGCGTATCGGGGAGCTTTTGGAAAGTGGTCAGTTTGCCTCCAATGTGGAGCTTGCAGAAGCGGCAGGCTATGAACGCTCCCTCCTTGCAGAAAAGCTCTGGCATCTGTATCACGATCTCAGTGAGGACGCCAGAAAAGCCGGATATTTGTCCTGCCTGTCAGAGATCAAAGGCAATGGTTTCCCAGAGGAGACCCGCCGCCTGACGGAGCAGCTGAGTGACCCGGCTGTCCGCCAGACCCTCAAGGAAGAATACGCTGCCTTCTGGACTGCCTATCAGCAGGACCGTGACCTGTTGCGTTTTCACTATCATAGACCGAGGGAGATCTGGGAGAACCTGAAGGACCTTGACCTGCCCCGCAGGACCTTTTCTTCAGACCTTTCCCAAGTGCCAACCGTTCAGCACTTCATTACCGAGGATGAGATCGACGCCGCCATGACCGGCGGCAGCAGTTTCGCCGGAGGAAAAGGCCGTATCTATGCGTTCTTCATGGCAAACCATACGGATAAGGAAAAAGTGAGATTCCTCAAAGACGAGTATGGCATTGGCGGACGCTCTCATGCCCTGTCCGGCGCAACACACAGCGGCGAAGATCACGATGGGAAAGGACTGCACTATAAAAAGCAGGACTGCCCGGATGTTCACTTGAACTGGGAAAAGGTTGCCAAGCGCATTACCTCACTTGTCCAGAAAGGCCGCTATCTTACCGAACAGGAACAGGCGCAGTATGACAAGATCCAGGCTGAAAAGGATCTGGCAGAAGAAGATGCCATTCAAGCCCAGCAGCCGGAGATAGAGGAAGAAACGCCAAAGCCTACCCTTCGGGAGCAGTTTGAGCAGTATAAGCCTGTGGTGACTGCCGCCATATCTGAGGATGTGGCATATCGCAATGCCTGCGGTCATTCCGACCGTGAAAATGCTGTCATCGAGGGCAATGCCGCTGTGCGCCGTGCGGTTCTTGGCTCTAAGGATATGGAGCTGATCCGCCTTTATTCGGATGTGCCGGAGTTCCGCCAGCGCCTGCACCGGGAAGTGATCGACGAAACCTATCCAAAGCTCCATGAGCTTCTGCGCCCTCTTTCTCAGGAAGATATTGATACTGCCCTTTGTGCATGGAACGGCAATATCGAGAGTAAACACGCTGTCGTCCGTTATATGAAAGACCATGCAAGAGAAAAAGATACCGCCGCATGGCTGGCTCAGGAATACGGCGGCAGTAACAGCAACAGCCTGTTTGTTGTCCGTGCCGGCAGCCCGGAGGAAACGCAGCTGCCCTGGCCGAAGGTACAGCGCAGGCTTGCCCAGCTCATTCAGGAGGACCGGTTCTATACCGAAGAAGAACAGGACCGTTTTGACGACATCGACCCAATCGCCATCCGGGAAGCTCTGGAAGAAAGAGGGATCGTCAACGGACAGGTGGCAGACCCGGAAAAACTGGACAATTCCTCATTTATCCAGCAGGTAATGTCGGATGTAGAGCAGATCGCAGCTGCCGAGACAGAACAGACTTCCGATGTTTTCATTTCCGATGAGGAATATGATGCAGTTCGCCGCCCAACTCCGCAAAGAACCTCCTATGACCCTGCCGCCCCGGTTTATGCCGTGGGTGATACCGTGTATATCGAGGATGACGCTTATCAGATCACCGAGCTGAGGGATGACACCGTACAGCTTCTGCCCACCGGCATGGTATATCCCATCTATCGGGCAGAGCGCAAAGAACAGTTCGAGCAGCTGCTTCGGGCAGACCGCCGCAATGCTTACTATACCGAGTTTCTTCCCATTGACCCGGACAAGGCAAATCAAGACTTGCGGGATGTATTGTCCCATGGACTGATGGATGAAGCAGATAAACAGCAGCTTTCCACGCTACTTCAATCTGGCAGGAGCAACAGTGAGATCGCCTACTGGCTGAGCAGGGCTTATCCTCGTGAGATTGAGACGCTGGATTTGGAGAACGGCGATATTGCCGATTACCGTACCACGACACAGGGCATGGAGCTGGAAGTCATGGATGCAGAGGAAAAGCGTCTGGCTGTGCTGTATTTCCGCTGGGATGAGGTTGCGCCTTTGCTGCGCGGGATGTATGCCCGTCAGCTGGATGGCTTTGGACAAGAACAGCCCCAACCGGCTACCGAATCCCCAACCTTCCATTCCGAGACCATGGCCGTCTATCCGGGCGATAAGAACCATCTGCCTTATGATGTGGTGGTGGAACGACTGCATATCGAGGAGCCGGAGCCACCAGCCCCTGTGACAGAGCCGGAAAAAACCTTTGAGGAAGTGTTGGATGAACACCCGGTTTCCATTCAGGTCAATGGCCAGTGGCAGACCTTCCCCAATGCCAAAGCTGCCGAGGAAGCCTCCTATGAGGAATACAAGGCTAACCTGCGCCGCAATGCAAAAAACTTCCGCATTACCGATGAGCATTTGGGCGAAGGCGGTCCAAAAACCAAGTTCCAGGCAAATGTTAATGCCATTCGTTTGCTGAAAGAGCTGGAAGCTGCCGGACAGCAGGCAAGCCCCGAACAACAGGAGGTTCTTTCCCGCTATGTGGGCTGGGGTGGTATTTCAGATGCCTTTGACCCGGAGAAACTGGCATGGGCTTCCGAGTATGCCCAGCTGAAAGAGCTGCTGACCCCGGAGGAATATGCCGCCGCCAGAAGCTCCACCCTCAATGCCCATTACACCAGCCCTACGGTTATCCAGGCCATCTATGAAGCGGTGGGGCGCATGGGCTTTGAGACCGGAAATATTTTGGAGCCATCTATGGGTGTGGGCAATTTCTTCGGTATGCTGCCGGAGGAAATGCGAAACAGCCGTCTGTACGGTGTGGAGCTTGACCCGGTTTCCGGGCGTATCGCAAAGCAGCTCTATCCCAAGGCGGACATCACAGTAGGCGGCTTTGAGACCACTGATAGGCGTGACTTCTTTGACCTTGCCATCGGCAATGTGCCGTTCGGTCAGTATCAGGTCAACGACAAAGCCTACAACAAGCTGAATTTCAGTATTCATAACTATTTTTTCGCCAAAGCACTGGATCAGGTGCGTCCCGGCGGTGTGGTAGCTTTTGTGACCTCCCGCTATACCATGGACGCCAAGGATTCCACCGTGCGCCGCTATCTTGCCCAGCGTGCCGAGCTGCTGGGAGCTATCCGTCTGCCGAATGACGCGTTCAAAAAGAATGCCGGTGCCGAGGTGGTATCGGACATCATCTTCCTCCAAAAGCGGGACCGCCCGCTGGACATCGTGCCGGAATGGACCCAGATCGGACAAACGGAGGATGGGTTTGCCATCAACCGGTATTTTATCGACCACCCAGAAATGGTGCTGGGCAGACAGGAGCCGGTAAGCACTGCTCATGGTATGGATTACACCGTGAACCCTATCGAGGGACTGGAGCTTTCCGACCAGCTGCATGATGCTGTGAAGTACATTCATGGCACTTATCAGGAGGCAGAGCTGCCGGAGCTGGGCGAGGGCGAAGCCATTGACACCTCCATTCCTGCCGACCCAAATGTGAAGAACTATTCCTATGCCATTGTAGACGGGCAGGTGTACTACCGGGAAAACAGCCGCATGGTGCGCCCTGACCTCAACGCCACCGCCGAAGCCCGCGTGAAAGGTCTTGTGGGACTGCGTGATTGTGTGCAGGAACTGATCGACCTTCAGATGGATGCAGCGGTTCCGGACAGCACCATTACCCAAAAGCAGGCGGAACTGAACAGGCTCTATGACAGCTTTTCTGCCAAATACGGTCTCATCAATGACCGTGCAAACCGACTGGCCTATGCAGATGATTCTTCCTATTACCTGCTCTGTGCGCTGGAAGTCATCGACGAGGACGGAAAGCTGGAGCGCAAGGCGGATATGTTCACCAAACGGACCATCAAGCCCCATCAGGCAGTGGCTACTGTGGATACGGCAAGCGAAGCACTGGCGGTGTCCATCTCGGAAAAAGCCTGCGTAGATATGGGCTATATGAGCCAGCTTACCGGAAAAACAAAAGAAGAACTGGCGGGAGAACTGCAAGGTGTGATCTTCCGTGTACCGGGACAGCTGGAACAGGACGGATCGCCCCATTATGTGACTGCTGATGAATACCTTTCCGGCAATGTACGCCGCAAACTGCGTCAGGCACAGCGGGCGGCACAGCAGGACCCTTCTTTTGCAGTCAATGTGGAAGCTCTTACCGCCGCCCAGCCCAAAGACCTGGATGCGTCGGAGATCGAGGTGCGTCTGGGCGCTACCTGGATTGACAAGGAATATATCCAGCAGTTTATGTACGAGACCTTCAACACCCCGTTTTATCTCCAGCGCAGCATTGAGGTCAACTATTCCTCCTTTACTGCTGAATGGCAGATCAAGGGGAAATCTTCTGTATCCTACAACGATGTGGCAGCCTACACCACCTACGGAACCAGCCGTGCCAATGCCTACAAGATTTTGGAGGACAGCCTGAACCTGCGGGATGTCCGTATCTATGACACCATAGAGGACGCAGACGGAAAAGAGCGCCGCGTGCTGAATGCCAAGGAGACCACCCTGGCGGCTCAAAAACAGCAGGCTATCCGGGAAGCCTTTAGGGACTGGATCTGGAGAGACCCGGAGCGCCGCCAGACTTTGGTGCGCCAGTATAACGAAGAAATGAACTCTACCCGTCCCCGCGAGTATGATGGCAGCCATATCACTTTTGGCGGCATGAACCCGGCCATTACCCTGCGGGAACACCAGAAAAGTGCCATCGCCCATGTGCTGTATGGCGGAAATACCCTGCTGGCACATGAAGTAGGCGCGGGCAAAACCTTTGAGATGGTGGCCGCTGCGATGGAAGCCAAACGCCTGGGCTTGTGCCAGAAATCTCTCTTTGTGGTTCCCAACCACCTGACTGAGCAGTGGGCATCGGAGTTTCTGCGCCTCTATCCTTCTGCCAACATCTTAGTCACAACCAAAAAGGACTTTGAGACCCATAACCGCAAGAAGTTCTGCGCCCGTATTGCGACCGGTGACTACGACGCCATCATCATGGGACACAGCCAGTTTGAGCGTATCCCCATCAGCCGGGAGCGCCAGGAAAGGCTTCTCTATGAGCAGATCGACGAGATCACCGAGGGCATCGCAGAGGTGCAGGCCAGCGGCGGCGAGCGTTTTACCGTCAAGCAGCTGGAGCGTACCAGAAAGTCTCTGGAAGCCAGACTGGAAAAGCTGCAAGCCGAGGGGCGAAAAGACGATGTGGTGACTTTTGAGCAGCTGGGTGTGGACCGGCTGTTCGTGGACGAGGCCCACAACTACAAGAACCTGTTTTTATACACAAAAATGCGGAATGTGGCTGGTCTTTCCACATCGGACGCGCAGAAATCCTCCGATATGTTTGCCAAGTGCCGCTATATGGATGAGATCACCGGAAACCGTGGCGTGATCTTTGCCACCGGCACACCGGTCAGCAACTCCATGACCGAGCTTTACACCATGCAGCGTTACCTTCAGTATGAACGCCTGCAAGAGCTGAACATGACCCACTTCGACTGCTGGGCTTCCCGATTTGGGGAGACCGTCACAGCATTGGAGCTGGCACCGGAAGGCACCGGCTACCGGGCAAGAACGAGATTCAGCAAGTTCTTTAATCTGCCGGAGCTGATGAACCTGTTCAAAGAAGTGGCGGACATCAAGACCGCCGACCAACTGAACCTGCCTACCCCGGAGGTGGAATACCACAACATCGTGGCGCAGCCTACCGAACATCAGCAGGAAATGGTCAAAGCTCTTTCGGAGCGTGCATCGCTGGTACACAGCGGAACCGTTGACCCGTCTCAGGACAATATGCTCAAGATTACCTCGGATGGCCGCAAGCTGGGGCTTGACCAGAGAATCGTCAACCAGATGCTGCCGGATGAACCTGGCACAAAGGTCAATCAGTGCGTGGACAACATCATGCAGATCTGGCGGGACGGCAAAGCTGACAAGCTGACCCAGCTGGTGTTCTGCGACATTTCTACACCGCAGGCAAAAGCTCCTGCAAGCAAGGCGGCGAAAACGCTGGATAATCCACTGCTTCACGCATTGGAAGGCGCTGTGCCTCTGCCAGAACAGGAACCGACCTTTACGGTATATGACGATATTCGTCAGAAACTCATTGCCCAGGGGATGCCTGCCGACCAGATCGCTTTTATCCATGAAGCCAATACCGAAGTGCGGAAAAAGGAGCTGTTCTCTAAAGTCCGTACCGGTCAGGTGCGTGTCCTTTTGGGCAGCACCGCCAAGATGGGCGCAGGCACCAATGTGCAGGACCGTCTGGTGGCACTTCATGATCTGGATTGTCCGTGGAGACCCGGAGACCTCGCCCAGCGCAAGGGGCGTATCGAGCGTCAGGGCAACCAGAACCCCCTTGTTCATGTGTACCGCTATGTGACCGAAGGAACCTTTGACGCATACCTTTGGCAGACGGTGGAGAATAAGCAGAAATTCATTTCCCAGATCATGACTTCTAAATCGCCGGTGCGCTCCTGCGATGATGTGGATGAAACGGCGCTTTCCTTTGCTGAGATCAAGGCTTTGTGTGCCGGAGACCCCCGTATCAAGGAGCGTATGGATTTGGATGTGGAGGTATCCCGCCTGAAGCTGATGAAAGCCGACCACCAGAGCAAGCAATATCGTCTGGAGGACCAGCTGCTCAAATACTTCCCGGAGGAGATTGAAAAGCACAAAGGTTTTATCAAGGGCTTTGAATCTGATCTGGAGGTTTTGGCAGCTCACCCGCACCCGGAGGACGGCTTTGCCGGTATGGAGATTCGTGGAGACCTGCTGACCGATAAGGAGAACGCCGGTGCAGCCCTTTTGGATGCCTGCAAGGAGGTCAAAACCTCCGATCCGGTGCAGATCGGCAGCTACCGGGGCTATGCCATGTCCGTGGAATTTTCCGCTTGGAAACAGGAATATACGCTCCTGCTGAAAGGACAGATGACCCACCGGGCAACCCTTGGTACAGACCCTCGCGGAAATCTTACCCGTATCGACAATGCCCTCGCCCAGATGCCCCAGCGTCTGGAGGCGGCAAAGGCCCAGCTGGATAACCTCTATCAGCAGCAGGCTGCGGCAAAGGAGGAAGTCGGAAAGCCATTCCTTTATGAAGAAGAACTGCGAAGCAAAAACGCTCGTCTGGTGGAGCTGGATACCCTGCTCAACATCGACGGAAAGGGACAGGCACACGCCGAGGCTGTTGTTGCCAAAAGCACACGGCCTTCGGTGCTGGATCATCTGAAACGCCCGGTGCCACCCCGCAGTACAGACAAGAAACCAAAACAGCATGAGGAGGTGCGATAACATGAATACCAACGATCTGAATACAGCTCTTTATGAAAAGATGGCCGCTGAGCAGGACAAATACAGGGACTGGCTGAAAAGCCAGCCCCCGGAAGAAATCCTGCACCACACTTATGAGTACACCATCCGTGAGGACATCGTGATGGCGATGGAGGAACTGGAGCTGACCGACGCCCAGGCTCAGGCGCTTTTGGAATCTCCTTCGCCGCTGGAAGATGTGTACCGTTATTTTGAAAAGCTGGAGACCGGCTATATGGATGTGATCCGGGACAGTATTGAGAACCGTGCCGACGATGTGTGCAGAGCTAAAGAGGAACTGCGAACAACACCGGTCTATCCCCACTCTGCCGCCTATGCGAGAGAACATAGGGAACTGGAGCAGTACCGAGCTTCCAACAATGTAAATCTCCAATGCAAGGAGTCCATTGAAGCGGCGGTGCGGGAATACTTCGACGGAATGTATCTCAGTCACGATGCGGCAAAGGGTGTGATCGAGACCTATGGCATGGAGCGTGTGGCTTTGGTTCTGGCCAACACCGTCCAGCTTCAGGACTGGGATGGGCGCTACTCCCGACGCAATAAGGAATGGGCTAAGACCATTCCCAACGAGAACCCCGAAACCGTCCGTTGTGGTTATGTCCTGAACAGCCACCCTGCTGTGCTGGATGGCTTTATTGATCTGGTGCGAGAAGAACAGCAGCGTAGCCGTACTCAGGGAGAAAAACTGCAACCGTCCCGCCCCTCAGTACGGGATAAGCTCAAACAGGAGCTGCCTGCCCATAAGCCTGCCGCCCCGAAGAAACGGGAGCCGGAGCGATAACTATGGCAAAGCGTAAGCGGGATATGCAATTAAACTTTAGAGTTTCAGCGGAGGAGCTTGCTGTGATTGAGCAAAAAATGTCTCAGTTTGGAACCTCCAACCGTGAAGCCTATCTAAGAAAAATGGCGCTGGATGGGTATGTAGTCAAGCTGGAGCTGCCGGAGTTGAAGGAGCTTGTTTCCCTGATGCGCCGAAGCAGCAACAACTTAAACCAGCTGACCCGTAAAGTGCATGAGACTGGGCGGGTTTATGATGCTGACTTGGAGGATATATCCCAGCGGCAGGAACAACTGTGGGAGGGTGTGAAGGAAATCCTTACCCAACTCTCCAAACTTTCATAACAGGGATAGATACTCCATTTGCGGAGGGAGGAACGGCATTACTTCGCTGCTCCTCTCTCCGCTTTTTCTTTTTATCGGTATCCTTGTCTTTTGCCTGCCCATGCCGGATAATATGATTAGAAAAGATACCAAGAACGCTGCAAGGAGGAAATGACATGAAGATTTTGAAAGGGCTTTTGATGATTATAACTGCACCGGTCATTTTGGTTCTGACACTTTTTGTCTGGCTCTGCACGGGGCTGATCTACATATCCGGTCTGGTGCTCGGCCTGTTCAGTACCGTGATTGCTCTGCTTGGTGTGGCTGTGCTGCTTACCTATTCCCCGCAGAATGGTGTGATTCTGCTGGTCATGGCATTTTTGATTAGCCCGATGGGGCTGCCACTGGCTGCAATCTGGCTGATGGGTAAGGTGCAGAGTTTGAAATTTGCAATTCAGGAGTTGGTTTATGGATAAAAATACGCAAAACCATAAAATGCCAGACACCGTCTGTTAAATTTGGGAAAAGGAATTTTATATCCACGACTTTACTTTTAAACTAATATTGAATATAATATTAGTACGAAAGGAAGTGACATGATGGGACAATTTGAACAGCTGGATCAGATGCTAACAGCACAAGAAGGAATGCTGCGAACATCACAGGTCGTATCCTCTGGAATTTCAAAGCCGGTATTTTATGATTATGTGCGTTCACGAGATTTGGATAGAGTTGCACATGGGATTTATCTGTCCAAAGATTCCTGGGTGGATGCCATGTATCTGCTTCATTTGCGATTTGAACAAGCAGTATTTTCACATGAAACAGCTTTATTTTTTCACGATCTGACAGACCGTGAACCAATAGAATATACAGTTACGGTCAAAACTGGATGCAATCCAAGCAAAATGAAAGCAGAAGGCATTCAAGTTTTTACGATTAAAGCAGACTTACATGATGTAGGACTTACAACAGCGAAAACTCCGTTCGGGCATACTGTGCCGGTTTATGATATGGAGCGAACGATCTGTGATTTGCTCAGAAGCCGTAGCAGAATTGAAATTCAGACCTTTCAGGGAGCACTGAAAGCGTATGCCCGTAGAAAAGATAAGAACCTGCGAGCTTTAATGCAATATGCTGGGATGTTCAAGGTGGAAAAAATTTTACGACAGTATTTGGAGGTACTTTTATGATAAAAACAGCAAGGCAGCTTAAAGATTTAATACGAAACCTTTCCAGAGAAAAATCCGCAGATGCTCAGATTTTAATGAGGAACTACATGATGGAGCGTTTTTTGGAGCGTATTTCTCTTTCTGAGTATCGTGATAAGTTTATCTTGAAGGGTGGTATGTTGGTAGCGGCTATGGTTGGATTGGATGCCCGCTCTACGATGGATTTGGATGCAACCATAAAAGGAGCTAATGTTAATGTGGAGGATATTGAGAATCTAATTTCATCAATCGTAACTGTTCCGATTGATGATGGTGTTAAATTTCAGCTGAAAAGTATTTCGGAGATTATGGATGAAGCAGAGTATCCGGGGATTCGTGTCAGCATGAGTACAACATTCGATGGTGTAGTGACCCCTTTGAAAATTGATATTTCTACGGGAGATGCAATCACTCCAAGAGAGGTTCGGTATTCATTCAAACTTATGCTGGAAGATCGCTCCATTGATATTTGGGCTTATAATTTAGAAACTGTGCTGGCAGAAAAACTGGAAACCATTATTACCAGAACCACAACCAATACCCGCATGAGAGATTTCTACGATATTTACATTTTAGAACAGCTGCATGGAACCACGCTGAACCCGAAAATTTTACATGATGCGCTTCTGGCAACTGCTCATAAACGGGGATCGGAGAAGTATCTTAACCAGGCTGAAGAAGTTTTTGACGAAGTGGAAAATGATTCGGTTATGCAAAAACTTTGGGAGGCATACCGTAAAAAGTTTTCTTATGCTTCTGATTTGGAATGGGATGTGATTATGAAAGCAATTCGCAGGTTATATGTTCTTTGCGAGAAGGGCATCAGCTTATGAAAAAGCATGGACACTATTGTAAAGTTTGTGGTGAATACAAAGCCAACGAAAAATTTTCAGGCAAAGGTCATGCATCCCACATTTGTAAATCCTGTGCTTCGCTACCAGCAGAAACGCAGGCTGAACTGATGACACTGAATCGTCTTTTGAATCTTCCATGGAGGCTATCGAAAGAGCAGTTGTCCTGGCTGAAAAATCGACTAAAGGATAGGCGGCCTGATGTCCGTGCATTGGCGCAAGAGCAATATGAAATGAGATTTCCACCAAGACACTTAGAAGATGATGAGTTCAATTTTTTCGATGAAGAAAGTTTTATAGAATAGTGAAAGCGGTCTGCTATGGCAGGCCGTTTTCTTTTCGGGAAGGAGGTCTGACCTATGGCAACCACGAGAATCATGCCGCTTCATGTCGGCAAGGGCCGCACAGAAAGTCGGGCGATCAGTGACATCATCGACTATGTGGCCAACCCAAAGAAAACAGATGACGGCAGACTCATTACCGGCTATGCGTGTGACAGCCGGACTGTGGATGCGGAGTTCCTTCTGGCAAAGCGGCAGTACATTGCCGCTACCGGACGAGTGCGCGGCGCGGATGATGTGATCGCCTATCATGTGCGCCAGTCGTTCCGCCCCGGTGAGATCACTCCGGAAGAAGCGAACCGGCTGGGTGTGGAATTTGCCAAGCGTTTTACCAAGGGCAATCATGCCTTTGTGGTCTGCACTCATATAGACAAATCGCACATTCATAATCACATTATCTGGTCATCGGTCAGCTTAGAATATGACCGGA
>ERZ791859.461-NODE-461-length-27577-cov-4.266005_pt1 | contig 27577 bp, 31 predicted proteins | sample MGYA00509943_ERZ791859 | MGnify/ENA primary metagenome ERZ791859 (study PRJEB30046, sample SAMN00792065) | human gut metagenome | study: EMG produced TPA metagenomics assembly of the A metagenome-wide association study of gut microbiota in type 2... | reverse complement strand
ACCTTGAAATGACGGAGTCAGAGTCCGTTGCCTTACCGTTTGGCGATAGCCCTTTAGCTGACTACCTTATGCATTATATACGAACTCCAAAGTTTTTGCAATACCCAATTTTATTTTTTTGAAATTTATTTTTCTTTCTTTTTACCATTTCATTTTCCTTAAAGCAGAGGACTCTCCTTTTCCTGCTAAATCGGGACTTTTCTTTCTCTCCTCACAGTGCTATAATTCTTTTGATTAGCACATGCTAACTATTGTGATTAGGCGAAAATTACTGTTTCGCTGCATGCTATTTCAAATACAGGAGGACAAAAATGAATACTTACGATTTATCTAAAGTAAAAAAATTACTTATCTACGGAATGATTGGTGCAGTTCTGAACATGATTGGCGACTGCCTGCTTTTGGGCGTGGACTCCGTTGGCGCCGTCGGTGCCTTCGGTCAGTACATCCTGGCAGCCCAGAAAGTCAGCTACACCCGGATAGGGCTTGCCGGCTTCTTCGGCTATGTGGGCATTCCGGTTTCTATTTTCGGATATTATGTTTTGTATGAGATAATGGAAGATAAAACTTCTCTGCTTGCCAGATTATACCGGGCATCCCTTTATGCTTTTGTTGCTTTCGGCGGCGCCATCCATATTATCTGCTGTTATCTGCTTACCGGCATGAAGAAGTCACTGGAAACCGGCACGGCACCCGATGACAACATCCTGACCGTTATCCTGCAGGAGCAGGGCGGCTACATAGTTCCCTGCTTTGTCGTTTTCTTCCTGTTCTATTTTATCAATGTCGTTACCATGGCTCTCATCATTGCCAAGAGGAAAACCTGCCTGCCCGGCTGGATGTGGATTATCAACCCTTTACTTTTCAAGATTTTATTTAACGGTCTCGGAAAAATGAGCACTTCCGCCGTTCTTAACGGTATTGCCTGCTCCAACATGAGTCTGGGCGCTTTGGTTATCTTTACTGTCTGGATGGTTGTTCTGTGCAAAAAGAGCAACAAGGCTGCTTAAGCTATGTTCCCAAATGACAGGTGACTTAACTTCTGCAAAAAACAGATAACTTACAGAAGATGTGAATTTCAGAAAGGATTTTACCTCTATGTTAATGAAGAATTACACGTATTTAAAAGATGGATTTGAAGGAAAATTGTACGATGCCCAGAATGGGGATGACAGGCTTTTAATTGTCATTCAGGGATTAAAGGGACTGGAACTGCCGGAGAAATACGCCGAGCTTTTTTCCGCAAAAGGCTATTCCATCCTTGCCCTGCAGTATTACGGTGCGGAGGGGCAGCCCTCCGATATGCGCGCCATACCTCTTGAGCAGTTCCAGACCGCTATCGACTGTCTGAAAGCACATGACAACGGACGCTTCAAGAGATTTGGCATTTACGGAAATTCCAAGGGCGCCGGCATGGCGCTGCTTGCTGCCAGCGTGGTTCCCGACTTAAGTCTTGTGATTGCCGCTTCTTCTTTCGGACACATCATGCAGGGCACCGGCAAGGAAAAGGACAATCCCTGCAAGGCCATGGTTTCTTTCCACGGTGCGGATTTCCCCTATGTGCCTGCCGAGCATGTTTTTTCCGACTTCTTAAAAAGATGTTTCCGCGAACACCGTATACAGACTCTTTACTTTTTTGATGAATGGGATAAAAAAGGAACGGAAGAGAACGAGATACCGGTGGAGAATATCAAGGGCGATATCCTGTTTTTAACTTCTACGCACGATGAGTCCGTGCCCGCCAAACGGGATGCCGAGCTTCTGACCGCCCGCCTTAAGAGATGCGGGTTTGCCTATCATTTCCGGCATGTCAATTCCGAAACGGGCAGCCACAATCTGGGATATTTTCCGGTTAACAACAAGTTTCTTCCCCGGGAAAAGCATTTCCCCGAGGAATGCCAGCAAGCAAGAGAAGAAACGCTGGCACTGATTTTAGATACTCTATCAAAATGGCAGGTGTAAACACACCTGCCATTTCTAATGGATATTCCGGTTATTCCAACGGGCACTTCAGGCTTTCGACCATATCCACTTTTTTCAGCTTTCTGCCGGACAGGCACAGAGCAAGTAAATATGCCACCGCTACGATTGCCGCACTTACCAGAATGGTGAGCGGCTTTACGGGCAGCCCCATATACATACCCGATGACCGGGCAGATGCCGCCATCATGGAATAAGCGGTCAGATAGCCGAGCGGTACTCCCACCACAAATCCGATGGGCACCAGAAGGTGGTTGGATGTCATTACAAACTGCCGCACTTCTTTGCTTCTGTAGCCCAGCACCTCCAGCATGGAAATATTTCTCTTTCCTTCTTCCACAATCATGCCGGACATCATATTTATTATCAGAAGACAGATAATCACGCCCAGTACTTTTAAGATTTGCAGAACGATGCCGGAAACTGACGACAGACGTTTTACCTGATTTTCATAATCCTTAAGCGATGCGTTTTTCCGAAGCAGGTCCGCCGGAATATCCAGCTTTTCTTTGCTGATAATTACATTGTATTCCGTGTCGGGTCTGCCTAAAATATCCGCCATGTTCTGCTTGCTGGTCAGAACAAGCTGCAGAACATCATTTTCCACAATGCCGCTTATCACCACCTTAGTTTCCTGCATGGTAACAGTATTGTAAAAGGCAAACTCATCCCCCGGCTTTATGCCGTAGGTTCTTGCCGCCGAACTCGTCATATAATACTCACCGTAAACCGGTGTCTTGCCGTCCGCCGTTTCATGGAAAATATCATTTTCTTCATCATATCCGATAAGGTTAAAACGGGAGTCATCCGCACTTGCGCCGAAGCTTACATCAAAAATAGCATCTCCGCCGTAAGGATTTTCCGTCTGGTAGTTCTTAAATCCATACTCGTACTGTCCGCCCAGCATGGCTAAAGGCACCTTGTTTTCCAGCAAATTGTTCCATGCATCCCGGAAGGAACTGCCCAGCACAATGCAAAGTGTGGCAACCGCAATGCCGATAATCAGTGTGATGCTCCGGGAGGCATTCATAAATACCGCACGTACATTGTAAACAAACTTCAGATTTGCCTGACTGTTACGGAAAACACGCACATTTTTCTCTTTCTGCAAACCGTGAAGCAGGGACACCGCATCGGCTTTCAGGGCTTTGTTCAGAACCAGATAGGAAACCAGTCCGTAAATCACAATCGGGAACAGCACCGCAACACCCACTAATTTCCACGGCATGACGACCTGATACTCCGTATATTCCAAATCCTGAAAATAAAATTTGCAGAACAGTTTTGCAAAAGGAATGCTTCCTATAACGCCTATAATATCACCGGCGATGGCGGGCACCATGCCGTACACCATGTAATGACGCAACAGCTCGCCCTTCCGGTAGCCAAGCGCCATCAGGGTACCGATGGTCTTTCCGTCCCTCTTTATCATTCTCCGAAGAACCATAGCAATCACTGCCACCACAATTATCATAATGATGGGAGCGTACAGGGAAAATTCCGCAACCAAATCATCCGCTTCGCTGTAAATCAGGGAAATACGGGAATTGGAGGCTTTTTCCAGATATTCCTGGGTATCGTATTTTTCATAAATTTCCGTACGGAAGGCGGTCTCTTTTTCCTTGTCCAGATAGCGAACCGCATACTGCTGTGCACCGTTTCCCAGTGCCGCAAAATCTTCAGGATATACAATGCCGATACCAAAACCGGACTTATCCGCTGCGGTTTCTGACAAATCATACAGCATAACCGCATAATCGGATTTCATGATAAAACCGCGCACGGTAAAGGAATTTCCCTCTGTGCTCACATTGTCACTCTGTCCAGCGCTCTTTGCTGCCGTGCCATCCTGCCCGATAACCATCGTGTCCCCTATGGCAATGTTGTTGGCTTTTGCATAGCGGTATGTAAGAAGGATATCCCCCGGCTCTTCCAGGTCGCTTCCCTCCGTGATGGTGTAGTAATCCATTTTTTCCGTAGGGGAAAACAGACGCAGCTTGGTGTCCTGATAAGCAAAGTCCAGATATTCCTGCTTTTCCAGTGTCAGATCATAGTTCTTTTCCAGTTCCGCCATTTCTTCTTCCGTAATCGGAATTTGTGTCTGGAAGCTGGCATCCTCTATGTTTGTTTTTTCATAATACGCATCTGCCCAGGTATACAGGGACTCGCTGACCGCAAACGCACCAATCAGCAGCATGACCGTAATCGCGGTGAGCAGGCTTCCCGTCAAATAAAAGGACAGGTTATTTTTGATACTTCTGGTTATTTTTCGTTGTAAAGTCATCAGATTGTCAACTCCTTTACACTTACCTTTTGCTGCTCCACATTGCTGACGATTTTTCCGTCGTGAATGCGGATAACGCGGTCCGCCATACCGGCTATTCCTTCATTATGGGTAATAATCACAATGGTTGTGCGGTACTTTTCGTTGATTTTTTCCAGAATGGACAGCACATCTCTTGCCGAAACGGAGTCCAGTGCGCCGGTCAGCTCATCGCATAAAAGCAGCGCAGGATTTTTCACCAGTGCTCTGCCGATGGCGCATCTCTGCTGCTGTCCACCGGACAGCTCCGTGGGGAAATGCCTGGCATGCTGCGCCAGTCCCAAATCTTTCAAAAGCTCTTCTATGGGCAGCGGATTTTCGGAAATATCCTGCACCACGCGGATGTTTTCCTGCACATTCAGTTCCGCAATCAGGTTATAGGACTGGAAAACTACACCGATTTTCTTTCTGCGGTACTCCACCAGCTCCTTGCGTCCCAGTTTTGTAATATCCACGTCATCCACCATGATGTTTCCTTCGTCCAGGCTGTCCAGTCCGCCCAGCATATTTAAGAGCGTACTTTTACCCGAACCGGAGGGGCCCAGTATCACGCAGATATCGCCCTTTCCGATGTTCAAATCCACATGGTTCAGAGCATAGAGTTCATTTTCCCCTTTGCCGTATTTTTTTACTGCATTCTGTACGGTTATCATGTTTTCCTTTTTATCCATTCTGCTTTTCCTCTTTTTCTGCAATTTTCGTTCTGCAAGTCTGTCTTATTGTCTGGTTCAATTTCACGTAGCTATTCAGGACCATATTCGCAAAACTGTTGTTGAAACAACTTTCCTTTTTCACGACTTTGAATGGCGATATATTTTTATATTAGTCGTGGCTAACTGCATTGTCAACAGAAAAGTTAGCTTTGGCTAACCATTTACAAAAAGGAGCAGTGTCACGAATGATGACAAACAGATGAGTGCGGTGCAGAAGCTCTTGTGAAAGGAATGGCGTTATCCCGTGCGGAAGGAATTGACAGGTGCGAATAATAGGGCTTATAATAAGATGAAAAGCGGAGATGGCAATATCTCCCTTTTAATTTTACTGGGAGGTATGGAAAATGTCAGTAGCAGACAGCGTTAAGACACAGGTTGTCACCGTCGGTGACAAAGAGTATTTGAGAGTTACTTTGGAGGACAAGGTTTTTGACCTTCCTTTTGTTATGATTGGTGGAAATAAGGTAGCATTCCTTGACATCTCCGGTCAGGTGAGCATGAATGAAAAATCCGCAGACTTACTGGTTAAGAAGATGTTGGAAGATGGAGTTACCTTCGATACTATTTTAAATCCCGTTGCAAAAAGCAACGCTTTGGCACATGCCATTGCCGTACGTTGGGCCGAGCAGGTAAACCCCGAACTTACCCACACCGTAGTAGCTCGTAAGGCAAAGGGCGGCGAGCATCACGCAGTAGAAGCCTCTTACAAATCCGTTACAACTTCCGTAGAGCAGTCCTTATATCTGACCGATGATGATGTTGCTTACATGAACGGTAAAAAAGTTCTTTTAGTAGATGACGTTTACGGCGGCGGCGGTACTACCAAAGCTCTGAGGTCTCTGGTTGAACAGGCCGGTGCAACTGTTTCCGCTCATGCGGTCGTTGCGGTAGAAGAAGGCGGCAACTATCCCGAAGGTCTGGTATATCTGTATACCCTTCCCGTAAATCCGTAATAACTCGTGATTTTACGTGCACGGAAACAAAAGTCAGAATTCACGTAAATACAGAAATGATTTCAAAGAAGACGTATGAAAAAGATATTTTCATACGTCTTTTTTATAAGCAGCTTTATTTTTGAAATAACCGCATAAATACCTGCACAAGCAGCCCAAGTCCACAGCCGATTACCGCACCGGCTATCACGATAAAGAAACATTCATCCCAACGGAAACGGTTGGCGGTGAAGGACCAGATACCCGCTATGGTCGCACATACTACCGCAAATCCCAGATACAGTGACTGCGTCGTTTTCTTATCTGTCATATTCACCGGCTCTATCCCTTTCAGAATGTAGTCCGTTGTCACTTCAAATATCTCGCTCATCATTATGATTTTTTCAATATCCGGTGTGCTCTGTTCACTTTCCCATTTGGAAACCGCCTGTCTGGACACACCCATTTTATCTGCGAGTTCTTCCTGGGAGAATCCCTTCGTTTTTCTTAAGTATTGTATTCTGTCCGCCATATTCATAGTCAGCACTCCTCCTTTTGAAGAAATTGTACCAAAATCACCGGTTGCACAGCCACCGCCTACCCATGGAAATCTGTCAACTGCGGGTTGCGAGCCGGAATTACAGTGAACCTTCTATGGAACTGATGCTGAGCGACGGACAGAGCTCCCTGATATCCTGTTTAGAGAACTTGCCAATCTTGTTTTCGGTAGCTTTCCGCATCATTTCCAATGCAGACATTTTCTTTTTATATCCGGATAACAATATCCGGCATGTTTTTTTCTCTTTCTCCGTCAGCATATCTACTTCTCCCGTTTCCAGGTCTTGCTTCTTCTTTTTCGTAGTTCATCCGCATCCTAATGATTTCTGTATTTATTCAATACTTCGTCCGGAATATGGCAGTAGCTGCAATCCTCCGGGTATCGTTCCAGATGATGCTGATGTTCTTCCGCACTTCTGACATAATTGGTCAAAGGCAATACTTCTACTGCAATCTTATCCCGGTCTTCCCGATGATGGATAAAGGCTTTTGCCTCTTCAAGATGCTTCTCGTAAGTACTGTAAATACCGGTTCTGTACTTCTTTCCCACATCAATGCCCTGTTTGTTGAGGCTATACGGGTCAATAATTTCAAACAAATAATCCATCAGATTTGTAATGGAGACAAGCTTTTCATCAAAAATGACTTTTACACATTCTGCATATCCGTCATATTCCCCATCCAGCGAATTGGTTTGTCCGTTTGCTCTTCCCGCCTCTGTCATTTGTACTCCGGGCAGGCTGTCAAAAAAATGCTGCACGCCCCAAAGGCAGCCACCGGCTATGTATACCGTTTCCATGCTTCTTATACCTTTCCACTTTTCAAAATTTAATGCTTCACTCATAAAATAAAGTACCATTTTTTCGGAGCCCCCGCAAGCTTTTCTGAGTTTACGCGGATTTCCGCCTTCCACTTCCTTTTCCGCGTAAACTTTTTTCGAGGCTTACGCGGATTTCCGCCTTCCACCCCCTTTTCCGCGTAAAGTCAACCTCTCCTCACCCTCATTCATAAAAAAAGTGCAACATATAAGTTTTCGCTTATACATTGCACTTATCTTTTATACATTGCATTTGTCGTTTTATACTTTACACTTCAAAGGTTAAATCGCCGTAAGTGGGCATGGGCCACATGGATTTGTCAACAACTAACTCCAGTTCGTCAACAGGCTTGCGCAGGGCATCCATTTCTACCTTGACGGTATCCTTGTAGAAGAAAGCTTTGTCCTTGGCGCTCTTGATGGTGCCTGCCTGTGCGGTAGCTTCCTCCAGTCTGAGGAGTGCGTTCTTGGCGGTAATCAGCTTGCTGCTGACGGTGTTTAAGATGTCTCTCTGTACGGAAGCATCCGCTCCGGCATCCTTAACGGCAATGACCGTGTCGGCAAGGGACTTGCTGTAACGGATAACCGCAGGAATAATCTTCTTGTTTGCCATGTTAATCATGGTCAATGCTTCGATGTTCAGGGTCTTTGCGTAGGTTTCGTAAATAATCTCCTCACGGGAAATCAATTCTGCCTTGGTAAAGATACCGAACTTTTCAAACAGACGGACGGATTTGTCTGTGGTTAAAGTTCCTGCCGCGTCAATCATGCAGCGGATGTTGGGAAGTCCGCGTCTTTCCGCCTCTTTTACCCATTCATCGGAGTAGCCGTCGCCGTTGAAAATAATTCTCTGGTGAGCGGTCATGTATTCCTTAATCAGGTCATGTACTGCCATGTCGAAGTCTTCTGCGTTTTCCAGTCTGTCGGCAGCTTCACAGAAAGCCTCTGCCACAATAGCATTTAAGGTTGTGTTCGGGTCTGCGATGGAGTCGGAAGAACCAACCATACGGAATTCAAACTTGTTGCCGGTGAAGGCGAAAGGTGAGGTACGGTTGCGGTCCGTTGCGTCCTTTTCAAAATCAGGCAGGGTGGAAACACCGGTCTTCATACGGCCGCCGTTTAAGCAGTGTGCTGCTTCTCCGGTTTCAACCAACTGCTTTACCACATCCTCAAGCTGTTCGCCTAAGAATACGGAAATAATGGCAGGCGGTGCTTCGTTTGCGCCCAGTCTGTGGTCGTTTCCGACATCGGAAGCGCTCTGGCGGAGCAGGTCTGCGTGGGTATCTACTGCCTTTAAGATGCAGGCAAGAACCAGTAAAAACTGGATATTTTCGTTGGGTGTTTCGCCCGGGTCAAGTAAATTGACACCATTGTCGGTAGTAAGTGACCAGTTGTCATGCTTACCGGAACCGTTGACACCGGCGAAAGGCTTTTCGTGGAGCAGGCAGGTCATGCCGTGTCTGTCAGCCACTTTTTTCATGGTTTCCATCACAAGCTGGTTGTGGTCAACCGCGATATTGGCGGTTTCATAAATGGGCGCCAGTTCGTGCTGTGCGGGAGCCACTTCGTTGTGCTGGGTCTTGGCGGTAACGCCAAGCTTCCAGAGTTCGATATTCAAATCCTTCATGTAAGCACCGATGCGCTCGCGGATGGTGCCGTAGTAGTGGTCCTCCAGCTCCTGCCCCTTGGGTGCGGGTGCGCCAAATAAGGTCCTGCCGGAAAAAATAAGGTCATCTCTCTGTAAATATTTCTGCTTATCCACTAAGAAATATTCCTGCTCTGCGCCAACGGAAGGCACAACCTTGGTCGCTGCGGTATTGCCGAACAGATGCACAATTCGGAGTGCCTGCTCGCTGATGGCTTCCATGGAACGGAGAAGCGGGGTCTTTTTGTCCAGCGCTTCGCCCTTATAGGAGCAGAATGCGGTGGGAATACAGAGAATAACGCCGGTCGCGTCTTCTTTTAAGAAAGCGGGAGAAGTGATATCCCATGTGGTATAGCCTCTTGCTTCAAAGGTGGCACGAAGTCCGCCGGAAGGGAAGGAAGAACCGTCCGCTTCGCCTTTGATTAATTCTTTACCGGAAAATTCCAGAAGCATATGTCCGTCCTTGTCGGGATGGCTGACAAATGCGTCATGTTTTTCTGCGGTGATGCCGGTAAGGGGCTGGAACCAGTGGGTGTAATGGGTGGCGCCGTTTTCAACAGCCCAGTCCTTCATGGCTTTGGCAACCACATCCGCTGTGGCAAGAGAAAGCTCTCCGCCATTTTCCATAACGTTAATGACTTCCTTATATACATACTTGGGAAGTCTTTCCTTCATTTTGCCGAGTGTAAAAACCTTGCTGGCAAATAAATCCTCTAAGTTAATCATTTCACTCATAAAGTATTTATTCCTTTCGAGACTTACAACTTTGAAGCCATCCTGTGTAAAGGAACCCTCAGGGTGTACTTTTCTTATACTCTGTCTTTCACATTATCTTACTTTACTGAAAAAAGCAAGGTGAAATTCTTAATGTGCTCCGAATTCCTGTGCGGCACGCCAAACCGTTTTGCTTTATTCCGGCATGGCATCCTTGCGGTTACCCACGCGGAGAATGTCCTGCACATCCGGCATCACGCTTAAGCGGAGCCAGATTTCCTGCTGGGGATGGGGCGCGCTTTCCACCGCATTGCCCTCTCCGTCAAACATTTCCTCGACTTTCACTTCTACATTTTCACCGGAGGGCTTCATGATCTCTATGGTATCACCCACGCAGAACTTGTTCCGCTGGGTAATGCGCACCAGCCTTTTTTCGGGTTTTGCCTCCTCAATCATTCCTAAATAAATATACTCGTTCACATAGGTGTTGTTATCATATATCTGGGTATTTTCATCAGGTTTTCCAAAATAAAAACCGGTGGTGAACTGTCTGTAGGTGCACTTGGAAATTTCCTCCTTGTACCAGTCCATATGGCTGCGGTAAAGCTCCTCGGAGGTAAAATAATCGTCGATGGCTTTCCGGTAAGTCCGGGCTACCGTTGCCACATACAGCGCCGTTTTCATGCGGCCCTCGATTTTCAGGCTGTCAATGCCGGCATCCACCATTTCCGGAATGTGCTCAATCATGCACAAATCCTTGGAGTTAAAAATATAGGTGCCTCTTTCGTTTTCGTAAACGGGCATGTACTCGCCGGGTCTGGTTTCCTCCACCACCGCATATTTCCAGCGGCAGGGATGGGTGCAGGCACCCTTGTTGGCATCTCTTCCCGTGAAATAATTGCTGAGCAGGCAGCGTCCGGAGTAGGAAATACACATGGCGCCGTGCACAAAGCTCTCAATTTCCATTTCTTCCGGAATGTTTTCCCGGATTTCCTTGATTTCCCGTAAGGAAAGTTCCCTGGCGGAAACCACACGCTTTGCCCCCTGCTCCCACCAGAAACGGTAGGTCAGATAATTGGTGTTGTTAGCCTGGGTGGAAATATGCCTTTCGATTTCGGGACAGACCTCCTTGGCAATGGTATACATGCCGGGGTCGGAAATAATCAGCGCATCCGGGGCGTCCGGCTTTAAGTTTTTCAGCTCCTCAAAATAGGTTCTTGCGCCGTTTAAGTCACCGTTATGGGCTAAAATATTGGCAGTCACATAAACCTTTACACTATGGGCATGGGCAAATGCAATGCCCTCCGCCATCTCTTCCATGGAGAAATTTCTCGCCTTGGCACGCAGACCAAACGCCTCTCCGCCGATATAAACGGCATCCGCTCCAAAGCTGACCGCTGTTTTCAAAACCTCCAGGCTACTCGCCGGGATAAGTAGTTCCGGTTTTCTCATAAATCTGACCCTTTCTATATCACTTTGGTACTGATGGATACGCCGTCGCCCACCGGCAGAATCACGGTTTCGAGCTGCTCATGGTGAGTCAGGGCATACAGGTACTCCCTCATTCTGGCATGTATGGTGCGGTTGCGTCTGGTCACGGCAAACCGGGATTCCAGCACATCACCGTCCTGCAGTACATTGTCCGATACCAGAAGACCGCCTTTTTTGAGCAGACGTGTAACCTCCGGCAGGAAATGAATGTACTGCGCCTTGGCGGCATCCATGAAAATAAAATCGTATTCGCCCTGCAGTTCTTTCAGTATTTCCGTAGCATCGCCACACAGGAAGGTGATGGCATCTTCCTTTCCTGCCCGCTTAAAATTCTCCCGGGCGATGGGGATACGTTTTTCGTATTTTTCTATGGTGGTCACATGAGCGCCCGCCGGTGCGTATTCCTGCATCAGAAGGGCAGAGAATCCAACTGCCGTTCCCACCTCCAAAATCTCCATGGGGCGGTGCGCCGCCATGAGAAAGCGAAGAAGTGTCTGGGTTTCCGTGCGGATAATGGGCACGGCATCCGCTCTTGCTTCTTTTTCTATCTGGTTTAAAAACGACGTATTGCCTTTATCAAATGAATTAATAAAGGCAACCATTCTTTCATCATTTATCATTACTATTCTCCGGCGCCGGCATCTCCTGCACCGGCATTGTCATCTTCGGCTCCGCCAACAGTACCATCCTCTTCTGCGCCGCCGGCACCTTCGTCCTCGGCTCCGCCAACAGTACCATCCTCTTCCGCACCGCCGGCACCTTCGTCCTCGGCTCCGCCAACGGTACCGTCATCTTCCGCACCTCCCGTGGTATCCTCGGAGGCATCGGTTTCATCCGTCGTCTCGGGTACGACGGACATAATTTCCATCATTTCTTCCATGGTCATGGACGTGTTCAAAACATAAGTACCCGGCTGCAGCTTATCCTTGTAATGGGAGAACAGATTCTGGATATAAAACAATTTGGCATCGCGAATAAGGCCCTTATCCTCAAGAATTTGTCCTATGTCCATTGTGCTTTTTCCAATGGTGATATCTACCTGAATGTCCACACCGGGTGCTTCCGCCACCGGCTCTTCCTTAAACACACGGTAGCCGTAATTGTAGGCAATTACCGCCCCTTTGTAGATAATCACAACCGCCGCTACCGCGATTGCCACTTTTAATATGGCGCTTACTACCGCCATTACCATTTGTCTGGTACTCATGGGTCTTCCTCCCTGTTACATAAAATCGAGACCGTCCGTAAGGTCCAGCTCCACTTCCTGAATCATACGGCAGAAGTTCAATTCCGCTGCCAGAAAATCCTCAGCCAGCGGGTCTTCAATCAAATCTTCCTTTTCCTGCTGGAATTCTTCGATTTTATCGAAAAGCTCCCGGCTGTCGGTACGGCTCTGCAGCTCAAAGCTCTTCTTTCTGAAGTCGTCAAGCTGTGCCTTAAGCTCCGGAAATTTGGCAACCTTCTCCTTTTGCATGCTGTATTCCCGGTATTCTTCTGTATCCTTTATGGCAGCAAGAAGATTTGCTACCGCTTCCTCCAGGTTTGTCACTGTTCTCCACCCTTCCTACTAAACTTCCATGATAATCGGTAAAATCATGGGGCTTCTCTTGGTCTTTTTCCAGACGTAATCGGACAATACATCCTTGGTTGCCGTCTTCAATTTACCCCAGTCGGTAACACCCTTGTCAAGCAGCTCTTCGAGTGTATCGTTTACAAGCTGTCTTGCCTCGTCCATCAGTTCGTCGGACTCTCTGACGTAAACAAAGCCTCTGGAAACAATGTCGGGACCGGATACTAAGTAGCCGTCCACTCTGTCCAGTGCCATAACCACAATCAGGATACCGTCTTCCGCCAGATGCTGCCTGTCGCGGAGCACAATGTTGCCGACGTCTCCTACACCGAGTCCGTCTACCAGAATGGAACCGACCGGCACCTTTCCGGTAACCCTTGCCTTCTCCTCGGACACCTCCAGCACATCGCCGGAAGAAAGAATGAAAATATCATCCTTGGGAATGCCTAAGTTTTCTGCGATTTTTGCCTGGGCACGCAGGTGCTTGTATTCTCCGTGCACCGGAATGGCGTACTTCGGTTTCACCAGTGTATAAATCAGCTTAATCTCTTCCTGACAGGCATGTCCGGATACATGGGTATCCTGGAAAATAACATCCGCACCCTTACGGAAAAGTTCGTTAATAACCTTGGTAACGGCTTTTTCATTGCCCGGAATGGGATTGGAGGAAAAGATAACCGTATCTCCCGCTCCGATGGTAATCTTCTTGTGCATGTTGGACGCCATACGGGAAAGCGCCGCCATGCTTTCGCCCTGGCTGCCGGTGGTGATGATAACCTGCTGCTCGTCGGGATAATTCTTCAACTGGTCTACATCGATAAGAGTCTTGTCCGGTATATTCAGGTAGCCTAATTTGGAAGCGGTGTCGATGATGCTCACCATGCTTCTGCCTTCCACCACTACTTTTCTGCCGAACTTGTATGCCGTATTGATAATCTGCTGCACACGGTCCACATTGGATGCGAAGGTTGCCACAAAAATTCGGGTATTTTTATGGTCGGCAAACAGGGTATCAAAGGTTTTACCCACGGTCTTTTCGGAAGGAGTAAAGCCGGGACGCTCCGCATTGGTGGAGTCACACATCAGGGCAAGTACACCCTTTTTGCCGATTTCCGCAAAACGCTGCAAGTCGATAGCATCGCCGAATACCGGTGTGTAGTCCACCTTAAAGTCGCCGGTGTGCACCACAACGCCCGCCGGGGAATAAATGGCAAGGGCTGCCGCATCCACAATACTGTGGTTGGTCTTGATAAATTCGATACGGAACTGTCCCAAATTGATGGACTGGCCGAATTTAACAACCTTTCTCTTGGTGCTCTTCTCTAAGTTGTGTTCTTTTAATTTGTTTTCGATAATACCCATGGTCAGCTTTGTGGCATAAATAGGCACACTGACCTTACGCAACACATAAGGCAGGGCGCCGATATGGTCCTCATGTCCGTGGGTAATGACAAAGCCCTTTACCTTGTCCAGATTGTTTTCCAGATATGTGGTGTCCGGGATAACAAGGTCAATACCCAGCATATCATCCTCCGGGAAGGACAGACCGCAGTCCACCACAACGATACTGTCTTCGTACTCAAAGGCAGTAATGTTCATACCGATTTGCTCCAGGCCGCCCAAAGGGATGATTTTCAGCTTGGAAGCTGCTGTATTCTCTTTTTTCTTCAATCAATTTACCTCCATGCAAAGGCAGACCGCAATACTCCCTTCCGGTGCTTTCGTCCTGTTTTTCATGAACATTTCCCGAGTCCCCATGAAAAATCCGTTACCGGCACCTGTGGCTACTGCCGTCTTGCCCGTTTTCTATTTAAAGTTTAGGGAGTGACCGCTCCGTCTGACTCCTTGAAACTTTTTACCTGTCCGTAAAATGTTACTCCAAGGTAACATCATCCATCATATCGGAGAAAACGTCCGCAATCGCCGCTAACTCTTTCTCGTCCTCTACAATGGCATAAATACTCTCAGCCTCTCCGTCTGCGGAAAGGTCTTTTAAAATCAGGGCTTCTCCGTCCCCTTCTTCTTCCTCTGTCACCAGAATATAATTAATACCGCCTATTCTGGTCTGTTCCAATACATAAAAATCTACTGCTTCTCCGTCTGCTCCGTCGGGAGTGAATGTAATCTTTTCCACTTAAGTTCTCCTTATTTACAGACCTGCTGCTCTCTTATCCAGATATCCCTGTAAAATAAAGCATGCTGCAATCCTGTCTACGTGTTCTTTCCGTTCTTCCCTGCGGATGCCCGCTTCCATCATGGCCTTATCCGCAGCTACCGTGGTAAGTCTTTCATCCCACAGATAAACAGGAAGTCCGGTTCTTCTCTCTAATTTATCCTGAAACTCCTTTGTGAGCTCCACCCTGACTCCCTCTGTATTGTTCATGTTTTTGGGATAACCCAAAACAATTTCTTCCACGCCGTATTCTACAATCAGCTCTTCAATCCTTGCCAGTGTCTGGCGAAGCTTATTTTCCTCCTTGCGGCGGATAATTTCAATGCCCTGTGCAGTGATAAGCAGCGGGTCGCTGATAGCCACACCCACAGTCTTTGAGCCAAAATCAAGCCCCATTATACGCATGTGCTTCTCCTTTACTGCTGCCAGTGGTTGTTGTGGATATAGTCAGCTAAAAGCTCTTCCACCAGTTCGTCACGCTCCACCTTCATAATCATGCTTCTGGCATTCTTGTGGCAGGTAATGTAAGTCGGGTCACCGCTCATGATATAACCCACAATCTGATTTACGGGGTTGTAGCCTTTTTCCACCAATGCTTCGTACACTGTATACAGAACAACCTTTACGCCGGTTTCCAATTCTGACTCTACATTAAAAAATTGTGTATTTCCCAAATCCTGTTCCTGCATATTTCTTACCTCACTTTCACCGGATTTTCTATCTTTATGTTTTTACTTATGTTTATCTATCGTTCATTTTTTGGTTTATTACGACTTATTACTTATATTAACCCAACTTGTCAAAAAATTCAACCTGCGATTACATCAAATAGCAATCCTCTTACTGCATGAGCAGAATATCTTCCTGCAGAAAATCCACGATTTTTCCCGACAAAATCCGGTTGGAAAGGTTTTCTTCCGTTTTCTTTGCCACCTTCACATATTCCCGGCTGTGTCCCATCTGGTAACGGATGCCGCCGATTTCTTTTTCTTCTTCAAAAAGCACCGGTATTTCCTTTCCTATGTAGTACTCCCGGTATCTTTTCGACAGCTCCTTTTCCATGGCAAGCAGCTCGGCGCTTCTTTTTGTCTGCACGGGTTCCGGTATCTGGTCCGGCATGCCTGCCGCCACCGTTCCCTTTCTCTTGGAATACTTGAAAATATGCATTTCGTAAAGGTCCGCTTCCCTTAAAAAGCCGCAGGTCTTTGCAAATTCCTCTTCCGTTTCTCCCGGAAATCCCACAATGACATCCGTGGTAATGGCAGGATGGGCAAACGCTTCCCGAAGCCTTTGGGTTCCTTCCAAGTATTCACCGGTTGTATAGTGTCTATTCATTCTCTTTAAGGTTTCGTCACAGCCGCTCTGCAGGGAAAGGTGGAAATGGGGGCAGAGTTTTTCTATCGAAGCCAGCCGCTTCACATTTTTCTCCGTCATGATACGGGGCTCTAAGGAACCGATGCGGATACGCTCAATCCCTTCGATGTCCTGCAGTTTTTCCAGCAGATCAATCAGCTTGGATTCTCCGGCATAATCCCTTCTGCCATCATCCTTTACCTTCACTTCCGTTTCGCCCTGTTCCCAGGCTTCTTGGGAAAAATCAATGCCGTAGGAGCTGATGTGGATGCCGGTCAGCACCACTTCCTTGTAGCCGCTCTGCGCCAGCCCTTCCATTTCCCGGCGGATGTCCTCGTAACGTCTGCTGCGCACCCTTCCTCTGGCATAGGGAATGATGCAGTAGGAACAGAACTGGTTGCAGCCGTCCTGGATTTTAATGTAGGCACGGGTGTGCTCCGCCGTGTGCTTTAAAGTCATTTCCTCGTAATCGCAGGGCGCATTCACGTCAATGACAGCGTCCTCTTCCTGCTTGTGCTCCGCCAGGAACTTCTCTAAAATGGGGATTAAGTCCTTTTTGCGGTTGTTGCCGATGGCAAGGTCTATTCCCTGTTCCCGCAGGGCTTCCTCATCCGCCGTCTGCACATAACAGCCCACAGCCACCACGACAGCCTCAGGATTGCGCTTCTTTGCCTGATGCAGCATCTGTCTGCTCTTCCGGTCCGCAATATTCGTGACCGTGCAGGTATTTACAATATAAATATCCGCCATTTCATCAAATGGTACAATAGAATACCCTTTTTCTTGTAGGTTTTGTTGCATAATATCCAGTTCATACGCATTAACCTTGCATCCGAGGTTGTGTAATGCTGCTCTTTTCATACAGATTCCTCTCAAAATTTGTAATGTTTTATGATTGACTTTTCTTCTTGTTATTAGTAAGATGATAACGAAGGTATGAAACACGTAAGGAGGTAATAACAATGAAAACTGTTCAGATTTCTTTAAACTCAATTGACAAAGTAAAATCTTTTGTAAATGATGTTACCAAGTTTGATTACGACTTTGACCTGGTTTCCGGCAGATACGTAATCGACGCTAAATCTATCATGGGTATCTTCAGCTTAGACCTTTCTAAGCCCATCGACTTAAATATCCATGCTGAGGAAAACATTGATGATGTTTTGGCAGTATTAAAGCCCTACATAATCTAATTGGCTTCATCGTTTCAACCGGCTGCCTTTGGCAGCATGAACAGAACGGAAAAGCAGAACACCTGTGTGAATAACCAGGTGTTCTTTTTTTGCTACATATTCTCACTTACAATGATAAGCTCGTCCGTCTTTAAGGCGGTGTCTACTAATTCATCAATCTTTTCCGCCAGATTTTCCTCATGCCTCTTGATAATCTTTAAGTTCGGCTTGGTAACGGGATGCTTTGCCACAAATATGGTGCAGCAGTCCTCATACGGCAGAATGGATGTTTCATAAGTACCGATTTTTTCGGAAATATCAATGATGTCCAGTTTGTCAAACGCAATTAAAGGTCTGTAAACCGGCAGTTCGCATACCTCGTTGGTCGCTGCTAAGCTCTGCATGGTCTGGGATGCCACCTGGCCGATGCTTTCGCCGGTAATAAGTCCCAGGCACTCTGTTTCCTGTGCAATCTTTTCCGCAATCTTCATCATATAGCGGCGCATGATAATGGTCAGCTCCTCATGCGGACACTTTTCATAGATGTACAGCTGGATATCCGTAAAGTTGATGATATGCAGGTAAATCGGGCCGGTGTAGCGGGACACGATTTTGGCAAGGTCGATAACCTTCTGCTTTGCTCTCTCGCTGGTGTAGGGCGGTGCATTGAAATAAACCGCATCTATCTTGACGCCTCTCTTGGCAATCATGTAACCGGCTACCGGAGAGTCGATACCGCCGGACAACAGCAGCATCGCCTTTCCGCCCGTACCCACGGGCATGCCTCCGGGTCCCGGAATTGTTTCGGAATAAATATAAATCTTCTCGCGAATTTCCACATTCAGCATAATTTCGGGCTTATGCACATCCACGTGCATTTCGGGAAACGCATTGAGGATGGCTTCTCCCAGATCCATATTAATGGTCATGGAATCCTTCGGATAATTTTTTCTGGCTCTTCTGGCGTTGACCTTAAAGGTCTTGTTTTTGTCGGGATATACACTGTCCAAAAAGGCAATGACATCCTGGCAAAGCTTTTCAAAGCCTTCATCCTCCACGTAAACAACAGGACAGATGGCAGAAATACCGAATACACGCTGCAGATGCTCCACCGTGTCCTCAAAGTCAAAATCCGTCATGGCATCCACATAAATTCTGCCCTGGGTCTTTCTTACCTGAAATTCTCCGTCACATTTTTTCAGGGCATATTTAATCTGGTTTGCCAGCGCATCTTCAAATAAATATCTGTTCTTTCCTTTTACACCGATTTCGGCGTACTTTATCAAAAATGCTTTATACATATATCTCCTCTCGTTTTCAAAAAACGGTGTTTTTCCGGCACATATCAGTGTCTCGTGTATTTTCGCAACATAGGGATAATATCATACATTACCTGCAATGTATAGTCCAATTCTTCCCGGGTGGTGTAGACCGACATGCTGAAACGCAGTGTGGAGTCCAAAAACTCCTCCGGAAGCTTAATCGCTTTCATGGTTGCCGAACCTGCGGTATGGGGTTTATTGGATGAGCAGGCGCTGCCCGCCGATACATAAATCCCCTTATCCTCCAGCGCATGCAGAAGCACCTCGCTGCGGACTCCCACTACGGAAAGGCTGACAATATGGGGTGCGCCCTCCATGCCCTCCGGGTTGTTGATTCGGATGTCGGGAATTTTCCGGAGTCCCTCGCAGAAATAATCTTTCAGGCTGTAAAGTCTTTCCGCATCCTCTTCCAGATGGTTGTAAAGCATTTCTGCCGCCTTTGCCATACCCGCAATGCCGGGCACGTTTTCGGTACCGGAACGCAGATTTTTCTGCTGTCCGCCGCCGTAAATAATGTTGTGGATTTTTACTTTTTCTCCGATATACAGGAAACCGACGCCCTTGGGTCCGTGAATTTTGTGACCGCTTACGGACAAGAGATCAATACCCATACGTTTGGGGTAAATGCGGTATTTGCCGAAGCCCTGCACCGCATCCACATGGAACAGGGTGGAAGGATTCGTGCTCTTAATGAGTCTGCCCGCTTCCGCAATCGGCTCCACAGCGCCGATTTCATTGTTGGTGTGCATTATAGATACTAAAATGGTATCTTTCCGCATGGCATTCTGCAGTTCCTGTAAGGAAATCTGTCCCTTGTCGTTAACTGACAGATATGTCACTTCAAATCCCTGATCCTCTAAATAATGCATCGTCTGTAAAATGGCCGGATGTTCGATTTTCGTGGTAATCAGATGCTTTCCCGCTCTGTAATTTGCCATGGCGCAGCCTATCAGTGCCAGATTATCTGACTCCGTTCCGCCGGAAGTGAAATAAATTTCTTTTTCATTTACCTTCAGAATTTTGGCAAGCGTCTCTCTTCCATACCGAACATATCTCTCTGCCTGCACACCCTTGTTATGCATGCTCGAGGGATTGCCGTAATCTTCACACATGATTTTTGACATCAGTTCCGCTACTTCCGGGAAAGTCCTTGTGGTAGCCGAGTTATCCAGGTATACTTCCATGGTTTTTCTCCTTTTTCCGTCCTATATAACAATATATGCTATTCTTCTTCCAGCTGATACATTATCCACGCCATGACGGTAAGTCCTGCTGTTTCGGTGCGTAAAATGCGCTTTCCGAGGGTAACGGGTTCTATGCCCGTTGCCTTTGCCGCCTCCGCTTCTTCCGGTGCGAATCCGCCCTCAGGTCCTATAAACACCGCAATATCGGCACCCTTCGGCAGATTTTCCAGAATTTTTTTTGTGGCGCCCATGCCCTCCGCCAGCTCATAGGGTAAAAGCTTTACCTCCATGGCGGATGCCTCTTTTACTGCTTCCGCAAAGGAAATCGGCTCCCTTACAACGGGAATGATGCCGCGCTTGCTCTGCTTGGCGGCTGCTTCCGCAATTGCCTGCCAGCGCTCCGTTTTCTGTCTGCCCTTTTTATCATCCAGCTTCACCACGCAGCGCTTCATGGCTACCGGAATGATTTCCGCTACGCCGAGCTCCACGGTTTTCTGGATGATAAGTTCCATCTTGTCCGCCTTGGGAAGCCCCTGATAAAGGTGGACTCTTGACGGAAGCTCCACGCCGTCTTCTTTTATGAAGCGAAGTTCGCAGAGGATGCTCTCCTCATTCAGTTCTTTAATGCCGCAGCGGTATTCCCTGCCGTCCCCGCCGTTGCTGACGGCAATTTCTTCGCCGGGCTTCATGCGCAGTACGTTTTTAATATGATTCACATCGCTGCCCAGAATAACGACAGTATTGTCATTTGTATGTATCTGGGACGGTTCCACGAAAAAATGATACATGTCTGTTTCCTCATTCTGCCGGGCTTAATTTAAACGGTATATCTCCCGCTCATCCTTCTGACCCTGATACTGGGCTACGCCGTAACCGATGGCACCGCCCATACTGAACAGCATCATCAGCACAAGATTACCGTAATAGCCACCGCTTGCTCCGGCTAAATCATAATAGAATTTCTGGTCCACCAGACATTCTCCGAAGGAAAGCAGGCCATCCCATGCAAAATACAGGGTGGTGGCGCAGTCAAACAGGAATGCCACATAGGTCATGGCAAGAGAAATAACCGCACAGATAACAAGACCCGCTACGGACATCTTGCCTGCCAGCTTTTTATAACCGAAAATAACCGCAAGTCCGAGCAGCACGCCTGCCCACATGGAAACATAACCCAGTCTGGCAATCAGGAAAATAACCAAAGCTCCTACCACGGAACCTGCCAGTGCGCCTAAAATACCCAGCACATAGTTTTCCTTCTTCATGGCAAGGGCGGAAGCATCCATGCTCATGCGGTTGCGCAGGGAAACCGCTCCTTCAGGGCTTAAAATCATGTAGTTTCCTTTGGCACGCCATACCTCCGTCATATTGGGCATACCGTTTTCATCGCAGTTTACGCCGCCCTGTGCCATTACATAATCCAAAACGGTACGGAGTGCGGTGGTAATATTTCCCGTTATGGCATCATTATTCCCCTTTAAGGGTATGGAAATGCCGATACTGTACTGTGCCACAGACACTTCCACGCCCTTCGGCATGGGCAGATTCTGGATTTCAAAGCCGCTGAGCGGTGTTCCCTGTGCGGTTGCCGCCATCAGGCTTATCCAGACCTTCGGCACGTTGTTGGATTGCTGTAAAAGCTGGATGACGGTGGTAAATCCTCTGTGATTGCCGTAAACCACCAGTCTTTTGGCATCGTATTTGAGGCCCAATGCCGGAGCTGTTTTTTCCATTACTTTTTTAATGTTTCCCATTTGTGTCCTCCCTCATAACATGAATTTGAATTTCCTTAATTTTTTCTGGCGGTAACGCTGACCCATTCACCCTGGTAGGTAACGTCAAGAACCTCTAAGCCAGCTGCCTTCACCGCATCCACTACGGTCTGCTCCTTGTCGTCAATGATACCGGAGGTAATGTAAATGCCACCCTTCTTTAACTGGTTCACAATCACCGGGGTCAGAGGCACCAGCACATCCGCCAAAATATTTGCCACTACGATGTCGTAGCAGTCATAGCCCACTCTGTCCTGAATTTCCTTATCCGTGATGATGTTGCCGATCATCATTTCAAAGTTGGCAGGGTCAATGCCGTTGCTTTCGCAGTTTTCCCGCACTGCATCCACGGCGCAGATGTCAAGGTCCGTACCTACGGCATGCTTTGCCCCGAACATCAGGGAAAGAATGGCTAAAATGCCGCTTCCGGTCCCCACATCCAGGAGATTTGTCTCCGGTGTCACATACTTTTTCAACTGGCGGATGCAGAGCTGCGTAGTTTCATGCATACCAGTGCCGAAAGCCGTACCGGGGTCAATGTGCAGCACTAACTTGTCCTTATCCTTTACTTCCACTTCTTCCCAGGAAGGGATAACCAGAATATCGTCTATGTAGAACTGGTGGAAATACTGCTTCCAGTTGTTTATCCAGTCAATGTCCTCGGTTTCATCCACGGTGATGCTGCCTTCACCGATGTCCATGAACTGCCTCAGGCTGTCCAGTTCTTCCTTTACCATGGAAAGAATGGCGTCCACGGTGGTATCTTCGCCGTTAAGCGTCAGTCCGCCGTCCTCTTTTTCTTCCACGAAAAAGCTTAAGTACGCAATGCCGTCATCCGCAGGTCCCTCCGGCAGGATGTCCACAAACATCTGCTCCTTTTCCAGAGCGGTAAGCGGCACCTTGTCCTCAATCTGCGCGCCCTCCAGCCCTAAATCATACAGAGAGGAAATGATGATGTCCTCGGCATCGGTTATGGTTTTCACTTTGAATTTTGTCCACTTCATGGGGGAATCCTTTCTATGTCTATATTATTGCCTGCCCTGCAGTTACTGTATGCAGACCCGCTTCCGCTTGGAAATTACCGCAGCGGAACATAAGATGCCAAAGAACGCCATCTAAGTACCGGCGGTAACTTACAGTCTTTATACAGTAGCTGCCTGGGCAATACATGACATATCCTGTATACTATCTTTTTATTTTATTCCCTAACTAAATGTCTGTCAATGTATGCTGAGGATATCAAAGTACTTTAACATACTGGTAGAAGATGGATTCCATGTAACGAATAGCACCGCAGCGGTAACTCCCGATTTATCTTTCTACTCATCTACATGCCAACTTCTTTAAAATATTAACATAATATTTAAGCTCATTCAAAGAACTCAAATAAACAAACATGTGGAATCTTCAAATTAAGTTTGTTTATTTGAAATTGCAATATAACTGCATATAGAAATCAGGAAACTTATACAGTACAAAACAATATCCGCCAAAGTTTTTTTGTTTTCTTGCGAATGGTTATCACAAATAATATTATTTGAAATATTAAAATTACTATATATATAATCTGTAGGAACAGTGCCATTACTATTTTCCTCCGTAAATTCCGAGTTATATGATAATCCAAGTGAACATTAAATACAAATAAGGCAATAATGTCATAATCTCATTGAATGCGAACAGCTTGCTTCCAATTTGAATCTTATACTTTGTCCTCGCTTTCTTATAGAAAAACACGCAGCAAATCGTTGTTGCAATAATATGTATTATTCCAATTATCAAAATCAGCCAATGCAATCTTATATTTTGGAACTTATTATCATATCCAGTCAGATCAAACCATATTACGATGAACCATGCAAGTAAGTCATTTACTAAATACGCAATAATATCTATTATTGTAATCGTCGTTCTTTTCATATATCATTCCTCTAAACTTGAAATTATCAGTTAGATAAATGATAAAATTGTTCTTAACTTAAATCAAGAGTTGTATAGCCAAACTCGTTGATATGTCTTTGCAAATTATGAAAATCTATCATGTTTTTATTTTTCCAAAATAATCCTTTTTTATTAAACAATATTTTAGTATGTGCGTATGTGCTATACAATTCGATATATGGCGGTTCGGCAGTGATATTTCTTTCTCCGATACAGTTTTCTCTACTGTTGGGATATTTCCGTTTGAAATTTATAGTACATTCTTTGTATGTCAACCAATGCAAATTACTAAATTTTATTCCATGCTCATCAATAGAAACAATATTCTCGTAGGAGACTTCATTAACCTCAAGATGGAAATAATGATGTTTTGATTTAAAATACTCGACAGCTGCATTGATATGTTCCAGAAAAAATGCGACTTGTTCCTCCGTCAAACTACATTCCCATGGATAGTTGTTAGCCATTCCTGTTTTCCCGTATTGATATGCTGCCATACTATATTTTATTTCCGGTTTTATCCATTTTACAATCAGAAAATCGTTTTCCTCAAGCAATATTTCAGCGTTTCCTGTTGAAAGAATTTGTACTTTTATTGCCTCTGTTTCAGCTGTCATAAATAAAGTTCCTTTCCTAACAAATACCAATTTCTTGGTTTCAAAAACGCTTGATAGCATTTTATATTCATTGTGAATCTTCTAAATACACTATACATCTGTTAACATCTTTTGGAGAATAAAAAACCGGGACTTTCTTCTTCATAAATAACTCTTTGTCACTTTGAAGCATATTCTCTAACTCTGGTTCTATTCCTTCTTCGTAATCTCCATAATGCCCGATCGTGAAGCGGCACTCATGTTCCATATTATCTTTTGTCTTAAATATAATATGAGCTTCGGTATAGGGCTGGTTAAAATCATTAACTAACGTTACATCTTCGATGATCCCCTCGACCAGATTCCATTTTATAATCACGAAAAACCGATTGACCAAATAGATGATAGGAATAATTGCAAAGAGAGCAGCTAAAAAAAGCCATCTGTTAAAAAGTCCGGCAATGATTCCGGGGATAGCCGTTATAAGCACCGCAATCATACACCTTTTACATGTTCTCTTTAATACTTTACTTTTGTATTTCCCCATTATCTTTCAGCTTTCCTTACAATTTCATCATCATGTCGGATTCATATTTTATAATCGTTGAAAATCAAAGTATTACAAACACTACTACCAAACATCCAACGAATCCCACGAACCACAGTATTATAAAAGATAGAAAATTTGCCTTATTTTTTCGAAGCAGAATCATTGCGGTTATCATTATGGCTAACCATGCGAACATAATAAAATATCCAAACAAAAGATAAACTACAGGACCAGTCAAAATTTAAAGAACCAGAAAAGCTTCCCGCCATATGGATTTTTCTTACTGAGCAATAGTGCTGAAACTGCATGCAATAATAAAAATGCACCGCTTATGGCCGTCATCACCAGTTCAAACTGTGATAAGACCGACATGGAATTATCATTATAGCCTATATAAACATTCTTACTGCCCAGAATGCTGCAATTTCCCTCATACCAGAACACATTGGCACCATTGACCGGTGAATCCGGCTTAATCTGCAGCACCGTATAAGTTGACCGAATGCCTTTCCCATAACGTGATTTGTAATTTCTGACAGCATTTCCGCTATATACCTTGACATGATTGGAGCTCTGCCGGGAGCTTTGATATGTTACAGTTCTCATCGAGTTTTATAGCTGATAAAGAAAGACTGAACGCCTCTTGTAATTGCCCATTATAAAAGGAAGTTTCCGCATTTGAAATTAATTCTGCAAGTTGATCTTTTTTGTCCATTGGCATCCAAATCATCCCCTTACGTAACATCGGTTTTTTTCAGTTCGTTTATTAGCTCTATATCATAATCATTTGGAGCATCACTGAATGCTTTTTCTGCTAAAGTGACAGCTTCTTTTGAAATCGTAACCTCATTAGCTAAAACGTTCTCCAAAAAATTTTCAAGAGCCACCCGTTTTTCTCCATATTTCGCCAGTTCTTCAGCATCTTCCACAAGAGCATTCACAAGAGAGTCGTCATGAAATTGCATAGAGATATTTTTGAAGAACATATCATATGCGTCTTTTACCATTTTAATCTCCTCTCATAATTAGCGATTAATAGGAAAGCCAGTTACTATCCCTTCACCGCCTGGTTCAACAATCACTCTAATATCTAAACTATGGTTTTGTCCTTCAACAGTAAATCTAACTGGTCTACCATTTCTTGTGGTAAGAGGAGCGTTTGGATCTGGGCCACCAATAGTTTTCGGTGCATTTCGACCACTTCCTGGACCTGTAGCTTGTTGCCAAATTGATTTTGGACTATTCGCAACATCTTCGACAGCCTTAATAGCATTATCATCGGACCAAGTATCTGGAAAAGCACTATTGCCAAATCCGCGATTTGGACCGTGCCCAGGATCATCTGGACCTTCGCCTTCAAGAATATGTCGTCTTCTATTATCACTAACTTTACATTCGGTATTGTGAACCCATACGGTATTTCTTCCAACAAAATATGTATATGAGTTTTCAACCTGAAAATTATATACATTTACAGATATTTCGAACTCTTCAATCTTATACTTTTCGATTAATAAATCATCACCATTAACGCTAACAAGCTTATCACCCACAAGGAGTCTACCAGCCTCAATAAAGCCTCTGCCCTGCACATAAAATGGATGATTGTCTGTGGTGATGACTTCTTCACCATTGATTACAAGATGAACGAGTTTGTCCACCTTGCGGACATATGTTTCAAGGACAGTTTTTTCACTTGTTTCAAGCGTATCAGGATCAGTTGAAATAACCTTATCACCAGGATTTATCTTTTCAATAGCGAGCAGACCAGCAGTTGTAAGTACCAATGTACCAGCAACAAAGCACGCCATATTCTGAGAAGCAGCACCTGAGAACGAAGATACCAAGCTTACCCCCATCTGGAACTTGTTGTATACATCGCTCTGATGCATTTTGTTGTTAAGTTCCGTGATTGGGTTATTAGGATCAATCATCCCCAATCCTAATGATACCATGTCAAAACCATCCATACTATTAGAAATGGCACCGCTGATTTTAGAGGTTGTCTGGATTGCGTTTCCTAATTTAGAACCGCAGGTTATGAATTTGCCGGCGATTCCGCCTACGCCGCCCAAGGCACCACCCATTATGGCACCATCTAATGCACCTTGGGCAAATCCTTCTAGGAATGAGCCTCCTGTTAGCATACTGGTAATTCCGCCAATCAAGCCACCGGTCAAAGCACCTTTTAAAGCTCCGATAAGAATGCCAGTGCCTATACCCTGTAAGCCAGGAACACAAATGCAGACAACAGCCACTACGATTTCAATTACCAGAACGATCTCTTTCCAGTGATCTTTACACCACTGACCGACCTTTTTCAAACCTTCGCAAAATTTTTCCCAGTCGGTCTTTTCGCAGTCAGGCTTAAGATAAGAGTATTGTTTGTAAAAGTCCTTCTTAACACGTGAGATTTCGGATGATGCCGAATTATCACGATCTACCGTCAAGTTAATAAACTCATCGACTTCTCTTTGGGTTGCTTCGAGACCCGCAATCTGCTGTTCTTGTGTCTGAGAAGAGGTTCAAAAACAGTTAACTTCTAAATCAACTGTTTTTTGAAAGGTCGTTTCATCAGATTCTTATAGCAATCCAGCAAATAATCTCATAAATAATTGTCCCAGTCGCAAATATGCACTTCGTCCGGTTTGATATTGGTCTGTCACATCACGACATTCTCCCAGCGTGTTCACTCTTTTTTGAAATAGAACAACAACACAGCAACAACTCAAATCGACTTAAAATTCCAGACTATTCGCATTCAGCAAGAA
>ERZ791859.451-NODE-451-length-28249-cov-3.538554_pt1 | contig 28249 bp, 24 predicted proteins | sample MGYA00509943_ERZ791859 | MGnify/ENA primary metagenome ERZ791859 (study PRJEB30046, sample SAMN00792065) | human gut metagenome | study: EMG produced TPA metagenomics assembly of the A metagenome-wide association study of gut microbiota in type 2... | reverse complement strand
CAGAGGAAGAAGATTTCAGAAAGGATGTGAACGAGATGTGCAACTTAGGTGAAGGGATTATGGAAGAGGGTATTGCCATTGGAATGGAAAAAGGACGTGAAGAAGGCATAGCTATCGGAGAAACGAGGGGAAGAGAATCCGGTCTGGTGCAGGGACGTGAAGAAGGCATCAGTATTGGAAAGGAAAGGGCACAGTCAGAGCTTATCCGGAACATGCGAAAAAATGGCTTCACAGCAGAGCAGATCGCGGCGGCTACGGACAAGGCGCTGGATGAGGTGAAAGCTATTTTGTCATAAGGAGCGGATAATAGTACAGATAAATGCAAAAAAGCCACAGAAATACAAACATACACAAAAACGGGAGCCCCGGAAGGCTCCTGTTTTTTATGTTTTTCATTTGTATATAATAGCTTATTCCAATTCAAACGCACCGGTGTAGAGCTGGTAGTAGGTGCCCTTCTTTGCAATCAACTGGTCGTGTGTACCGCGCTCAATGACTCTGCCGTGGTCAAGAACCATAATCACATCGGAATTCATGACAGTGGAAAGTCTGTGCGCAATGACAAAAACGGTACGGCCTTCCATCAGCTTATCCATACCGCGCTGGACGATGGCTTCCGTACGGGTATCAATGGAAGAAGTGGCTTCGTCCAAAATCATAACCGGCGGGTCTGCTACGGCAGCACGGGCAATGGCAAGAAGCTGGCGCTGTCCCTGAGAAAGGTTGGCACCGTTGTTGGAAAGTTCGGTATCGTAACCGCCGGGGAGTCTGGTGATAAAATCATCGGCGCCGGCAAGCTTGGCGGCAGTGATGCATTCTTCGTCCGTGGCGTCTAAGTTTCCGTAGCGGATATTGTCCATAACCGTACCGGTAAAGAGGTTGGTATCCTGTAATACAATGCCTAAAGAGCGGCGAAGATCCGCTTTTTTGATTTTGTTGATGTTGATGCCGTCATAACGGATTTTACCGTCTGCAATGTCGTAGAATCGGTTGATTAAGTTGGTAATAGTGGTTTTACCGGCACCGGTAGCGCCCACAAAAGCAACCTTCTGACCGGGTTTGGCGTAAACGGAAACATTGTGAAGCACCGTTTTTCCCTCTACATAACCAAAGTCCACATCATTCATCTGCACATCACCCTGCAGGGCGGTATAGGTAAGAGTGCCGTCACCGTGGGGATGCTTCCATGCCCAGCAGCCGGTGTGCTTATCGGTTTCCGTGATGGTGCCGTCCGGGGCAATATTGGCATTTACCAGAGTAACATAGCCGTCGTCCGTTTCCGGTGTTTCATCCATCAGGGCAAAGATACGCTCGGCACCGGCAAGACCCATGACGATGGAGTTAATCTGCTGGGACAACTGGTTGATGTTGCCGGTAAACTGCTTGGTCATGTTTAAGAACGGAATGATAATGCTGATACTGAAGCCCAGTCCCGAAATACTGATGTTGGGAACACCGGACAAAAGGAACAGACCGCCTGCTACGGCAATCAGCACGTAAATGATGTTGCCGATGTTCATAATAATGGGACCTAAAATATTGGCATAGGCGTTTGCCTTGCAGCTATCGTCGCAAAGCGCCGTATTGATTTCTTCAAAATCGGAAATACATTCTTTCTCGTGGTTAAAGACCTTGATGACCTTCTGACCATTCATCATTTCCTGGATAAAGCCCTCTGCCTTACCGATGGACTGCTGCTGTTTGATAAAGTATTTGGCAGAACCGCCGCCGACTTTCTTAGAAATAATCATCATGGCAGCCACGCCCACAAGGAGGAGCAGCGTCATCCAGACACTGTAATACAGCATGATGAAAAAGACGCCGATGACAATGGCAATGGAGCGGATTAAAGCGGGCATGGACTGGGAAATGAGCTGACGCAGCGTATCGATATCGTTGGTGTAATAGCTCATGATGTCGCCGTGCTTATTGGTGTCAAAGTATTTGATCGGTAAGTTCTGCATGCCGCCGAACATGGAAATACGCAGCTTGCTTAAGAATCCCTGTGTGATGAATGCCATCAGTTCGGAGTAAACCGTGACGGCAATAATGGAAATCACATACATGGAAATCAGAATGACCATTAACGGCGTAATTTCCTTTACGGCTGCCGTCCAGTTTTTGTCCGGCTGCCATACTTCGATAATAGCGATAATCTTCTGGATGAAGATATCGGGAATGGCGGCGGCAATCGCGGAAAACAGGATACAGAACACGGTTACGGGTACGAGTACCGGGTAGTAACCGATGAGAGTTTTCATAATACGTTTGAAGGTATGAGGATTGACTTTTTTATTCGGTTTATTCATTTTCGTTTCCTCCCTTCGTCTGCTGCTCGTAAACTTCTCTGTAAATATCGCTGCTCTGAAGCAGGTCTTCATGCGTACCTGCGGCGGAAATGCTGCCGTTGTCCATGACGATAATCAAATCGGCATCTTCCACGGAGGCAATACGCTGGGCAATGATAATCTTTGTGGTATCGGGAATGTAATTTTTGAAACCGGTGCGGATTAAGGCATCCGTTTTGGTGTCCACGGCGCTGGTGGAGTCATCCAAAATCAGGATTTTCGGTTTCTTTAAGAGGGCTCTGGCAATACAGAGACGCTGCTTCTGACCGCCCGATACGTTGGAACCGCCCTGTTCAATGTAGGTGTCGTATTTGTCGGGGAAGGTCTGGATAAATTCATCGGCCTGGGAAAGACGGCAGGCTTCCATGATTTCCTCGTCCGTCGCCGCTTCATTGCCCCAGCGCAGGTTATCCTTGATGGTGCCGGAGAACAGCACATTTTTCTGAAGCACCATGGCGACAGCGCTCCGGAGTGTGGGAATGTCGTAGCTCCGTACATCCACGCCGCCCACAAGAACGGCACCCTCCGTTACATCATAAAGTCTCGGGATTAACTGTACCAGAGAGGATTTACTGGAACCGGTACCGCCGATAATACCAACGGTCATACCGGAACGGATGGACAGGTCAATATCCGACAAGGCATATTTTTTCGCCCTGGCGGAGTACTTGAAATTCACATTCTTAAATTCGATGGAACCGTCCTTTACTTCCATAACCGGGTTCTCCGGCTCTTTTAAGGAAGGTTCTTCTTCAAGCACTTCGCAGATTCGCTTGGCGGACTCCGCAGACATGGTAACCATGACGTAAATCATGGAAAGCATCATTAAGGACATTAAAATCTGCATACCGTAGGTCAGCATACCGGAAATCTGTCCCACATCCAGGGCGGAACCGCCGCTGGTTATGGCGAGCTTGGAACCAACCAAAAGAACCACAACCATGTTGATATACATGCAGAGATTCATAAGAGGGGTATTCAGAGCCACGATACATTCGGCTTTTGTAAAGTCCTTACGGATGTTGTCCGCCGCCGTATTGAATTTCTGCTTTTCGTATTCTTCCCGGGAGAAGCCTTTTACCACTCGCATGCCGCGGACATTTTCTTCAATAGATTCGTTTAACCGGTCATATTTCTTAAACACACTGCGGAAGGCAGGCATGGCTTTTTTGCCGATGGCAAGAAGACCAAAGGCAAGAATGGGAATTACCACAACAAAGACAAATGCTAATTTGCCGCCCATGACAAATGCCATGACCGTGGAGAAAATAAGAAGCAGCGGGCTTCTTATGGCAATGCGGATTAACATCATAAACGCCATCTGCACATTGGTAACATCCGTCGTCATACGGGTTACCAGGGAAGATGATGAGAATTTGTCGATGTTCTCAAAAGAATAAGTCTGGATGCGGTGGAACAGATCACTCCGCAGGTTCTTGGCAAAGCCGGTGGAGGCTTTTGCACAGGTAAAGCCGGCAAGACCGCCGCAGACCAAAGAGATGGCTGCCATTATAATAAGAAGAAGTCCCACTTCCATAACGCTTTCGATGGAAGCGCCTGCCTTAATCCGGTTGACCAGATTGGCGGTGATAAAGGGGATAATCGTCTCAATGACAGCTTCGCCTACAATGAAAATGAGCGTAAGAATGGTAGGTCTTTTGTATTCTCTTACGCATCCGGCAAGTTGTTTTAACATACTTTTTTCCTCTTTCTATAAATTGTGCTCTAATATTTTACTATAAAGCTTTGCGGAAAAAAAGGCAAGGGAAGAGTTGCTAAGGCGGCTTTTTTATGCTAAACTTTTCACAAGTGAGTAAATTTTTACAACTAAAAATTTATAATAGAAAACGGAAGAAAGGTTCAAATCATGATTAATAAACTGATTGCCAACATCAAAAAAACCAATGCCCCCATTGTAGTGGGCTTAGACCCCATGCTTTCTTACATTCCGGAGCATATTCAGAAAAAAGCGTTTGCCGAATACGACGAAACACTGGAAGGTGCCGCAGAGGCTATCTGGCAGTATAACAAAGGTATTGTGGATGCCGTAGCGGATTTAATTCCCGCCGTAAAACCGCAGATTGCCATGTATGAGCAGTTCGGACTTCCGGGACTGAATGCTTTTGTGAAAACCGTAAATTACTGCAAGGAAAAAGGTCTTGTGGTTATCGGGGATATCAAAAGAGGCGACATCGGCTCCACTTCCGAAGCGTATGCCGCAGGCCATCTCGGCAAAGTAGCCGTGGGAAGCAAGGCATATTATCCGTTCGGCGAGGACTTTGCTACGGTCAATCCCTATCTTGGTTCCGACGGCGTGAAACCCTTCATTAAGGTATGCAAGGAAGAGAAAAAAGGTATCTTTGTCCTGGTAAAGACTTCCAATCCCAGCAGCGGCGAATTCCAGGACCGCGTGGTGGACGGCAGACCGCTTTATGAAATCGTAGGAGAAAAGACGGCAGAGTGGGGCGCCGAGTGCATGGGCGATTCCTACAGTTATGTAGGTGCCGTAGTGGGGGCAACCTATCCGAAGCAGGGCGAAATTTTAAGAAAGATTATGCCGAAGACCTTTATTTTAGTGCCCGGTTACGGTGCACAGGGCGGCAAGGGCAAGGACCTGGTTCACTTCTTCAATGAGGACGGACTGGGTGCCATCATCAATTCCTCCCGCGGCATCATCGCAGCCTACAAGCAGGAAAAATACGCATCCTTCGGGGCGGAAGCTTATGCCGATGCCTCCCGTGCTGCCGTGCTTGACATGAAAGAGGATATCGCGCAGGCACTGGAAAGCAGATAGAAAAGAAAATAGGAATTTAAAAACAGGAGAACAGCCATCTGATGAAATAGTTTGTCAGATGGCTGTTTTTTGTCATGAGTTTCAAAAACAAATATATAATAACAATAACAATTTACATAAAACATTAAAACAAACTATGCAAAGATATGCTTAAAGAAGGAAGAATTTAATTGGAGAATAATCTTCTAATATTCGTCATTAACAGTTTTAGATATGTATTTGTAAAAATATGAAAAATTTTTAAATTATTTTCTAAACGAAATTACATTAAACAATACATTATCATGTTGACATTTGCGTATTTAAAATGTATTATATTAAAAACAATTAAAGAAAATATTGATTAAACATATTAAAAAATTATTTACAGGAAAACATAATGACAAACAAATATAAAATACTTATTTATTTAATGATTGCAGTAGCATTTATTTTAGGTATGATAATTGGTCAGCAGGGTGCAACAGAAGGTGAGAATAACGAAGGAAATAAAATAATTACAGACAAAATTGCAATCGTAAATATGGACGAAGGAATTTTTATAGAAAATGAACGCTTAAATTATGGGGCAGCGCTTTTGAACGATTTGGATAATAACTTTCTGGTGACAGGATTAGAGGATGCAAGACAGGGGATGAAACTTGGGATTTATGCGGCATATATCATTATACCAACTACATTTTCTGATGATGTAGTCAGTCTGAACAGTCGACCACAACAATCTCAAATTTCATATACTGTACACACACAGCTAAGAGAAGATATACGAGAGAAGGTTATCTATGATATTTTTCAATTTAATACAAGTTTAAGTAGAAAAGTCAGCTATATGTATTTATGCGCTGTCTTAAATGAATTTCATATAGCGCAGGATTATGCCACTCAATTAATGATAAATGATGAACAGGAATTAAAGGCTTTTGAAGAAGTACAACCGATAGATATCATTTCTGCAATCAAGGTGACGCCAATTACGGAGATAGACGGATATGTCAATACACTGGATTTATCAGAATATTATGCAAATTACCAAAACTTACTGAATCAGATTGACCAAAAATATATAGAATATTTGGCAACCTCTCAGAAAGATCAGAAGGAAATGCTGGATGCTGCCAAAAGTCTAATGGAAGAGATAGAACGAACAGAAGAATTGCTTTATAACATTGATTTTAGCAAGGATGTCAGTGGCAATGATATCTTAAATAATGGAGTAGAAGCCGTTGATAAATATTTTACAGATTATAACGAAAAAATTGAATTAAAACGAAATGCATGGAATAGTCAGATTGAATTTGTTGATGACTATTTAAGGGAGCATCATGTATGGAAACATAGTGTCCGAAAAGAAGTTTCGGAGAAGATAGAGCAATACAGTGAAAAGTATAAAATAGTGTCGGTGTCGGATGGGGATGCAGGTGTAAGAGAATTATCTTGGCAACAGGTAGAAAATGACCTTTTGCAATATCTTGCGGATGAACCAAGTGTAGAAAAGGATACCGAAGAATTTAATGATGATACTTTATTGATGAATAGCAGAGATCCTATCGGAGCATTTTATAATAATCCAATTTCAGAACAGAAAGAATGGGAAAAGTTAGATGCTGAGAAAGTAAGAGAAATTCTTAATGACAGTGTATACATACCATTGCAGGATAATATAGAAGCTATCCGGGAACCTATTATAGAGCAATATAAAAGTGAAAATGAAAATTTAATAGCGGTACAAAAAAGAATAACGGGTTTTAATGCCTTAAAATATATAGATTACGATGAATTGCAAATATTAAAAAATAAGATAGCTGAAAATGGAGAAAATCTTACTTTGGCCATTACAGACAATGATGTGCAACAGATGGAATATGTTGATACGGTGTATGAAACAACAAGGACTGATTTGCATAATTTGGCAACAAATATTGAGGATACTAAATTTGCTTCAGATGAGGCGGTTACAATCGGATTAAAAAATTTACAGGAATTAAAAACAGAAAACAGTATTCAAAATCAAGGTATGTTTGCAAATTTTGCTAATCAACTTCCATATAGCAGACTTGGAACCATAGAAAATAAAAGCACATATGAGTTTATGGTAAATCCAATAAGCTATTACGAAATAAATGCAGAAGAAGTTGAAAATCAGGGAATGAAAGGTGAACAAGGAAAAAGAGCAGGGTGGATAGTTGGTATTTGTTGTATTGCTTTTGTACTTTGGGTCAGCAAATACTACTTTCATAAATACAATGAGAGAAAGGAGGAAACACAATGGATGACAAATTAGTTTTAGAGTATGGGCAGATAATGGAGATTGCAAGATTACTCCAAAGTCAGGCAGAAGCTATGGGAGACAGTAATGACCAAATAAGCAATGCAATTTTAAGCCTTAAAGATTACTGGAGTGCATCGACAGCAATTAAATATGAGGAACAGTATGATACTGTAAAGCCTTATCTGAAAAACGCTGTAGAAATGGTGTTGGAAATGTCGGAACAACTCATACAGATTGCTAATAACTTTAGTAATTTAGACAACGATATGGCAGGACAGATTAATTAAGTACAACATAGGCAGACTGTTACCAGTCTGCCTAAATTTGATTACATGGGGGAAATATGCTTTATTTTGACATAAGTGAGATTAATCAAGAAAAAAATAGTAATTCAGCGTTGGCAGATATTCATGGTTTTTTTGTTTTTCGAGATAATTTTATAGAAACGGAAAAGCTTGTGAAGGAAAAAGATAAGGAATATTTATATGAGATTGAACAGGCAGTTTTTGGAAAAGAAAACGGGAACAGTGAGATATATGATTGGGTAGATATTGTGTTACAGTCAGAAACTCCCAAATATGTAAAAGGAGTTACATATAATGGGAAAACCAAAAATAGCCGGAGTATATTTCCGGTTATAATTTTTACCTTTTTTTTAATGATAGGGATTTTATACACAAGAAGAAAAGTGAAAAGAAAGAGAGAAAGAAAATATGGGGCTGCCATTAAATGAAGAAATTTTAAGTATAAATAAAGAAGAGTTAATCACACTTTCTAAGGATATTTTGGAGTGCATAAATAAAGAAGAATATAGCCATGCAGTTGTAGCCTTTGACGAGCATACAACATTAACGGCTAATTTAAATATACAGAGAAATTATGAAGAAAAGCAAAATCTAATGCTTTCTGTTAGGAATAAGATAGGAAAAGAGTCTGTGCATATTAGAACCATTGCACAAACATTTAACAATGAAGATGAAAAAATGGCACGGCAGATGATGGAAGTAAAAAAGTACGCATTTAGAGAGGAAGAAAGATAATGGAAGAATGGGAACAAAATTTGGATACTTTGAAAAGAGAGGAAGAAGAGTTACAAATTGTACGTCAGAAGTATAGAAAAAAAGTCGATGATACAAACGAATTTTTGATTGAATGTATAATGTCTGCAAATGCGTTCAGACAAGATAGCATAGAGAGAAATGATGGTACTGATTTTTGGGAAGAACAGTTTTTATTATTAAAAGAAATTGAGAGAAAAAATTTGGATTATCAGGAAGAGTGTGAAGAAAGATTAAGTGTGGAATTGGAAAAAATAGAAGAGCAAAAAGAAATTTGCAGATTGGATTCCGAGAAAATAGGAACAGAATAAGGAGAGGTACATATGAAGGAAACAGATTGCCTTTATCCCAATTTTTTAAGGATGGAATTAAAACAGATGGAGGGAGAAAATGAGGCGGAAAACGAAGCATTAGGGGCATTAAGTACAACTATACAGAAATTCATAAATAGTACGGAAATGAACTCAAAAGTTATTGCTGCAGAAATAGAATGCTTGAGCGCCTATGAGGACTTGGTGAGTGAAATGGTGGCAGCGAACTATGAAGAAATGGAAGATAATCACACTTTATATGAAAGCATTGGAAGTGAAATTTTGGATGGGAAAACCATTTTTAATGAAATGGAAAATGTTATGAAATATAAAAATATTTGTTCACAAAGAGAAGAAGAATATAGAAAATTAAAAAAAGAGTGTCAACAGAAAAGGTTTTCCGGGTGGGAAGCACAGTACATGCATTGGGGATATTTGGAAGGAAAAATGCATTTTCTAGTAGAGGAATACCAAAAGCGATACAATGTGTTGCAGAAGAAAGAAGCCCAATATGATGAAATAGAACTCCGAACCAAGACATTATTTCAGGATGTAGCAGAAGTCAGGCAAATGATAAGGCGGGCCATGGAAACTTTTTCAGAACCAGGGGAATACCAGATTAAACCATTTATTAATGGAAAAACATGGAGAGAGGAGTTCTATGATTACCATCGTAGAAAGTTATTTACAGTAAATTCTGAAAGAGAAGAAACGATAAACTGGTTTAATGTGAAGCAGACCATTAATAAACCGGCAGAGAATATAAGTAATATAGAGTATGAACTGCTTGCCGAGTGCTATTTGAATGCAGATACGGATGGCATGGCTGTCATTATAAGGGCACTTTTTAAGGCGGAGAAAAAACTTATATTCCAAAATGTGCAAATATCTGATAATGAGAGAATTAATAAAACCGAAATTAAATCGGAATATGTAGATATTTGGCAAATAGATGAAAAAAAAATATTTAAAATTTTACATTATGGCAACCAAACATATGAAGAAAAAATTAATAGATTACGAAAAGAGAAAGAAAGTGATGATGCTCAGATAAAAGAGCTTATACAAAGAATAACTTTACTTAATATATTAAATTCTGATGAGGGAATATATGGAAATCCACAAGAAGGTTTGCAAATTTTAAGAACAGAAAAAGATATATTGGAATTACAATATATCAAAGTATGTAAGTCTGACATTTTTACCCAATGTAATGCCAAAATGTTTATATGTAAACCTGAAAATGGAAATAAAGCATTAGGAAGACAAATAGATATTTTGGATGTAAGGCTTACAAAAGAATTTGCGGATAATGATTTTTTTGAGGAATCCTTAAAATTTTTTTCGGGAGAGGCAATAAATAAACTCATGGATTTAGTGGGGATAAGAGAAGAACAAAAACTTGCGATTAATTATGCTACGACATTAGTAAAATCAGAAATAGAAGCACAAAACAATAAAAAATTTATTAATAATGAAATTTCAGATATAAGACAATGTGCTGCGTATATATATTTTGACTGTTATATAAATTATGCTTTTTACGAAGAAAATGGACAATATCAGTTTACGATGTACGCATACGAAGGAAAAGATACTGAAAAGAAAATCAATGAATTTAACAAAGATATAAATCTAACCAGTAAAATAGGGCAAAATTTAACAAAATCTTTTTTAGATGATAGAGCAGAAGAGGTGTGGAATGCATTATATGGAAAATGATTTATATAAAAAGATAAAGAAAAAGGAGAAAGCAAGGTGAAAAGAAAACTTATTGTCTGCGGTATGGTAGTCGCTGTCATTTTACTTGGTTATGTTCTGATTCGAGGGGGAAAATATATTTTCAGAGTGCATTTCGCAGACGCCGAAATGGAAGCTACGATTGCCCGGAATATGGGACATTATGACGATAACTGTTTAACAGTCAGAAAGCTGAGAAGGGTAAAGCAATTAAACATAGGATATACAAGCTGGTATGGGACACTGAAGGATATTAAGAAATGTGAAAACTTGCAGGAGCTTTATATCAATTATCCCAGATTTGAAGGTGACCCGGATACCAGGGAATATCTTTATTATTGCTATGGAAAGGAAATGCCCAGATTTGAAAGCAAAGAACGGGTACGGGAAATAGAAGAGGAACTGCAGGAAATTTTAATAGCATGCGATGATTTATTGGTTCTTTCTATAAACAATGGTGAAATCAGGAACGATTTTAACCCGGAATACGGGGATGCCTGGGATTATTTTAATTTGCAGGATTTATGCTTTTTATACGAAGGAAACAGACTGACGGAATTGGAAATTCAGGGGATGAGGAATCTGGATATATCTGCTTTGCAATATTGCGAAAATATTAAAAAACTTAATCTTAACGATTGTGAAGTTATGAATTATCAGGCGTTGGAAAACCTGCAACAGTTAGAAATATTAGAGCTCTCGGACACAAATATTGCCTCTGCGGATTATCTGCTCTCATTAAAAACAATAAAAAAACTGTCTATAAAAAATACGCCGTTGGCTAAGAATGGTAAAGAATTGAAAAGACTGAAAGAAAGTCTTACAGATACAGAAATAGAGTATTAGGAGGAAAAATGACTAAGAAGAAAATAATAGGGGGTATAGTGGGATGCGTATGCCTGATTGTATTGGGAATTGCTGTCTGCTTTACACAAAAAGTCTTTTTTGAAGATACCAATATGGCAAAAATAATTGCTTTGAATTGTGAAAAACATAATTACGGAGAAGTAACCAAAAAAGACATAGAGAAAATAGAACATTTAAATATTGGATATACGACAACTTTTACTACCTTAAAAGATATTCAGAAGTGTAAAAATTTGGAGACATTGGCAGTAGGAACACCTTATAACATGCAAAAAATTTATAACGCTTTCTATAGTCATATCTATATATTACGAGAAAAGGAAGATGAAGTAAGCATTGCCAGACTGGAAAGAGAATTAACAGAAATACTCCAAAACTGTAGGAAACTGAAAAATCTGAAAATAGGAAATGCAGAGGAAAGTCTGGATTTACAGGACCTTATTTTTTTATACGACGGAAACCGTATAGAATATTTGGAAATTGAAAATATGACAAATTTAGATTTATCGGCTTTGAAAAACTGCAAAAATCTGAAAACTCTGGTGATATCGGACTGCAACTGCAGCCATTATGAAGTCATTACAGAACTAAAAAAGCTGGAATATCTGCGAATAGTGAACAGCAATATAGAAGAAGCCGAACCGATATTGCAATTGGATTATTTACAAAATATTACATTGGATAATACACCTCTTGCGGAGAAGGAAGAGGAAATGAACAAAATACAGGAATCCTTTCCGAAGGCAAGTATTTTGTACTGATTATAGGAGAATAGCAAATTGAATATTATCATAACCATTCAAATGAATGAAGCCAATCAAAAATTAAATATACAGGTATCCGACAAACAGTGTATCACAGATACCTTGATAGTATTAGAAGAGAACTTGCATGTTTTAAGAGACGCAGCCAATATTTCCATTGTACAAGATATGGACAGTGGAAGAAGAATAAATACTGAGGCTACATATGAACAGGCACATATTTATTCAGGCTGCAGATTACTGGTAAAGGAGAATGGCTAAAATGGCAAATGATGTATTGGAGAGAAGAATAAAAAAATCGGAAATAAAAGCGAAGGATATTTTTGGATATGAATGCTTATGCAGAAAAGAAGATGGCTTGCTGGCATGTGAGTTAAAGGAAGAAAAAGAAGATATTGTATTTAGATTTGATATTAGAGATAAGAAAGCATTTGAAAGTTTACGCGATGAAGAGAAAGAGAATAAACTGCGTTTTTTGCAGAATGTATACAGATTGAGGCCTCTTTTTGCATTGTATAATTTGAGCCTTGATAAAAACGATATATTTTATGACAGTAATTTTCTGCCATATGTTGCTATGCGGGATATCCGAGAGCCTGGAGAGCAGAGAAATGATAGTAATTTTCTTGAAAAGTATAAGGAGATTGCGGCAGGTGTTTTAAGCAATAAGTATACGTATGAGAGAATACAAACAAGTGGAGTTGGGATTGTATATAATGATAAGAGCACAGCATTTATTTTAGGATGTGCTACCAGTGAAGAACTGTGTGAAAAGTTAAGGCAGCGAGCAGAAAATGAAAATATTGTCAATAAGAAAACAAAAATTCGGATAGACAGGAAAAAATATCATTATGAGAAAACAATAGCCATTAGCATTATATTATTGTTGATTTTAGCATTTGTCTATACCGGATATCAGACATTTTTTGAACTGCCCAGAGAAAAGGCAGTTGTGCATGCCAGCAGAGCATATGTGATGCAGGACTATGTTGGATGTATCGATAGCCTTGCAGATGTCAAAATTGAACAGATGGACACCTATACGAAATACATATTAGCAGTTTCCTATGCAAAGGGTGAGGTATTGGAGAAAGAGGAATTACAAAATGTTATTTCCAATATCAGTATGTATGCTAACGAAGTAGAATTGGAATATTGGATTGCATTGGGAAGATCCGGCTATGCTCAAGCAGAAGATATGGCCAAAGCTTTATCAGATGACAAACTGCTTATTTATGCATATATGAAAGAAATGAATTATTTGGAAGCAAATTTTCAGATGAATGGTGAAGAAAAACAAAATCGTATAAATGAACTGAGCAATTCTATAACCGAAATTGGAAAAAAATATATTGAAGAATAAAGAAAGAGGGAAAAAAGTGCAGTATTACAGAAGAGCGGACAAAATCAGAATAGACGGGGTTCACGGAGACCTGATGATATATGGGATGGAAGGGGAAGTACTTGTTACAGAGAATAAATTATATATTAAGAATACGAAAGAAGTAAGTTTGAATGGGGAACTGGTATCAGAAGAGAAAGATATTCAGATAGGGGATATATTGATTATCGGTAAAATAACGATAAATCTTTTTAAGGAATTTATTTCCATACAGGGCGAAAACTTTGAAAGCAGACTTCAAAACTACTTTTACAAAGAAATTCCCTTTGAAGATTTTCCTTATTATCGCCGTTCACCACGTATTTTGAAAAAAATAATACAAGAAAAGATTTTAATAAAGGAACCACCGCAAAAGGAGAGTATGGATAAACAGGAAGTAGTACAAATGGTTTTGCCTCCTATGGTCACTATGATGATTACAGTTTGCTTAGGCATTTTTATGAAAAGAGGAATATATGTAATTGCCGGCATTTGTACCACTATAGTTTCTGTACTTTTTTCTGTATATAAATATTTGAAAGACAGAAAAGAAAAAATACAAAAGAATTTGGAAAAAGAACAGGCATATGAAGAATATTTATTGGATTTGAGAGCTGTTATGCGAAAAAAGAGGCAGCAGGAAAAAGATGCTATGGAATATCTGTATCCAAATGCAGAAAAAATCAGCCAGATGGTTTTACGTTATGACAGTCGTTTTTATGAGAGAAAACAGGAAGATGAAGATTTTTTAAGGCTTACTTTGGGATATAGAAGCGGGGAATCTGCTATTCGCATAGAAGGGGATAAAAGTAGTTTTAAGATAAAAGATGGAGAAGGCAGTCAAAATGCTATTCGTATATTAGAGGATTTTGGAAAGATTTCCGATATTCCGGTCACGGTTGACTTATATCAGGAACATTTAGGAGTAATTGGAGAGCGAAAGAATATTCATGAGCAAATAAAGTTCCTTATGATGCAGATCTGTTTCTTTCAAAGTTATCATGATGTACAAATTGTCTTTATTACAGATGAAGAAGGGGGAAAAGAGTTTGAATATCTGAAATGGTATCCCCATTTGAGAATACAGGCAGTAAATGTTACAGCATTAGTTTCTACGCCTTCTATCCGAGATCAGATATTGGGAAGCATTCTACAGATTATAAAAGAGAGAAAACAATATTTAGAAGAGGATAAAAAAACTTCATTATTTAGTCCACAATATATATTTGTCATAGATGAGCCGAAACTGATTTGCGACCATGCTATTATGGAATATCTTGGACAGAGTGCAAAAGAATTAGGAATTAGCATTATATACACATCAGATCAAGTATATAAATTGCCGGAAAATATCCGAACAGTATACGAACTTAAAAATTCGGAACAGGCAGAACTGTTGATTGAACAGGGTATGCATAAGGCAAGTAGATTTAACTTGGTATCTATGAAGAATATTGAAGTGGAGATAATCAGTAGAAAAACTGCGGCATTGATACATGAAAGGGGATTGGTTTCGAAAATTCCGGACAGTATAACTTTTTTTGAAATGTATCATATTAAACATCCGGAAGAACTGGCAGTTGAAAAAAGATGGAAAAACCATGCAGCCTATAAATCTTTGGCTGTACCGATTGGTGTAAGAGAACAGGACAATTATGTGGAACTAAATTTACATGAAAAGGCACATGGACCTCATGGTTTGGTAGCGGGTACAACCGGTTCCGGTAAGTCAGAGATAATACAAACATATATTTTGTCGTTGGCAGCCAATTTTCATCCGTATGAAGCAGGCTTTCTATTAATTGATTATAAAGGCGGAGGAATGGCTAATTTATTTCAAAATCTACCGCATTTACTGGGAACAATTACGAATCTTGACGGTGCGGCAAGCTATCGGGCATTGGTATCTATTAAAAGTGAGCTTGCCAGAAGACAAAAAATATTCAGTGAAAATGGAGTAAATCATATAAATGGTTACCATAAGCTATACCAGTTGGGAGAAGTTACGGAACCGCTTCCACATCTTTTTCTTATCAGTGATGAATTTGCAGAATTAAAAAAAGAACAACCGGAATTTATGAAGGAACTGGTGTCTACAGCCAGAATCGGCAGAAGTTTGGGAATCCATTTAATCTTGGCAACGCAGAAGCCGAGCGGTGTTGTGGATGAACAGATATGGACCAATTCCAGATTTAAGCTTTGTCTGAAGGTTCAAAATGAGGCAGATAGCAAGGAAATGCTGAAAACAGCTGATGCAGCAGCCATAGTACAGCCGGGACGAGCATATCTGCAGGTAGGAAACAATGAAATTTATGAACTTTTTCAATCGGCTTTTAGTGGAGCAACCTACGGTGAAGAACAGGAAAAAGGAAAGGAAAAAGATAACAGAGTATATTTGATTAATGCATTAGGACAGGGGCAATTAATTAATCAGGACTTGGGAGGAACATTAAAAAGTGATAAAATCCAAACAACGCAGTTGGATGCTGTAGTAAGTTATATTGCGGATACTTTCAAAAATATGAATATTCCCAGGGTGAAGAGCCCATGGTTGCCTCCGCTTAAAAATATTATGGTGTCTCCGTATTTGTCTGAAATTCAGGATAGTGCCATTTTTTCGGAACTGGATTTGCGGGCAGTCATTGGAATGGAAGATATTCCTACAGAACAAAAACAAACAGACTATGCGTTGGATTTTCTGAGGGATGGACATGTGTTGTTCTGTGCTTCTGCCGGATTTGGAAAAACTGTATTTTTGGAAAATATTATATTGAGTTTATGTGCAAAAAACAGTGTGAAAAATTTTATTTCCTATATTCTTGATTTTGGAAATAATGCGCTGATAGCGATGAAAGCACTTCCGCACGTAGCAGATTACATTACATATGACGATACGGAAAAACAGCAGAAATTTATATCCCTGATACAGAAAGAGATAAAGGACAGAAAACGCAGAATGGCAGAAACCATGACTCCGGGATTTGAAATATACCGGCAAAGTGGCAGAACGGATTTTCCTGCGATATTAGTTCTTGTGGATAATTATGATATTGTGAGAGAAATAGGTTTAGATGAGGGATTTTTTGTACAACTGGCACGAGACGGAGCAAATCTTGGTATTTATCTTGCGATAACGGCATCACGGAGCAGTGTGGTTAAATTTTCTTTGTTAAATCAGATAAAAAATAAAATTGCAGGATATAATTATGAAGCAATGGAAGCAAGAGCGTTGGTAGGAAAAAGCGAATATGAAGTGCCTGAAATTAAGGGGCGTGCACTGGTTAAACAGGAAGGAATTAATCTGATGCAGATTTATTCGCCGGTTTCCTATAAAGATGGGCTTGATTATAATAAAAAAATAAGAGAATTGGCAGAGAAAATTAAGCAAGAAAGTAGTGAAGATAAAGCAGAAGGAATACCGGTATTGCCGGAATTGTTACTATATCCTATGTTATCTGACTATAAGAGCATTGATTCCATAGATATTAACATGGGACTTGAGAAGCAAAATGTGAAACGAGAGGGTATCAGTTGTTCTAACACTCCTTTTTTAATTATTGGACCAGTAAAGAGTGGAAAAAGCAATGCAGGTCATCTTGTGTTAAAACAAGCTATGCAATTTAAGACAGTATACCTGTTTGACTCCAAGGATTACGAATACAAAAAATGGAAAAAGTCGGATGTAGTGAAATACATAGACAGCAAGGAAATGCTTGAAAAAGCAATAAAGGAAATTAGCGATTTAACAGAACAACGTAGAGAGGCATTTGAACTAAAAAAAGAGGAAATGTCTTCAAAGGAATTTTATGCAAGCCTTGATAAAGTTATGATTTTTATCAATAATATTGGTGAATTTAGCGAATTTAGCGAAGATAAAAAAGAAATTATCAGTGTTTTAATGCAAACTACGGGTGTAGGGATTTTGGTGGTTATGGTAGGAGCATCAAATGCAATTCCGGCACGCAATGAAACCTCCAAATTAGTCAAAATGTGTGAATGTGGTTTGATTTTAGGGGAATATGGAATAAATACATCGTTTCCCAGTATCAGAACCAGGGATCTTCCCGGAGCAGTAGAGGATGGTCTACTGTATAAGCGGGGGGAAATTACAATGATACGTCTTCCAAGGATGTAAGAAAGGAGCATTCCTGTAATTCAGAAATAATGCCAATTGAATAAAAAAGAACCTCAAGGTATGATTGAGTTGCATCTTGGCGGATGTAAACAAAACAATCAAAACACCGGAGGTTCAAAATGAATTTAACACAGAATGACAGACTAAAGCAAGTAACAAGTGACACTTTAATTGTTGGAGTGGACGTTGGATCAAAAACTCACTTCTGCAGGGCGTTTGACTGGAGAGGGTTTGAGCTTTCAAGAAGAGTATTTAAGTTTAGCAACACCGGAATGGGATTTCTTACTTTCCTTCGATGGACAGAGGAACTCATGAATAAAACTGAAATGAAAAAGGTTATTGTCGGCTGCGAGCCTACCGGTTGCTACTGGCTTACTTTTCAGAAGTTTTTACAAGACCATGATATTCAGCTTGTAACAGTAAATCCGTTTACCGTAAACAGAAGTATGGAATTAGATGATAATAGTCCGGAAAAGAGTGATTTGAAGGATCCCAAAACAATAGCGTTGCTTGTGAAAGATGGAAGATTTTCAACTTCTTATCTTCCAAGTGGAGTATATGCGGAGATCAGAGAAGCATCTGTTTGCAGGGACCAGATCATGAAGCAGCATGTACGTCTGTCAAATCAGATACAGGGATGGATTCAGAAGTTCTTCCCGGAGTATTTTGAGTGTTATGCTGATTGGGATTCAACCAGTGGACTGATGCTTCTTAGAGAAGCTCCACTTCCGCAGGATATCCTTAAAATCGGTGCAGGTGGAATCAATCAGATATGGCGAAATGCAAAGGTGCGTGCGGCAGGAATAAAGAGGGCTCAGACCCTGGTAGAAGCTGCACAGAATAGTGTAGGATTGGAAGCCGGTGAAGCTGCAAGACTCGAGATATGGGTTCTTGTAAATGACTACATCCTTAAAGCAGAACAGCTAAAAAGATTAGATGAATATCTGGAAGAAAAAGTAAAAGAAGTACCAAATGTGGAGAAACTGCTCGCCATTAAAGGAGTAGGGATGAGTACTGTGATTGGCTTTATAGCAGAGGTTGGTGATATCGGACGTTTCACTGATCCGAAGCAGATACAGAAGCTTGCAGGGCTGGAAATAGTCAAGAAAAGCTCCGGTAAAAAGAAAGGTCAGCCAAGAATCAGTAAGAGGGGCAGACGAAAACTGCGAAGAACAATGTATGAGTCAGTACGTGCACTGATGACCTGGAGTCCCGCATTTCAGGATGTGTTTCTTTATTATAGAAACCGGACCAAGAACCCGCTTGGAGGGATGCAGGCAAAGATAGCAGTTGCATGTAAAGCGATACGGATCTTCTATGTAGTATTACAAACAGGCTGTGACTTTGATGAAGAAAAGTTCCGAAAGGACATCATCAGACCAGAAGCAGCATAAAACAAAAAAGCACATACTGTAGCAGATAACGTCCGCCAGGGATTCAATTGGTGCTGGATTACAGGAGTGCTCTCTAGGCAATGACAAAGCAGAGCGAAGCCGCTAAGACATATTTTATAGGGCATGACCCTGGAAAGGAGCAAAGGCGGCACCCCACTATGGGTAGGCTGGACGAAGGAATTTAGGACTCTTTCAAATAAGATGATCCTGTTAGACATGAGAGGTTGGCAGCCATAGGGAAGAATGGGACACAGATTCGCCTTCATAAAAAAAGGATGACGTTTTATTTCGTGTACCTTTCTGACTGGAAAACGAAGTGCATTGAAACAGAAATGACACGGTTTTCGCCCATTATTAAGAGCTTGTCATTGTTTGCAACTTAATTAACCATTGCACAGATGGCTAAAATACAAGCTTTTTTGTGCAAAATATATAAGAAAGTATAGAGAGTCAATATGCCAAATAATGAAAATGCGGATATTATGATAAGTGACAGCAGTGAAGCGGAGAAAATAGAAAAAGAAATAGAGGAACAGGGAAAAGACATGCCGGATGATTTTCCAATTCCTTTTTGTGAAACCAATTTAACAATGATAGTAGAATTAAATAACCTGATGGAACAGTGGAATTTGAGAATGAAGGAATATAAAGAATTAATTCAAAGCCATGCATGCTGTATTGCGGATATACAAAAAGAATACGAAATTTTAGATGAAGCAATAGCACAAAATATGGGATGGCAGGATTGAGTTAATATATAGTAAGAAAGTATGGGTAATAGAATGAACGAATATAGGGAAACAGAAGAGGAAAGAAATAACAGAGAATGGGAAGAAAAGGCTTTGTTATACCAAGAACAAAGAAGAAAATGGGAACAATTAGAAAAAGAATTCAGTCTGTCTGTAAATCAAATGAAAGAAAAAAATGAGGATATGATGATAGCATGTAAAGGAATGCCGGATATAGAGGAAATGCTTATAAAAAGGGAGGAATCCCTTCTTCATATGCAGAAAACCGAGCATGATATGTTTTCAGACTATGCTGAAGAATTAACATTATTGGAAAATGAACTATGCAGACAGATGGAGAATACAGAATGGGATTAATATTTATAAGCGAAGAGATTGAAAACTATTTTTTAAATCTGCAGCCATATTGGGAGAAGTGTGAGTATCAGTGCAAAGACACACTGCTGGCAATAGAAGCTTTGCAGGAAAATGAACAACTGCAGACGAAAGCATGGAAAGCGGAATCGGAAAGACTGCTGGAAATACATAATGGGATTATTGCAGGCTTTTATATGGTAAAAGAAGCCGTACAGGAAAGTACGGAAAGATTTCGCACAATCGCATCGAATGTAGCGGATGATGATAAAGACTGTGTGTGGAGGGAAGAGAGCATCATTACACTTATACAGACCCTGAGGGAGGATGAAGAACGGATTCTTCAACAATTAGAGGAACTGTATGCCATACGGAATGCAGGAGGAAATGTCCTGTGGAGAATTGCTACGTCATGTATGGAAAGGACAATAAATGAAAAATTGGAATTGCTTGAAGATGTAAGGCGGGCAATTGCAAAATTAAACGAAAGACTGGACAACCTATATGAAATGGAAAATATGACAAAAGGATTGCTGGAAACGCCGCAGGACATTCTCTATGCATTGCTGGCCGCCCTGCAGGATGGAAAGGTGCTGCTGACAGGGGAGGGTGAGTGCACGGATGGAAGCTGGAAGAAAGTAATCAGTCTGCAGGAAGTGTATGAAAGTATAGAAAAAGACCTTTATAAAAATACAGAGATAATACTGGGAGATAAAATATCGCTGACAGAAATCAACAGCATATTCGGGGAAAGCAATGTCAGGGATGTACTTTTTAATGCAGCGAAAGAGAGAGGATACCGGATAGATGCGGATACCGAAGGAAATGCATATGTATCAGAAGTGCTTTCGTTATTATCAGGCTATACGGTTTTGTATGACAGTAAAGAGGGCAGGTATTATGTAAATAAAGTAAGAAAGATAAAATTTAATGAAAAAGATGAGATGGTAATAGAAGAGGCAGAGAGGACGTATGTGGACATTGACCTGCTTAAGAAGGGATACGAAATAGAGACTAAGCTGGCAGGAATTTCCGAATTAAAAATAAGAAATAAAGAAACTGTGATAGGGATGGGCAGGATCATGCTACAGGAAGGGTATGATGCAGAGTTTGTGGCAGGTATGCTTGGAAATATTGAGAGTGAAGGAAGTGTAGGACGTTTGGAAAGTTCTGCGTATACCGACCTGAGTAGAAAACCACCATATCTTGTAGAACTGGATAAGCATTTTGATTATAATGAATTGCTCTCAGGCAAAACCATAAGTGAAGTAGGGATTAAGCAGGTTAAGGAATTTAGTGAAAATGTACATGATAAGGGCTATGGTGTTTATGGAATTGGATGTGTGCAATGGACAGACTGGGACAGACATATGTTGCTTTTGCAAACTTATGAAACAATATGTGACGGGGATGATAAACCGGATTTAAGGAATTGTGCAATGGTTGAAGAGACTTACATGCTTAATGAAGTCTTAGGAAACACAGGCATATTCGGGAACCTTGAAGTTGAATGGAAAGAAGATAATGATTATGGCTCTACAGCTGAAGATGCAGGAAGATTTTTATGTAAAGTATACTTCAAGCCCAAAAAAGACACCAGCAAGGAAAGAGGAGAAATGGCAAAGAAAATATACCGTGCAATGATGGGGGAAAAGGATAATGAATCATAAAGGAAAATTAAAAAAAGAAAGCCTGTTCTTTTTAGTAATATTTGCAACAGCCCTGTGTCTGTGGGGCTGCGGATTACAGAAGCAGGAAGAGGGCATCCGGACATACCGCTTTTATGTAAAAATAATGAACGGCAAGAAGCAACTGTGTGACAGCTTTTACATAGCAGAGGAACTGGAAACAATCCGGCAGATGACTGTCATAAAAAATGTGAACGGCTGGGTAATACCGGGAGTGAAGGACCATGAAATAAAATGGAAGGATGATTCACTGAAGTATGCAGCACAGAGAGCTACCGGAATCGATGACCGGCCTATTCGGTTGAGCGACACATGGGATATAACGGAACTGGAAGTACATGAGGCAGAAAATCTGGAAGATGTTATTGAATTGCCGAATCTGGAAAAACTGATTGTCTGGGGCGAGCAGATAGAGAACGTGGAAAGCATAGAGAAACTGACAAAGCTGAACCAATTAACTTTACGGATAAAATACAACGATGATTTGGAATTCATAGGAAAAATGACAGCACTAAAGAGTCTGGATATATATAACAGAAGTATCCGTGACTTTTCGTTTTTGGGGAATCTGACAAATCTGAAAGAACTTACCTTAGAGGCAGAACAACTGCAGGATATATCGTGGATAGAAAATCTGAGCCAGCTCCGGATTCTTTCCATGCCGAGGAATGAAAGATTATCCGATATTACGCCTTTAAGGTCCCTGACAAATCTGGAGAAATTGGCTTTACCGGTATGCGGGATATCCGATATTTCACCACTGAGTGGACTGGTGAACCTGAGAGAACTTGAATTGTGGAATAACCGGATTAAGGATATTGCCCCATTAAGAGGCTTGAAGGAGCTGAGAAATCTGTCAATCAGTATGAATCAGGTGGAGGATGTCAGTGCCTTGGAGAATTTGACAAATTTGACAGATTTAAATATTTCCATAAACCATATTACCAATATTGATGCACTTGCAGATTTAATCAACTTGCAGGAATTACATGCTGATGAAAATAAAATTCGGGATATATCTGCACTGGAAAATTTGACACAGATACAGGTTTTGGATATGAACAGAAACAATATAAGGGATATCGATGTACTGATAAACCTTACAGAGTTAAAGGAATTAGACCTGTGTATGAACCGCATCCGTGATATATCAGTATTGGAAAATCTTACAGGGCTAAAAAAATTGTATCTGGCGGAAAATGAAATAGCGGATATTACCCCTTTACAGAATTTAACGAAGTTGGAGCAGCTCGATGTAAAATGGAATCTGGTAACGGATTATTCCTGCGTGGAGTTTGTACGGGAATTGAATCAATACCTTCAATGAAGATAGTATGAAATTTTTAGTTTGATAAAACAGTATCAGGATTAAATGAATTACAGTAAGGGGAAAAAGATGGGCAAAAGAAAAAATGTAATCAAGAAGGGAATTCTGCTGGGAGGACTTGCGCTTTTCCTGCTTTTCGCAAAAAACGAAACCCGGGCGGCGGAAGAAGAAAAGTTACCGGATGCAGCCGTGGTATTTCAAGATGAAAATCTGGAAAGATTGGTGAGGGATAGTCTCAGTATCTATGACCGGGAAATCAGGCAGAGCGATATTGCGGATGTAACAAGCATACAGCTTGAAAATCACAATATAAAAGATATAACGGGGCTGGAGAATTTCAAAAATTTGAAAAAGCTGGATATGAGCGGAAATGTCATAGAGGATATACAGCCGCTGGCAAGTCTGCAAAGTTTGGAGTACCTGGACTTAAGCTGGAATGAGATTGAAGATATCGGTGCCCTGAAAGGACTTACCAATCTTAAAAAATTGAATGTAAGCGGAAATGCCATTCTGGAAGTGAGCGCACTTTCCGACCTGAAAAATCTGGAGCAGCTTTATCTGGAGTACAACAGAATTACTTCACTGGAAGGAATGGACAGGCTTCCCGCACTGGAAAAGCTTAATGCAAACAATAACCGTATAAGGGTCATTCCGGTTATGGAGGGATTGTATAGCCTTAAGATAAAAAACAATCCGGTACGGGATTATACCGGTCTGGCGCATATTCCTTCCATAGAGTATGACATGCAGGAAGAGCTGAGCGACATCCGGATGAGCTTCTTAAGTGAAAAATTTCAAAACTATATCCGGAAAGAATTACTGGATGACAGTCTGGAAGTGGAATGGGCAGAGTGGATGAAAAACGGAAGCCGGGATGTTCTGCGTGTGCAGATTGCCTATAAGGAACAGCCGAAAGCGGATTATAAACATAAGGAGGATTGTTTTTTCTTTATGGAAGAGGGAATCTCGGACCCGTCCAAAAGTCAGGTGCTGCACGTTACTTATGAAAGCGGCGAAGACAAAACGGGAAGCGATGGAAACACCACCAGAAAAAGACTGAGAATGGGCTGTGATTTTACTGCTGTTTTTGAAGATGTAACGTTTGACGGAAACAATGACCTCCTCATTGCAGTAGGAGGAGATAAGGGTGGTGAATTTTACTGCGCCTATGTATATGAGAATGGCTTTTACCGGTATGAACCGTCTTTTGAAAAGATACCCTGTTACAAAGTGGACCCGGACAGACAGCTTGTCTGCGGGACATTGACGGATTCAGACGGCAGAACAATCAGTGAATGGACATATAACGGTGAGTTTGTAAAAACGGGGGAAACGTCAATTCCCAGGGAGAATTAAATATGGTAAAAGAAATAAAGGCAGGCATTTTGGTACTGGGAATTATCTGTTTTGCATGCGGCTGCGGCAGCCCGGAAACGGCACAGACAGAGGCAATGACAGAAAATGTAAGGAAAATCAATACGGAAGCGGTGGGAGAAAATCTTACACAGGTCATAAACAATATCCGGACGGAAGATATAAACCGAAAGAAACTGCTTTCCGATACCGGTTTCATTTCCTGGGAAGAGGCTGGACTGGAAGAGGAAGCGGTGGACTGGAAAAATGCGGAGCTGGAAGAGAACATACGAAAAATTACCGGCATATACAACCGGCCGGTAATGCTGAGCGATGTCTGGGAGCTGACAAGTATAAATCTGGCAAGAACTGAAATAACAGATGCCTCCGCACTTGGCATGCTGAGAAATCTGGAAGAACTTAATATGCGAAACAGCAGTATTGAGAATATTGAGTTTATAAGCGGGCTGCCCAGGCTCCGGTATCTGGATGTATCCGGCACTTCTGTTTCCTCCATTTCTTCCTTACAGAATGCAACGGAACTGGAGGTACTGTATGCATATGGTACAAATATTTCGGATTTAAGTCCATTGCAAGGACTTACCAAACTGGAAAAGCTGGATTTATTCGACTGCCGGATTGAAGATATCAGCGCTCTGCAGGGATTGATCGGGTTGCGGGAATTATTTTTAGGAAATAACTGCATTACCGATATTTCCGCACTGCAAAATCTTACGGTACTGGAAAAACTGGGGCTGGAGAACAATCAAATCAGTGACATGCGGGCATTGGAGCATCTGGAAAACCTCACTTATCTGGACATCGACGGGAATGAATAAGAGGAAATGAAACTTACGACTATTGAATATTTCCCGGATTTATGTTAGCATAGGAAAAGACTTAAGGCATTGATACGGAGGAAAAAAAGATGGAACAGTACAAGCAGGAATTTATTGGCTTTATGATAGACAGCAAGGTGCTGAAATTCGGTGAATTCACCTTAAAGAGCGGCAGAAAAAGCCCCTTTTTCATGAACGCCGGAGCATATGTGACAGGCGAGCAGCTTCGTAAGCTGGGACAGTATTACGCAAAGGCAATTCATGACAACTTCGGGGACGATTTCGATGTACTGTTCGGACCGGCATACAAGGGTATTCCCTTAAGTGTGGCAACCACCATCGCCTACAGCGAGCTTTATGGAAAAGAAATCCGTTACTGCTCCAACCGTAAAGAAGTAAAGGACCACGGAGATGTGGGTATTCTTTTAGGAAGCAATTTAAAAGACGGCGACCGCGTGGTAATGATTGAAGACGTTACCACTTCCGGCAAATCCATGGAAGAAACGGTGCCTATCATCAGAGCACAGGCGGATGTGGAAATCAAGGGACTTATGGTTTCCTTAAACAGAGAAGAAGTAGGACTGGGCGGCAAAATGGGTGCACTGCAGGAAGTCAGCGAAACATACGGTTTCCCGACCCGTGCCATTGTCAGCATGTCCGAAGTGACTGAGTACCTTTACAATAAGCCCTACAAGGGAACGGTTTACATTGATGATACCTTAAAACAGGCGATTGATGCTTACTATGCACAGTACGGCGTAAAAAAAGAAGCGTAAGGATGTAAGAAGGAGGATGACTATGGAAGAAAAAGTGTATAAGACCATGCGGGGAACGGGTGCTGCGAATATTGCGATTGGCATTCTGACCATGATTGTAGGAGTTGCCACCGGCGTTCTTTTGATTATCGGGGGAGCGAAGCTTCTTTCCAGAAAGTCTGATATTTTATTTTAGAGATGAAACGGGCATTTCCACAGGGGGTGCCCTTTTCCTTTTATTATGGAAAGAAAGAGGCGAAAGGGAGATGGCACGTAAACAGCACTATATTTTTACCAATAAAAAACATTCGCCCAAGGCAATCATGTCCACGATTTTGGGAATAATCAGCATGGTTTCCCTTGTAGCGGTCATTTATCTGACCTATTTAAAAAAAGGCGATGCGCCGACAGGATACGGCATGACGGGACTGTTGATATTCCTGTTTTCCGTTGTCGGTATTATTTTGGGAATTATGACGGCACTGGAGAAGGATAAGTATAAATTGTTCCCGTTTCTGGGAATTCTTTTCAATGCCCTTTCCTTTATCGGTATCGGCATTGTGATTTATGTGGGAAATTATTTAGCATAGAAAGGAAAACAACATGGAAGACATGGAAATTTTAACGGAAAGATGGGAGCTTGCCCGCGGCAGAATAGAGGAAATCTGCGAAGAGCTGAAAAACGAAAGAGTAGATTTGGGCAAATTTTCCGCTTATTTTTTAATGGAAGCAGAATGGTTTGCCCATTTGTTTAAGACTGCGGACAGAGTGAACGGCGAAGACTTTGAGAAACTGGATGAAGCCGACCTGACCGCCTTAAATGAGAAGCATTACGGTGAACTGCTGGGAGAAAGATACGACACAAGCTATGCAAATCCCGCTTTCGCAGTGGAACGTCTGGGAGAAGAATACGGCAGACTTTTTTCTGCCCTGCATGTACATTACCGGAGAGGTATCGGTTTTGTATACGACGAAAAGAAAGAATTATTTCTGGCTCTTGCCGAACTTTTCTTAGAGATTTACAGCGCCTTTGTGTGTGAAAAAGAAGAAAACGGCGGAGTTCCCGCTTATGAGGAAATCCGCAAGATTTATTACTGGCACAGAAGCGATTATGCGGATGTACTTTCCCTGGAGCAGGTGGAAAATCAGGTGGTGCCGAAGCAGGATATGGCAAAGAGGCTTCTCATGGAAGCGGACTTAACGGATTTGCGTTACCTGTACCGCTACGGCGAATATATTTCCGACAGCGAGCTGAAAACGGCGGCATTCTTAAACAGCCTTCCCGAAGAAACCATAGCGACCATGGCGGATACCTTCACGGAAGGATACCGGATAGGATTTATCACCACCAATAAAGACATCAGCAAAAAAAAGAGCGTGTGCATTTATTATAATATCGGCTTTGAAAGGGTGGTAAGGAGAGCTGTTTCCAATTTTAAGAAAATCGGACTGGACTCCATTGTTTACAGAGGACGTTACCAGAGTACCGCACCCAACAGACAGTATAGCTACGACCACAAGGATGACGATATGCTGTTCTTTGACAGACAGTATATGAACCGGAAATTAGAAACCTTAAAGACCGCGTTTGAACAATATAAGAAGGAAGCCGCACTGTTCGGCGGACCGGCGGTGATTGAAGTGTTCGGCGAGGAACCTTTTTCTCCGGTACCGAAGAAGGAAGCCATTCAGGGCGACGAGCAGTACCAGCGCCTGAATGTGGAATATATTTCCGCATACCGCCGGATGATGAGCAATTATGTGAAGGAAGAAGAGAGAAGCTTCACCATTATTGCGTTCCCTACACCGGACATCGGGGACAATTTTACACAGATTTTTGATGAAATTATCCGCATCAATACACTGGATTATTCCTTATATCAGAAAATCCAGCAGACCATGATCGATACCCTCGACCAGGCAGAATATGTGGAAGTAAAGGGCATGAACGGCAACCGCACGGATGTGAAGGTAATGCTCTGTGCACTTAACGACCCGCAAAAAGAGTCCAAGTTTGAAAACTGTGTGGCAGACGTCAATATTCCGGTAGGCGAGGTCTTTACCTCTCCGAGACTGAAAGGCACAAACGGTGTGCTGCATGTGAGCCGCGTGTTCTTAAACGG
>ERZ791859.401-NODE-401-length-30870-cov-3.873049_pt1 | contig 30870 bp, 23 predicted proteins | sample MGYA00509943_ERZ791859 | MGnify/ENA primary metagenome ERZ791859 (study PRJEB30046, sample SAMN00792065) | human gut metagenome | study: EMG produced TPA metagenomics assembly of the A metagenome-wide association study of gut microbiota in type 2... | reverse complement strand
AGCGGCAGCCTTACGGTAAGCATATGGCAACAGGAAACGCATTTGCAAGAGCCGAGAGAGCATGGTGTTCTGCCCATCGCCAAGATATGGCAAATCCTCGCCGGGAGCTTCGCCTGCCGTCGCCACCACGGCGGACGGTTGAGGCTCCCACCCTGCCCGCCTGTAGGCAAAGGCTACGGCAGCAGCCTGATAGAAAGCTTCCTCACGGTCGTGTGCCGCACGTTGTATTGCCTGCATCACTCCGTCCAGCGCCTCAGGCAGACCGTCGAAGTCAATGTCTCTGTTTGCTGTACCAAGCAACGCCGCCTGTATTATATTGTCAGTTATGTTCATCTCTCCAAGTATGATATTCGTTATTATACCACATAGCCACCAGTCGCCACCTGCCATCATTTGCAAGCACAAAGGCACAAAATGGTTTTCCACCGCTAATGGCAAGCACATCTATGCGCATTTCGTCGGAAACAACCAATGGCACAGCATTGCCGGCCATGTCGACCAGGCAACACGCCCCGCCACTGCCGGCCAGCAAAACATCGGAAACCAGCAAAGGTATGTCTTCGGCCAAAGGATTCTCTGTGGCATGCTGTCTGTAACGCAGTGCAGCCTGCGACAAGTCGGCACAGAAAGCGGGCACGACCCTGCCATCGACCAAGATCAGTTCTTTTGGCAACGCACGACGGTTGGTACCCGCCCCTGGATAGTAACACATGCTGCCGTCATAGACGCAACCCGGAACCCAGCCTGCATCGGCTATGCTGCCCGGTACAGAGAAACTGAGATAGAGGGCACAACGGCCGCTGTGCTCCCCATAAAACCAGTATGAGTCGGTGGTAAGTCCGTTTGCCGTCTGCGAACGCTTGCCAAGCACAAGCCAACGGTCAACCAAGGGCTCACCGCCCAACACCATGTCACGCGATTGCGAAAAGCCGACTTGTGTGCGAATCTCATCCTGCCAGTCGGCCGGCAGCCGGTCTACATTACGATAGGCGCTTATCACCATGAACAGCTTGCTTAGCTTGTCGGTAAGCTCATGTTTCCAACTCTCGGCACCATAATCAATGTCGGCCATCGCCCTGAGCCGTGCGGCAAGGCCAGGTGCCTGGGCGTCGACCATGCGCTTGGCCATGGCCTCAAAAACAGAATATGCACGTTCGGGAACATTGACAAGACCGTTGCGCAACAGGTCTTTCATCCACACTTCCAAGTCGGCCATGCCTTCCATCACATTCTGGTGGCGCTTGGCCAAACGCTTGGCCTTGGCTTCCTCGTCCACCGGGGCTGCCTCAGTACCTGGCTTTTCTTTTTTCTCGGCCCTGACAGCTCGCTTGTCCAGCCATGACTTCACCCAATCGGGCTCGTCGGCCTGCTCAAATCCGTCGACATGGCTTTCGTAAAGGAAAAGCAGCCCGAGGGCATGTTTGCAGGGAAACTTACGGCTCGGACACGAACATTTGAAAGCTATATCGGTAATGTCAACCGCTGTCTGGTATGGATTTTTGCCGCTGCCTTGGCAATGCCCCCAGATGCATCGGTCGCTGAATTGCCTGACACCCCACTTGGAAGTGGTTGCCAAACCCTTGGCAGCCTTAACGGAAGCCTCGTCTGGTGCGAGCTGAACTATCTGTTCTTTAGTTAATTTCAAAGGCATATCGTTGTTTAATTTATAGCATATATGTTTTTACAAACACTGTCTAAAACCCACAATCGGGCCATATCTTTCGGCCTTGCCATGTGCCCCAAGACCACAAATGACGGCCAGCCAGTGCTTTGTGCCGCCTTGCCTCAATGATGTGGCTGTGCACCACCACTTACAATTATGCATTCATTCTCATCATAAACCATTAACTCTAAAATGACGCATTTACGTCAATAGATTTTGGTTGTTTTAGGTTGGCAATACCAAACGACATATAATCATTCATGCTGTCATTGACTGAAAGCCATATACACCGTCTGGATGGCACTTACAGACGTTACCTTGATTGACGTCTACACTGCCGATGCCGGTTACTCCGTATGCGGAAAGCCAGAAAAACATGTGTCAACAATACAATAGCCTATGGCTGCATATGCACTTACCGGCCACTATTTCCAACATTCGCCGCCACACATTCTGGAACATACCCATGCAGACTGTAGCTACATGTCATTGATTTGACGACAAATATCCATGATACGTCCATTTTGCAAAATACAAAGTTAATGCAATTAATGCATTGTTTGGTATTTTTTTTGCAAATAAATGTTATAATAATATCCGCAATATTCACCTACTTGCAAATATGCGGCTGAAGACATCCTTTGTTTTCTTTATTTCCCGTATGCGCCATATCGCGACACCAAACGACATGTTTTGCTTCGCGATATGGCCTGTTTCAGCCAGACAAACGGCACATCTTGCAACTCTCTGAATGGCAATGGGTTAAGGGGGAAGCCCCTTGCAGGTGTACTAAACACCAAAAATGCCGACGGAGATGCGCGCATGCCGACTGCAAAATATGGCATGGGCTGTTTGCAGATATGCATCAACGCTACCGACAAACGTATGTACGGCAACCGGCAGACATCGCTCAAAAAAGTTTAACGGCCTGTTCGAAAATTGCCAAAAATTGAAAAAACATCCCGCCAATCCACATTGCTCAATCCTATCGCCTATATTCATTATGTATAAGGACAACAAGTTTAATTATTCAAAATCAAAACCATCATGACGTCATTAAGATTAAAATTCCGGCCTTCCACAGCCAACGGTAAGGAAGGAACGCTGTTCTTCATCCTAACCCACCGCAGGGCAACGAGAACAATATATACCGAGTTTCATATCAAGCCAAATGAATGGAACGATTATTCGTCTGCCGTTAAAATATCCGGCACGCCAGAGCGGCAAGCGCAATTGCAGTTGATTGCATCAAAAGTAAACTGGAGTTACAAACTGCTGAAATCCATTATTGCAGAAAAAGAAACGTCGTGTGTTGAGTACAGCGCAGACGACATCATCGAGGCATACAGACGATTGCCGCAATACCAAACGTGGTTCTGCTTCATAAGGGATATGGTTGAAATGAAAATAAGCGCCGGACGTATGGGAACGGCCAAAACATATCGTGACGCCCTGAGCAGCTTTGCCAAATTTCGCAATGGGGAAGACATTACCGCCGACGCCCTCGAACCAAGGCACATTGCTCAATATGAAGCTTGGCTGAAAAGCCGAGGGCTAAACCGCAACTCGTCGTCATGCTACTTGCGAACCCTACGCACACTCTACAGAAAAGCCGTTGAAACAGGACTAACCATGGACAAAGACATATTCAGGCATGTGTTCACCGGGTTTGCCAAAACGGCAAAACGAGCCATTACTATCGAGTCGGTAAGAAAAATAAGACAAATAAAACTGGATGACGGCTCGCCGATAGCATTCGCCAGAGACATGTTCATACTGAGCATTTACCTGCAGGGCATGGCCTTTGTAGACTTGGCATACCTTAAAAAGACTGATGTAAGGAACGGGCTGCTGATGTACAAACGCAAGAAAACCAGACAAAACCTGGCCATAGGCTGGGAACCGCAAATGCAGGAAATAGTAAATCTATACACGCATCTAACTAAAGAAAGCCCCTACTTACTACCTATCATCACTAAACCGGACGGGACAGAACGGCAACAGTATGAGAAGATGGAACACAACGTGAACAGAAACTTAAAGAAACTTGGCTGTATGGCCGGCTTGAACATTCCACTGACAACTTATGTAGCACGACATACGTGGGCAAGCACCATGCGTGATTTGGGAGTAGACCTGTCTATAATAAGCACAGGCTTGGGGCACGACAGCCTTCGGACTACCCAAATATATCTTTCTACGATAGATAATGCGTCGGTAACAAAAGCAAATCAGATGATGATAAACAAACTATTGGCAGACTAAGGCGCTGAGATAAATGGAAAGCATCTTCTGAGGCAGTTGTACAATATGAAGCGGCAAGCCACGGTAAAGTGCTATATATCAGTATGTAATACGAACGCCAAGTTCGTTTTTGTAAAACAAACTGGTCGTGTATTAAAATATTCATCAAACTTTTTCATGGAAAAGAGCCGCGGTTAGATTGTTTTTATTAATTTTGCAAGCAAATTGCCGCTTCATATTGTAAAACGCTTTAAAGGTGGCACTCGTATTTATACGTAAACAAATGATTATCAAACATATCGTGGCATGGAGAGTAAAAGATTAAAGTGTTCGCCACTTTATCCATCTGACCACATAACAACGGTAGAACATTGCTGCTGAGTATCGTCCGGAATGCTATCGTTAAACCTGAAAAAAGGTACTTCATAACCCTCATGCGACTGTCGTGAGGGTAACATAGAGAACATCTTTTCGCGAACAATGCCGCTTACAGACAAGCAGAATCACATAGACTACAATTGGTATCTTGTCAGAACCAAACCTGGACATGAAAAGGAACTGTGTTCTATTATTGAATGCTGTAAGTCTGAAACCAAAAACATTTTGGAAGCGTATTGCCCCACCCACACAACGGTAAATGTTTACCACGGAGGCAACGAACGCAGGATGCCTCTGTTTGACGGTTATGTATTCGTGCTCGCAACACAAAAAGCACTTGCTGACTTTATCAGAGATAAATATCCTAACGCATCCATACGTTACAACCGTAAACAAGCGAAAGAAGACAAGGCCACCCCTTGCACAATACCCGAAGTACAGATGAAAGCGTTTATGGACTTCAATGAAAACTATGCAGACAAGGTGGTTGTGCTGGAACGACCTTATGCAGACTACGCAAAAAATCCCAACGAGCATAACATACCGAACGAAATAGTGCGCGTGCTCGACGGTCCACTGGCTGGATGCGAGGGTTACGTTTGTCGCTTCCGCCGCAAACGCGGACTTGTCTTCGAGGTGCAAGGCGTTATGCCGGGCAGTCACCTGACCGTTTACTACCCCAACATATACGAACTGCACGTTGTTCGCCTGCACAATGCAGAGGGCGACCGCTTGTCAATAGGCACAGAGAAAGACCGTGCGGCCGACCTGCTGGTTGGCGTTCTTCAAGCCTGTGGATGTGAAAAACGTACACTCTCTATGTTACATTACATCATAGAACACCTTGCGGCCAACTTGTCGTTAACCTCATTATGCCTGGATTTACAGAAACAAAACCACAAGGCCTTGAGCCACAGGCTTGCAGAAATGACAAACGAAGAAGCCGGACAGCTGTTGAACTTAGCCAGATATGAACATGACAACAATGGCTATGTGCGCAAAGCTTATAGTAAACTTATAATTAGGCCATTCCTTACACCGACGTCAGGCATTGACATGGAAGGCAAAGGTGAAATTAAATTTAAGCATGATGAGTTTACGGAAATAATACGGAGAGTGGATATTTCCGAAGAAATATATTACCCAAGCAAGAAAAAGTCTGCCAAAGTTGCGGAAACATATTATGCCCACATCGGCCTCGTTGAGAATCATGACAGTGAGGAATACACCCTATTTGCCAACTGGGATTGTTTCTTGGGAGAATACTTTCTGACATCGGGCAAAGCCAACGAACAGTTAGTAAAAGGAACTGTCAAGCGTGTTGCATGTGCTACTCAAGGCGCATGTGGGAGCTCCACCATAAATGGTAAATTAAAGCAAGATGAGAAAGAAAAACTCATTGAGTCTTTTAGAAATTACTCACCTACTCTATATAAAACCCTCACCGACGAGAGTTCTCCGGTTAAGGCCATCTCCGGGTTTAAGATTGGCGACAACTGCCTGAACGTCTTTGCCATCAAGTCAAAGCCAAAAGAAATGGCAACCGCAACGGACACGTTGATACACACCTGCATAAGCATATGCACGGAAATCAATACCACAAACCACCTTGCATTGTGGCGCCGGTATTTGCAGACAGTTTGGTTGCACAAGTAGATTTGGACAAGAAACAATACCGTGACATCGGAGTTTCCCACCTGCTTAATACAGCAAACACTCAAAATCAGTGAATTATACAATGTCTGATACTATCACAAATACAACACTCATCGGACAAGCAAAATGTGAAGACAAGCCCGGCTTCGTAGCTTATGCAAGCTCACACGTTGAAAAGCTGCAGGATGAGGGGCGATATTCGCACGCGACATATTTCGATTGACAAAAGACACTATCCGGGACGGCAGGCTCACTTACAACCAGCGACTCAAAGGCAATAAAATTTCTATCTGGTGGGAAACTTTGCTCCAGAAAATTACGAATAGACACACACCCAGACAATCCCACCTTATTTCTGTCATTTCTGCGGGAACCCCTCAGGAACGCTGGAAACAGTATGACTCATACCTTGCGGCAGCATCAACCGCAACCTGAAAAGGATTGGCAAAATGATAAGTGTTGACTATCCGCTCAACCTGCCCGTAGCCAATCATTCTTGGAAGAAAATACGCAAAGCGATAGAATGAGAGTAATACTGTAATTCAAGATAAATAAAGCCTGTTGCTGTTTCTGCACCTTAATTATAATCTATAAAAAGTGGCAACGGTTTCATATCATCACCATTTCCATACCATTGCCGCGCTGTTTTCAGGATAAGTGCCTCATACGCCAATGTCATATCTGACTTTCTTAATTGGCTAAGGTTGTCTAAGCGTCATGAGACATATACGGACTAAATATATTTTTTAATCAAATAACAGGTAAAACAATGATGGCGGATTTTTCGTTTGTACTGTTTTGCACCACTTACAAGCAAAAGTCGTTGTAGAGTCCGTCATTTCATAATAATAATAATAAATGACCAATAGTTCAGCTAACAACAAGCGCATAGCAAAGAATACTATACTATTATACATCAGAATGTTCTTCATCATGGCGGTGACGTTGTTCACGAGCCGCGTTGTACTGAACACCCTTGGCGTAGTTGATTTCGGTATATATAACGTGGTCGGGGGCGTGGTGGCCATGATGGGCATTCTCAACGGTGCAATGGCCGTTTCCACCCAAAGGTATCTGACGTTCGAGCTTGGACGTGGTGACATGGTGCGCCTGAAACAGGTGTTCAGCGTCTGTTTAACCATATTCTTTTTATTGTCGGTAATTGTCGTCATCTTGGCCGAGACGATAGGCCTGTGGTTCTTGCACAACAAGATGGTTATACCGGCTGAAAGGATGACGGCCGCCAACTGGGTTTACCAATACTCCATCCTTGCCTGCATATTGTCGTTGGTGGTCAATCCATTTAATGCGACCATCATTGCGCATGAGAGGATGAACGTCTACGCATACGTCAGCATACTTGAGGTTTCATTGAAACTTGCCGTTGTTTATCTGTTACTCGTCATCCCTGCCGACAGACTGTCCACATACGGACTGCTGATTTTGACAAGCCAAGCCATCGTCGCTTTTACATATATTGTTTATTGTTGGCGTCATTTCAAGGAAACACATTACCACTTTTATTGGGAACGCCCCCTGTTCATCGAATTGGTGTCATATTCAGGTTGGAATCTGTTTGGCTCAGTGTCCACACTTGTCAAAGGGCAGGGATTGAACATCCTGTTGAACATGTTTTTCAATCCGGCGGTAAATGCGGCTCGCGGCATAGCATACCAGATAAATTCTGCAATTACACAGTTTTTCACTAACTTCTATACGGCGGTTCGTCCGCAAATAACGAAATATTACGCACAGGGCGACATGGAAGATATGCTGAAATTGGTCTTCAGAAGCTCGAAATTTTCATTTTACCTGATCATGCTCATTTCCATGCCTATTGTCATAGAAGCACCGTATATCGTAAACTTATGGCTTGGGCAATTGCCGGAATACGTCGTGCCGTTCACAAGGCTGATTATTGTGATTTCAGCTATAGATGCAATGGCTACACCATTGATGACCGCCGCACATGCCACAGGTCATATCAGGCTTTACCAGTTTTCGGTCGGGACAATGACAATCCTCAATCTGCCCATTTCGTATGTGTTCCTGAAACTTGGCGGACAGCCGCTTACGGTATTCTATGTCTCGCTTTGCATTTCAACTATCTGCCTCTTTATGCGGCTGTGGATTGTCCACAGCCTGATGGACTTCCCCGTGAAACGCTATATAATTCAGGTGTTCGGTTCCTGTGTGTTCATTTGCGCTGTGGCATTAATTATACCACTAACTATCCACTTGCTGTTACGTGAAAATTTTGTCAATGTCATGATTGTATGCTTGGTGTGTGTCCTATCCACTATAACTACCGTATATGGATTGGGACTCACTAAACATGAGCGTGGACTTGTCGTGGATATCCTTAGAAAGAAAATCTTACACAAAAAGTAAACAATGGTCAAACTTGCCACTCATGATGCCTGCACCGGATGTGGTGCATGTGCTTTCAAGTGCCCTAAACAATGCATCTCGATGAAAGAGGATGCAATCGGACAGATATACCCATTAATTGACAGCACAAATTGTATTGAATGCTATTCATGTGAGAAAGTATGCCCGATACTAAATGAACCAACATTCTGTCAGTCGAAAAAGGCGTATGCCGCATGGTCTAACGATAAGGAAGAAAGACGGACTTCGGCTTCAGGCGGAATTGCCATAGAAATGTATAAGTACGCTATCTCAAATGGCTGGCTTGTGGTAGGGGCTGTGCAAAACAAGGATTTTTCTGTTTCCCACAAAATGGTCTCTACCTATGAAGAACTTGCCGCATTCAAGAATTCAAAATATGTATTCAGCGATGCTTATGCTGTCTTTTCCGAAATCAAGTCGGCCTTAAACTTTAAAGATAACAAGAAAGTATTGTTTATAGGCTTACCGTGTCAAGTGGCAGCATTGAGAAAGCTGTTTCGTGACAATGAAAATCTCTTACTCGTAGAGGTTGTGTGCCATGGCACAACACCTTTCTCATATTTGAAGCAACACATTGACATATTATCAAGTAGGTATGGAAAAACGGCCACGCGGATGTCGTTCAGAGACCCTATACTTAACACTTACACTTTTACTTTAACCTTATATAACAAAAAAGGAGAGCTGTTCTACGCCAAACGGACAAAAGATGGCGACACCTATCAATTCGGCTACCACCGCGCCGTGTCGTATAGAGAAAACTGTTATCAGTGCCGTTTTGCTAAGCCTGAACGCAATGCCGACATCACAATAGCTGATTACCACGGACTTGGTCTTTCAGCACCATGCAGCTTCAGCGCCCGGAAGGTGTCGTTGATTCTTGAGAACACCTCCAATGGAAGTGCATTTGTCGACAGCCTAATACACAACCGATGTATCCATGCCGAGCAACGTCCGCTTGAAGAACCTTTCAAGGGCGAGGCTCAATTAAGACATCCGTCACAGAAAAACAAGTACAGGTTGATGTTCGAAAAGGAAATAACGGCAAGCCTTGGGGATTTTGAAACGGCAATCACTAAACCGTTCAAAAGATATAATCGAGATTTGCGTATAAAGAACTTGATATACTATCCTTATCGAATGGCACGCAAAATTGTGAAAAAAATAACGAGATGAATATAAAAATCGGGATAATAACAATACATAATTCTACCAATTATGGCGCATGTCTCCAGTCCTGGGGATTATATAAGTACCTTGTAGATGAAGGATATGATACAGAAATAATAGACCTTCATCGCCCTGTACATAAAGATTACATTTACAGCGATAAGTATACAGACTACAATGGCAAATGTGTCACTGCTCGAAAATGGACGTTGAAAAAGTTTTTGAAACGGTACGTCTTTAAGAAAAAGATTCCTGATTATATGCTTAAAAGGAATTTGAAATTTGATAGGTTTAACAAAAGGATAAGACTTTCCAACCCTTACCGTAGTATTGATGAACTTTATGCTGCACCTCCTCTTTATGATATCTATGTTACAGGTAGCGATCAGGTCTGGAATCCGACACAACCGTTTTGCATTGAACCATATTTCTTAACTTTTGTCAATAACCCCAATGCACGTAAAATATCTTATGCCGCAAGTATAGGCATAGAAAAACTTACAGATAAAGAGGAGTCGGACTTCAAACGCTGGCTTGAGGATTATGACATCATCTCTGTGCGTGAAAGTGAAGCGAAAACGTTACTGGAGAGTTTTGTAAATAAAAAGATATATCAGGTGGCAGACCCGACTTTCCTCCTTGGTGTGGATTATTGGCGATCTATAGCATCAAGTCCTAAAATCGATGAACCTTATATATTGTGCTTTAAGCTATACAATGGCAATCACTTGGTAAAGTATTCTTCTGAGATAGGGAAACAAGCTAATATGAAAGTCATTGTTTTGCCTAATGGAGATGATATAGAGGGATGTGAGATTGTCCGTGATGCAGGCCCTGAAGAATTTTTAGGGTACATTGCCAATGCAGAGATGCTAATTAGCGACTCATTTCATGCAAATGTGTTTGGAATACTGTTAGGCGTTAAAAACCAGTGGGCATATATTAAGCCTGACAATAACCGTGGCAGCAGATTGAAGACATTGTTTGATACTTTTGGCTTATCTGAGCATTTCATAAGTCCTGATTTGTCTGATTCTTATGAAAAACTTGTCAGCTTGAAAAAGCATCCTGATTTCATAAACAAAGCCATAAAAAAAGAGATGACGCTTTCTCGTGACTTTTTAAACCAATCCATAAAGAAATGAATATAGGCAATATAAAAGACTGTTTTGGCTGTGGCGTATGCGCCACTGTTTGTGCCCGTCATATTATTGACATAAGGCTTAATGCCGACGGTTTCTATGAACCGCAAATTACTGATGCAGCTAAGTGTACCGATTGTGGCCTGTGTACGGAGGTTTGCTCATATTCGCATGAAGGATTGGCTTTAACGGATGCTTGTATAAAAAGTTATGCTGCATGGAGCAACGACACACAAGTACGCCGTAAGTGTTCATCTGGCGGTGTGGGTTTCGAGGTCGGGCGAACACTGATAGGCAAAGACTATAAAGTCTGCGGTGTAAGGTATAACCCTGATACAAACCGTGCCGAGCATTATATTGCCACAACCGTTGAGGAACTCATCCCTTCAATCGGCAGTAAATACATCCAAAGTTACACCGTAGATGGATTTAAGGCCATAAACCGCAAAGAAAAATACCTCGTAACGGGAACACCTTGCCAGATTGATTCGTTCAGACGGTACATACGGAAGTTCCGCTGTGAGGATAATTTCATATTGATGGATTTTTTCTGCCACGGTGTGCCGTCGATGTGGCTTTGGCGGAAATATGTGGCTGAGGTGGAAAAGAAAATAGGGAAAATCACATACGCATCGTGGAGGAACAAGCTCACAGGATGGCACGACTCTTGGGCGATGTCAATGGACGGAGAAAAAACAGGCGAAAAAGTTGATTGGCACGACTCCTACAATATGTTAATAAGGGAAAAAAAAGGTTTCTATAATTCAAGGTTGTCACAAGGCGACCCGTTCTACCGCCTGTTCCTTAGCGATTCGTGCCTCGGAAAAGCATGTTATGACAAGTGCAAGTTCAAGTACGACCATTCCTCGGCAGACATCCGCATCGGTGACTTGTGGGGCAAGACTTACAAGGACAATGAAGACGGCGTGAGTGCTGTAATAGCTTTCACTTCAAAAGGCGATGAACTTCTGCATCAATGTAACTGCACGTTGGTGGAACATACGTTTGAAGTAATAGCAGAATTTCAAATGAAAACAAATCCAATCGCACCAGCATACACATCAAAAGTATGGGACAATCTGCATGACGCTGACCGTTCTTTATCCCAAGCTGTGAAATACCCGAATAGAGTATTACGCATAAAAAGGTGGAAAGGACGCATGAACCATCTTCTGCGTATCATAAAAATTAAATATCAGTTCAAATGAAAATAAGGACAATAACTTGTCATGATGTCAACAATTATGGGGCTTCGTTGCAGGCACTGGCTCTGCAAACGTACCTTGCAAGCTTAGGACATGACGTGAAAATCATAGATTATTTGCCAAGCTACAGTATTCCATACAATATGTGGAAAGTCCATCCAAGCTCGCATCTCTACACATTGTCTAAATATTCCCATATAGTCAAGTTGTTTTGCGCGGCACGGCGATATTTTCAGTTAAAACCTACTTTCGGGCGAAAAAGAGCTTTTCAAGATTTCAATAAAAAATTCCTTTTGCTGACACGGCATTATAATACTTATTCAGAATTGGCGCAGGATCCCCCTGAGGCTGACTTGTATATTGCCGGAAGCGACCAGATCTGGCGTACAAACATGGACAATGGTAAAGACCCTTCTTATTATCTCCAATTTGGTGATTTACGCACACGGCGCATATCCTATGCAGCAAGTTTCGGCTTACCATCCATTACTGACGGATTGGATTTTCTTGTAAGGACATATCTGTCAACATTCGATGCTATTTCTGTCCGTGAAAGATCAGGGATGACAATTCTTGACAAGTTGGGCGTTCAAGGAACCTGGGTTGTTGACCCCGTGTTCCTTCTAAATGGTACAGAATGGCAAGACTTACTGGAAATAAAAGAACGGAAAATAAAAGAGCCGTATCTTTTAATCTATGACTTGAACCATGGTTGCATGAAAGAGGAAAAGGAGCGTTTCGCAACAGACTACGCCAAAGCAAAGGGCTTGAAAATTGTGGCAATTAACGATGTTAGAAATACTCCATACGCCCAAATAAACATCAATGACGGTAGCCCTGTTGATTTTGTAAACCTAATTAAAAATGCAGAATATGTAATATCAGACTCTTTCCATGCCACGGCTTTCTGTACAATCATGCACACACCGTTCAGTGTCTATTTCAATCGTCCGCAAGCGGTACGCATTTCGGATTTTCTTTCCATGCTCGGACTGGAATATCGGATGAACAACCCCAAAGTCATGGGAACTGTAATTGATTGGAATAAAGTGCAATTGCTGTTAGATGAGCAAATAAAGCTCTCAAAAGATTATCTACTTCAAAATATTCGGTAAGATTCTATGATTTTCGCGATAGAACTTTTATTGGAGGCTTTCTTATGTTATAAGGTTTGGATTGAGAAAGATCGAACAAGGCTATTTTTATGGTTTATGACTGCCATGATAATGCTTATGCCGTCTTTCAAATTAATGCCGGGAATACCCGCTGTAAATTGGATGTTTCCCGTTATCTGCCTTCTGCGCATAATAAAAGAAAAAAGTCTGAAGGAAAATTGGAAAAATTTCCCCTTAAAATATATTTATGGGGTTATTCTTGCTTTTCATTTCTTACAACCATTGTTCGTAAGCTGGCGTGGCATGGGGTCTACATATTTTTACGTCATCCAATATGTTATGACAACCTACCTTCATGTGTTTCTTGGATTCTGCATCGCTCCCGATTACAAGAAACTAATGGAACACAAGAAATGGATGTATTCATTATTGTTGATATTGTTTGTCATTGCTGTAATCTGTAGAGTGACGACTTATAATTTCATTTCCAACACATTAAGCGAGGAAAGCATTTGGACTTCCGATCGTGCGCAGTCAGAGCGTGGATTCCGTGTTACGGCAACCCTGTCGTCACCGAATATTTTTGGATTTGTATGCGTGTTCTTCGCCATTCTTATTTTGAATTATAAAGACAAGATAACGACAAAATGTGGAATGTTCCTATTGATTCTAATAAACCTTGTGTTGTGTGGCACACGTGCTCCAATGGTAGGTCTTATGGCTTCTATCGCCATTTTCGCGCTTTTTGTCAATAAAGGGAAACTTGTCAGAACCACTTTAATTGCAATAATAGGCCTATTATTCATTGTAAATATAGTTGGTGTCGATTCAACAGTTAGCCAGTATATAAATGGTGTTGTTGACATTTTCACCACAGGAGGCCAAAACACGGGAGGCAGTTCGACTGATTTACGGGATCGGCAGTTGGCAGTGGCTACGGCTTTCGGAATGGACAATCCGATTTGGGGTATGGGACAAGGTTTTTGTTCGGCCATGCAAGATGAGACGTCAAATTTGTACGTTTTTTACGACAGGGACTTGGCCGGCGCGGAAAGCTACATATTCTATATGTTCATTGATTATGGTTTTGTTTATACAGGGCTTATAGCAATCTATTTTATTGTCTTGTTTTATAATTATTTCCGCAACTATCCAAAAAACAAGAGGATTCTCATGCTGGCTGTTCCTATGACAATTGCTTTACTGACTCACCTGTTGACATCTCGTCCGGATAACTCTTGGCAGATCTTCATGCCATTGATGGGTGCGTGCTTGTATATGATAAAAAAGAACGAACATAAATTACCAGCAAAATTAATTTATGAATAAAAAAAGTTTGTTGTTCGTAATCCACCGACTTGATGCCGGTGGTGCGGAAAAAAGTTTGGTGTCGCTTCTCAATTCCCTGCCTCTAAATCAATTCAATATCGACTTGATGTCTGTTGACCCAACAGGAATATTTCGCAGTCAAGTGCCGTCGTCAGTCCATATAATAGACACTCCACGCGAGCTGATATGTCAGTTCACTAAAATTTCAGACAAGCGTTTTTGGCGTTGTGCAACCTTGAAATTATGTGCTGTAAAAATGAAAGGCATCATAGGAGATCATATGAGGGGGAAGCAAAGCCGAAAACGGCGTTGTCATCACCAATATTATAATGATATATGGCGTAACAGTATACCTGAATATCCAAAAGTGTATGATGTGGCCATAAGCTATATTGACGGGCTCAATTATTATGTTATAAACCATGTGAGGGCGAAAAAGAAGATATTATGGTGTCATAACGATTATAACAAACTTGATTTTGTTGCAGATTACGACAAGCCATATTATGAAAAGGCGTACAGAATTTGCACGATAAGCGAATTGTGCAGGAAATCGCTCATCGAAAATTTTCCGCAGGCGAAAGATAAGATAGAAGTTGTTGAGAACATATCTTCATCGCGACTAATCAGCGCACAAGCAGAGAATATAGATGAAATGGAACAATCCGGCGATGGTTTTATCAAGGACAACAGATTCAAGATTGTATCTATAGGACGGTTGACTGAGCAAAAAGGTTTCGATTACGCAATAGAAGCCGCAAGGATATTGAAAGATAATGGTATGAGCTTTTGTTGGTACATTTTGGGAGAAGGGCCTCTGAGAAATGTGCTGGAGGAGAAAGCCAAGAAAACAGGTGTTGCCGAATGTATAAAGTTCATCGGTATTCGTTCTAATCCTTATCCTTATATAAAACAAGCAGATATTTATGTAATGCCATCGCGCTATGAAGGTAAAAGCATAGCCTTGGATGAAGCAAAAATATTGTGTAAGCCGATAGTTGTTACTAATTATCCGTCTGTTCACGATGCCATTGAGGATGGCAAGGACGGACTTGTGGTTGAAATCAATGCGCCAGCCATAGCATCGGGAATTTTAAAACTTCATAACAATAGCATCCTTCGTAATATGCTCATACAGAATTTGGGCAGAGAAGATTGCGGTAATGAAAAGGCAGTGGTTAAAAAGTTTCTTGATTTGATAAACTAAAAAAGTTATGATTATCACTAAAGACGATTTACATGAATACTTATCATGTGACAAGACAGCTTTATGTAAAGAATATCGTCGCCCTAAATGGGATGACGATATATGGAAGTTTGAACGTGCCTTACGCTTTCACGAATATTATTACAATAATAAAAGACAGAACCCTCTGAACAGAATATTTTGCAAATATTGGGCTTGGAGGCATCACATACTTGGCTTGCGGTTAGGTTTTACAGTCCCGATAAATGCGTGTGGTAAAGGACTGAGATTAAGTCATTACGGCTCTATCGTAATTAACGGAAATGCAAAAATTGGTGATTTTTGCGACATTCACTCTGGCGTAAACATTGGTCAAAAGGGGGGGGTAAAATTAACAGCATAAATGTTCCAACTATCGGGAATCATGTTTGGATAGGGCCTGGTGCGAAATTGTTTGGAAAGATTTTCATCGCTGACCATTGTCAGATTGGAGCAAACGCTGTTGTTAATAAGGATTTCAATATACCCTATTCAATCATTGCAGGAGTTCCTGCAAAAGTATTAAAGACCTCAAAATAAATTAGCAAATGCGTATATTACATATAACAAATTGCCTCAGAGGGGGTGGAATTCAGAATTTTCTTTTGTCGCTTTTACCTGAACAAGTAAAGCAAGGACATGAAGTGACATTAATCGTGATTGAACGATATGACTATGATTATTGCAGACATTTAGACTCTATTTTAACATCGAATGGAGTAAAAGTGATATGCCTTGATAAAATTAGGCATAATAAGAAGTCTATGCTTTATACAGTGTTGGCTTGTAGAAAGCTCACGAAGAAGATGAAACCAGACATAGTAAATACGCATGGCATCATGGCTCATGTTTATGGGGCAGTGTCTGTTATGGGCAAACAATTTCCACAAGTGATAACTGTACACAATGCGCCTGAACCTTGGCCGTTGAGTTGTAGATTGCTTTGCAATGATAAACCGCTTATTTTCTGTTCAAGTTCAGCATTTGATATGCGTCAACAGAATGCTACGAAAATGGTGGCTATAGACAATGGCATATCTCCTGATATAGTCAGAAGTAATGTCAGCGTAGACCTGAAAAAAGAATTGTCTTTGAAATATTCAGATAAGGTTATCGTGCTAGTCGGCTCATTGCGCCCACAAAAGAACTACGAGTTTCTTAAAGATATTGTTGATGAGGCCAAAGACCCTTCACTGCATTTTTGTGTTTGTGGAGGAAATTATGGTGAAGGCTATATCCAGGCTTCCGTGTTTAACGGATATGAAAAGAATATTCATCTGTTGGGATTGCGGTCTGATGTATCGGCTATTGAAAACTGCGCGGATTTGTTTTTGAGTTGTGCAAAATTTGAGGGGTTACCAATAGCTGTCTTGGAGGCGTATTTTAATGGCATACCGTGTGTTTTATCTCCGATACCTCAGCACAAAAACATTGCCAATGTTTACAAGGTATATATTCCAGATTCTTTTAACGCTTCTGCTTTCGTTGCAACAATAAACATGGCATTATCAGAAAAAGAAGACCATCAGGCAATATACGAAAAGAGACAGAAACAAATAGCCAAGTACAGCATCAGTGAAGCCTGTACGAAATATATAGATTTTTACAACGAAATTATTAATGACTAATAATATAACTGAAACAACAGGAAATCACCTTTGTACTGGTTGCGGCATTTGTGAAGATGTGTGCCCAACTCACTCCATACGGATAGAGTGCAGGAATGGAGAGAATAAGCCTGTCTTGAACACTGAGACCTGTCTTGGCGATAAATGCGGCAGATGCTTGAAAGTATGTCCAGGCATTGGTTGCAATTTAGCAGAAATGGCGAACAAGTTATTCTCGAATGAAAACGCAAAGGCAGACAAGTACATCGGACTTTTCCAAAATCTTCACACTGGCTACAGCTTGGACCAAGAGATTCGCTACCATTCAGCGTCAGGTGGCATGGTGAGCCAGTTCTTGATTTATCTGCTTGACAAGAAGATTATTGACGGTGCTGTGGTTACGGGATTTTCCGAGAACGACCATATAACGCCAGTATCGTATATCGCCAGAACAAAAGAGGAGGTATTAAAGGCTAGAAGTTCAAAATATTGCCCGGTGGCCTTAAACAAGGTAGGCAATGAAATCAAAAATTCTGAAGGCAAATATGTGATAGTCGGACTGCCCTGCCATATTCAAGGATTCAGGAAAAGGGCAGCAATAGACCGTAAGTTCAGTGAGCATGTCGTAGGATATTTCTCTATCTATTGTTCTTCCAACAGGACGTTTCACGCCCGAGACTTTTTGCTGAAAAAATATGGAGTTGACAAGAAGAAAATTGGATATTTCGCATTCCGTGACAATGGCTGCTTGGGCAGTCTGGTGGTGGATGCGGCAGGCAATGGGGCGGAATTCCCTTCATTCGCTACGGATAAGTGTAGCGAATGTAGGGAATCGAAATCTCTGATTTCAATTCCCTACATTCGCTACTACGGTGCGCTCAGGAGCTTTTTCAAGCCTAGAAGATGCCTTTCGTGTATTGACCATTACGGTCAGTTGGCTGACGTATGCTTCGGCGACATTCACATTAAGCCGTACTCTGACGATGAGGTCGGCATAAGTTCTTGGATTGTAAGAAATCCTTATTTTGAAGATTTGTTCAGACAGGCAGAGGCCGACGGCTATATAAAAATTGATGTTGTTGATGCCAAAACATTGAATGAATCTCAAAAGGCCATGCTTTATCCAAAGCAACGGCGGGCCCGGGCCATAATGAATATGGACAGAATGATAGGACGAAAAACAGCACAATACGACATACAGCTTGAAAGGCCACACTTAAAAGATTATGTGTCTGAGATAGTCTGCCAATGCCAGAGGCTTGTAGGACGGCATAAGGCATTATGGTTTGTAGTAAATTACTTTTATAATCAAAAAGGAATCAATGGGAAAAACTGACAAAAAGAAAATCGGTTGTGTAGTCATTATTCATCCTGGGCAGAACAATTATGGAAGTTCGTTGCAGGGATATGCGACCATTTACAAAATCGGACAACTCGGCTACGATTACGAAATCATCCGATATATAAAGAAACGCTCAATACGCGAGTTGCTTGGCAACCTTCCAAGTCTGCTCAAGATTGGACTTATAGGGCAGATATGCTACAGGCTTAGAAAGAAGCGGGACTTGCTGCTGCACAAAGAATATAAAAGGACGAAAGCTGTACGCACGAAAGCTGTGGATGCTTTTAAGTCTAAATATCTTGATTCCGTGTCACGGTTCTATGTTGGCTTTCAAGATCTTCACAATGGCTCCTTAAATTATTCGACGGTAATGGTCGGTAGTGACCAAGTATGGGGACCGTTCAGCCTGTATTCCAAATTTTACAATCTGCTATTTGTTGATGATTCTATTCCAAAATTTTCTTATGCGTCCAGTTTCGGTGTCTCAAATATTGCTCCTTGCCAGCAAGAAGCTGTAGCTGCTTATCTAAACAGAATAGATAAGTTAGGAGTAAGGGAACAACGAGGTAAAGAAATCGTCAAAGAACTTACGGGACGTGATGACGCTCAGGTCGTGTTGGATCCTACTTTGTTGTTGTCAAGAGAGGAGTGGGAGAAAAATATAGATGAACGCAGATGTGTAGTGAATGAGCCTTATATATTGTGCTATATTTTAGGTGAACGCAAAGATATCAGGCTGATGATAAAGGATTTGAGGAAAAAATCAGGATTGAAGATAGTGAATTTACCCCATATTGACAATTACCACTCAATTGACAACGAGCTTGGTGACATCAATCTGTATGATGTTGACCCGTTTGATTTCATTCATCTTGTGCGTGACGCAAAATATGTGGTTACTGATTCGTTTCATGGTTCAGTCTTTTCCATTTTGTTTCATAAAAAGTTCTTGACTTTTTACAGGCAAGACCCAAAAACTAAAGGTTCAACACACTCACGAATAGATAGCTTGTTCGGAATGTTTAAAATCAAAGACCGCATCTTTTGTGGGGGCGACATCCTTTCACAAATGCAAAATGAAATAAACTATGATTTTGTTGACAGGACTTTAGAGGAAATGAGAAAAGAGTCTGTGAAATTTTTGTCTGACTGCTTAGCTTTAAGTCAAGATGTTACTTCTAAGAGATAATAAGATTATATTTAATTATAACCTGTGCCAGCAGTGCGGGGCGTGCGGGGCGGTGTGCCCCAAAGGCGCGATAACGTTCACGATGCGTGGCGACGCGACGCACGACGTGGTGGTTGATGACGTCAAGTGCATTCGCTGCCAGAGGTGCGTCAGGGTGTGCCCGGCCAACAAGGAGGAGGACTACAAGGGGTATTTTGACGGTTTTGATAAGAAGCGTTATTTTCTCGGATATAACGCCGACAACAGCGTAAGGCGTGAAAGCTCGTCGGGCGGAGTGTGCAAAACCATCGTCATAGAGAGCCTAAGACAGGGCTTGGCTGACGGCGTTTATACGCTGCGGCGGACTGACGGTTTCCCGTTTGCCGAGGGCGAGTTCTTCACCAAGGAGAATATCCCTGACTATGAGGATATGCCCAATTCTGTTTACCACACGCTTCTTGCGTGCCGCAATATATATAAAATACGGAAATGCCAAAGGCTGATTGTCGTCGGCACGAGCTGCCAGCTGCGCGCCATGAACGCCGCGCTGAAGGGCAAGGCGGACGAGATAATTCGCGTATGTATCTTTTGCAAGCAACAGAAGACTCTCGGCTCCACGCGCTTCCTTGCCAAGATGATGGGCACGAAGGTGCCCGAAAACCGAAAATTTTTTGTCCGCTATCGCGGACAGGGCTGGCAGGGAATCGTGAGGGTGAATGAAGCGAAGCTGCCATGGAATAGGGCAGCTTCGCTTCCGTTCGGTAAACGATTGTGGACCGTCGCCGGCTGCAACGTCTGCGGCGACCCGTTCGGAGCGAACGCCTGTGCCGACATATCGCTCATGGACCCATGGACCATACGTCAATCAAACAACCTCGGCGAGACACTTGTAACCGTCCATACAGAACGTGGTATGGATCTGCTGAAAAGCATCGTCAACATCAGGCTTGACGAAAAGACATTCGCAGAGGTTAAGCCCGCCCTTGACCTGAAGGACGTATGGCGCAAGCAGCAGCTCGTGCCGTTCTTCCGTGGCGAGGAGTGCGGCGCGGTTGTCCGCAAGGCCGGCAAGGCGGAAGTGCGCCAGCGCAAGTTCCTCCGCACAGTAGTTGAGACATTGCCTCAAATGCCTATATTGTTTTACAGGGCGTTGTGCCATTTCTGGCCAGATGCCCGTAACAAAATACTTTCACCCAAGGATTGAAAGCATTACAAATTAGATTCCTATTAATAGAAAATCCAACAGATAAAAGCTTGAGGTTGGATTTTACTAACTGTATTTGCCGTTGAACATACGGTGTCGTTTTTTACCTTTTTTACCCTTTCACCCTTTTACCTTTTATTGATGGACATAAAAGTAATAACGCGGCATGCCCCGTCAAACTACGGGTCGTTGCTCCAGTCTATCGCCACGCAGACCATACTCGCACGACTTGGGCACCAATGCGAAATCATAGATTACGTGCGCGACGACGAGCATGGACTGAAGGCCGTTATGACAGACATGAACAGCAAGCGTGACAGGCTTGGCAACGCAGTTAAACGTATGGCATACGTGATGATGAGATACCCTGAGGAGAAACGGGCTGAGGCGAAGTTTGAGCACATGCGCCGCCGTTACCTGAAACTGACGCGCCGCTGCCGCACACATGACGACTTGGCGCAGTTGGATGCCGATGTGTTTATGACTGGCAGCGACCAAGTGTGGGGACCGACACTCAACGGGCATTATGACGAAGCCTATTTTCTCTCATTCGTTAAAGACAAGCCCAAAGTGGCGTATGCGGCAAGTTTCGGGCGCACTGAGTTCACTCCGCAGACTCTTGAGGAATACAAGCGGCTGCTATCGCGTTATGATGCCATTGCCGTGAGGGAAGACTCCGCTGTAAGTCTGTTGAGGCAGATGGGGATAGAATGTGCCGGTCAAGTGCTGGATCCGACACTGCTGCTCACAGGCGACGAGTGGGGCGAATACATCAAGCGCAACATTGTCAAAGGCAAGTATGTGCTTGTTTACCAATTGCACAACAATCACGCGCTGAGCGACTATGCCGTGCGCTATGCCCGTCACGCAGGGTTGCCACTCTACCGTGTATCACCAACGTTCCACCAATTCCGCCGTGGCGGCAAGTTCGTCTATCTGCCAGACCTCGGCGACTTCCTTTCGTGCATAAAGAACTGTACTTACTTGATAACAGACTCGTTTCATGGTACGGCGTTCGCCTTGAACTTCAACCGACAGTTCATAGAAATTCTGCCGAACAACAAGACTGGCAGTCGCAACCAGAGCATATTACAGCTTACGGGATTGCAAGACAGGATAGTGACCGACTATGAGGACTTCAGCATCGCGGAAAAAATGATTGACTACGCGCGTGTCAATGCCGTTCTTGCAAAGGAAAGGCGGAAGTCTATGGAAACCATGAAAGAGTTATGCTCAATAAACAAAAGGAAATGAAGATACTGCTGATAACCTATCCAGTCTCTCCTTATCGTGGGTCAGAGTTTTCTGTGTCGTGGAACTACATAGTCAACATGAGTCGTGAACATGAGCTGTTTGTGCTTTACGGCACGTCGGGCGGCGGTTTGGGCAATGTGAGTGAATTGAAAGGCTGGCTTAAAACTCATACGCTCAACAATGTTCATTTCATAGATGTGCAGATGCCAGACAATGTTCTGTCAAGAGTGCTGGCACGGCTTAGGGCGTTCAACTATAAGTTCGGCTCGTTCTTCCAATACAAGTATTGGCACAAGCAGGTTTACCGCAAGGCATTGGAAATAGTGGGGACTGACGGCATAGACATTGTGCATTACTTGAATCCGATAGGTTTCAAGGAGCCAAGCGAGTGCTGGCGTATAAAGGGCGTGCCATACGTGTGGGGGCCGGTGCAGGGAGTGGAGAACCGACCGCTCTGCTTGTACAAGGCGCTGGGGATAAGCGGATGCGTTGACGCTTTAATAAGGCTGGTAGTACACAATGGAATGCTGCTGTTTTCACCCAAAATACGAAAGGCCGTAAAACGTGCCGACTGTATGTTTGCCGCCACTCCCAACACGGTCAAGCAGATGAAGCGGGTGTTCGGCAAGGAGACGATTTACCTGCCCGAGAACGGCATCCAGAAAATGAACCGCACAGAACCTATTACTTACAATGAGGGTGATGTGCTTAGGATAGTCTGGTGTGGCGCCGTTGTTTACCGCAAAGGACTGATATTGTTGCTTGACGCACTAAGCAAGGTAAAGTCGGACAGATGGTGCCTAAATGTAATTGGGGGGGGGTAATTTGCTACCAAGTTTGAAGAAATATGCCGACAAACATAATATAAGTAAACATATCACGTGGCACGGAAGTATTCCCCGTGAACAAGTGTTCAAGCTGATGTCAGATTCGCACTTGCACGTTATATCCTCTTTGGGTGATGCCACCACTACTGTATTGCTTGAGGCCATGTCGTTTGTCGTGCCGACAATGACGCTCGACCATTGCGGAATGGCCGGCGTCGTCTGTCAGAAATGCGGAATAAAGATTCAGATACATTCATACAAGCAAGTGGTAAACGATATGGCGGCGAACATAGAGGGCATCATAAACGAACCTGAGAAAATTAACAGATTGTCAAAGGGTGTCATAGAGTGCTCAAAGAAATATCTTTGGACAAATAGGATAAGCGTGTTCGACAAGGCTTATGAAACAGCAGTACAAAAGTACAGTTATAACTCATTTTAAACTCATACGTAACTCTCTAATTACTAATGTGATAACAATAGATATCCTTTCGTCTTATAAAAGGTCTCCAATTGTACGCTATAAGGATAGCTTTTACGGACTAAAAGAATAGCTATTGTAAAATCAAACACTGTCCACGAGCTGTGTTTGACGGTCAAAATTATATATTATGCGCATCTTACTATCCAACAAATTCTATTACCGCCGAGGCGGCGACTGCATCTATATGCTTAATCTTGAACAGCTGCTGAAGGCGCACGGACACGAGGTTGCGGTGTTCGCGATGGACTATCCTGAAAACTTGGACACGCCGTGGCGGAAGTACTTTCCCAAAAATATGAACAAGCTGATGGCGTTGACACGGCCGTTCGGCTCACACGAAGTAAAGAGCAAGTTCAACAGACTGCTTGACGACTTCCGCCCAGACGTGGTACATGTTAATAATATACATACGCAGTTGTCGCCTGTCATCGCCGAATTGGCGCATAAACGCGATATAAGGGTGGTGTGGACGCTACACGACTACAAGCTGCTGTGCCCTCGTTACGACTGTTTGCGCGACGGGAAAACGGTTTGCGAGCAATGCTTTAACGACGACAAAACGCCGTGCAAGACCTACCGTTGCATGAAAGGCTCACGCCTGGCTTCATTTGTGGGCTACCGTGAGGCTGTGATATGGAACCGTGAACGGCTTGAGAAATGTACCGACCTGTTCATCTGTCCGAGCCGTTTCATGGCGGAGAAGATGGCGCAGGGCGGCTTCAGAAAGGACAAACTGAAGGTGCTTTGCAATTTCATTGACGTGGAGAAGTGCCGCAAGAACGATTACTCAAAGGATGATTATTATTGTTATGTAGGTCGTCTAAGCCATGAGAAGGGCGTGAGCACACTTATAGAGGCAGCGTCGCGGTTGCCGTACAGGCTGAAAGTGATAGGAGGAGGACCGCTCTTGGAGCAATTAAAAATTAAAAATGAACAATTAAAAAATCGTGTTGAGTTCCTTGGTTTCAAACAGTGGGACGAAATCAAGGAGATAGCCGGCCGCGCGAGGTTTACCGTCATTCCGTCGGAATGGTACGAGAACAACCCGCTGTCGGTAATCGAGGCGGAGTGCATAGGCACGCCCGTGCTTGGCGCACGCATCGGTGGCATACCCGAACTGATAGACGAGGGCGTGAACGGCATGACATTCGAAAGCGGCAACGCCGACGACTTGGCCGGGAAAATAAAGGCTATGTTCAACGCTGAATTTGACTACAAGGCCATAGCCGACGCTGCGATGGAATGCTACAACGCCGAAAACTATTACAACGAAATAATGAAAATATACAAATAAGAGGACAAATAAAATGGCTAACACAAAAGTTCCGCGTCCAACTGACGCAAGCATCATCCTGACGTATCGTTGCCCGATGCGTTGCCAGATGTGCAACATCTGGAAAAATCCTACTAACAGGCAGGAGGAAATCAAGGCGGAAGACCTGAAGACCCTGCCGCAACTGAAGTTCATCAACCTCACAGGCGGCGAGCCGTTCATTCGCGAGGATTTGGACGAGATAGTGAAGGAATGCTACAAACATACGCCGCGAATAGTAATATCAACCTCGGGCTGGTTTGAGGATAGGGTTGTCGCCCTTGCAAAGAAGTTCCCGAACATCGGCATCCGCATCTCCATCGAGGGACTTAGCCAGAAGAACGACGAGCTGCGCGGCCACGCCGGAGGTTTCGACAAAGGCTTGCGCACGCTGCTTACACTGAAGCACATGGGACTGAAGGATATCGGCTTCGGCTGCACCGTGTCAAACCACAACTCAAAGGACATGCTCTCGCTCTACCAACTGTCGTTGGCCATGGGCATGGAGTTCGCCACTGCTGCGTTCCATAACTCGTACTACTTCCACAAGAGCGACAACGTAATCACGAACAAGGAAGAGGTATGCCGCAACTTCGAACAACTAATCAACTGGCAGCTGCAGGAGAAGCACCCAAAGAGTTGGTTCCGCGCATGGTTCAACATGGGGCTTATCAACTACATCGAGGGCAAACGCAGAATGCTGCCCTGCGAGGCCGGTATGGTGAACTTCTTTATCGACCCGTGGGGTGAGGTGATGCCCTGCAACGGACTGGAGGAGAAATACTGGAAAGAGAGCATGGGCAACATTCACAACGCGCCGTTCATGGAGATATGGGAGAGCGAACAGGCGCAGAAAGTCCGTCAGATGGTGCGCAAGTGCCCGAAGAACTGCTGGATGGTGGGCACGGCGAGCCCCGTTATGCACAAGTACATCAAGTACCCTGCCAAGTGGGCGCTGACAAACAAGCTGCGCTCGATGGAGGGCAAGCCTGCCTGCATAGACCCGAAATGGTGCGACGTTGGCCAAGACCCATGCCAGGGAGACTTGAGAGAGAAGTTCTGATAAAGGTAAAATGGTAGAATGGTAAAAAGGTAAGAAAGCAAAGAAATAAGAAAGAAAACAATGTGTAATAAAATGTTAATTACCCCCCCCGAAAACCAAAATAAGGTTAAGAGGGAGCGGTACAATTCGCTTGACGGCCTCCGTGCTTACGCCGCTTTGGGCATAATATTGATGCACGTGCTGGCAAACATAAGCGTAAAGCCGTCAGTTAACTACCTGACGGAAAGACTTATACCTTTCTTTACGGATTTCACCCTGCTGTTCATGGTCGTGAGCGGCTTCTCGCTCTGCTGTGGCTACTACACGCGGATAAAGGACGGCACAATCTCGCCAAACGCATTCTACAGGAAACGTTACCTGCGCATACTGCCTTTCTTTGCTCTGCTGTGCCTTATTGACCTTGCGTTTGAACCAAACCTCGGCTCGCTGTGTGAGGTGTTCTCCAACATGACGCTGTGCTTCGGCTTGCTGCCTCCCGATGCGGAAATTCACGTAATTGGCGTAGGCTGGTTTCTCGGTGTCGTGTTCCTGTTCTACATGCTGTTCCCGTTCTTTGTCTTCATGCTTGACAACAGGCGGCGCGCATGGATTTCTTTCACGCTTGCTGTGGTCTTCGTCCTTGTGTCTTTCTTGCATTTTGACGCGCCCAACCGTCGTTGCATGGTGTTCTGCGCCCCTCTGTTCATTGCCGGAGGCTTGGCCTACCTTTACCGCCACGGTCTCGCGGACTTCGGTCGACGGCAGGCATGGCTGTCGGCGATCGGCGTGGTTGTCGTCACTATAGGTTTCTTTGTGGCAAAGGAATACGTACATGACGCTTTCGCGAATTACCTTTTTGAACTTGCCCTTTTCTCGGCGTGGCTTGTCTATGCCGTCGGCTCAAGGGACAAGGTGCTGAACAACCGCGTTGCAAGATACCTCAGCGGTATAAGCATGGAAATCTACCTCTCGCACATGTTTGTCTACCGCGCCGTGGAGAAGTTGCACCTTGAGAACCGCATAACGCAACACGACCTCCTTTACGCCGTTACCACGTTGCTAACAATCATCGGGGTAATCTGTTTCGCCCACGTCACGAAATACTACGTCGTACAGCCGATTGTGAGAAAGATAGAGAAATGATTACTTCACCCTCTTGCCCGTAACAAGCAGCCACATGGCGGAGAGGCAGAAAGGGCGATTGCGCCTGCATATTGCAACGTTTCTTTTACAGATTTTCTTCTATCAGCCATTTCCAGACAAGTGTGATTTCATTCAGGATGTGTTAATCCAATTATTCTGAATGGTGTCAGGACATTGCAAATATACAAAAAGAAGTTGATATAAAGCTATAATTTTTGAAATATGCTCTCTATACAGAGCATAAATCGGCGATTAATGCTTGTGCTTAAAAAATACAGACAAAATGAAGATAGTTGTTACCGGTACACGCGGCATTCCGAACATCATGGGCGGCGTTGAAACCCACTGCGAGGAGCTGTTTCCGAGAATAGTCAAACGAGGTTTTGACGTTACCGTGATACGCAGGACGAATTATGTAAAGGACGACCTTAAGGAATGGAAAGGTGTGAAGCTGGTGAACATTGACAGTCCGAAGAAGAAATCCTTTGAGGCAATCATCCATACATTCCGTGCCATCAACGAGGCAAAACGGTTAAAGGCTGACATCCTGCACATTCACGCCATCGGCCCTGCGTTGCTTGTTCCATACGCCAAAATGCTCGGAATGAAAGTTGTGTTCACACATCATGGGCCCGACTACGACCGTGACAAGTGGGGGTTTGCAGCAAAGACGATGCTGAAGCTTGGTGAACGAATGGGCTGCATGTTTGCCGACGAGGTGATTGTAATCTCCGATGTAATACGCAACCTGATAAAGCGGAAATACAACCGCATGAGCCATGTCCACCTTATTTACAACGGAGTGTCACAGCCAGAAATATGCGACTATCCCGAATATTTCAAGGAGCTTGGCATAGAGAAAGGCAAGTACATCCTCGGAATGTGCCGCTTCGTGCCGGAGAAGAACCTGCACCACCTTGTCGCAGCATACGCTCAAATTAAGAATGAAGAATTAAGAGTTAAGAAAGATAGCGGAATAAAGCTGGTCTTGGCTGGCGATACAGACTTTGAGGATGATTATTCACGTGGTTTGAAGGAGATGGCGAGGAAGAACGGCATTATCCTCACCGGATTCATCAAGGGCAAGAAACTGCATTCATTGTTGACTAATTGCCGGGCATACTGCCTACCGTCAAGCCACGAAGGACTACCTATTGCCTTGCTTGAAGCAATGAGTTACGGTGTAAAAGTTGTTGTGAGCGACATACCGGCAAACCTTGAAGTGGGTCTTCAAAAAGATGACTATTTCCCCGTTGGCAATGTCGGGGTATTGGCGGAAAAACTGAAAGCTGTCATCGAACAACCGCTGCAGCATATTGATTACGACATGAAGAAATATGACTGGGAGAAAATCGCCAGCCAAGTGGCTGACGTGTATATCGGCTCATCTGATAAAACCATCATAAATCCATAGTCAGCCAGGATACGCCCTGCCTTTCTGTATACACATGTCTAATAAACAAATGAGATGACGAAGCATACCGGAATCTTACTGCGCGACTACCAGAGTGACATAATAAGGCGTGTAGTGGATAGTTGGGCATCAAATAATTCCGTTTTGGTACAGATGCCAACCGGTACGGGGAAGACTGTAGTGCTGGCTTCGCTCGTAAGCGAACATCTGAAACTTAAAAGTGATAAACATGGTTGCTCCGTCTGGATAGTCGCTCACCGCCGTGAGATTGTCGAACAGATTGAAGAAACAGTGGCAAGATATGGCATACGGAAAGAGTATGGAGTTATCAAAGTACTGTCAATCCAATGGCTTGCGAGACATTGGGATGACGTGCAAGGCGAACAACCTGGGCTGATTGTGATAGACGAGGCACACCACGCGCTTGCCGAGACCTACAAGGAACTTTGGCAGCGCTATCCTGCTGCCATGAAGTTGGGCATGACCGCCACCCCATGCCGGCTGAATCGTGTTGGATTCACCGACTTGTTTGATGTGCTGGTCACCTCATACAGCATTGCAGACTTTATCAGGCAAGGATGGCTTGCAGCCTTCGACTATGTGTCTATACGCCAAGGCAGCGAAACCCAAAAGCTGATAGAGAGCCTGAAGAAACGTGGTGCGGACGGCGATTTCCAAGTGAAGGAAATGGACGCCGTGCTTAACAAACGCCCAAGCATAGAACGGTTGCATGACAGCGTAAAACAATATGCCGGCGGAAAGAAAGGCATAGTGTATGCCATCAGCATCAGCCACGCGCGGAACATTGCCGACTATTACGGACATAAAGGAATAACGGCCACGGCCATAGACAGCAAGACGCCGGCAAAAATAAGGAAACAGCTTGTAGAAGACTTCCGTCATGGCAACATTCAGGTACTGGTTAATGTTGACGTTTTCAGCGAAGGTTTCGACTGTCCCGATGTAGAGTTTGTGCAACTGGCCCGCCCTACTCTATCGTTAGCAAAATACCTGCAGCAAGTTGGCCGCGGACTTCGAGTGGCAGAAAACAAACAAAGTTGTGTGATAATAGACAACGTCGGACTGTACCGCTTGTTCGGTCTGCCTGCAGCAGACCGCGATTGGCAGGCAATGTTTGAAGGACGGATGGCGGGTAAGGGCAACGAAGCCACAAGCAGAAACGAATGCTGTTACCCCGCCATGGCAGATTGCTGCACCAATGGCGAGCCGATAGGGCTAGACCCGGCCATGGAGATAGTATTGACACATGAACGGTTGCTGGAATACCTTAAGGAAAGCAGAAACCTTACAATGCATCTTGAGCAGGGAAAGCTCATGCCGTTTAAAGACAGGCGGACAGGACTTTACGGGTTAAGGCGTGGCGACATGGTGACGGCCACACCCCAATTCAAGAAAGTGTATGCCACTGAAAACAACATGGCTGCTGTATTGCTAACAAACGGAAGTGCGGCTGTATGCGATTGTGGCGGCAAAATAATCATGGCCTTGGGCGAATGCCGGAAGCTGGCATTCACCCCAAAAGGATTTATTGCTACTACCTCTATAGACGGTAAAGTGGAATACACAGACCTTGCCACAGGCCACAAGCATGACGCCAAGCCCAAAGTGAAGGCGTTTGGGCAAGTGGAAGTGATTGAAACGGATAGAATGTATTGCAGTCGCACCAAGAGGGAATTGAGATGGAAACCAGACGCAGGAAGCATTCAAACGACCTTTGATGGAAAGATGCTGTTTGTTCACGACTTCGGGTCAAGGCCCCAGTGCCATCAGATATTGCGTGAAAACAACTTCATAAGCCACAGATGCAGTGTGCTGGTAGCCGGAGACAAATCTACATACTACAACCTGTCTGGCATATTGCCTGATGGGACCGCCATAATTGAAGACACACAGGGCACCTATTACCTGACCTCCGACGGAGCAAGATTGCACAAAATATACTTTGAAAACCAAACTTCACCCGAAGGATTTTATTCTATGATGGAAAGGCTTCTGACTAAAGCCGAGGCCCGCAAAGCCGCCGATGAAGAAAAGAAAAACAGGTTGATGGAAGAAAGACGGCGGCGCAGACTTGACTCTCTGCAAGGTGTGATACCGTTTATGTCGGGCAATAAATGGGGGCTCCGGCACGGGCAGATTATTGTCGTGCCGCCTATCTACCGCAGCATACAGGCACCCGTTGGCATGTATTGCGCAGTGGAAGAAAGACCAAGCCAGTGGGGAGTCATCATGATTGACGGTAAAATCATTGTCGAGCCCAAATACTCCAAGGTTGAAATTGAGCAGAACGGAACAGCCCACCTCACATTGACAAAAGGCAAAACCCAAACCGTCAAGCTGGGCACATGACATGTAAACAGGCTTGACAACAATGCCGACGTAGTTTCTTTACTCATAGAAACGACGTCGGCATTGTTGTTTGTAGGGGCTGCGCGCTGTCGGTTACAATATAACAAACTATTACTGTCCGCTAAACATAGCAACCCTCATCCCAACTCATTGAGATACAACAG
>ERZ791859.370-NODE-370-length-33027-cov-2.810112_pt1 | contig 33027 bp, 26 predicted proteins | sample MGYA00509943_ERZ791859 | MGnify/ENA primary metagenome ERZ791859 (study PRJEB30046, sample SAMN00792065) | human gut metagenome | study: EMG produced TPA metagenomics assembly of the A metagenome-wide association study of gut microbiota in type 2... | reverse complement strand
CAGCTCATTGCCATTTTCGGTCATATGCACAATGTTCTTGCCATGCAGGGTGTAGTTGGTCACCTTGTAACCAATGTCACCCGTGGCGTCATCGTAGAACATGCGGGCCTTTTTGGTGCGCAGACCGTTCTCGTTGTACTCGAAGGTAATCTCATCATAGCCCTGCTTACCGAACTCACCCTTGTACATGGTGTGCATCTGACGGCCGCCGATCCAGGTGTAGTTCCAGGGGCCGTCGTTGGTTGGATTGCCAATGGCGTCGTAGGTAATGGCCTGGTCGTTGAATGCAGTCATTTTGTCTTTCCAGTTGGCGTCGCCATAGGCAAAGAGATCAGACTTTACAGCAGAACCAACGGTGCCAGTATTAAATGCATACGCGACTTTGCTTTGAATATTGCCGCCCAAATCATAGGTATACAGCCAAGTAGTGCCCGTAGCATCGGCAGTGGTGTCATGCGGATCGTTCACTCGGGTCAGCTGGCCCAGCAGATCGTACTCGTAGGAGATGGTCTTGCTGCCGTCGCTGACGCTGATGATGTTGCCCGCATCGTCGTAGAAAGCAGGAAGTAGTAAAATGGGCGGAGCCTTATTTCCGACTCCGCCCAAGCGATATTTATTTAGAAGTTTGCAGCTTCAATTAAGTGAAATGTGTATTGTATATTTTTTTGTATTTCACTTTGTCACATGTAATACTGATACAAGAATCCCCTTCAAAACTCAACGTATGTTTTTGTTCTTTTCCATTCTGCTCAATGTTGTATTTATCACATCTACCGAAGCTTGTAAAGGAGAATTTTGACACATCTGTGGAAGTTTCCATTTTCACATGGAATGCTCTCACGTTAATGAACAAAAGCAAATAACCGATATCGTTATTACTCGTGCACATTTCAATCTGGATTGTGGTATAGCCATTTTTGCTAACTTCAAGAATTTCTTTCCCTGTATTTGCTACATACATGTCTTTGAGGTACCAGTCATGGAAGCATGCCGTATCAGTAAGTATACGCTGATACGCTGCAGAAATAGCGAGGGTTTCCATCTTCCTTGTCAGCATTAGTTGCAACCTCCTTAAAAGATCAGGGAATAGCAATGTTAGCAGGCAGAGTCCACCACAGCGGAGGCGCAAAAGAAGGAATCAAACGAATTACTCGGTACAATCCATAACCAATTCCACCAACAGCCATAATGCCAATACCAGTTTGAACTGCATCTTCAATATGAAATTCACTTTGATTCCCCTTATTACTTTCATCGTCTGCGGTAGCCTTATTTCCATCCCAATCCCAGCCAGGACCGCCCGAACCGCCGCTCTTATTGTTCTTATCGTTTTTGTCCTTGATTTTCTTTAGAAGGTCACGAACCCTCTTGGGCGGTTCATCGGATCTAGTGGTTCTGTGATTAGGTTCATATGGTTCACCGTTGAGTTTTTGCTTCCATTCAATTGGGCTATTCTTGTAACGGATATGAATATGGACAGAATCAGGGCCATAATCTATACGATAAGAGTATCCCCATTTAAGATCAAACCAATGGCTTAGGCCATTTCTATCAACATAGTTGATTGGGTTATTCTCGCAATAGGTATATTGATTATGGGTAAACAACTGTCCCACAAATCCAACAACCAAATCAGAAGAAATAAAGCGCTGAATAGTAGAACTATAATATCTGCTCCTTAGATAATACAGCCCGGTTTCTTCATCGAACACATACCCGCGATACCTGAAGGGTTGGATCGTACCCAGCGTGCTGGCCAGAGAACCAGTCTTGCTGATCATCTTACCCCAAGCATCGTAAGAATAAGATACCATTTTGGTGCCGTTGCTGTCAACCAGCCCAATGACGTCACCCTGCAGGTTGTACAGGTAGGCGTAGGCAGTACCGTTGAAGATCACCACAGCAGGCTTGTTCTGCGCATCGTAGAAGAAGTGCAGGCTGTTGCTGCCATCGGACATGTGTACAATATTCTTGCCATGCAGGGTGTAGTTGGTCACCTTGTAACCAATGTCACCCGTGGCATTATCGTAGTACATGCGGGTCTTCTTGGTGCGCAAGCCGTCTTCGTTGTAATCGTAGGTGATCTCATCGTAGCCGGGTTCACCAAAGTTCCCCTTATGCGTAGCGCGCATCTGGCGGCCATTCCAGGTGTAGTTCCAGGTGCCGCCGTTGATAGGATTGCCAATCGCGTCATAGGTAATGGTCGTGCCGTTAAACGCAGTCAACTTGTCCTTCCAGTTGGCATCGCCATAGGTGTAAGAGTCTGTCTTAACCGCAGAACCAACCGTGCCGGTAGTGAAGGCATACGCAGTCTTGCTCTGGATGTTGCCGCCCAGGTCATAGGCATATTTCCAGGTTGTACCGGTGGTTCCGGCAGTGGTATCATAAGGATCATTGGCACGGATCAGTTGGCCCAGCAGATCGTACTCGTAGGAGATGGTCTTGCTGCCGTCGCTGACACTGGTGATGTTGCCCGCATCGTCATACGCATAGGTCAGCGTAGCGCCGGACTGGGTAATGGTCTCCACCAAAGGCGTGGTACTGCCTGTGCCGTGGCCGCCAGCCAGATAGCCGTAGGTCGTGGCAACGTCAGTGCCGCCTGCATCGACAGTACGACGGGAGATACGCCCCAGACCATCATAAACATAGGCAACCTGACGGGAGCTGCCGAAGTTGAGCAGCGTTGGGCGGTTTTCGTTGTCATGCGTGAAGGTGGTTCCGAAAGTAGTACGCTCAGAACCTACTTGCTCGCTGAAGGTGTTCAGGTTGTTGAACTTGTCGTAGGACACTTCACCAGTGTACAGATGTGCGCCGGTATCCAACTGCTTGCGGGTAATGCGAAAGGGACGGCCTGCAGCATCATACTCAGAAGTAGTCACAGTACGCAGATTCTTATTTGTAAGCTGGGCAACCTGACCGTTGGCGCCATATTCATAGGTATAGCGATCCTCAGAGTCTTCAGCGTAACGAATGCCCTTGGTACGCTTGAACTCGTCATAGCTGTACTCCACAGAAGCCATTTTCGTCATAGGTATAGCTCATGCTTTCCGTTCCGGTTTGACCGGACAGTTCCCATACATGCGTCATGCGGCCATTGGCGTCGTAATCAAAACCGCAGGCGCCGGACTCCTCATAGCCGGGAGGATAAATGGTACTGACACGATTGTTGGAATTCGCAAAAACCGTGTTGCGGCCAATACCATCCTGGACGCTGCTGATCATGCGGCCATTAGCGTTGACGGTCATCGTGTTGCCGCATGCGTCGGACATGGTCTTAAGCATCATGACGTTGGCATAATTATCTGCAAATTCTTCCGTGGGCAGATCAAACGTCATCGTATTATGACCCTTGTCAGAAATAGTGACAGTGCTGCCGGAAATCGTCAACGTCATATCCAGGCCGGACTGATCTTTCCATTCACCGGAAGTCTTTTTGAAATGATGGCGAGTACCGTCTGCGTCCATGTAAACATAGAACGTGGTGCTGCCAGACGAATCAGTCAGGGTTTCCTTATGCAAAGTCTGCTGAATATTCATCTTCCAACCAGCGCCGACGCCAAAATCCGTTACATTACGATAACAGGAGTTATAAAAATGGCCGACAGAAACAGGCATACGGTTGCCTTCACAAGAAGTGTCCTGACGTTCAAAAATTAGATTGCCGTTGTACAGGTTTACATGACCGACGCCGGCACGGCCTACATTTTGATCTTCATAAACCAGATAATCTTCCAAGCCTGCCAGCGAAACATAGTTAATAGTAACATAGGGTTTATAGTAAACATGATCGCTGGTAAAAAGGTTAATGTAGGTACTGGTATTGGCTTCCAGCGCGAAACCATAGTTCTGACCATCATACCATTTGCGTACCAGGTTGGAAATATCATAGTTGTACCAGGTATTGTTGGTTTCCATATACTGGTAGTCAAGGGGCTTATCAGCCAGCGCAGGGGCATTGGCGTACGTGATGGTTCGGCTGCTCCAGTCGCCCAGAACCTCCTTCAGATAAATGGAAGCTTTGGCGGTAGGCGCAGTTTTAGTTTTTACGCTAAAGGTGGCCTTGGTGATATAGTAAGAAGAATCAATCGTCGGCAGATCCGAAGGCAGGAACTTGATATAGGATCGGCTGGTGCCCCAGGTGGAATGGTTATAAGAGACGATCATATTGGTGGCATTATACAGCTGAACCGTGGTCGTTTTTTTGCTGGTGACAAAGTTATCTTCAATAGCGGTGGAATGGTCCTTGGTGATGACAGCAGGATCCAGAATGATCGGGAACTGCGCGCTCTGCATCCATTCCATATCGGGAACATACGTCACACGCCAGGTAAAAGCTTCTTCCGTAGGCGTTACATTCACATCCACGCTGCCGAAATTAGCTTCAATCGCTGCATCCTGCATAAAGGGACAGGGCAGCGTGAAAGCAATTTCACCGGTAGGCGCAATAATCTGAATAGAACCATCCGGCTGCTTTTCCGGAATCATATCCGGCATCGAGAGCAGGAAAGACAAAGGACGAATGCTTTCAGCCGTATTGAAAGTGAAGTAGTCTTTGAAGTGCAAGGACTGGACAGAACAGTTTAGATTGACGTCGGGATAAATGTTTTCATAAACAACTTCGCCATCCAGTTGATCCAGTACATTACGGCGGAGATCCTTATCGCTATGCTGTACCTGAGCATGAGCAACGATATGGGGCTGTACTTCCTGAGCGTCTTCCAACTTCCAGCCGAGAAGACGACCATCTTCATTCTGAAGAAGGATCATAGCAGCGTCCTGAGCGTTGTGGAACTCCACTTTCATTTCATCGTTACAACGGTTCATCAGGTAAACGCTGCCGGCATTGTCCGTAACAGGAACCAGGGTGTTGTCAATTTCCTGCAGCTCGCCGGTTTTCTTATTCATGAAGTGAACGGGTTCTGGATACATGACCGCCTGATAGAGGCCTCGGCCGAGAGAAAAAACCTTGCTGGAACGAGTGCGGCGACCGCGTTCTTCCTGCCCAGGCATCCGGTTCATTTCTTCAAGCTTTACAGGCAGGGGATATTTGTGCAGCTTGTTTTCCGCTGCATTGGAATTCATATTTTTCATTGTGATTTTCTCCTTTTGAATTTTTAATTAGTAGAGTATGGTTGGTAAAGTAAATTTACTGGGTAAGTGCATCCAGACGGTTCTGAATGTTCTCGATTCCTTCAGCAATGTTCGTGTTGAGACTGTCGATCATTGCCTGATATTTTTCTTCACGCGCTGCATTTTCTTTGAGCATACGGAAGAAAAGGTAGATGTACAGCGCTGCCCAAAGGCCTTGCTGCAGTGCAACCTCAATAATGGTTTGCAGGCTTGCGTCCATTCGTTTCACCCCCTCTCATCGAAGCTTCGTAAGAGCGGATAGAAAAAACGCCATGGCAAGCATGGCGTTTTGATGACACAGAAAAAGGCCTCTCAGTATTCTGAGCGGCCTTTACTGTTCCTCTATGAAGCTTCTGAATTTGTTGTAGCCTGTTGCGCATGTCGAAGCGGGAGACTCTGACAGTGCAATAGCCGACTTCCTTTTATCGAAAGCACATGAGCGCTTGCCTGGTCTCGCAGGTGCTCTTCACTCTTTCGACGTTACCAGTATAGCATGGGAAAAAGCAAAAATCATCCGCGTTTTTAGACAGCTCTTGCAGGAAAAAGCAGACAGCATATACAGGCAAGGACGCTCCTTTTCCAAACTCGCAATATTATGTAGTGCCTGTAGGCTTGGAGTGTATGACTTATGTTTAGAAAACAAGTAAGTTCTGGAATCAAGCTATAAGTAAAGAACCATTGTGCGGATGAGGCACAATGGTTCTGGTATTCTTCATTTTGTGAAAAGCGCTTGATACGGCTACAAACCCTTTAGTAAGACATATTCGCTAATAATCGGGAATAGACCGTTTCGGATTATTGCTTCTATAATGATAGATTTATTTGCCGTATAGAAGCAATGCAATGTGCGCTAATGCTCGATCTTTTTTCTTGTAAGCTGAGGTGCGTTCGATGTGGAAATAATCGCAAATCTCATAGATACTATCCGATTGCTGCATTTCGTCGTTCATATAAAAACAGCGCAATACGAACTGCTCGTCGCTGGAAAGCGCTTCCCATACAGGCCGAAACCAATGCATGTATTCTTGAGCGCGCAGAAAACGCTCGTGTAGAAGATCGATGTTGTCAAGCGCGGATACAATTTTGTTTTCTGCTGCATGTGGGTTTCGTCCGCCTTTGGGCATGTCAGAGAAGGATGGGCTGCTGATAGAAACCATATCGGCCTTTTCCTGAGCTATATCGGAAGGAGCATGATCCAACAAATACTGCATACTGTTATAGTCTTTAAGGGCGTCAATGGCGGCAGAGCGTTTATCAAGATATTGCCAAGCAATGTTCATCGTTTTTCCTCCGTACTATGTTGGAAAACGCGTCGACCTTCGCAGCAGTCTACGCAGGATACATCCGGAGGGCTTGCGAATGCTTTGGCCAGAAGCGCCGCACCGGATAGCCATATCATAGCGAAAGAGACGTTTAAGCACCACGCCACCATATGGCGGATTTTCCCAATTTGTATAGCGAAAAATATCGGGGATTTCTGAAAATATCCAGAAGATTAAAGAAAATCATAACACGCCATCGCATGGCGTGTTGGCAAAAAAATAATATTAGAATATAACCCGATATTAAAATTCGCTATTTACATGGGAACGTATGTTTGGTATAATGCGAATATGAAACAAGGGTTTATCTTGTGAGTTGCTTTGTCTTCTGCAGGACTGGATGATAACATGGAGGATGTTAACTGGTGGAAAGTTCCAATCAGATGTTTCGAATCGATAGCGATACCCAAACGTATCCTAACGCCTTTACAAGCGACAACATGGAAGAAGATGAAAACCCTAGACTGGATAGAACACAACTGCGAGATTTTATCCGTGGAGGATAAATTCGAACTGAACATCCGAGGCAATCGCTTTGTTGGCATTGCCGATCTGGTGCTGCGCGACAAGACCAGCGGCGCGATCAGCATCATCGACCACAAATCGAAGTCCATGCCGTCGCTCAAAAAGAAGATCTTCGAAAACACCCGTCAGCTGTACACCTACGCCTTTTATGTAAAGGAGCGCTTCGGCGTTTATCCCGATCTGCTGCGGTTCAATATGTTCCGCTACAATACTTTCATCGACGAGCCATTTTCCATGGAACGCTACGGGGAAACACTGGACTGGATCGAGCGGACAATTCAGGCAATCAAGGCGGAGCGGGAATGGCGCGTTTCATCTTCGGGGTACTTCTGTCGGTTCATCTGCTCCGTCCGGGATCATTGTCCCATTGCCAACGAAATCATTCATGCCAGGGAAAGGAGTCAGCCCGAATGACCACCTCCGCATTGTAGACTCCCACATTACCGGGCGCAGCGCAGGATTTTGAGATTCCCTACGTCTGCTACCACCGGCATTCCTGCGTCAGCAACATCGTGCTGGCAGACAGCGTGGTGACCAACGATGACTACGCCTGCCGTGCAGTAGAGCTTGGGCACAGCGTTCTTTCCTCCTGCGAGCACGGCAATCAGGGAAACTATCGCGAATGCGCACTGCTGGCGGAAAAGTACGGCCTGCGCTGGCGCTATGTTTCCGAAGCCTATTTCGTCAAGGACAGGCATGAGAAGGACAACACCAACTGCCACATCATTCTGGCAGCCAAAACTGCCAAGGGCGTGGGCGATCTGAACTTTGCTCTGTCGGAGGCGAATATCAGCGGCTTTTACTACCGTCCCCGCATGGACATGGAATTGCTGCTGTCCCTCGATCCCAAAGATGTTTTCGTGACCACCGCCTGCATCGCCGGCGTGTTCAAGTACGGCGAAGAGGAAGCAGAAAAGCTGATTCTCCGCTTCGCCCAGCACTTCCGCGACAGCTTCATGTTGGAGTTGCAGTATCACGATACAGAAAAGCAGCGGGAGGTCAACCAGTTTCTCCTGAAGCTGTATCGTAAGCACGGCATTCCGCTGATCATGGGCACGGACAGCCATTTCATCTATCCGGAGGACGCTATTCTTCGGCAGCAACGGCTGGAAGCCAATCATATCCGCTATGAGGACGAGAGCGGCTGGTACATGGATTATCCTTCGGGCGTGGAGGCTTACCGGCGCTTTCAAAAGCAGGGTGTGCTGTCCGATGCGCAGATCCGCGAGGCGATAGAGAACACCAACATTTTTCTCACTTTTGAGGACGTTGTGTTCGATAAGAGTAAAAAGCTGCCCAGCATTTATCCGACGCTTTCGCAGGAGGAGCGCAATCAGAAGTATCTGGATACAGTTTATGCTGAATGGGAGAAATATTCTGCCGGCATGACTGCCGAGAAAAAGGCGCCGCGTGAAGCAGGCATCAGTGTACGAATCAGCTGCAGCTTTTTCTTCTCCCCCGGCGACAGATTCACGCCGTCTGCCTCCACAGCATCGTCCAGCCCTTTTTCCAGCTTCAGCGACGTCATAAGGGACTGCGCGCGCGGAACCTGAGATGCTTCAATGAAGAGATTTTCCAAAACCGTACCCTGAAAAACGGCGCTGGTCTGCTCCTGGATGGTCACAAGCCTGCGCAAATCGATCACATTCAGCGCTGTGCCTTCATGGGATTGAAGCTTGCCCGATTGCGGCTGATACAAGCCCGACAGAAGCCTGGACAGGGTGCTTTTGCCGCAGCCATTTGGTCCGACCAAAAGGATGATATCGCCCTTTGACAGGGAGATAGAAGCATCCTCCACCGCTTTCTTTGTGGAAGCAGCGTAGGTAAAGCTCAGGTTCTCCGCAGTGATCGCATCCGTTTCCGCCTGCGCGTTTCCTGTCTCGGGTTCCGTCTCTCCATAAAAAATGGCAAGCCGTGCATAGTACTCACCGGAAGCATGCAGTTCTTCTACAAACCGGGCAATGTACTGATAGCAGCGCTCGATGGAAGGCAGCACAAGGTAGCCGGCAACAATTACGCCAACCGGCAGACTTCCAGCTTTCGCCAAAGCGATTCCAATTGCCAGGATGCACAGCGGAACAGCGTGCTGGAGCAGAAAATCCAGCGCATCCAGGCCAGCCTGGAAACGAACCTTCTTTTCACCATCCTGGCGCATATATTGCCGGAAGAGGCTGCCCAGCATTTTGGCCGTATGGTTTTCCATATGATAGGCAAGCAGAAACGGCTTTGAGGCGCACAGGCTCATTTCTTCTGTTTTGCGACGCTCGTTATATTCAGCTTGTTTCCGCTCATACAGGGCTTTCTTTCCGCCTGTCAGATGGGCCTTCAAAACCGGCAGGCTGGGAATTGCAATCACCAGCAGGACAACCGCAAGGGGCATTCCCTGCCTGTGCAGAAGGAACAGGGTGCTGGCCATGTAGCAGACGACTGAAAGCGGAAGGCTGAACAGGCTGGCCGTATTCCAGCTAAAATCGCCCAGCGTACCTTCCAGACGTTCCAGAATGTCGCCGACGTCATATTGCTGTATCTCCGAAAGGGGCTTGCGCAGCAGGCGCTTGACCATAAACATATCATAGTCATAGCCGCGTTTGCCCATGCACAGGAATTCAACCATTGTAAAGAAAGGCACTGTCAGAACCGAAAGGCCCATGTACAGGATGAAGCTGGGCAGCAGGGAACGTGCCTGAGCATAGGATGCCTGAAGCAATGCGTTGATCATTTCGCCAAAGATAGAAGCCGTCAGGGTCGGTATCAGAACGCTGGCTAAATCCACCAGGAATTGCGCAGCGGCAACGCCCTTCATGTAGGACAGACAGTCCCTGCGGATCTGCTTTTTATTATCCGTTCCCTTCACGCAATTGCCCTCCTTCCATCGCCCAGTGTATCGGGCAGTCCATCCTGCTGTCGTGGGATACCATCAGCAAAGCGCCCTTCCAATCCTGAACCAGGCGAAGCAGGGTATCAACGCTGTCCGGGTCCAGATGATTGGTTGGTTCATCCAACAGAAGCAGCTCCGATGAACAGGCAAAAGCCAGGGACAGATAGAACTTTTTTCTTTGTCCTTCCGAGCATTCGCTTGGCCTTTGATCCATGCAGTCGTCAATTCCGAACGCTTCAGCCAAACAATCAAAACGCGCAGAATCAATCCGCCCAGCGGCCGCCATTTCATCTGCAAACGCCCGCATCGAAAGCGTAATCTCGGGCTCATCCTGCAGGCAAAATGCGATCTGTTCCCCATCAAAGCAAACGGAGCCTGTATCGGGCTTCTCAATCCCCAGCAGAATTCTGAGCAGCGTCGTTTTTCCCGATCCATTATGGCCCGTCAGCAATATCCGATCCCCTTGATGGATGCTCACGCTGCAGCGAGACAGCGCCGTTTTTTCACCGTATGCCTTTGAGATGTCCTTTGCGGCCAAAAGAGCGGGCTGAGGACGAACATCCGTCTTTTCTTCCTGCAGCATAAGTTTGGATAGATGCGCTTGCGCCTGCAGGCATTTTCGCTTCTGGATACGATATTGCAGCATGCTTTCAACCGAGGAGAAGGCAGCCTGCGCCAGGACGGCAATCATGGGCGCGCTGATGATGTCGATACTTCCTGCCACCGCAGCAACGCCTAAAATCAGATACGTTCCATCGGTCAGAACCGTGCTTACAAAGGCTGTCGCTGTATCCTCAACGGCTGCCGTCAGCGTTTCCTTTTTGGCCGCCGTAACGACGCTCTGCGCGTAGCCCTTCAGCCTATGCATGGCATATCAGCAGATTGCGCTTGGAAAAATCAATGTCCGCGTGCCGGATCACTGCCGCCACAGCGTCCTGATAAGAGGTGATCTTTTCATCCGGAAGCGCGCGCTTGACATGGGCAGGGCGCAAGAAGGGCATCATCCACACGTTCAGATCGCCGTCGGTATCATGCAATGTTACGTGCTGCAGTTCGCCGTTGAAGGTTTCAGTCACATAGACGCCTGCATTTTTGACCAGCGATGAGAAATAAGAGATGCGCAGAGCGGAATCGTGATTGCCGCTGATGACAAAGATCTTTCTGCCATCGTCCACAAGCCGGGACACAAAGCGATCAAACAGCGCCATGGCCTCCGCCTGGGGAGTGGTGCGCTGATAGACGTCGCCCGCAATGAGGACAGCATCAACCTTTTCATCATTGGCAATATGGATGATTTGATCAAGAACAGCTTCCTGATCATCCAGGAGCAGCAGGTCGTTCATTTGCTTGCCAAGATGCAAATCTGCAATATGAAGGAATCTCATGGTACTACACCTCTTTCTGGCATGATTACAGTCTGCATTCTTTGATACTCTAGTAAAAAAATCAACTCACGCAAGTGCATATTTATCTATGCATTATCTTCCAGATGCCTAGTGTGATAATAGAATATCATAGAATAAAGAAAAAAGCCAGTCATTACTGACTGGCTTACGTGGTGGACATCATCATTGGATCGTATTGGTTGAATCCAAATAAAATAAAGGCTCCATGTAAGCTTCGGATTGTTTGTAAGAAAACCGACGGGTTTTCGCTTAACAAGATTAGTCGGCTGAATTAGTGTGACAACTTGCACAATGAACTCACAACGCTGCACGTTAGCCACAACGCTACACGATAACCCTACAACGATACACGTTAGCCTCACAACGTTACACGATTGCTCCTTGCTAACGTGTATCGTTGTGAAGGAAACGTGTAACGTTGTACATTGCACCTCCCCGCGACCGCACAAAACAAGGACTCTTCGAAGGTGAGAAACCTCGAAAAGTCCTTGTTTTATTGGGTTATTCGGCGGTCGAGGTCCATAAATCCTTGTATCATTTTCGTAGTCTAGATAGATGAGGGGATCACAGGAACGAACACCAAGAGGCGTGACGGCTTTAAGCAGATGGTCGAAGACGCACTTGCCGGAAAGATTGAAATCTTATCAGGCAAATGGATACAAACACATGATTGTGAACACGAGCCTAAACCCCATGAAATCAGGCATTTAGCTGCGATTGCCTGATTTTTTATTGCCCATTCTGGCTGCTGAAACTGCGAAGAGTAGCTGCAAAGCATAAGGCAGTTCTGACGGGTGTTCACATTCTAACGGTTATATCGTTGTCAGGTACAATCGTTAAGAGGTTTCAAAACAAGAATAGCGGCGCTGGGATGTTGAATCCCGACGCCGCCATGGTCTTATTCGTTGTCGCGTTTGTACTGTTTCCCTATGCGCTTGGCTTCACTGAGATAATAGTAGATGTTGCGTTCCGTGTCGTTCAGCTTCTGCGCAATCTCTGCTACGCTCAAGCCGTAATACTCCTTGAGGACGATGGCCTGGGCGAACTTGGGGTTCTGGTCAGCGATGAACTTGACCGCATCGGCGATGGCCATCCTCCTTTCGAGCTGCGCAAACCCAGGGTCCACCTGCGCAACACCGCTCATGACGTCAACATACTCATCCCAGGACAGGTCCGGCAGCTGGCTGTCTCGGCACTGCGGATACGGGCAGTTCTTGCAGCTGTTCTTTTCCGGGCACGGGATCAGTGGCTTCAGCTTACCGGGGATCATGCAGCGGCGCTCACGGTATTCGCTGCGGTGCTTGGCGCGCAACTCATCACGGAGAAAGCGGTAGGTCTGCTCGTCGCTGGGCGTCAGGTGAACGGTCACGCGCTTCGTGCCGAAGTACCAAGTGCGGCACTGATCCCAGGTCAGTCCCATCGCGTGAAGCTGGTCTGCGCTTTCGATCTCGATGGGTGCCTCAAAGACTTCCTTTCCGGCACTTTCGAGCTGTTCCAGGGTCCTTGATTCGGAAGGGGTAAGGTCTTTCCAAACGATCTGCTTTGCCATTTAGATTTGCTCCTTTCGCAAATGCGAAACAGAGCGAACCCGAATGGCTATGCTGTTTTTGTCTCATCGGCCACCTCCGCGGATTGCTCCGTTTCTTTCGGTGGCCAGCCATGCACGTAAACTGGCTTGTGTGGTGTCGCCCGCTTCCGGCGTGCAAGCATTGGCCCATGGACCTTTGCCCTTCGGCGGGTGACGGTGGGACTGAGGCGGGGCGTCCGACCCGTCGACTGATCGGAGGCTTTGCCGGGCAGTTTAGTGTCATGCCCAGGACAAGTGATTCCACTTACCAATGGAGATTTGGGGACGGTTTTGACGATGATCCTGAAAACTTTACGTGTCCCTCTATCCTTTACAGGACAGAATCGGCTGGGTTGGCAACCATACCCCAACGAGGAGTCGCCGGTTTTTCAGTCATTCGCAACAGTGCTTCACGATTAATGGCAGAAAATTTTTGGCTTGGACGGGAGGAGTTTAGCTTTTCTCTGCTTGCCCCATCACATCTCACTGGAAATGTAGAAGCTATATGGGCCAGTCCCTCACCTAACAGCCGCGTGGAAGGGCGAAACAAGACGTTTTCATGCAAACATTTTGCTTCGCCCACATCCCACAGGCATTGTCAGTCGTCCATTTCCCTCTCGTGATCGTGCAATTCGCTGAAGACCGCCTCATAATCAGAAGAAGCTAAATCTTCAACGGACCTGGCTCCATGTCCAAATACCTTCAGCACATGGGCTACTTCGGCGGCTTTGCCGGCTTTGCACAACGCTGTGATGGCGTTTTCGATGGAGATTCGATAATCCTGTTCAGTCAACATACTCACCTCGTGTTGATTGTCGCCGCGCGCCGTTCGCCCGACTTGCGGCATTCTCATCAACCCATCCGGAACATTGGCTGCGAAATGTGCCCTGTAGCTATCAGGGCAAGCTTTCGTTCCGGTGAAGCGGCTTCATTGGCCGCCTCTGAGTTCAATTAAACCAGAAAACACTCCGGACGTTAAAACTCGATAAGTTGAGCGGAAAAGCTTGAAAATACAGGATTCTTGATAGGTGGGCATAAAAAAAGAGCCCTCTGTAGGGCTCAATCCCAACTTGATAAGTTGGGAAAATCAGTTTTTCTTTTTCTGTGGGCGATCTACGGTTCCCAACTTCTTCATTCCCGAGACTTCCAGCAGACGATTAAAGTCATAGATGCTGATGCCGGGATAGGTTTCCATAATCTGGATTCTGGTCTTATCAGGTTCCTCATAATAATGGAGTTTGCACCGTTCAGCCTTATCAAAGAGTTTTTCTGTTAATCTTAGGCGCAGGCCCAAGCCAACACAAATCGCCATTAGCGTATCTGATTCCATTGTGTTGATTTTATTGTCTCTGATCCGGCCATAGTAGTTTTCATGAACCAAGGTATTATCATAAAAATCCAGCGGTGCGGTCCACCCCTTGTTCGTTATTAAGAACCACAGGCAGTCACATAGAGTGGTATCTTCGTCGGCGATTTTACGCAGGAGTTCTTTTTCAACTTCTTCATCATATGCGATCAAGGCATCTTTGGCCGCGCGGAATGTACTGGTAATCTCCTTTTTATCAACCCCTGCATGTAGTGCTGCCTGGTTCCGAGGCGAAAACACATAAAAACGCTGATCGATTTCATTGGGCTCGGTTTTGTAAAGAACAGCGCAGTAAGACAGATCTTCCTTCAGGTATTTGTATGTGATGACATGCTGCTCTCTGATATTGATTGCGCAAACTGGTAGGTTCTGCCGGGCATACTTTGTCAGATGAACAGCGCCATTCTTCTCGGCAATATACTTTTTATCCGGAAGAACGAAATACCCATCAACAAAAACGAATCCGCGAGATTCAACCCAGTCCTCAAGTATGACGTTATCCTGCAACATGCGCAGCGCGTCTTCCATGCTGATCGGAACGTATTCCTGCACTCGATTCAGATCAGAATAAACGTTTTCATAATCCTGCAGTTGCGCTATTCTGCTTTCAAGCCCCACCTCCAGGAGGCGGATTTTTACGGATGCACGTGAGACAATGAAGAACTCTGCCAAGTGGTTAATCAGCTCGTCGCATGAAGGCTCTCCGGCGTCCAGGAATTCATGCGCCTTTCGCCTGAACATATCCCTGGGCATCAAAAGCCGCGGCGCTAACTTATGCGCCTGCCATTCCAGCCATTGGACCTCATTCTGCTTTGTCCTTTTGCCGCGTGCGGGCTCAAAATCAGAGCGCGACAACCTGCACATGATAGGATAAAGCTGTTCCTTGGCTTTTCTGTTTTTCAGGCTGAGGATTCTGAAGTAAGCCTTATCCTTCTCCCAATGCAGGAATTCGTGTATCAAGGTATTACGCTTACAGCCTTCACCATACGCCCATTCCGAGTTTGGGTCAAAAAGCAGCGTATCAGCCGGGAAAAACTGCGGCGTGTACTCATCTGTAGTTGGATTGTAAATGTCCACATATCCGTCTAAAAGAAGACAGCATCCGAATATATCCAAATCCCTGGACAACGAGGCTGTTTTTATTGTGAGGCCCGCTTCCTGTATGATTTGCTCTACAGGGAGAGGCATAGGTGTAGTAAGGGCTTGTGCGCACCAATGGCGCAAAACCTTTGTTGCATAATCGTCCAGCCGATTAGCACCTAATATCAGCGCACCAGTCTTGGGGTCTGTATCAAACACATCGCTGGGGGTCAGTTTCTTATCCATCCGATTCAGTTTCTCCGTGCTCAATATAATCAAGAGGCATTTCCTCGAGAAGGCGCTTCGCATCTCGCCAGTTTGGACAGTACATGTCCATCAAGCTTCTGAAACGATTCGTGTGGTTCTTTTCGAGCAGGTGCACAAGCTCATGAGTGATCACATATTCGAGGCATTCCGGAGGCTTTTTGACCAGCTGAAGATTGATCAGAATACGCCGTTCATCCACGTTGCAGGAGCCCCATCGGGTTCTCATGTATTTGATGCTGCAAGCAGACGCTTCAACACCTATTCTGTCTTCGCATCTCTGAAGTACAGAAGGAAGCACACGTTTTAGCTCTGTACGATAACATTCTGTCAACGCCTTTTCCCGGTTGGCCTCAGACGCGCCAACAGGGGCGGTCATGCTGATCCGGTTGGGCGTCTTATCGATATGGTATCGCCTACCGCTATACGTCACCTGGAGCATGTACGGCTTTCCCCAAAGATAACACGCCTCGCCCGAGACATACTCTCTCTTGCTCTGCCTCGGTTGCGAAAGCATCTGAGATCGCACTTTGACGATTTCCGGCATCTTGCGCAGGACAAACGTTGTTATTCCTTCACTGCTCGCGTCTGTGGGCGCGCTGACCGTCACAATTCCATCCGGCGGGTTGATCCGTATGTACATGTTTTTCAGATTGGATTTTCTGGTAATCTCTACCGGAATCCCTCCAATCATCGTGGTTTCGCTACTGGTCATATTCAACCTGCCTTTTCGCAATGTCAAAGAGCTCTTCTGTCTCACGCTGGGCGTCCGCTGACGTATAGCCTGCGGATATAAGCGCCTGATAGATAGCAGCTTTAACAGCGTTTTGCATCTGATAATTATTGTGCCAACCTGGACGAACACTGATCACGAGCGCATGGTCAATCGCCAGGGCAAGATCACGGTTTCTGCCGAGGTGATCGAAAATCGACCGGCGGCCAGAGCTGGAGCGGATATCCTCAGGATATTCGTCCGCCTGTTCTGGATGAAGAATCGCCTGCGCCATTTCGACAACATGGCGTAGGTATTCCTCGTAACTCATCGCTTCGATTTTGCGCCTTGTGATCACATCCTCCAGCATTTCTGACAGCTTGCTGTAATACACGGGGTTGCTGCTCATCTTTTTGACGATTTCATGCTTGAGGTTGTTCTCGATTGTTTCTGCCTTGGCGTCGGTATCGCCGGGAATATCATGGATCAGATCTGTCGGGGTCGTGGTTTTGCCTTCCAGCAGCAATTCCACGAGAGACATACCCTCCATTCGATTGACGACTGTCGAGTCATCTGCACGGACATACGTATCAAGAATATAACGCATATCCGCCTCGTAGGGTTTCTGATCAATATAATCGCAGCTGGCAAGTTTGATCATTTCCTTGATACGATTGTAATCGGCGATCTCTTTGCGCAGCTGATCCACTTCGGCATCGGTATAACCGTAGTGTGTTACAAGGCGATCACAGCAGTTTGCAAAGGCACGAGACAGCGAAGAGGTCAGGATGTAAAGGGTATCCCGGCGCGCAACCCTCTCGTCGTCCTCACTATTGGCACCGCAGAAATAATCAATGTACCCAGTGTCAGTCTTGGGGCTGATGCCTTCAAACAGATCATGCAACGATGCAAGGCTGCCGGTCATCTCAGCCCGGGCTTCATCATAGCGGTCCTTGATCAGGCCCTCCACATCTTCACGGTCATATCCGTCTAATGCCTCGGTCGTGTAGTCTTTCACCGCAAGCTGAATATTCCGGAAAAGGTCCATGTAATCTACGATGTAGCCGTAATCCTTGTCCTCGCCGTCAGGACGATTCACGCGGCAAATCGCCTGGAATAGGTCATGATCGCGCATGCGCTTGTCGATGTAAAGGTATGTGGCGCTCGGCGCGTCAAAGCCGGTCAGAAGCTTATCAACGACAATGAGAAGCTTCATCCTGGCGGGCTGTTCCTTGAACAGACGCTTGACCTCAGCCTCAAATTCGGCTTGGCTTTTTCCGCCCAGCATCCGCTCGTAGACGTTCTTTTTGTACTCTTCCTCGCTCTCCTGGGTGGGGTCGGAAGTGGCAGTGCGGACACTCGCCGTCGTCGGTTCGTAGGACGTTACCACGGCGCATCTGGTAAAACCATGCGCCATAAAGATTTCCCAGTATTTGCAGGCCTCCAGAATGCTTCCGGCAACCAGCATAGCGGTGCCGCGATCACCGGCAAGGCGCGGCTTGCCTACGACGTCGCTCATGTCAAAAATGATGTCTGCGGCAATCCGCTCCAGCCGTTCTTTTGAACTGTACAGCTTGCTCAGCGTCGCCCAGGACTGTTTGATTTGATGCCTTGCACGCTCAGTCAGTCCGCGGGTTTTCAGCTCAAACCAGGCGTCAATTCTTTCTTTGCTGGAAAGCTCCTGGTTTACATCACGGGCTTCGTACCGAAGATCCAGCACGACGCCGTCCTCTACGCCCTCGTTGAACTTGTAGGTGTGGATGTAGGGGCCGAATATCTCCAGACTGGTCTTTTTATCCGTTTTCAGCAGCGGCGTACCCGTGAATCCGATCAGGATGGCATCTGGCATTAGCAGCTTGACCGCCTGATGGAGTTTGCCGGAATTGGTACGGTGACATTCATCCACAAAGGCGATGATGTTGCCTTTGGCCTTGTACCCCTTCGGTAGGTTCTCCAGCAGCTCCCGGCTGTACTTCTCAATATCAGCATCCTTACCAGCATTATGACCGTACTTATGAATGAGAGAGCAGACGATGGCGTCTTCGCTGCGGTCCAGGATGCCGCGCAGGTCGGCGCAGTTTTTTGCGCGCCGGACTTTTTCGCCAACATCAAAGAACAGGCTTTCAATCTGATCGTCCAATTCATCCCGGTCCGTGATAATGACTACACGGCTGTCAGTGATGTTTTCGATGATCCATTTCGTCAGCCAGACCATGATGAGGGATTTGCCGGAGCCCTGTGTATTCCAGATGATACCGCCTTCGCCCTTTTTGATCCGCTCCCGCGCTGCCAGATTGGCGAAATACTGATTATGGCGGGCTGTCTTTTTCCGGCCGGCGTCAAAGATGATGAAATCATGGATGATGGAAAGAAACCGTTCCGGTTGGCACAAGGAAATCAACCCATCGCGCAGGCGGTTTGGCTCAGCGCTTTGCAGTTCACGGACACGGCAGGAAAGGTCATCCGTAGCCTTGGTGTCTTCCTTCCATGTCAGATAAAACTTCTCCTGGGTATCAATGACACCATAGCGGAGCCCCTCGGCTTCGTTGCCGGCCATCAACAGCTGGATGGGGTTGAAAAAGCTCTGGATGTTTTCCTTCGCCTGATTGGTGATGAGCTGCCGGATGCCTTCGCCTACGGATACGCAGGAACGCTTGAGCTCGATCATGCCCAGTGCAATGCCGTTGACATACAAAACCAGATCGGGACGCTTCTTCGTCACATGATCATAGCGGAGAACAGAAACTTCCTCCGCCAGATAGAAGTCATTTTCCAGGGGATGCTCCCAGTCGATGTAATGGACGGTCGGCCGGTTGCCCTGGTCATCACGAACACCCTGCAGGCCGTAGCGCAGCAGAGAATACACCGCGCGGTTTGCTTCGTACAGTGAATCCGCCTGGTTGGAGACTTTGGACCGGAGTTCTGAAATGGCCCGGGCGATCTGTTCTGTCGAATACCCTCGTCCTTGCAGATACTGGCGCAGTTTGTCGTCCAGCACCGGGGTGTTATTGAAATCCTCAAAGTTTCCGAGAAAGGTATAGTGCAGGTCATTGATCAGCCAATGCTTGACCCGTTCCTGTAATTTTCTCTCGCTGTCAACGGACATGCCCTAACCTCCCATCAGAGACTCAGCCGTACCCGGCCAGTCAGCAAGTCATTCATCGCACCTTCGCGGATTTGAATCATCTTTTCGCGTTCTGCCTCAAGAGATCGTATTTCTGTATCCATCTTATCAATGACATCAGCGATAGCGGATTGTTCTTCTCGCTGGGGATAGCTGATAGCCATCTTTCCAAGCACTTTGGCATTGATATGAATGATGGATATTCCCTGCGCAACTTCTGCGATCTTGCGGTTGATCACATGGTTGATCACATGGCTAATAAAACGACCATCCATTTCAGGCGCACGATAAATGTTGAGATCGCCTGCAAGGATCACACCCGGAACCATCACACAACAGGCGGTCGCAATCTCGTCAGCGGTCTCACCGGAAGTTGGAATAATGACATCACCAACCCTGCTGATACAATCCGCAGGCGCGTTCTGCTTCGTATGCCTGTGAACGACATAAGTCACTTCCCCGTATGTCGTATAAAGCTCACCATACAGAATAAACGGCGTTCCGGTTTCTGTAATGGCTGCCTTAGACAGCGGAGCACCTTTCGTAAAGGTTCCAATAGCGCCAAGAGTATCGGAAGCCCATGGCGCTGTATATCCAGCCAACCGTGTTTTACCCGTCATCAAATCTGCCACAGCGCCTTCACGGATGGCTTTCTTCTTTTCAATGAGGGCTGCGAGGTCGGAGATATACTCATCAAACGAAGAAAGGGATGCGGCAATTGCTTTTTGCTCCTTAACGGTTGGCAAATGAACAATAACCTTTTTGACGACATCTTTATTCAGATTCTGGACACCGCTTCCCGCTGCATAAGCAACATACTGTTTCTTTGTTTCGTCTGATGCCAATACATAGAACAGGAAATCACGGTCTACTGTTTCGTTGTAATCATATAGTCTAAGCCAACCGTCGTGAATACACCCGTCAATTTTCAGAATGTAGGGTCTCCCAAAACTCATTGAATTGGAGAGGATAAAATCTCCTGCGTGTACTCTGACAGAGCGAATGGCTCCAGCTGGTGTTATGCGCTCAGCGGTTCGAGTAATATACATTCCATACTTTGGCGCATCACCTATCTTAATCCAATTGACGCCATCCGGGCTTGACGTCAAAAAGGATTCTATAGGCCGTGGTGAGGCTCCACGACCGATACTGATAAAATCACCGAGGGCCTTTTCTTTCCATTCACTCGGATATGTTACCATTTGAACCCCATCCTTTCCAATGCTTGGCGAACAGCATCTTTCGATTGGGCTGTCTTGGACTCAATTTCACCGAGTGTATGCTCATATCTCTTGGCAATCAGCACAGCGCGCGAGGCAAAATCGCTGAGGATACGGTCGATTTCCCCGTTGATGTCATCGTGGAGGCGGGGCATCCATTTCCGTTCGAAGAGCAGATACTTGATCTCATCCTCCGTCAGCGAGGCGTACTTTTCGAGCACCAGATCGTCAAGCGCCTTCTGCACCTGCTTGATCTCCTTGCCCAGCGCATCATACTCATCCAGCTTTGCCTGATAAGCGATCAGGGCGTCATATTCTTCCTGATAGATCTCCGGCAGAACTGCGCTTCCGGACGCAGCCTTGAGCGCTGCCTTCACTTTGCTCTTGGCAAAGGCGCGGTTCCTGGCGCGGAGACCATAGTTTTCAATGGAAGGGGTAGCGGCAACGATCTGTTCCAGCTCATCCTGAGTGGCGGCATCGAACCTCTCCAGCATGGCTGCCAGTGCTTCGACCTCCGGGGAGGTTTTCTTGGCTTCCAGCTCTTTGATACGCTTTGTCAGGCTGGCCTTGGGCAGATCACCACTGTCAGACAGCAGCTCCCGGAGCAGGCCATCCTCTCCGGATTCTTCTTCGCGCATTTCTTCCATCTCAGCGGCAAGCTGATCCCGCTTCTCAACCAGGGCGGCCATGACAGCCTGCTGGTCGGCAAAATACTCATGTTCGATGATGGTCCGCGGGATCAGGGATCCATCAAAGGATTTCACCTTCGACTTGTCATCCACCTGGATGGTTTCGCCACTTTCATCCTTGGCCTTTTTCTGCTGATAGACGAACTCCACGTCCCTGGCGGCGGCATAACCAAAGGCCCGGATGGCGTATACATCGTCCTGCAGCTTTTCGTTCCAGTAGTTCAGCAGGCAGTCATAGATATCATAATTGTCCAGGAAGTGCGAATCCACATACGCTTCCAGTATCATGGAGCCGAGTTTCCTGATCAGCGCCTTGGGATCTGTTCCCTCAGTGATGCCCAGCAGAATCTCGCGGGCTGCCTCCTTCCAGATTTCAAAGACGTCGGTGCCCTCCTTGTGTCTTTCCGCCTGAAGCCGCTCGTCGTTCTCAAATACAGCTTCGATCTCGTCGGAAGAAAGAGCAAGCTGATATATCCCATGCTCGGCATCGGTGCACGTGAAGATGGCATCCCGAAGTGCGGTGGAGACAGACCACAGCCGACCCAGAGACTCGATATCATGCTGCGGCACGCCCCCGCGCAGATGGTGCAGAATGCTCTGGGGCAGGGTGTCATTCGACCGCTGGATATAGCGGGTGACATTCATGTTGCCACCGTTTTCTTCCAGGATGACGGAGTACGGCACCATGCGGGAATAGCCTTCGATCTCTTCCTGCTCGGTATAAACCCGCACAATACGCTCGATATCCTGTTCGCGCAGGCGGTTCTTGGGGCCTTCCTTTTTGAACCCGCGACTGGCGTCAATGAAGAAAATACCCTCGCGTATATCTGCGTTTTCCTTGTCGATGAACACCAGGCACGCGGGAATACCGGTGCCATAGAACAGGTTCGGCGGAAGGCTTACGATACCCTTGATGTATTTCGTGCCCAGCACCGCAAGACGGATGGTCTCTTCAGCGTTGCCACGGAACAGGATGCCATGCGGCATAACGATGCCAGCCTTGCCCGTGGAATTCAGGGATTTCAGTACATGCAGGAACCAGGCATAATCGCCGTTCTTTTCCGGCGGGATGCCAAAGCCATCGAAACGCTTGAATGGATCTGCAGTGGGCTTTAATCCATCACTCCAGTCTTTATCGGAAAACGGCGGATTTGCTGATGTTAAGCAAAGACTAAAAAAATATGGGCCATTCAAGCCCACATAAGTAGGAGCGGCACCCAGTAAATAGGGTCCGCTCCCGCTTTTATTCTGATGTATTCTCCTGTTCAATCAACTTGGCAATCTCATCGGAGAATCGATAGATGATCTCCACCCTCATGCCGCTGAATACATTTACGCGATCAATAAAGAACAGGAGCATTTCGTTGGTCAGCTCGTCCGCAGTTAACGTCCGGCGAGCCATATCGCAGGTCTCCGTCAATTCACGGTTCTTGCTCTGAGAAAGGGATAAAAGCTCCTTTTCCAGCCGTTCTTTTTCTGTACTGAGGCTGTCGCTCTCTGTGTTCATCTTATCGCGTTCGATGAGGTATATATCCCTCTGAAGTCTGCCTTCGGCGTATCGTTCATAGGCACTGATCCTACCGACAGATATCTGCTTAAGACGTTTTTCAATCTGTTCCAACCGAAATCTGAGGTTCTCCTCAGTGCCTTCTGTGGAAGCTGCTGCTTCATGCAGACGATCATCTGCATCCACCAGCAGACGGAGCTTCTCAAGCAGATCGTTCTTCACGATGCGCTCCAGATCAGCCTCAATGAATCGTTCGCCCACCGGGCAGGCGGTCTCTCTGTTGGATACAGACTTGAGGCAGGTGTAGTAAATCACCGGGGAGTGCTTCTGCCGCTGCATGGCGCGTCCGCAGGCTCCGCAGTGCACCAGGCTGCGCAGCAGATACTGATTGGGACTCCGATCATAGCCCTTGCGGATTTTACGGAACACCTTCTGCGCTTCTTCATATTCGCTTTCACTGATGATGGCTTCATGGCAGTCCGGGATGATCTGCCACTCGGACTCATCCGTCCATACCGTCCGTGGATTGTCCAGCCCCTTCCAGCGGCGCTGATTCATGACCATCACACCGGTATACTCCCGGCGCTTCAGAATCTCCCGCACATTGTTGGAAGTCCAGCAGGCTTCCTGAGAGGAAGTACGGAACTTTTTGCTCCCAGGATTCATTCGCATAAAATAGGCCGACGGCGTTTCCAGCTTATAATCGTTCAGAACAACGGCAATCTCTGCCGGCGTTTTTCCTTCCAGTGCAAGGTCAAAGATTTTACGCACCACAGGCGCGGTATCCGGATTGGGAATGATCTTCCGCTTCACATCCGGGTCTTTCATGTATCCGTATGGGGCTTGAGACGCCACAAACTCGCCCTTGCTCTTTCTGGTGCTCATGACGGTTTTGATCTTCTGGGACAGGTCGCGGCTGTAATAGGAGTAGACGATGTACTTCATGACCACTTCCATGCCAGCCGTGGAGCCCTTGTAATCATCGCTGTCATACCCGTCGTTGACAGCAATGAAGCGAACGCCCAGGAACGGAAAGATACGTTCCAGATAATCGCCGATCTCCACATAGTCACGGAAAAAGCGGCTGAAATCCTTGCAGATGACCACGTTTGCCTCGCCGTTTTTCAAACTTTCAATCATCCGCTCAAAGGATGGACGATGTCCGTTTGTGCCGGAGTAGCCGTCATCGATGAACTCAACCACTTCATAGCCGTCAAACTCCCGGCGGGCGCGGATAAAGCGATACAGCAGTGTGCGCTGATTGGCGATACTCTCGCTCTCGGTCTTGAATTTCAGGTCATCGTCTGCATCGGACAAGCGAATATACAAATACAATTTCTTCACTGGGGTTCACCTCCTTCCATTTCGTGATAAACAGCTTCCAGTACATCCCGTTCCTCTTGAAAACGGAATATGATCTCCAGCCGGTGCTGGGCATAACCGATTTTATATACGTTGATGTGATCAATCATCGCCTGGGCAATTTCCGGCGTCAGCTTCCGCGCCTTGCGGATATTCCGGATGTTCACAAGCCACTTGTTCTCATCAGAAAGCATCCGGTTCAGCCTGGTCAGCTCCACCGACAGCTGATTGAGCCGAGAGCTCTGCTCCTGATACGCTGCATCAAAACGGGTTTTCAGCTCGATATAGTCTCCGGCAGAGAGGATACCGTCCACATAGTCATTGTAGAGTTGCTCCCGCTTTTTCTGATAACCAGACAGCTTTTCACTAACTTCCAGCATTTCCTGTTGGAGATCGGTCTGCCTTTGTGTCTGAATGCCACTGTCTTTCAGCCGCCCGGCAACTTTCTCAAAATCCGCGAACAGGGCAAACTGTGTTTGGATCGCGTTCCAGACAATCGGCGCGAGCTTTTTCTCCGAGATGCCGACGGCAACATCGCAGCGGCCATACTGCTTGTTCCGGCAGTTGTACCGGCCTTCCTTTTTCTCTCCGTGACGGCTGTAACCAAGATTGGAGCCGCAGTGCCCGCACCGGACGATTCCGGTTCTGAAGATCTGCGGATGCTTTTCGCGGTAATTCCGGCTGGCTTCCAGTTTGGCCTCATTCTCGCGGCGGCCTGCCTCCAGAATTTCTCTGACCTGATAGAAGTCGCCCCGGCTGACCAGCGCTTCGTGCATATCCGGCAGAATACGCCACTTACTCTCATCCGGTTCATAGTGGTAATCCGGCTGTCCCAGATACAGCGCCGTCGGCATCCGCCCAAAGACAAGGTCGCCCATATAGGTCGGATTCATCAATATCTGTTTGATAACCTGCTGTGTCCAGAGGCAGTCGGAATAGCACGCCCGATTGGTCTGTCCGCGCAGATAGCGGAGCTTACCGGGAGAAGGAATTCCTTCTTCATTCAGCTGACGCATGATGGGGCGCGCTCCGGTGCCGCAGAGAAACTGTGCGTAGATTCTCTTGACAATCGGTGCGGTCTCCGGATCGGGTTCAAACCGGTACTCCCGTGTGGTCGATTTCCGGTATCCGTAGGGGATCATGCTGGGAATGTGTTCACCGGCCAGCTGTTTGGCATGAACCGCCAGAGACACCTTCTTGGACTGGTCTCTGGAATAGAAGCTGTTGATCAGGTTCTTCAGCGGAATCAGCAGGCTGCTGGCGGAGCCGTCCGTTTCAAAGCTGTCATATCGGTCAACCACCGAAATGAACCGCACACCCATGGCCGGAAAGATGTTCTCCAGCAGGTTGCCTGCCTCAATATAATCACGGGAGAAGCGGCTGAAATCCTTGATGACCAGCGCCTTGATTTTTCCCTCCCGAATGTCGGAGAGCAACCTCTGAAACTCCGGGCGGTCCGTGTTGGTTCCGGTCCAGCCGTTGTCCACATAGGTATCTGCCAGATGAAGATACGGGTGCTCCGATACATAATCCCGGCAGATCTCAATCTGACCTTCGATGGAATCGCCATCATCATTCTTTTTGCTGTTTTCAACCGAGAGTCGGGCGTAGATGGCCGTTTCCCAGACGGATGGCAGCATGGCACTGACCGGTTCCTTCGCCTGCTCCGACTGTAAATACTGTCTTTTCTTTCTTGCCATTATGCGTTCCTCCTCTCCAGCATTGTTACGCCTTCCTCAGCTGGAAGGACATTCTCAAACCGTTCTATATACTGCAGTGCGTTTTCCAGTTCATCTTTGTAGCGGAAGCACACCTCGATGCGCTTGCCGTCATAGATCAGGATTTTCTCAATCAGGTGAACGATGCACTCCCTGTCCAGCTCCGTCAGATGCCGGTACTTCTTGAACTGTTCAATCCACTCGATGTTCCCGGAGCTGTTCTCCATGGCCTGACTGCGCTCATCCTTCAGCTTTCCAAGCTGGCGCTGCCTGTCTGCAATCCTGCGGTCATAGCCCGCATGGAACTCCTTGTATTCCTCACGGCTGATTACACCATCCGCCATATCCGAATACAGGTTGATTTTCAAATCCTGATACCGCTTGATTTCATTTTCCAGCGCCGTCATTTGGGCGTCATAGTTGATGATTCGCCGCTCCTGTTCCGGCAGCGATGCAATGTAATCCATCACCTGTTCCACCTGGGCAATCAGCTCAATATGGTCGTTTACTACCCGGAGAACGATGGATTTCAGCTTGTCCTCGCTGAATGTATGCGGGGAACAGCCCCTACCCGCTTTGTTGGTGGAACAGACCAGGTAATGATACTTTTTCCCGCCGCTGGGGACTGTCTTTCGCACCATGGTATGTTTGCAGTCGCCGCAGAACACGAAGCCGGAAAACAGATGAACTTTTTCCTGCTTCGGCGCTGTGCGGACGTCCCGCAGCATCAGATTCTGAACGATATCAAAATCCGAGCGGCAGATAATGGGCTCATGGTTATTCTCGATGACGATCCATTCATCCCGGTCATACTCCACGCGCTTTTTGATTTTGTGGTTCGGAGTGCCGGATTTGTGCTGGATCAGCGTTCCGATATAGATTTCATTGGACAGGATTCGCTTCACCAGCATGGGGCTCCACTCTGCCTGTTCGTTGCTGCGGAATCCGCAGGAGTAGTTGAAGCCCTGCGCCTGCTTGTATTCCATGGGGCTCAGGACGCCCATTCCGTTGAGCCGGTCGGCAATGGCGGAATTGCACAGTCCCTGTATGCGGAGCCGGAAGATCAGCTCCACCGTGCGGGCGGCTTCCTCATCCACCACCAGCCTGTTTCTGTTCGCTTCGTCCTTGCGGTAGCCATAGGGTGCAAAGGCTCCGATGAAGTCGCCCATCTTGCGCTTGATGTCCAGCTGAGAGCGAATCTTGACGGATATGTCGCGGCAATAGGCGTCGTTGATCAGATTTTTGAACGGCACGATCAGCGCATCGGACTGTGCCTTTTCGCCGCAGGAATCATAGTTGTCATTGATGGCAATGAACCGCACGCCCATGAACGGAAAAATCTTTTCCAGATACCGTCCTGCATCGATGTAGTTTCTGGCAAACCGGCTGAGGTCTTTGCAGATCACACAGTCGATTTTCTTGGCCTTGATATCCTCCATCATCTGCCTGAAGCCCGGACGTTCAAAGTTGACGCCGGAATAGCCGTCATCTGCATACTCCTTGACGATCACAAATTCCGGATACCTGCGCACATAGTCCCGGATGATCTCCTTCTGGCTCGTTATGGAATTGCTCTCCGCCTTGTCGCCGTCATCGCGGGAAAGACGGGTATATTCTGCTGCGTTCCAGATTCTGTCTGGCATTTTAATCACCTCCGCTATCATTGTATTGAAATCATCCGGGACAGTCGATGATGTCGATATTTGTTTCATCCCTTGCTGACCTGACTGCGGGCATAGCCTTCCAGCCGGTCATCAATCGTTTCGCGGGTGTTCATAAACCCGATCTTGACGACAACACCATCGTCAACGTAGCAGTAGGGATTGCCGATCTGCTTCAGATAGGACGCAATGCGTTTTTCTCTCGGCTGCCGGCTGTCGATGCGCACATCCCGGCGGTCATGCAGCGTTGCCGGGTCAACCGTCCGAATGTCCACTTTTCTCATTTCATCCAGTGTCATGGTCTGCTCCTTTCCGCACTCACTGTGAGTGCCTGCATATTACAAATAAAGCGCCAGGCTCACCGCAAGGCACTTACAAAATTCCGGGCTGTACAGAATATTGCTGTCCACTCGTCCCATGTATCTGATGATTCGGCGCTTATCCAGCGTTTTCAGCTGCTCCAGAATCACTACGGACGGCCGGCTAAGGCCGTGCACATGTTCCAACAGAAAATGTGTGGGCTGATTCGGCTTTTTATCAATGTTGGAGGTGAGTGGTACTACAATCAGCGTAGGGCTGAAGAAATTACCCGTGTTGTTCTGTAGAATCAGTACCGGGCGGACACCGCCGATCTCTGCGCCCACGACCGGATCGAGGTCTGCAAGATAAACATCTCCGCGCCGGTACTCCCAATTCTTGCGCAATGGCTTCACCTCCTAAAAACTCTGTTATATATACTGCCTCCCATTTGTCCACGACCCCCGGAGGCGGGGAACTCATCAGGCGGCAGTCTGCGAAGCTGCCTCATAGGAATCTAACCTCCCCGCCTTCATTTTGACCGGGCCGCGAATTACGGAAGTATCATTATCTCTTGTGCGTTTCATGGCTGTATCCGTTGCAGCCGGATATTTCAGATTGGTTCGGAATCGCTCGCCGCCTTGCTTTCCGTAATCACCCGGGTTGGGCAGGCGTGTCATGGCGCACCATCATGCAGCTGGAGAATCTCTCCCGCACAGAAACGTACCTAATGAATGTGTATGAAATTTTCAAGGTTCAACAAGCAGAGCGCGAATCGCTTTTATCAAACAGATTCATTTGCTCCTCTCACCCTATAGCCGGTGGGAAGAGCTGTTTTCGGACAGGCTCAAAGAGATTTTTTGATTTTTTCCTTGAGACGCGTCCAACGCCGGTGTGCTGTATTTTCGGATAATCCAATCTCCAGCGAAATCTCAGCAAAAGATTTTCCCTGTGATCTTCTCAACGCAATCAGAATGGTGATCGGGTCGGTTTCCGAAAGCAGTCGGAACAGCACGGGACTGTCGATACCGCTCAGGAAATCCGAGACGGTTTTCGCATCCGATTCTTCCTCGGACGCCGCAAGGTGTTCAAGATAATCGCCGCCTTCCGCATGATGTTCGTAATACCTCCGATCAGAATTAAACATTTCCCAATCGTAGGCACGGAGCTGTGCAATCTTTTCCTCGCTGACACCAAGTTCCCGCAGCTGTTTTTCCTCGGCTTCTTTCCAGAGCCGCCATTTTCTTTCTTCACTGGCTTTGTTGTATGCCATTGTCGTATCCTCCGAATTTCTGAATTTTGTTTGGAATTCAGAAACCGGAGGAGGAGAACGGCAGCGCCATCTGCGCTTTTGGGCATAAAAAATAGAGAGGTTTTTGCTCGCTGAAACAAAAGCCTCTCTATTATGAAATTTTGCCGGAGACATAGAAAAACCCCCGTAAGTCGTCATTTAGCTTTTGCGCTAAAAGGCTAACCTACGGGGGTTCCTCAGCCGTGCAGCTGTAGTGTCACGGCTGTTTGTTCTATTCTATTTTAGCTCCGGATTGTGCGTTCTTTGTGTTTTGGGAAAAATCGGGTGTTTCCTCTGTGCGCCGAATGTGTTACACACCGAACAGCTCCTCATAACGAATCATACTGTTCTTTTTCAGGTGCAGGGTTACAACGTCGATTTCCTCTTGTGTCATATCCTCTTTGAGACGCAGATATTCCTTCTTTGCCATGTCGGCTCCAGACAGATTGTATGTCGCCATGATGAGCCAATAGCAGATCAGGCCATTGCCGGGGAACAGTTCATGTGCACTGGCTGCATACTGCACGATGCTTGCATAGTCTTGCTGCTTTGCAAGTTCACGCATCAGGGCATCCGCGGCTTTGATATAGCGGACTTCATATTGACTGACAATATCATTCAGCCAGAGCTGATCTCTGCCGCACATGAACACCGGCCCTTTGTATAAATCAACGGCCTTGCGAAGTTCATCAATTCGTTCCAGGCTGTTCGATGTCAGCTCGGCAGCCTTCATGTGTTTGTCAAACTGTTCCATGTCGGTAGTTATCTTCAGCTCCGGATTTCGCCTGTATCCGCTCCCTTCACGGACGATCAGTCTTGCAGACTGTCCGGTTCGTTTCGCGTACATATTGGAAAACCGGTAAATGCTGCCGCGGATCGCATTCGTATTACCGTCAAAGTCCTCTCCGGGATTCAGATGTTCAAAGATTTCTCTCGGTGAGTGGGCGCGTTCCGGCTTTAGCAACAGATAGGCAACAAGCTGGATGGTTTTCGGCGCATTGATAATCTGCTCAGTCAGCGTACCGCCTGCCGTGCGGATTTCCAGGTCGCGGAAGAAACTGATATATACATCATAAGACTGTTCCATCGGGTTCATGGCCTCGATGATTTCCTCGCGTTCCATGGTATTCTGCTGAGCAAGCGCACGATGAAGAACGTAGGCAAATATGAACAGCGCTTCTGGGTGGTTGAGATATCTTGATGGATTGCGTATGACAAGAAAGCCGGTCGGTGACGGAGAGAAAGGAGAAGCGATGATTGACCTTGCGTCCAGCCGGTCATACAATGCATATTCGGCCGGACAGGATTCTCTGATTTCACTTGTATCTGTCAGCACAATGGGAGAAGCGCTTTTCATGGATTTAAGCCACCGAGGCATAACCTCGGCATCTTCAAGTCCGCTCAGCCTTTCAAGGGTCGTATCATTTGCACCTCCTGACCGGAACCAGCATACTGGTCTCCACAGGCAAGTATCCATATCGATATCCATAACGCCTGACCAATCACCGCCGTAAAAATCACAGACTGTTTTCAGCGTGAGATCGCTAATCTCTTTCGGATCATCGGTTTCATGCAGTGTACTTTCAAGAACCGTCTCAACAAGATCCTTTTCAACGCAGTATCTTAAATATTCATCATCATATTGTTCCAATTCCTTCGGAAGGCGACGTCGATGCCTGTCGAGTTGCTTGAAGAAGCCTGCCATTTTGTTTCACTCCTTTCAGCGCTTAAAACGGGCACATACAAAAAACAACACAGTCCACCAGTATGGTACTGGCAGTCTGTGCTGCAATGATTCTATATCAGCTATCCCAAGGATGAGGTCAGGTGTTCTGTTTCAAAAGGTTATCGAATTGTGTCGGTGCGCTTAGCAATGTTGCAGGCTCTATTTCCAACGCATCGGCGATGTTATAGAACACCTCAAGCGAAAAGGACTTGGCTATTCCCGCAGCCTCGATTGAACTGATAAGAGAACGACTGACTGACGCACGTTCTGCCAGCTGCTCTTGGGACAGGCCGCGATACTTTCTGAACGTAGAAATGGTTATGCCCAGTTGAATGAGTCTGTCCCGATTCTTGAGGCTCATTTCCTTGTCCATGTTCACGCACCTGCCTTTCGTCTTATCTTGTATATATATTTTACCGCGAATAGGCGTATTTTTCTGCACCTGTACATGAGCGTATGCTCACAATTAAGAACATACATCCTTAAAAGCATACGAATTATCTTTATTTCACGCATTTTTTCACTCTCCAAGTCAATTTGCATACAATTTCTATTGTTTCTGCAATGACCGGAGGCGACCGGCAGGGAGTGCGTTTATGTTGAATGGAGTATGCGATAGGCATCAAACCGCAGGTATGCGGGCAAAAAAATAGCACAGCCACCGTAGCAGTGACTGTGCAGGGTAAGTCCTTTGAATGTATCAGGTGTGTAGAATTGTGATTTTTTCGATTGCTGTATTGCCACGAACAATGCAGGCCAACGCAATTGTATTCTGAAAATCAATGGTAGAGCCTACTCATGACCCGTGAATATCAAATGTGTCATAATTACTTTCTGCATTTATATTATTGTTACTTTGTCAAAATGTCTCGAAAATTATTTCTTAAAATTACAGACAGTTCTTCCTCTGATAAATTCCTCGTATCGCATAAATATTGATATATAGGCTCCATAAATTCTATTGTATAATTCTTATTCAATTCTTTTGTAAAGGGAGCATCACTTTCTATCAGTACTCGTTCAATCGGAATACTATCAACAATTTTTTTCCCGTTGACACTTTGAATCATCCGGTGATTAACAGAGAAATAGTATCCGCGCTTGAGTGCCTCATCCATTAGCGCCTTGGGACCACTATACCAATGGAGAATTACTCTACACGAAGATAATTCCTCAAGTATTTCCATCACTCTTTTCTCAGCCCGTCTTGAATGTATCGTTAGTATTTTTCCGCCCTCTTCATTACAAGAATGCACAATGTGAGAAAAAATGTGATCCTGTATACTTCTATTATTCCTATCATTTGTTGTAAAGTCTAGCCCGATTTCTCCTATATATTTTGTTGCGGATATATAACGGTCAAACTTGAGTATCTGATTAGAATACTGGAACGCCAATTCAGGATGAAATCCTAATGCAATTTGGGAAAATCTTCTTTTCTCGCACAAATGCAAACTACGCTCAAATAAATCTGGTAAATTGGTAACCGCTATAGTATACGAATGATTATTTTCTATATAATCTAGCACTTCGTTTCGATTGTTATATAGATCAAAGTGCATATGTGTATCCATCCTGAATTTCATCATATCATTGTATCCATATATTGTTTCAGTTCCTGCATTCCACGAACATAAAGAGATGCAAACTCTTCAATATTGCTATCAATAGGGCCATTAAGCTGTATGGTCATGAATGCAACATCCGGATTGAATTTTTTCAAACCCAAGAGATACGAATTACGAATTGTTTTAGCATTCGGACCAGATTCGAACAAACGATCTCTATAGGAGCCGTTATCATTGATACCAGCGTGTAAGATAGCTGCTTGACGAATAACACACGGAAGGCAATATCCACAGTGGCGGGATTCTTTCTCAGAATACATTCTTCCTAAATCAGGATGTGAACATGACATTGTATTATTCAGATAAGCGGTCATAAACTCTTGATTCTTACATTCTACAAGCATTTCACCTTTTGTCTTAAACTGATAAGGATTACTAAAGGTTATCGGCAAACCAAGATTGTTAAGTAACTCCTGGAATTTTTTCATATAATATGGGTGCGTTGTCCGTGTACTGCTAGTTCCAATCCTTGAAAAAGTGCTCGGAATGTTCAATGAAATCAAACTATTTTTTACAAGGGCATAATGCCAAGTGAAAAAGGTTTTAGATTTTCC
>ERZ791859.326-NODE-326-length-36233-cov-3.600006_pt1 | contig 36233 bp, 31 predicted proteins | sample MGYA00509943_ERZ791859 | MGnify/ENA primary metagenome ERZ791859 (study PRJEB30046, sample SAMN00792065) | human gut metagenome | study: EMG produced TPA metagenomics assembly of the A metagenome-wide association study of gut microbiota in type 2... | reverse complement strand
GCGTAAAATTGTTACCTTTTCTACAATGCAATGTAGCGGCGAACCTCGTTCTCCCGTCTGAAATATAGTCGCAATGCGTTGCACATAAATGTGCTTCCTTTAGGGCGTTACTGTTTGGGTACAAAATTTACTCAAGGTTGATTTTGCCAATCCCTAAATAATAAATATGTACTTGTTGACTGCGTTTGTTGTTCTCTTTTTCTGCTTCGCAAATTTCAATTTTATCAATCAAGTCAATTAACACATTTCTTGACAGCTCTTTAATTGGAACTTCGTACATTTCAAGTTTTCTCAAAAATTCACAAATCTTTTTTGACTGAGAATCAATGTTGACCTTAATACGAGATTGGTTAATTACTGTTTGATTGAGATTTGCTTGTTCACGCAAAAACTCATTTTCGAGCTTTTTAAAAGTTTCAAGAGTGATATTTCCTCGCACTTTATCTTCATACAAGTTTTTTAATATTGCGTCAATCTCAGAAATGCGGGTTTGGGCATTTTTTAGATTTTTAACACTTGCACATTGTGCCGTTTTGGCATCAGTATGCATTTTTGCTTTTGCAAACTCAACAACTTTTGTCTTATTAGCTATAAGTTTGTTAATTTCGCTTTTAACACAATCTGATAACCTGTTTTCGTTGATATAATGCGATGAACAACCTTGTACTTTTCGAGCGGTTGAGCAAGTGTAGGAAGTTGAACCTTTATAGCGTCGCTGTGCATACATTCGATTTTTACAATCTGCACAACGCAGAAAATCCGAAAATAGAACAGGTTCGCTGTAAGAGTGTCTTACCGGTTTTTTGCTCAAACGCAATTTTTGTGCTTCTGCAAAAATTTCTCGACTTATAATAGGTTCTTGTTTATCTGGAAATATTACAAGATTATCAACATCTGAACGCTTAAAGTTAATCATATCTCCGCAATAATCCTGACAAGTCAAGATATGTGCTACGGAATCTTTCGACCAACGATATGGATTTCTCGTTTTATCAGATATTTGCAAACCGGTTAAAGAAGGAATCTTAACTTTGTTTGCAAAAAGATAATTTGCGATACTTGCCGGACCGTAACCTTTTAAATATAAATCGAAAATTTTGCGAACAACGATCGCAGCCGGCTCATCAATTATCCAATCTCCATTTTCGGCTTTTTTGTAGCCGTAAATTGGTCTTGTGGATAATCTTTTGCCCGCGTTGCCTTTGCTCTTAATTACAGCTCGTTGTTTTCGTGACAAGTCTTTTGCATACCACTCATTCATAATATTTTTAAATGGGATAAAATCGTTGATTTCATCTTTTGCAGATGTATCAAGATTGTCAGAAACCGAAATAAATCTAACTCCTTTTGATGGAAACAATATTTCTGTGTAATATCCAACTTTAAGATAATTTCTTCCGAATCGTGATAAGTCCTTAACGATTATTGTTTTGACTAAATCATTTTCAACATCAGATAACAGTCTTTTAAAGTCAGGTCTATCGAAATTTGTTCCGGTGAAGCCATCATCGACATACACTTCTGTTGGAGTTAAACTATTTTTAAGAGCATAGTCTTGTAGGATTTGTTTTTGATGTATTATGCTGTTGCTGTCCCCTTTTAGCTCGTCATCAGACGATAAGCGACAGTACAGGGCAGTAAATCGTATGTTTTGCTTGTTTTCCTGCATATGTGGATCTCCTTACGGCACTTTTTACGCAGGCAACAATTGATTTACCTCCATAATAACATCTAAAAAAATCAAGTCAAGACTTCGTGAGGATTTTATCCTCTTAAATATATTCCGCAAAATTTGCGGTTTGTCACCCTAAATAAGTAAAAAAATCAAAAGAATTTTCAAAACTCAGAATATTGCTCTAAAAGTGTGCGTAATTTGCGTAAAATTCGGCATAACTTGTTATAATAAGCACCTTTGGACAGATTATGCTTTTCGCCGAGTTCCTCATATGTTTTTCGCTTAACATCATTGTAAAAAAAGCATTCTTCAATAATTTGCCTTTCAATTACAGGTAGGCTGTCTAAAGCTTCCGTAAGAGCGTTGTGCAAGTATCTTTGATATAGTATGTTATCAATATCTGCCTTCTCGTCTTTTAAAGCTTTGACCTTATCATTCGCAAACTCGTCCAAAGATATTATTCTTTTGCAATTGTTTTGCCGATAGTCTTTTTCGTAAAGCAAATAATGTTCTTGTCGCCAAGATTTACGCTTATGAGCTTTAAGTAATATGAGTTGTTTTTGCTCATCAGGGTAATGATTTCCGTCATTCACTAAAAGAACACTCCATTCTTTTAGCGAACGAACAGACAACTATTGATATATCTATACTATCACAATATATTTGCAATTACAAGATTTTTCTTTTCGAAAGAAAAATCTTTTTTTATTTTCAAAAAAGAGTGACAAATAGTCTTTTTTGCGGAATATATATAGGGGCATTTTATAGAATTTGGTGATTCGTTAAAATATACCAAATTCTATAATAGCAAGCACTGCGGTGTGTGGACACAAAGTCCACAAATCGCCAATTTTTCAAATCGTTCCGATTTTGAAAAATTGCTTGTTAAGGGATACCCCTAAAACCCCGTCTTTTAAGATTTTTATAATAAGCAGGAAGGTTATTTTATGAATAACAAGAATACAAGAAAAACAACAATTAAATTTAGAGTAAACGAACAGGAGTTGAAAATAATTGAAAAAAGGGCTACATTGACTAATGAAAAATCATTAAGTTCATATTTGCGAAAAATGGCACTTTCGGGAATGATTGTAAATGTGAATTTTACAGAATTTGCGGATTTAAAAAAGGAGTTAACTGCAATTGGTGCTAATGTGAACCAAATTGCAAGGCGAATAAATTCAACAAATCGTTTTTATGATGATGATGTTAATTACATAAAAGAGGTAAATGAAAAAATATGGCAGTCACTAAACTCGGTTCAATCAAAACTACGCTCTCTGTAGCTGTTGACTACATCTTAAATCCTGAAAAAACCGATAACAAAAAGTATGTGTATTGTTTCGGTTGTATGGATGACGGTAAGAAAGCTGAAAAAGAATTTCTGTCTGTTCGAAGTTTTGGAACAGGCAAAGGAAGTGTACTTGCACAACATATCAAACAGTCGTTTAAAGGACAGGAAGTTACTCCTGAACAAGCACTTGAAATTGGAATAAAAACCGCCGAACGCTTGCTTGAAAATAAATATCAGTACATAGTAGCGACACATACGGATAAGGACAACATACACAACCACATAATTTTTAATAATATTGATTTTGAAAATTTCCGTACTTTTGAATGGCAGCAAAATCGTGGCGGTAAGTCTTGGAAAAAACTCCGTGAAATAAATGATGATGTATGCAGAGAATACAATTTATCCGTAATTGAAAAACCTATCAATCCGGGCAAATGTTACTACGAATGGCAACAGGATTATTTGGGTAAATCTTGGAAGTCAAAATTAAGATGTGTGATTGATGAAACAATAATGCAATCGACATCTTTTGAAGATTTTTTAGAACAGCTTAAAAAGAAAAATGTTGAGTGTATTTATACTCCCGAAAATGTCATAAAGATAAAATTTCGCTTGCAGGGACAACAGCGTTTTTCAAGAGGTCGCACTCTTGGTTGGTATTATGACGAACCTCAATTACGCAAACGCATTGAGCAGTATCAATTCTTAAAAACTGGTAAAAGCGGAAAAACATACAGAACCCGAATTATTGATACAAGCACAGATGTATTTCAGACTTCCAAAGGATTATTGCATTGGGCGAACATTAAGAATATGCAGGAGGTTTCAAAGCTCATAAATTTTTTGTCTGAAAACAATATGAGAAGTGAGTCGGATATAGAAAACAGAGCTGCAGAAAAATACAATGACAGAATGGTTATTGTTTCCAAACTTAACAGAACTCAAAACCAAATTAACGATATTGCAGATGTAATAAAGCTCATAAGGACATATGAGAAGTACAAGCCTTATCACAAAAATCTGATGACTGCAAAAAATCAAAAACAATACAAAAAAGAAAACATCACCGCACTTGCAAAGTACGATGATGCAGTTGCTAAATTATTAAGTTTGTATCCCGACAGAAAATTGCCGACAATTTCAACTCTTGAAGAAAAACGAAAAAAATTAACTTCCGATGTTCAGCAGATGAATGAAGAATACAAGGCAATTATTGATGAGCTTAAAAAGATTGAATATGCCCGTCAAAGCATTAACGATTATCTCAGAAACAATGACAGGTCACAAAATAAAAGCTTGGAATAATTATTATTTATATTTTTCTTCTTCACGGTCAATCTCTTCCATAAATAATTGCATTGCATAATTATATGCCTTGTTAAGATTTAACCCTTTGTCTTTGACCCAATTCTGCAATTTTTCCTTTTCGCCCTTCGGCACATAAATATGGATTATGTCATATAAGTCCTTCGGCTTTACCGTAGAATTTTTAGGATAAACTCTCTTCTTTGCACATTCCTCACAGATTTTCTGACTGCCGGATTTTAAAATGAAGGATTTTCCGCAGTTCGGGCATATCTGTTCCGTGCCGACTCTTCGTGCCGTTCCTGCTTTTTGTTTTTCCTTGTGTGCCTGAATCCGTTCGAGCTTCTTTATTTCTCTGCACTCAGGACAATATTTAGCGTGTTTAGCGGTGGTTTCAAATTTATTTCCGCATCGTTCGCAGGTAAATTCTTTAATTGTAACCATCAGACCAATCCCTTTCGCTATACTTTTGCTACTACTATTATTTTATCAAGTATAAACGAATTGTCAATACAAATTGAAAAAAATGCCGTTTTTGAACAAAAAATTTAAAATTACACTTGACATTACCCCTAAATGAAGTATAATATAATCAGAAATAGTTTAGGAAATGATTTCAAGTGTGAAAAGTTAAGGAGGTAAAACAAAGATGAAAACAGTAAGAGTAGTTGAATATATCGACCTTGAGGGAGAAAATCACACCGATGAATTTGAAGAATCAGCCGATGCGGTTAAATTTTTTATGAGGATTACATCGGAAAAGCTCGTAAAAAGAGCTGCGTTATATGACAAAGTAATTGAAAATTAACTTGTGCCCCAACGGGGCATAAGTTGCAAAATACAAATATTTTTAAAGGAGTTAAAATTATGATTCGCAATGAAGTAAAACTTATCGGCAGACTTACCGCCGACCCTGAACTCAAATACACAAAAGAAACAAACAAAGCTCTGTGCAATGTAGTGTTAGCTGTAAACAGTATTTACAGTAATGAAGCAGAGTATTTGCACCTTGTCTTTTGGAACAAGACGGCTGAAAATCTTTGCAAATATAAAGGCAAAGGTGATTTGATTGCTGTTACAGGATACCTTAAAACGAGGAGCTACATCGACAAAGAGAATATTGTCAGAAATATTGTAGAAGTCATTGTTGAACAAGTTGACTATCTCGGTTACACCAAAAGAGGAGTTGACAAAAGCGAACCAATACCGAAGCTTGACCCTGACCACAAGAAACAGGAAGAGTATCAGATGATACACGATGCACTGTGTGCTGACGAAGATTTACCGTTTTAAGGAGTGATATAAATGAAATTTAAATACAAGGTCGAAATTGTTATTGATGAAGAAAAGGTTATCAATGACGATATTTACGACCCTAAAGAAATGTATGAATTCATCAGGAATATGTTTAAACGCTTTGACTTAGCTGAAATTAAAACCGATAAACCCTATCACTTGATTTTTGCAGATAAAGGCAGAAACAGAGATTATGGAGCATTGGGAAAAGCAATGCTTGATTTGTATTACTCAGACTGGTTTTTAAACTACGCAAAAAAACTTTTTTGGCATAATAATGTTAATGAAAGCGTTGAAGATGTTCTTAAGCAACTTGGGAATAAAACTTGAGGTGATTCTCAATGAAGAAAGCACTTGAATCACCTGAAAACAAGAAATGTATTAAAGCAATAAATTTTGATTTAGAAACCAAAAGAGTGAAAGAGATTTTTCATTCAAATAGTCCTTATATTTACTTAAAAGCCTATCAACTGGTATCTAAATTTTTAAAAAGCAACGATTTTAAGCATAGACAATTTTCAGGATACATTTCAAGTAAGAAAATGTCAGATGCTGAAATTCTGAATATTGCGTATAAACTCAACGATGAGTTACCTTGGTTCAGTAAATGTGTCAAAAAGTTTGATGTTACCGATGTTGGAGAACAACACGATTTAATGTACATATTTCAAAAGCCTGAAAAATCAAAGTTGCAGTCTAAATCGGTTGAAACTAAAGAAAACAAAACTAAAGGAAAAGCTCCAATTTCCCGCAAACAAATTAAGAATAACGCTAAAATAATCACCCAAAAGAATACAGTCAGCAAAGAAAAACAAACAGATAAATCACGATAACGGAGGTATGAATTATGTGCAAAATCATTTCAATAGCTAATCAGAAAGGCGGAGTTGGTAAGACAACAACGGCTTTCAATATAGCAACTGCTCTCGCTCTCAAAAACAATAAAGTTCTCGCAATTGACTTTGACCCACAGGCGGATTTATCCAAATACGCAGATTTCGACAATACAGACGGCAATCCTACAATGAGTGACCTTCTCATCGGCAAGGTAGGTATGAGTAAGGCAGTCGAAATTAAAGACTGCATCAGACATAACGAGGTTAATAATCTTGATTACATACCTTGTGATATTAACCTTGCAAATGCAGACTTATTCCTTGCAGGAGTTTTGTCAAGAGAAACAATACTCAAGCGTATCCTGAACGATGATACAGTTAAACAGTATGATTATGTAATCATTGATTGCAATCCCTCATTAGGGGTGTTGCTGATGAACGCATTGACTGCCAGCTCAGGAGTAATTATACCCGTACAGGTACAGGATTTTGCCTTTGGCGGTCTTAAAACGCTTACAGGAGTTATTACACAGATACAGGAAACAATCAATCCGGATTTAGAGATCCTCGGTGTGCTGCCGACAATGGTTGACCGTACCAACGCAAGCAAGCGTGTTGTTGAACAGCTTGAAAGTATCTACAATGATACTCTTTTCGGCATTCAGATACACCGTGCTACACAAGCAGTTGAAAGCACAAAACAGCACAAAGCATTATGCTTGATTAAGGGCAGCAAGCTCGGAGAGGAATACATAGCTTGTGCCGATGAATTGTCGAAAAGAATCGGTGCGTAAATTACGGAGGAATAACAATGACAGGCTTTAATTTTAGGGCTATGCTCTCACAAAATAATCAGATAAAGCAAATACCGCTTGATATGCTTGTACCGTTTCACAATCATCAGTTTTCTCTTTACGACGGCGAACGCAGGGATGATATGGTTGAATCAATCCGCAAAAACGGAGTAATGACACCTATTGTTTGCAGACCAAATCCTGATGGAACAGATACATACGAAATCTTAATCGGTCATAACCGGTGGAATTGCTCTAAAATAGCAGGTCTTGAAACAATACCGGCCATTATTAAAGAGCAACTCACAGAAGAGGAAGCTCAAACTTATGTTGATGAAAGCAACCTTATTCAGAGAGGTTTCAATGACCTCAAAGTATCTGAACAGGCAAGAATTATTGCAAGACGATATTCTGAAATGTTTTCACAAGGCAAACGAAATGACATAATCAATGAGATTAAAATGCTGAATGGCGAAGAAACTTCTTCCGGCAACAGCCGTGAAAAGGTTGCCGATGAATACGGATTAAGTCGGAATACAATTGCAAGACTTGTGAGAATAAGCAAGTTATCTGACAGCATTCTCGGTTGGCTTGATAAAGGTCAGCTTGCCGTTAGAGCAGGTGTAGAGTTATCATATTTGACCGCAGATGAGCAGTCGGAATTATTCGAAATTAACTCGGCTGACAATGATATGCTGATGAAAATATCAGAAGCTCAGGCAAGAGATTTACGGATTTTGTCAGCTGACGGTGTACTTGACGAAGATAATATCTTAAAGGTTTTATCTGCCAAAAAGAAAACGCCTGACAAAAAGCTGCCTATAGCTCCAACACTCTACAAGAAATACTTTGCAGGTCTTAGCAATGAGGAAATTCAACAAATAGTTGAACAAGCTCTTGAAATGTTTTACAGCGATAGAAAGGAGCATACATAATGAGTAATGTTTGGGATAAATATAAATCAACGGTCAGAACACATATCAGTGTTCCGGAAAGTAGGACTTTAATTACTGAAAATCAATGGAAAGCAAAGCACTTTATAAAGATTGACGAACAGAGTGGTAAGTATTTATGGGTTAATGCTAATTGTCCGTCTAAAAAGCTGTACTTGTGGGACGAGGAAGTTCGCCATATGACTGAGCAGGAGCTTGCAAAATACCGAGCAGACGAAAAAAGTAAGCGTATAGCTCAGAGAAAAGCTCTTCTAAAGCGAAAAGAGGCGAAAAAACAAGAAGAATTACAGTTGTTCAAAAAAGAGTTCAAAAAAGAAATTACTCAGAATATTATACAAAAGACTTTCAGCGTTCCGTATAAATCCGAAATTATCTATGACGAAATAGTCATAGATACCGAAACAACAGGTCTTAATCCTTATGACGATGAGCTGTTACAGGTGTCAATCATTGATGGTCAGGGCAACACTCTTTTCAACAGCTATATTAAGCCGCTTTATACAGATAATTGGAATAAAGCTATGGCGGTTAATAACATAACCCCCGAAACGGTTGCCACTGCACAGAATATTCTTGAAGTGAAGCAGAAAATCAGTCGTATTATCAATTCTGCTCATACTATCATAGGGTTCAATGTATATTTTGATTTAGGATTTCTTTCCAATATAGGGATTAAAAATGAAAACGCTGCTATAGTAGATGTTATGGAGGATTTTGCTTATATATACGGAGAATGGAGCGAGCAATATGGCTGTCACGAATGGCAAAGACTCACTAAATGTGCAGAATATTACGGATATGATTGGGGAACAGACATTGCTCACGATAGTTTAGCTGACTGCAGAGCTACTTTGTATTGCTACAAAAAAATGAAAGAACAAAAGGAACTGGAATCTTAATGTTACAAAGAAGTATCCGTAATGGTTGTAACGGATAAGTATAAGAGTATAGCCGATGCAGAGAAACACTATCCAAAATTGTTAGGAGGTAATAATTATGACAATTGAATTTTTTGAAAGAATGTGCGATATAGATTCCGATAAAACATATGTGAGCAAAGCAAAGCTCAATGGCACAGAGCTTCCGTTGTATGCAGTTGAAGAAAAAATCAATATTTGTAATGAAAAGGAATACAAATACTACAGCTACAATCAGAGAACCAATAACTACAGTATGAGAAGCTTGTTGTGGGACGAGGCTGAATATATTGAATTTTTGTATAATCACAGGACAGATGAGCTTCAGAAGCTGATTGACTCAGGAAAGCTGTACAGAACAGTAATGCAGAGAGTACACAAGGCAAACAAACTTATTGACAGCACATTGCACGAATGGGAATCACAGGACGAAGAAATTATTCTTGCAAAAAAGTCAGGAAACAACGAAAAATATCGCAAGCTCATTAACGGCTTGCGAATGACAGCCCGAACAGAAATTTACAGGGAATATTTATTCAGATAAGGCGTGTAAGAAATGTTAGTTATAATTAATTGTATTCTCGCTTTAATTTTCTTTTTTGTATTTTTTATAATGTTACATTCAGAGCCGAGTTTTATTAAACTTGCAATTGTCTTAACAGCACTTTTGATTAATATAGTGTGTGTAGTAACAATTATATCATCTTTTAAATACACAATTGATATTAAACTATCAGATGAAGTAAAGAGCAGCCAAAGTATTGTTAATTTTAAAGACAATCGTGATTTACAAGGTGGTTTTTTTATTGGGTGCGGCGAAGTACATACTGAGCAATACTATTATTATTACTACAAAACTGATAAAGGGAATTACAAAGCAAGCAAAATTAAGGCTGACGATTGCGAAATAATCTATACTAAGGATACTCCGCACATAGATACTATAGTAAAATCGGCTGACGAAAAAGCAACTGAAAATCCGCTTACTTTTGAACCTCTTTTGTCGCTCAGAATTTCAGGTACAGGAGAAAAGTATAAAATTTATGTTCCTGAAGGATCTATAACAGATGAGTTCTCTATTGATACGGAATAAGGTGAAAATAATATGTTATTTTTTGTGTTGACATTCATTTTTTGCTTATATCAATAATTAAATTTAGTTTTAGTAAAACATCCCCTTCATCTTAATTGATGAAGGGGATGTTAGTTTTCGCTGATATCTAAACTTGTCTTTTTTATTTACTTTAAATCCGTCAAGCATTATCAAGTCAAACATTATCAATTTGATTCATTTTCATGTAAATAATATAAATAATACAAGCACATTTCAATTTTGATGCGACTTTCAAATCTCAACAAAACTGTCTCAATGTTGTACTTTGCTATATCTTCAGAGCCGGCTTTGGCAAATTTATTACGACAAGTATATACCATAATCATTATATCAACAATAGTTTTTCCTTTGTTGTCTTTCACGGGAATTTTATAATATAGAATTGAACCATTTAAATCTGAAGTTTCAGTTTTATCTGCATTACAAGGCACATATTCCTGTGCTTTATAAGCTTCAGATTTATCGTTTCTCATAACAATATTTGTATGTAATTTTCGAGCATGATTAAACAATGAGTTTTCATTGTCGATAATATCGCTCAATTTATCGTAATCGAATTTTTGAGAATGTGCTAAAGTCCATTCGTGTCCTGAACCCAGCTCATTTGGAAGGCAATATATAGCATTAACTCGTACATCTTTTTCAGGTACATCTATATTGTTCCCGTTTAGTATAGACTCCAATATATCGCTAATTGCATTGCAAATATTTCTTAACTGATTACAAGGCTTATTGACTATAGCAGGTGGCTCTATTTTTCCCAACTTCACATCATCAATAACACCTACAAGAGTATTAAATTTTTCCTCGCACACCTTGTTTGTCTTTTCAATTAAATCAAGGTTAAAATTCAAATCCTTATTTTTACTGATATTTGCAGAATATTTAGCATAAACAACATCAGAAATCTGAATAAATAAGACCATAATGAAGAATACCAAAAACAGAACCAAACTGATTATAGCACAAATTAAAGTTAATGAATTATCTGTGTTATTACTTACTAACCCAGTTGTATTGTCTGTTTTTCCAACTCCAGAACTATCCATTATTTTCATAACTATAGATGATATAAAAGAAATCGTTCCTGCAACGCTTGTAATGATAATTGTTCTTAACCAATGATTTTCTTTTGCTAAATACAATTTTACTAAAAGATTTTTATCTGTTATTCTTTTCATTTTCTGAAACTCGTGTAAATTTAAAATCATCAAGATTAGGACGCAATTTCCTCGAGTAATTTGCTTTTCTTTGAAATTTTTTACTGTCCAAATCTAAATTGTTCTCCTTTCCAGATTTTTGCAAGTATGAAAAGCCAATACGATACATACTTTTAACTGACATAATAACTCTCCTTATAATGTGCATTTCCTTCACCTCTATTATATATGTGGTATTTATTATTGTCAATATAAATTTACAAATTGCTACAAAAATATACTATATATTACAAAAAAGTACATCTAAATTTCGCTATTTTTCTCGAACAATTGTTCTATACTCATTATAAAGAAAATAAAATACTATGTCAATATATTCGACACCATTCCCTATAAAAAATTTTTACAAAAATTATTAGGGTACCAAATAGTACCCTGTTTCAATAAATAAAAAAATAAGACCTAAACCGTAAGTTCAGACCTTATTTTTGCGTTATTAATTTTTCAACCCTCAAAGTTTCCTTTGACAGTTTTTTATTATACACCAAATGTATGTAATTTAAAATCAACACTTATTGCGTTTAATCGCCTTCCGCCCTTGCTACAACGATTTTAAGCAAGAATAATGTAATTTCTCCTACTAGCTATAAAATGCAATACAGACCGTTTAAGAGCCTTTATCCTTCAAAAATCAAATCGTTTCCCTGACATTTTATCTTTCAGAAGAAAATGCTTTTTAGAGTGATTTAAGAATAATTTAGGTCAAATGCAATTATAAGATCTATGTACCTTTGTTCAGATGAGGAGTGTAAGAAATGTTAGTTATAATTAATTGTATTAGCAACTGAAAATCCGATTACTTTTAAACCTCTTTTGTCGCTCAGAATTTCAGGTACAGGAGAAAAGTATAAAATTTATATCCCTGAAGGCTCAATTACAACAGATTTTTCGGTTGATATGAAATAATGAAAGGAAAAACTCTATGAAGTTTGAAATTAAAAATAATAAAATTTATAGAAAGGGTGAAGAAATCAAACCCGATACAAGCGGTACAAATGGAAAGGTTGTGAGCGGAATGTCGGCACACGGCTTATGGTTTTCAGCTTCAACAAGTACCGAAAAAATTACAATATACAAAAAGGACATCATTGACCTTGCCCCAAACGCCCACGAAGTTTTTATGAGCTATATAATTTGAAAAAACAACAAAAAGGCAGATAACATCTTTTTTGATGCTATCTGCTTTTACTTTTGTCCTTGTTATGTTGTGATTGATTTTCTTGTGTGTGGGATATAATTTTTGAGTTTTGATTTATCTGCTTTCTCGATAGACGGTATGGTCTTAAATTCGTTTTTAACCGGGTTTTTGCATAAGAAAACCTTTTTGATGATTCTAGTATGTACTGTGCTAAATCGGGTGATTTTCTCACTTGTTTAAGGTAAAGTATAAGTCATACTAACGCTTCAACCGAAACAGCAGATGGTATATGTTCAATTATCCACTCATATTCTTTTATATTGCTGTACAAAGCACCTAAATCAGACTGATTATCGCAAAGAATAATCTTTGTGTTGTATGAGCATAAGTCTTTATACATCTTTTTTACGCAGTCTAAAGCAGACTTAGAGCGGAGATATTTCTCGTACTTTGCCATAACAGCATTTGCATATTCTACCAAAACTTCACATTGAGCGGTTACAAGATAATTAGTTTTCATATACATACTCCTTTCAGTCTGAGCAATAATAATTAATTGCAATTTGTTTTATCCGATTGAAAATACTCAGTTTATTCGGTTTAATTTTAAGATTATCAAATGATTCATTGTTGGCGAAATAATAATTGCTCAATGCTTCAAGAAAAGCAAGCTCATCTATGTTGTCATAATCAGAAAGCATATCGTTTATAGTCTGATTAACAGTTGTACATAAAACACCGTCAAAATTGAGATACTCTATATCGTCAAATGAATTGACAATATGATATTCAATGTTATCAAATTGTCCCTCGTTCTGAGCATACACCTGTATCTTAGATTCATTGACATAACCATTGAATAATTCAAGGTACTCAAGTGCCGAAACTCCGCACAGGATTAAATCCGTACCTTGAACCACATCTTGTAACCAATCGACATTAGAAAGATATCGTGTACTTGTAATTGACATCATAAATATCACCACACTTCATTTTCTTTACATATTATAATATGTCAAAATCGGCAAATTTGCAAGTTTTAAGGACAACAAAAAAGAGCCGTTCAGAGCCATCTGAACGGCTGCTTTTTAAATTAAATAAAAAATATTTATCTACGCTATTCATTCCTCAATAAAAGGGAGCAACTGCATATAATGCAGTTGCTCCCAAAATCGTTACTTTTTGTCGCATTCTCCTGATATGGTAGTCAGACGGTAGCGAAGCACAACCTTAAAAAATATCGCATTCTCCTGATATGGTGGTCAGACGGTAGCGAAGCACAACACTAAGATGAGTAACCAACATCGTTCAAATACTATTATATGTTATAACTAAGAAAAAAACAAGTGTTTTAAAAAGAAATTCAGAAAAGAATTTCTAATTTTAAAGTGAAGTAACAATATAAAATGTCACTTTGTCACTTATAAGATTATGAGCTAATAAATTTTGAACGGTTTTTTTGTCAAATCCACCTGTTCCGCAACCAAGTAAAGGTATGGCTACTGAATTTATGTTTAAGTTTTCAGCTACCGCTACTATCTTTGGAATCAGATCTTTAATTTTTTTGATTTTTGCTTTGCTACCCGGAGTACGCATAGTAACTGCGTGTATTATTTTTTTACACTCAAGATTTGGAGCATCAGTCACAAAAACAGTTCCGGGTGAATAACCAAAAAAGGAGTGTGCCTTACATTTTGCTCTTGCAAGCCGTTCAACAGCACCGCAAGATGCAAATTGAATGCTCTCTGCAACTCCTCTATGTAATTCATTAACACATCTTTTACCTCCCATATAACCAAAACCGTTGGATGCATTTACAATAGCATCTACATCAAATTTTGTTATATCGCCTTGTGCGTAAACTATCATAATTCAGGTTCACTCCTTTTAGGCTCTGATTTCATAACTGTTTTATTCTGAACTTGCTTTGAAGATTTGTTCCTGCCGAGGATTTTATCCTTACCAAAGTAATGTGTTTTGGGCTTTGATTCTGTTTTTTGGTGAGCAAGCTCAATGTTCAAAATCTTTGTTAATTCAGACAGGCGTGCTGACTTTTCCTGCAATTCCGCTTCATATTCAAAAGGCTTTTCAAGCAGGGCAACACTTGTTTTGTAATCAAGGTCAAGCTTGTTAAGAGAATTCTGACTGTAATCAAGAACACTTTCGGTTTTGTACAGCAACCCCTCTATTTTACTGAGGTTATGCACAGCAGAAACACCGAGCTGAGCAGAATATGAATATTTACCCTTGATTGTAACTACAATGTCATCATACACATTTCCGTTGTTTATAACGCTTATATCGAATCCGCAAATGTTGCCAACGCTAACCTGCTTCTTTCTGTTGTCGGCTATTCTTACCTGAGCAACAGCAGTTGTAAGAGCTTTGGCAGCATTTTTTCGTTCCTCATCGTTCTTCAGGTTAAAAGTCTGAGAACCTAAAGTTAATTTGCAAATAAGTTTACCGTCCTTATCGACAAATGACTTAACATTATCGATATCGGATTTTATGTTGCCGATAGTACAAAGGAGTTGCTTGCGTTTTTCGGGATAAGCCGCAACAGCATCTTCAAGCTCATATTTTGTATTGTTGTAATCAGCTTTGAGAGAGTTAAGCTCCTTTACTCTGTTATCAAGCGTGAGCTTCTCACGGATACGGTCATCGCCCGTACAGAGAGCCTTAATTTCGCCATATGAAAGAGCCGCTTGGTCAACATCGGCACACTTGCGTGCAGGAGCTTTGTCAGTCATAACCTGACTGATAAATTTTTGCTTGGTTTCGAGGAGCTGATAGCTGTACGCATCAAAAGTTCCTTTGGTAACATATCTGTACAAATGCACTTTTTCGTTAATATTGCCCTGTCTGACCATTCTGCCACGCCTCTGCTCGAGGTCTGCCGGTCGCCACGGAACATCTAAATCGTGCAGAGCAATGATTCTGTCCTGCACATTTGTGCCTGTTCCCATTTTGCCCGTTGAACCGAGTAAAATTCTCACTTCACCGCTTCTGACCTTTGAAAACAATTCGGACTTTTGAGCTTCGGTTTTTGCATTGTGTATATATGCTATTTCAGTCGCAGGGATGCCCTTTGCAATGAGCTTGTCCCTTATGTCGTCATACACGCAAAACTTGCCTGTTTCCTCAAGAGAGTCAAGTTCCGCAACACTCTTGTTATCGTTTTGCTCTTTTGAGGAGTCATTGCCTGTGTTTTTTGACGGCACACCGAGGTCACAAAAAACAATTTGAGTAAGCTTGTCTTTTGCTGTGTCTGTATAAATGTCAAATACATTGTTTACACACACATTCAGCTTTGTATTTGGATTATCCTCAAAATCGGGACTAATAAGTCGGGGGTCAAGACCGAGCTTTCTGCCGTCACCGGTAATTTTGAGCATATTATCCTGTGACGGATCTACGGAGCCTGAATTAACCTCATCTGCTCTGTCGGATAATTCATCGACAAGCTCCTTTTGAAGCTCTGTAGGCTCTACATCAACAATGTGAAGCTCACAATCAGGCACTTTAAGTTTAAGAGTTTCAGCCGTCTTTACATCGGCTACCATCTTAAACATAGACATAAGCTCAGGCAGATTGGAATATTCCGCAATCCTTGTGCGTTCCTTAAACTTGTTTCCTGCCGGAGCTAACTCGTATTCTTTCTTTTGCACACCGAATGCAGAAATCCAATTATCAAAATTCTGCATATTGTTGTGACTTGCAAGAAAATCATAATTAAGGTATCTCATCATTGTGTGAAGCTCTGTAACGCTGTTTGACAACGGTGTACCTGTGGCAAATACAACACCCTTGCCGCCTGTCTTTTCGTCAAGATAACGGCATTTTGCAAACAGCTCTGTTGCCCTCTGAGAAGCTCTTGAAGATATACCCGAAACATTTTGCAGCTTTGTTGCACAGTACAGATTCTTAAATTCGTGAGCTTCGTCAACAAACAATTTGTCAATTCCAAGCTCCTCGAAATATACGGTATTGTCTTTCTTACTTGATTGAAGCTTCTCAAGCTGATTTTCGAGATTCTTTTTTGTACGCTCCATTTCCTTAACGGTAAATTTATTACCGTCCTGAGCTTTCATCTCAGCAAGACCGGCAACAATATCATCAATTTGAGATTGTAAAAAGGCTTCCTGCCTTTCAGGAGATAGGGGCAGCATCTTTAATTGCGTATGTCCGATAATAACGGCATCATAATTGCCAGTTGCAATTTTTGACATTAACATCTTGCGGTTTGATGATTTAAAATCATCCTTTGTTGCAACCAATATGTTTGCGTTGGGATAGAGCTTCAAAAAGTCTGCTCCCACCTGTTCTGTCAGATGATTCGGTACAGCAAACAAGGATTTGTGACACAACCCAAGCCGTTTACATTCCATAGCAGTAGCTATCATTTCAAAGGTTTTTCCTGCACCTACCGAATGAGCAAACAGTGTGTTGCCTCCGTAAATAGCGTGAGCAATGGCATTTTTTTGATGTTCGTGAAGCTGAATGTTTGAATTCATTCCCGGAAAATTAAGGTGTGAACCGTCATACTCTCGTGCGTGGACGCAATTGAATGTGCGATTGTATGTGTCAACAATATCTCTGCGGCGGTTAGCATCTTTAAAAATCCAATTCTTAAATTCACGGCGAATGGCATTGGCTTTTTGCTGTACAACCTGAGTCGCTTCTACATCAAGCACTCTTACAGGCTTATTGTTTTTATCACGCTCAACAACACCGTATTCGTCAACCTTGTCTTTATACACTTTCGGTTCGGATAAATTGAGAACGGATTCAAATATCTGATATGCAGATAATCCGCTTGCACCGTAGGTCTTTACAGTAGTTACCGACAAATCCGCTCTCTTATTCGTGATATTCCATCTGCCGGAATACTCTGAATAGTCAAGCTCTATTCTGTCGGATTTAAAAAATCTTGACACATAATCCGATTTAAGGCTTTGCGGTGTTTCAAAAATCTCATACATAAATTGCTCATAGTATTTTTTATCAATCCAAGTAGCTCCGAGGTTAATATCAATATCGCCGGCTTTCAGAGGAGTAGGCAATACTTCCTTTAAGGCGACAACATTTGATTCATATATGCCGTTGACCGAAGCGTATGCTTTTGCCATGTCAAGCTTTGCATATATATCTCCCGACAAATATTCGGAAGCAGTTTGATATTCGTAGTCCTCATCGCCTGTATATGACGGTACGGCAAATATTTCACCTTTTTCTCTCAGCCCGATTTTCAAATCCTCGGGCGGCACATCCGTAATTTGGCTCATATACTCGAAGTCGATAACACCTTTTTCTGCAACGCAGACAGCAAGAGCTTCTTCAGCCGTATCAACATGACTTATTGTTGCTGTCGGCTTATTTACACGCTCTGTAAATATATCGGACTTCTTAACAAGTAAATTATTATCTTTGGCAAAATCGGCTTCGAGAGAAGCAACAAGCGGATATGCTCCGTCAGAGTTTAACAAGCTGTGATTGTAACTGCTGTGAAGCAAGCCGTACTTACTGTAGAAGCTGTCATAACAGTTGTTGAGCTTTTCCTGCAATTGAGCTATCTCTGAATCCTTGTTATCGTACTGCTGAACATCAAGCAATTCACGCAAAGTGTCACGAATATCAATAAAGGAATTGATGCGTTCGTGATTTAATTTTTTCCCAAGTGCTTTGTCTGCGGAAACATTAACTATTTTACCGCTCTTATCAGAGCCGTAAAAATATATTTCGCCGTTTCGGCGATAAAAGCTTTGTAAACGCAGTTTTAAAGGTTCGGCTGTTAAATGTTCGGAAACCGGAATCAGCTTTTCTGCAGAAGCGGAATATTCAAAATTGATATTCTTTACCGCCGAGGAAAGAAGCTCCGACAATGTTCTGCCGTCATTAAACGGCACGCACATCGTATCGTCTGTTCTGCCGAACATTTTATTGCCTTCAACAACTTCGCCGAGTATCATTTCGGGATGCTCAACAAAATAATTGTTGACGGTTAATCCGTTTTCAAGCTGTCCTGTATGTACCCAAGACGGTTCAATTTCTGACTTTTTTTCTCTTTTTTGGAGGAATATAATGTCAGCTGTAACCTCCGTTCCTGCCGATTTAAAGGCGTTATTCGGCAATCTCACAGCACCTACCAAATCCGCTCTTTCGGCCAAGGTCTTGCGGAAAGAGCTGTCCTTTTTGTCAAGCGTACCTTTGGAAGTTACAAAAGCCACAATGCCGCCGTCACGCACTTTATCAAGTGATTTTAAAAAGAAATAGTCGTGAATTTTCAGATGTTTTGAGTTGTATTTAGAATCATTAACACTGAAATCGCCGAAAGGAATGTTTCCGATTGCAACATCGAAGCTGTTGTCATTGAAACGAGTATTCTCAAAGCCGTCAATCGTAATGTCAGCTTGCGGATACAGCTTTTGAGCTATTCTGCCCGATAAGCTGTCTTTTTCGACACCGTACAAATTCACCTTATCACGAAGTTCTTCGGGAAGTCTGCCGAAAAAGTTTCCTACGCCCATTGCAGGCTCAAGTATGTTGCCGTCCTCAAATCCTGCGTTACGAATGACCTCATATATACTGTCAACGATTGCTGTATCTGTGTAGAATGAATCAAGCACAGTTGACCGAGCTGCGGTATATTCTTCATCCGTAAGCAAACCCTTGAGTTCAGAATACTCATTTTTCCATTTATCATTATCAGACTCAAAAGCATTGGCAAGACCGCCCCAACCGCTGTAAAGGAACAACTGACCTTGTTCTTCAGGTGTAGCCGCTCTGTTTTCTGCTTCCGTTTGCTTTAAAATCTTAATGGCAGCAATGTTATTTTGAAACTTTGTTTTTGCTCCCGTGACAGCTTCTCTGTCCTCAATTACATAGTTTTTGGCTTTTTCATCATTTACGCTTGTTTCGGTCTGCTCTGAGCTTTCGACCATATCAAACAATGTAGGTGGTTCAGCTTTATTAACTACGGTAACTTCAGCTTTTTCTGCTCTTGACGGTGCGGCATTTTCAACCTCCACGGCAAGCTCGTCAACGCTCTGTAATTTTTCATCGCTCCTGACTTCTCTTTCTTTGCTTTCCGTTATCGGTAAATCTGCGGCTTTCTCATTTTCACCTTTATCAAGCTTTATATCGGCTTCGAGTATTTTTACAACACCTGAATACTGCGGATATTGATTTAAAAAATCAATAATTCCACCGTTACCGTCCCCGATATCCTGCCTGAATGTATGAATTGTTCCGTTCGGCATATTAACAATAAATTTTGTCTTTTAATAGCCAAGATGAATATTGTCAAGCTCACCGTTTCTGTATGCTTCTGCAACCGCATTTTCACTGCCGTATTCCTCAATTTCAAGCTGTCTTTGCTCAACCCATTCGTCATCGGCATTTTTCATAAGTTTATCAAATTCAGAAACAGAGTATGTTTTGCCGTTCTCAAATACCGGACTTTCACTCCAATCACAAGTAATTGTCGGACGAATTATTTCCTGTACAGACTCAGTTTGTTCAGGCTCGTTTATCGGGACGATTTCATTTTCTGAATTAAATTGATTAACGATTTCTTCTGAGCTGACATTCAGAGCACCGGCATAGTTTCTTACCTTGATGTCAAAATTGTTCTGATAAAAATTACGCTCGGCATCGGATTTTGCATTATCAATATGGTATAATGCACGCTTTAAATCCTGTTTAACAACAGAGTTATAATAGTCGTTTTCCGCAAGCGGAACAGTCCTATGCTCTTTCGGCTCTAATTGTGCAAGCTCATCATCAGATAGGTATACAAGGTCATCAAATGATAAAGAGTACAGGCAGTTATCAATCATATCTTTAAGACTTGAATATGTTTTCTCTTTAAACAATTTATCGTCAACATAAGTTTCAAGCCTATAGTCAACAAGATTTACAACAGCTTCAACAGTATGCTTGCTGTCTTCTGTTGTTGTGTATGCCACTCCGACTTTTTTTAAATCTGAAAAATCCGCTTCTGAATCAAACTCGTCATTACAATACAAATTTATAAGCTGCTTTGCATAAGCAAGCACAGAGTCACGAACAATATTGTCAATCGTAGAGTGAGTGTATGTAGCAAAATCAATCTGATTGTTGTGAAGTGTATTTTTTAGTTCATCATCAATTACTATACTTTGTTCCAAGTTGTGTATTCTGCCTTCTTCTTCAAAGGCTGATTTATCTCGTTCAACAAAATAATTGAAATTATCATATAGAGTATAAATTTTCTTAACATTTTCGCAATAAGCAACATAATCATTTGTACTTTTATCTTCGTTAAGGTAGGTATTATTAAGCAAAACAGGTGAGTCCGTCAAGATAAAATCGACTTTACCATACAGACGGTTAATACGCTTCACTTGTTCCTTGAGAATATCAAATTGATGTTCATAATGTCCGTCAAGCATAATAAGATTGTTGTTATATACAAGCTCTTTGGCATATTCCTGTACATATTCCGTAACAAATCCTTGCTTTTTCAATTTTTCGGCTACTTCAAGACAAGATGTTGTTTTTCCTGCACCCGGTCCGGCAAAAGCATTGATAACTATTGTATGCTTGTCTGACACATTGCTCGTAATTTTTTTCTGTTCAGATATGAGTTTGTTAAACTCATTCGAAAGATCTACAAGTCCCTCATATTTGATATTCACAGTAAATCCTTGTGTTTTAAGAAGTTCAGTATTATCATTCAGTTTAAAATCAGGGAATCCGACTGTATCAACTGAAGAACCGTTAATGTTTCTTGTTGTAGAAACAAGGTCGAGAATATCTGCAACGGTTTTTGCGTTCTCACCTCTGACTTCATAAAAATCACCGACCTTTATAAGTTCTATTTTCCGTACTTCAGGTGATTTGATTTCGGGAACTACTGCAAGCTCAACGAGCTTGTGCTGAATATCTGCATTAAGACCTTCGGCAAACTCCGTACCGCTGTAAAACTTTTTAACAGCGGTTCTGAAACTTTCGCTACCGATATCAATTAACCTTTGTTCGCCTGTTGTATCAAGAAAATCAAAGAATCCTGAAAAATCATCTCCGTATTTTTTGTTAGCTTCCGCTATCTGTTTGTAAGATACCTCGGTAATTACAAACTGACCGCCGGAGTATGCGTCAGGATTATAGTACATATATGTAATACTTTCGACTTCGGACTCTTGAAAATAAAGGGTTTTCTCAAGAGTGTTAAAGTCGGGTAAAGCAGGGGTATATGTACCGTCAGAAATCATGCCTTCCACTTCACTTCGTGTAACACCTTTGACCTTAGTTACAAGATTTATAAGAGAATCATAATCACTGCGACTGTATGCACCTATGAAAGTTTGCATTTCCGTAAGCGAAAAAGTATAATCAAGCAAATTGATTGTGTCGTAATCTATACCCATATCAACCATATCTCTTATAAGTTCTGACTGGGCATATGAATACCCATGATTTTCAATGAGCTTATCGGCAAGATTTGTGTTGATGAACGACTGTTTAATTTCGTTGAAATCAGCAGTATTCGCAAGAATCAATTCAGAATCCGAAAGACCTGAGTATGTCTTGACAAAATTCATAGATAACATATTTAACTGTTCAGGCTTAAAGTCAGAAGTATCTTCAAACATCGTACTGAATGTGTCAATCAGCTCCGGTTGGTCGTTGAGCAGTTCAACCGTAGAATTCAAAGACTCCAACTGATGTGCTTTATAGTGCAGTACCGAAAGAGCATTAAAAAGATTTTCCGTGTTATCTTCTTTGGAAACTGTCACGCTGTTTTTAACCGTTGCAGACGGTTGGTTTTTTTCGACTGCTTTATCATTGTACAAAAGCTCTCTTTGCTCACGAATTTCGTGAGCAATTGCGTTGATGGCATCTTTGTATATATTGTCAACCGTAATAGTTGTATTTTTACCAAATATTCTGCCCGAAAACGGAATATCCTGCTCTGACAGTCTTTGAGCAACCTTGTAAGCGAAATCAGTATTATATTTGCGATACATCTTATCACCAATATCATTGTATTTGGTTGTTCCGATGATATTGTTTGTTACATATTTCCTGTTGTTGGAATCGACTATTGAATCATAACTGATATTTAACTTTTCAAGATTCGGAACAGTAGCTCTGCCAACCGCAATATATGATTTGTTCTTGTTAATATAGCCACAGTAATTAAGTCCTGCGTTTTCGAGAGCATCGGTTATGCTCTCAAACCGGCTTTCAGAAGCTATAATAACCTTTTTATACTGATTCGGAGTGTTGCTGTTCCATATCTCATTTCCATATAATTTAATCATTTCATTCACCTCTTAAAGAAGGAACCGTTACACTAAATGCAACAGTCCCTAAATAATATTCATAATTCCTGTTCTTTCGATTTAGTGTTGTTACGCTGTTCGTTATGTGTATGTGCAATTTTGTCCGCATTCTGTTTTATCTTACTGCGAGATATTAACGGCTTAACCTGAGCTTTCGACCTGGGTTCTTCAATCTTCTCAACCCGATTGCCTCTTTTGTCAAGCTCATATCCTGCGGCAAGGTCGTTATAAATATCAATTATCCGTGTCTTACTTGCTGTTATGTACACGGTATCTTCTTCTCTTCCGTCAGGATGATATAAATCACGCTTTTTTTCGCCTGTAACAGCATCGTATGCTTTTGCATTACTTGCTTCAATCGTGTGATTGCTTACACGATAATTCTTACCGTTCAGCATAAAATAATAGCTGTCATTGCGAACACTTCTGTCAATACCGTTTTTGTTGCAAAAATCTTCAATTTCAGTCATCTTGTTTTTAAACTCTGCCTTTGCGGATTTACTGGGATGCCACTTCCTTTTGTACATATGATCACCTTTCCTGTTTTGCTTCCCATCCCTGTTCACGATGTTCTGATTTTGCAATCTTGTCCGCATTCTGCTTTATCTGACTGCGAGAAATCAGGGACTTTTTCGGTTGCTTCGGTTGTTTCTCGGCATTATGTTCCTTATTTGGAGTTTTTGCCGCTTTGTCATACTCCTCTTGCTTATTGCCGTTGTTGATGATACCGTCAATGCTGTCATAATCATCTTCAATTGACATTTCGGCATTTTTTAGGTAGTTTTCTTCGAATACAGCTTTTGCGGCAGATGAAACGATTACATCAGCCTGCTTTTTTAAAGCCTGTGGGTTGTTTGTAAACTCATCAACAATGTTCTGACAGCTCTTGCTGATAATATTGTCAGCTTCCTTATCGGGCATAGTTTTAACCGATTCAAACTTATCTGACCACTCATTAAGAGCCTTGAGCTTGTTTATCAGCTTTTCTTTTTTGTTGGTGAGCTTGTCGATTTGTTTTCGCAGTTTGAGTTTTTCGGACATATAATGAGTTTGACCGTATGCTTTTATTGCAGCATCGAGTTTGCTCTGAGTAGTATCAAACTTTTCAGAGGTTGTCCTCATTGCCATTGTCCCGTATTCCTGCATACCTTTGACAAAGTTTTCTTTCCTGCCGTCAGGGGATTTCATATTGTCAAGAAATTTATTGATTTTTTTGCAGTTCTCAGCACGGCTTTGTTGCTTCAAAATCTTCTGCTCATTCGATTTGATGTTCAGCTTATGAGAATGGATTTTCTCATTGATATTTACTATTTTCTGTCGCCTTTCAGCCGATAGAACAGACAATGCTTTATACACAGGCATTGGTACAACATTTCTCATTGATTCAACCGTTGAAACAAATTCAGCACTGCGAACCTTTTTTATGTTGAGTTTTTCGATTTTTGCATTGAGTTTATCGTTTTTTAGATTAAGCTCATCAATCTTAAGATTGCACCTGTCATACAGCTTTGCAAAAATCGGTATTGAAAATTCTTTGCTTTTCGTTTGTTCAAGCAATTCGGGTTCGGATTTTGTCTGTTCGGGTTGGAGATTGTCATTATTGACTTCTTCATCTCGCTGTTTTCTTTTATCGGTATTTGGATTATTATCAAAATCATTTGTAATATCAGGCATTTTACTTCCTCCTTCGTTTATTTTTTATGGAAACAACAATTACTAAAATTGCCAAAATTGCGGTTATAACAATTACTGCAATAATAAAATCAAAACTTCCGTTATTGTTGTTTTCGGTTTTTGTTGCCGTATCAGATGCAGTTGTATCCTTTACTCTTTCAGCAGTCACAATAAGTCTGTGACTGTTTACACCGTATGGATAACAAGTTATAAGACTTAATAGGTCTTTTTCTTCGTCAACTGACAGTAACGATATGTTGTCGGGCTTAACAATGTTTTTTGCTGTTACAGCATAGGTAAGCGTTTCATCAAGCACGGACACCTTGATTTCATCACCGATTTCAAGCTCGTTGAGATTGTCAAAAAACACTTGCGTTGGATAACCCGTATGTGCAGACAAGACAGAATGATTGCCCACACCTCCAATAGGAAACGCTGTATTTGGCAGATGAGCAACACCTTTTTCCAACACTTTGTCTGTATCACCGTAGTAAATCGGCAGTTTAACATTGATTTTTGGTATATCAATGTAACCTATAAGTCCATCGCCAAAATTAAGAATATCGTCATATCCGTCAATCACGCTGTCTGTATCGTAAGAAAAGCCATTGACAAGCTCTGACAAATTGTTGTTATATTCAGCAGCAGCCGACAAGTACTGTGACCTGTCGGCTGCTGAAATGCTGTCAAGAGATGCGACATAATTGTTAATTGTGGATGCGGCGAAAAAACTATTGACAGCATTTGATGCAGAAGGGTACAGCACAAAGCAGAGTGATGCAGTCATAAAAATTATTCCTATTATCAAGGTGCATTTGCTTCTGCATTTTTTCAATGTGCTGTACTCCTTTCTGTTTAATGTGAAATTACTTGTTTGTAGCTTTTACTCTTCTGCGAATGAGCAATGTTGCAATACCGCCGAGTGCAAAAGCTGTGCCGAGAATGTAGAACATAACTGTACCTGCACCACCGGTCTGTGGTACAACAACCTTTGTATCCTTAACATCAACGCTTGCTGTGCCGTCTGTTGGGCAGTTTGTGATGTACGAACCGTCAACAAATGTTGCACCGTATGTAACATCAATTGTCACAGGAATAACTTTGCCATAAATGTTGTAGTTTGTAGGAGCTTTTGTTTCGACAATATAATATTTACCGCTTGCAAGTTTGATTTCTTCTTTACTTGTGTTGTAGTAAGTAACCTTGCCGGTCTTGTCGGATACACCGCTTGCAATGGCATTTGTAAGAGCAGTTGCGTCCTCTTCTGTCTTGAAAAGGCTGAATTCTGCACCTTCGAGAGCCTTTCCGTCTGTATCTGTCTTGTTTGTTGTTACTGCAAAGGTGTAAACATAAACTGTATTGCCATTTACCTCTGATTCAACACCGTTCTTGTTAGAATAAACGAGCTTTGTTTCTGTATTTGGGTTGCCTGTCTTTCCTGCTACAGCGTACTTATTTAGCTTTGCTGAATAAGTTACAGATGTATAAGTAACACCCTCTGCATAAAAGTCATTTTTCTGAAGGTAAGCGTTTGCAATTGATACATTAAAAGTTGTAGCCTTTCCGTCAACTTCTGATGTTACATTGAGAGCATAATCAGTTGAAGCAAGGTCAGCAACCTTACCGCCCTGTGCATTGAGAAGTGCAACCTTTACGCTGTCTTTATCAAGAGTAAGACCGGCTGACATTTCATCATATACGGTATATGATTTAAGTTTCATTTCGCTTGAACCGGCAGTCGATGACTTGATTTCAAAATTTACTGTGTCACCAAGGCTTACATCGGTAAAATTAACATTATCCTTTGTGCTGTTAGTGATAGTCTTGCCTGTTACAACATCACCGTCATTTACCTTTGTTGCAAGGTCGATAGCATTAATACTGTAAACCCAACCGTTATTGTAGTATGGGAGCGATACAACAGAGTTTGTAACACTTCTTACACCGGCAGGAAAGTTCGTAGCCTTAATGTAGTACAAACCCTGAGCAAGGCTTGAAAAAGTCTTTTTTACCGATGTTGCCGATGTAGTAAATGTGCCAACGGTTGAAGCTGTTGACGGAATCGAAGAAAGACCATCAAGAGCTGAGAGAACATTCGATGTCTTACCGCTTAAAATCTCATCAGAAATCGAAGGAATAAGTGAATCATAGCCTGTCTTGTATGGATTTTCAGTAGTTTTGAGTTCTGCCACCTTGTACACCGTAAATGTGTATCCGGGCTTAGAACAATTGAGCGTGAATGAAACCTTCTTTGTTTCATCAAGAGCATTTGCGTTGGTTGCAGCACTTGCAAATGGGATTGCAGTAAATACCATCATAACGGCAAGTACCATAGCTGTCATAATTCGTGTGATTTTCTTTTTCATTTTTGATTTTCCTTTCGTGATTTTTTATATTTCTTGCTACCGTGTTTACGGTAGTCATAGATGAAAATTATAGCCATTGCTCCGAGTGCCACAGCAACGAAGTAAAACGGAGCAATACCACCGCCGCCTGTTTGTGATAACACAGATTTGTTATCGGCAACGGTTAAAGATATGTTAATTGTGTTTTCATTGTCGGCTGAAATTGTAAATTCAACCTTTTTACCGTATGGCATATAGCCTGACGGAGTTACAGATTCAATAAAATAGTAATCACCTACCGGCAGTTTACGGATTAACAGAGTGCCGTTTGTTGCCATACAGTCAGTTGCAGATTCAGATTCAGAGAGGTACATATAACTACCTGTGCCGTTTTGAATGCATCTGACGGGTGTGTCATCTGACTTGTAGAGCTGCCAACCTGATCCGCCAAGAGCTTTTGTGCCGTCTGTTTTTGTGAGCTTAACCGAGCCTGTTTTTACAGTATTTTTGATACTTGCAAAGGTTACGGTATCAGTATCAAGCGTGACGGTTACACTTTTGGGCTTGTTGTATTTAAACGGCAGGGAGTAAGTGCCGTCATCGTTAAGCTCACCGAGTTCGGTTACTTTATATTTGAGCAATTCGTCATCGCTGTTATAAATCGGCAAGTCTGAAATTTCAGGACTTAAACCTTCAAGGTCAGTACTTACTTTTTCATTAAACCCTGTTTCAGCACAGCTTATCTCAAAATACAAACCGTCCACAACATCATCTTCAGATGTTTTTTGTACCTGTAACGAACCTGTTTTTACGGTGTTCACACAATCATATGTATAGTTGTATTCATCGGTATCATAGATTGTAAATTCGACTGCATCTTTCGCTACATAACGGCTCGGAAACTTGTATGTTCCGTCTGACTGTTTAATGCCGATTTCGGTCAGTCTGTAGGTGATTTGAAAGCCGTTTTGATTGAATACATATGGCAGAATTCCGTCAATTTTATTACCGTTGACATCATAGAACTGCTCATTGTTCGTACTTGCTTTACCGTTCGCATCGGTCGTTAAAATCAAGCTTGTAATTTCGTTGCCGTCTTCATCATAAGCCATAGGGGTAGGGATAAGGTTATCGCCGTATTCTCGTTCATCGTCAAAAGACTCAAGCTTAAAACTCAAACCTTCGATAACTCCGTCCTCGGAAGTCTTATTGATGTTAATACTGCCGGTTGCAGGAGCGTTGTACATGGAATAATTAAGAATAGATGTTGTTCCGTATTTGTTGGCAGTCTTACACTCTGATTCAGCCTTTTCAAGGTAATTTTCGGGGAAGTAGTAACTGCCTCCGCCGAGAAAACCTTTTTCAACAACTTTATATTTTATAGGGATACAAATTGCTGAGTTCGGAACGGTCAGACAGCTTTTGAGTTTTTCGCCGTACCTGCTGTAATAATTAGCTGTTCCGCTTGAATCTGTGACTATAGACCCGTAGTATTTACCGTTTTCGTCCTGTACCTCAAACCAAACTCCAGACACTTTACCGTTGTATGAGGTCTTTTTAACAGTTAAATCTGTTTCAGAAACTGTATTCTGAAAATTAAATGTAACCGTTTTGCTCTCGTCAAGCGTTAATGACTTACCGTTAGCGTTGGATTTTGCTTCTGATGATTTGCCATAGTAGTATCTTGAATAAGCATTCTCACAATTGCTGAATACAGCATTTGAAACACCTTCAAAATATGAACCTTTATAATTGATTGCATTTTCTTTCTTTATCGTCCAAGTGTAACCGCCATAGCTGTGAGATCCTAAAGTAGTCTTAAAACCAAGCTCCTTGACGGTGTAGGTAATCTTGTTGCCTTTATCGTCATAGACACGCAATCCTTTGACTGTTGCTTCACCGTTTTTATCAGTTGAAACTGCGTTGTACTCGTTGCCGAGGCTATCTGATATTGCAAACCAAAGATTTGAAACTATACCGTCTGTTGATGACTTCTTGATTTTGAGGTCAGCTTTTACGGCATCTTCATAAATCGTCTGAATAACGGCTGTTTCAACGGTTGAGTTTTCCTCATTTGTAATGACGGGATAAACAGTATCGTCAAGCTCATAGCCTGTCGGAGCGGTTATTTCTTTGATGTAATATGTTTTGCCGACATCTACTGATTTTGCAAAAGTACCCTTGCCGTCAGCACTTGTTGTGAGCTTGTCATACAAGCTTGCACAAGCTGAATCAGAGTACAAGCCATATACAGCATTTGCAACACCTATACCTGACTGATTAAGCTTGTTAATGCCCACATATGCCTTTGCAGGCATTTCATCAATCGGTACATTTATGGGAGTATTTGTGTCTTGAGCAAGACCGGCAATTTCTTCATTGATTACTCTGTAAAACACAACATCACTTAGCGAATACCCTTCAGGAGCTTTTTCTTCTCTTATAACAACTGTACCGATAGGTACTGTAATTAAGTTGTTGTTGTAATAAAATTCATCAGAGTTATATCCATCTGCAAGATAGTTTTTATTAAGCTCAGCATATCCATCTTCGTCAGTCTGAATATACCAAGTCCTTTTAAGATTTTTGCTGTCAAGTGCAGGAGCGGTTTCATCTGCTTTGACATCATAGTCCTTATCAATTTCCTGTGCGTAGTATTCAATGCTGAAAACCGCACCGCCAAGACCTTGACTTGTTGTTTCGCCTGTAATTGCATTCTTTTTTTGTAACACAATACCGACAGGGTCATCTACAGGCTCATCAGTACAGCTAAAGCTATAAATTTTTGTACCGTCTGCGGCTTTTTTGCCTGAATTCACAAATGTATATACAGTTTCGTCAAGCTCATAGCCTTTTGGTGCTTTGGTTTCTTTTGCATAGTAAGAAGCTGATGCGTCAACATATTTACTGTAACTGCCGTAACCGCTTGCATTTGTTGTAATACTGCCGATTTTTTTGGTACAAGCTTTGTCTGTGTATATGCCATACTCAGCTCCCGACAAGCTGTAACAACCGTTGCCGGCTGTAAGCTCTTTGTTTGATGATGATTTGTGAAGTTGCAGCTTGACAACATCCGGAAATGTCAACTTAACATATCCGTCTTTAACTGTATAATTAGAACCCTGAGCAAAAGTCTGATATGATGCATAGTCATTACTTGTAATTAAATACAAACTGTTTTTGCTCTTGATTCCATGTTCCTTCAAAAAAGAATTTTTCATTGTCACATTAACTGTCGTACCAAGATTTTTAGAACAGGTAAATGTTATCTTTTTACCGCTTACGCTGACCTTAACATTTGAATTGCTGACGATTACATCGGATGCTTTAGTTACTGAAGCGGTACCGTTCTTATCAGTCAAAGTGATTGAATACTGTCCGTTTGATTGATTATATGACATTTGATACGACTTCGCAGAACTGAGTGATGATGCTGTATATGACGGATTACGCACCGACCTTTTGCACCAAGACACCATATTGTCATATGCTGTTGTAACATTTGCTACAGTAGTTTCAGCTGAGCTTGTCTCAGTCATAGTATGGGCAGGAGTAAGCAACGGTTTTCCGGATACGGCATCAAAGGTTGAAGCATTTCTCTTGCCGGCTACAATCTCGAAAATCAAGAGCTGCGTTGCATAGTAGTAATGAACCTTCTCTTCCTTTGCAGCTTCAAATCCGCCAAAGCCCCAAGCAAGTATCAGATTAACTGCATTTTGCTGTGCAGTAGTTAGCTGTTTCCAAGCTGCTGATTGAGATGTACTTTTTACAGTAGCATCACTTTGTAATTCAGATGCTTTATCCGGTTCAATACAGTACGCTCTTTGTGTGTAGTCTAAAAAATTCAAGGCTTTTCCGGATGGAGCAAAAAAGTGCACCTTGAAATTTTCCCAACCTTCATAATGCTGACTGTGCTTTTTTCCGTTTGCGTCTGTATAAGTATATTCAGCTGTTTTCTTGTATATAAAACCTTTGCCGTCTGCTCCACGATTGCCTTTAACCGAGGCAGCACTTACGGAAAACGAACCAACAGACAATGAGCCGATAATTACAGTCAAGCATAAGAAAACCGACAATATTTTTTTAATTAACTTCATTCAAATTTTTCTCTCCTTTCATCTAAATATTGAAAAAGAAAAACTACTGTATTCTTTTATGGGTGATGCACGAATCATATTTACCTCCGTAAATTTATATTATTAACCACCTTAGTGGGGATTGTAGGGATGCATCGGACAAATTAATGCCCGATGCAAAAGAAGAATAACAATGAAAACTTAAAAAGTCTTGCTGTCAAGTGAACAGTGAGAGTCATAAAACAGAAAGTTGTAATCAACTTCCAATGTTTTCGCTAATTCTCTGATATATGCAAAAGTCGGTTCATAATTATCGTTTTCCCATTTGGTATAGGCTGACCGTTCTATATGCACGGCTTCTGCCACTTGTTTCTGTGTCATATGCTTGTTTTTTCGAGCAATAAGCAACTGCTTTCCAAACGACAATTATTTCACCTTCTCAAAAAGTTGTTATCAATTTAAAATGTTAAGGTTATATATGTAGTTAAGGTCAACGGTTGTTGATATGCCGTTGATTCTGCCGGTTTCAGAATACTGCCACACATCACAAGTGATTGACGGCTTTATATACCATTCTGCGTTCCAAATAGAAATGCCGTTATTTTTTAAGGTTGTGCGATTGAGCAGATAGTCATAAACGCTTGCTGAGGAATACACACCCGATTTAAAGCCGTTGCTTTTGAGTTTGTTACAGAAATTGACTGCCATTTTTGTATAATTGCTGTTGCTTGTACTCATTGCAGGCTGATATTCCATATCGTAGTAAACAGGAAGTTCAAACTTTTTACCCTTGATACAACTAAGGCAAGCATCTGCTTCTGCTGTAGCCGTTGACGGTGACATTGCATAGCTGAACCAATATGCTCCGACTTTAAGACCGGCGGATTTTGCGTTTTTGTAGTTTGTTTCAAACATATTGTCTTTTTGGCTTTTTTCTTTACCGTAGCCTGCACGGATTATCACATAGTCATAACCGGCTGATTTTACCTTGTTAAAGTCAATTGAACCTTGCCAAGTTGATACATCAATACACTTTGCAGCACTTCCCGAAACAGTTAATTTACATTTTGCTGTTTTGCCGTTGTAGGTTTTATATGTAATAGTCACCGTACCTTGTGATTTAGCAAACACCTTGCCGTTTGAATTGACGGTAGCAATCTTGCTGTTACTGCTTGTCCAATCAGAACGATAGCTATACGCATTACTGTTGAGAGTAGCCGTCAATGTTTTGCTCTGCCCAACCTTTAGAGTAGCCGAAGTGTAATTCAGACTAACACTTGATGGAGCAGATTTGACTGTTACCTTACAAGTAGCTTCTTTTCCATTGTTGAGCTTACATCTTATCGTAGTAGTGCCGGCTGTTTTTGCAGTAACAAGACCGCCTGACTTTTGAACAAGAGCAATTGCGGTGTTATTCGAGTAATAAAGTCTGTAGTAGGCTGCTGTATTGTTCGGAATACTGCTGTTCAAGTCATACTGTTCCCCAACACCAAGTGTTAAACTTGATTTGTTGAGAGTAATACTGTCAGCAAGTTTTTTAACCGTCACATTACAATTTGCAGTTTTGCCATTGTAGGTTTTTGCCGTAATAGTTGTTGTGCCGACACCGACAGCAGTTATTTTGCCGTTTTCATCAACCGTTGCAATTTTTTTATTGCCTGTTGAAAATGTAACCTGAGATAAATTACCATTTGTCACAGTTGTACTTAAAGCATAAGATTCTGTTGTACCTAAGACTATATCCGTTTTATTCAGCTTAATGCCGGTCGGTACAGTAGTAGGCTTTGGAACAGTTGTAGGTTCTGTAACTGCTTCCGTTGTAGGCTCTGTTGTTGATTCTGCTGTTGTCGGTTGTTCTTCTGTTGGCTCTTTAATCAGACCTACGATAATCTTCTGTACAAGGGTTGAATCAACAACGGTAATCATACCGTCTTTATTAAGGTCATACAGCTTAATTTGTTTTTCATCAAATGTTGTCATACCTACAACATTCTTCTGAATAAGCGTTGCATCTTCAATCGAAAACTTTTTGTCTGTGCTTACTGCTCCTGCACTAAAGGCACAAAGGCTCACAAGAGTAGTGGCAGTAAGTAAGCCCGAAATAATCTTATTTTTCAGTTTCATAACTTCCTCCTTAAAGGGTTCTCATATATATTCCGTAAAAATCGGGTTTTCGCACCCCCTAAATTGAAAAAAATTTTAAAATTTTTAAATTTTTTTTGAAATTTCTTTGAAATTCGGCGATATTATTCGTAAAAAGAAAAATGCTCCGTTTCGGAGCATAAAAAGGGCAAAAAAAAGACAGAACCGAAGCTCTGTCTGAAATTTGTTATGTAGTTTTATCGTCCTTTGCTCTTATCCTGAGAGTGTGGGGAGTGTTTCTGCTGTGAAATTGTGTTAGCATTTTTCTTTATCTGATTTCTTGATAAAGGAGATTTTTGTTTTGATATATATCGGTCAAGCACTTCTTCTAATTTTTTGAAGTTACAACATCTTTTTGCAAGATATTTGTTATCATCAGCATTTTCTGTAATTATATTATAAAGAGAATTAGCACGCTTAATTATGATATCAGAATTTGTCTGACACCAAGTAAGCTGATTAGCCATAAGCTGTTTATAAACTACTGTCTTATGATTGTCAGTCGGTTTAATCGAAATATCAATTTTATGTATTAAGGACAAATCGACAGGCAACATATTATTTATATTCAACCCACCGATAACTTTATTAGCACCGTTTTCATCTTTTACCGACGGATGACGAATTTTCAAAAAATCAATTGAGTTCTTTTTATTTTCAAATTTTTCCTTCGGAGAGGTTAGAGGAACACAATACATTCTGTCATTTACCAACACAATAACACCGACAAACGGTCTGTTAGATTTATGAATTTGGGGTGAAGTGGACATAACATTGCTGTCCTTTTGAGAAAGGTTTCTCACATACTTTAAATCAATAGAATAAAAATTAAGTCTTTGTTGCTTCATAAAATCACTCCAAAAAATAAAGGGACTGAAAAACAGCCCCTTTACAGATTAAAAGTTTCCACTTATACGGTAGGACTCACCTCTTGTAATGCTTCCACTTATACGGTAGGACTCACCTCTTGTAATGCTTCCACTTGTATGGTAGGACTCACCGCTTTTTACAGAAATCAAAGGATTTCCATACAATAGGACTAAAGCCTATCACCACCTATATTATACACTAATCCGAGAATTATGCAAGCATTTTTCTTTCACAGTTTAAAAAAACTAATGGCTAATTCACCTAATCCGTCCCCAATGTTCTCAAACCAATCAGCAATTGTTTCTCCAAGAGTAGAAATGATATAGGTTGACATAGCAAACAGCCACAAAATACCGATTACTACACATCCGTCAAGCAACGGAAAAGTCCCGTTTTGTATCCATCCTACCACAACTACTGTTCCGCTAACCGCAAATATAGTGGCAAAAACAGAAATAGCAATATAAATCATTCCGCTTGCTACAGATACAAAAACTAACAAATAAGAAAGCAGATAAAACGCTCCTTTTAATAGGAAAGCAATTATCAGAACTGCAAGTTTTACAGGAAACAGCAATACTTTAAGAAATATCAGAAGTATTACTTTTGCCATATTGCACACCCCTCAGTTAAATCAATAATACTCAATCTCTCCGCATTCGGTACACTTTCTGCCGACAACTTCGGTTTTAGTTTCATAGTGAAACTTTTCAGGGACTTCGACAGTTTTAGTCGAAGTGTGCCAACCCGCATTTTCACCATTTAATGCGTGTTGTTTCATATGTTCAGAAATTTGCTCGGAGGTGTATCCGGATAAGTCGTTTTGACAAGTAGGTTCACTACATACTACAGTTTGCATTTGCTTAACAGTAGCTTTCTCATCAACAACCTTTACTTTTGTTTCGTTAGTTATATTCTGCCAAGTGTGAGTATGCTCTTCGGAAAACATTTCAACTTTACCGCAAACCGTACACTTTCTGCCGACTACTTCGGTTTTAGTTTCATAGTGCGATTTTTCGGGTACAGTTATAGTTTTTGTGCCGGTCTGAATTTCACGTCTTTCAGCTTTATAGCTTACAGGCTCTCCGTTGAGTGCGTGTTGCTCATTATGTTCTGAAGCAAATCCAGTAATATCAGCACCGCAAACTTTACAAATAGTACGAATTTGTTCCTCGTAAATCGGCTCTTCGTAGGTATAGGCTTCCTTATCCACAACCTTTACTTTTGTTTCTTTAGTTATATTCTGCCAAGTGTGAGTATGCTCTTCGGAAAACATTTCAACTTTACCGCAAACCGTACACTTTCTGCCGACTACTTCGGTTTTAGTTTCATAGTGCGATTTTTCGGGTACAGTTACCGTCTTTGTGCCAACTTGAACATTTACCCATACATTGTGATAAGATACTGGTTCTCCGTTCAGTGCGTGCTGTTTATTATGTTCGCTGCAATTATCAGTAATATCAGCTCCGCAAACCTTACAAATAGTTCTATCGTGTTTCTCGTAAACCGGCTCTTCGTAGGTATAGGCTTCCTTATCCACAACCTTTACTTGTGTTTCTTTGGTAATATTCTGCCAAGTGTGGGTATGCTCCGCAGGAGCTGATAAAGTAGTTACGGTAAAGCCCTTTGAATTATATCCGCTTGTGAATTTGTTTGCTGATGAATTGATACATCTCACGGTGTATGTATATTCTGTATCGGCATAAAGGTTTGTGTCCGTGAATGTGGTACTTGTTGTATCAAACAACCTTGACCAACCTTTTTCGCCCCTGCGATATACACGATACTTTTCGGCACCGTTCACATTGTCCCAATTTAAAGTTATACTGTTATATGTTGACTCAGTTTTTGAAATCTCAGGAGCAGATACATATTTAATTGACTTGCCCTTTGAATCGTATCCGCTTGTGAACTTGTTCTTGCTCTTATTAAGGCATCTTACTGTGTAGGTGTAATTTTTGCCTGATGAAACATCCTTATCAATATATGAGGTTGAAGTTGTGTCGACCATTCTTGTCCAACCTTTACTGCCCTTGTAGTAAACTCTGTACTGCTCTGCACCGCTTGACTTGCTCCAACTGATTTTTACACCGCCGTCTACGCTCTCGGCTTTGGTAATCTTCGGAGCTGCAATGAAAGTAGCCTTTGTACCTTTTGAATCGTATCCGCTTGTGAACTTAGTTGCAGATGAGTTGATACATCTTACTGTGTAGGTGTAATTTTTGCCTGATGAAACATCCTTATCAATATATG
>ERZ791859.324-NODE-324-length-36340-cov-3.442580_pt1 | contig 36340 bp, 26 predicted proteins | sample MGYA00509943_ERZ791859 | MGnify/ENA primary metagenome ERZ791859 (study PRJEB30046, sample SAMN00792065) | human gut metagenome | study: EMG produced TPA metagenomics assembly of the A metagenome-wide association study of gut microbiota in type 2... | reverse complement strand
AGAAGCGCCTGCTGTTGCAGATGCTCCGGGTGCTGCTCCCACTTTGGGCATAAGTGCAGAACCGGATGCAACCTGCTGCTGGAATGCATTGGGTGCCTGCTGTCCGGGTGTGTAGCTGGAAGTCGGCGTATATCCCTGTCCAGCGCCTCCCATCAGGGCTGAACCGGGTGTCGGAGCTGCGGGTGCCGGTGCGGTCTTTGATGCTTCATCCGTAACACCGTTTTCCTCGCGCAGCTTTCTAAGCAACTTCAGTGCCAAATCAATATTTTTCATCTGGGGAAATACCAACTGTACTTTTTTGGAACCATACAGATTATCCAGTCTTGTATTTATAGCCAGTGCAGGCTCCCCCAAATAAGTAGTCTCTCCTACGCCGCTGATTTTTTCAATAGCGACTTCAAATTCATCTATGTAACCGTTTTTCCCCTCCGTATTACATACATATCCCTTACCGGAAATCCTGTTGTTTTCCACCTTAAGGAACATGGCATCGTTGTTTTTCACAAATAAATTTTTCATGTTGTTGCCAGATTTGCATGAAAAAATTTGCGTCCCTTCCATTGAAAGTGACCTCCTTTCATTCATTCATCTGCCGCCAAGAGAAGCTCTATCTATTCCCAGTGACAAAAATATCCGTAATCCATTGGCGTGGAAAACGGCTATCTGAACCCTTTCTTAGTCGTACTCTTATAATATAATAGCAAGAAGCATGGGAGATTTCAAGGTTTTTTTTTCAATTTTCCATACATTTCTTATTATTTGCAATATGATAGGATTTTCCGTGAATTTTCGGAATTTTTACATACTTTTTTATAGTTTCGTGATATGAAATTTTGTATATATATATTAAAAATTTCATATCACGCAAATACCGGTTCTCCGCCTGCCAGGATGGCTTCCACCTCTTCGACGTCTTTGTCTGTGGCTGCCGCTATCTGCTCTGCCGTAAAGCCGTTTTTGTTCATGGTTTTGACAAGAATTGCTTCACCGACCGTAATTCCTCTTCCACCGACCGGAGCCAACCAGATCTTCCCCGGCAAACCGAAACCGGGTTATGCTGTTTTCTTTCTTATTCATACATATCCAGATGGAATACACACTTTTGATTGCATCATAGTCGGAACCGGTAAAATCCCGTTCCTTTTCGGATGAAAGCAGTCTCCCTACATAGAAAAGCATATGTCACAACATCAAACTTTGCCACACCCTCATGGATTTCCCGGTTTTCCGTATTAAGCCCGGTACCCCTCTGCCCGTTTTGCTCCCTGGCAATATTGGTCATCCCCGGCTCTACCGGCACCTCACCTATGTAAGGCGCTCCTTCGATATAAGGAATGATTTCTTTCGGCTTCATCCCCTGAAAAGCTTCTATTGTATGGGCAAAAATATATGACAGAATGCTCTTTTGCCCCAGCAGGCGCTTGACGCATTCATCGTATTGTGCTTTTGCATCCGCCGCTCCTACTGTATTTTTCAGTTCATTGTTCAAATAGTTCCTCCTTTTGCACAGGATAACAATAAATACAGTTATCCGCAAAAGGCATCCAACCATATCCATTATAACTTATCTGTTTTTCTTATACAACTGTTTTTTATTTCGTTTATCTTTTCTGTTGGTAAATCTTTACGATTGATGACTTTGAAAAAAATAGAAAAAGCAGGAATTTCTGACTTGTGGGACAAGAAAAAAATAAATCCCACCGGTAGATTTGAAAATAGAATATAAAATTATATAGATAATAGAAAATCTGCTCTATGGGTACTATAACACAGGATTGATTGAAAAGGCAAGGATTTCTTGCTTTAGAACCACAAAAAGACCGGAACAGATTTCTCCGTCCCGGTCTCTCTTCGCTTTCGGCAAGCTCTAAGCAACTTTAATTCAGCAAGTCCTTAAGAGCGTATATTATTTTCTTCTAATACCACTACCTGATCCAGTCAAATAAGGAAAAGGTCTTTTCCGCAATCTTGAACTTCACAGTCTTGGTTCCGCCATAGTTGCCGATACCACGAATGGTGACCTCTGCATTGCCCTTCTTGATATTGTTCTTATAGCTTACGATTTCATAATCGCCGACCTTCAGTTCTTCCTTGCCAATCATAACCGTCATCTGATCAATGCCGGGTTGAACTTCTCTGCCGGTATAAGCCTGCGGTTTAACCGTAATTTTAGCAGTGGAAATATTATTCTTAAATATGCGGATGGTTGTTTCCAGAGTTCCCTTGTAGTTGCCGTTTCCGGTAATTTTTACAGTAATGAGGCTTTCTACCGGAATAATGTCACCCTTTACATTTACAGTTGATCCTGCTCGTTTCATGGTACCATTATTCACCATTCTGGTATTATTGGTATAAACATAAGTTACCTTATAGTCCGTACCCTCTGCCAGCTTTTTGCCGTTTACATCCATTACAACAGGCTTTGCACCGGAAACCACTCCTGCAGCATTCTTAAACATAACATCCTGTGCTGTCAGCCTCAGCTCACTCACATCCTGCTGCGCAATGGTAAATGTACCGTTCAGCATTCCCTTGAAGTTTTTCTTGCCTCTGACAACAATTTCCGCTCTACCAAGTGCCTTGTTCTTTTTATAAGAAACAGTATAATCTTTTCCTGCCGTCAGTGTCATACCGTTGTAAGTAAGCAGTACATTGGGCTTTACGCCGCCCTTTTCATAAGCATAAACCGCATCTTTCTTAACATTGCCTTCTGCATCCAAGAACTGCATCTGTATACCTGTCATTTCCGCCGTAACAATCTTAAAAGACTTTCTGACAGTTCCGGTATAGCCTCCCTTTCCGGTGAAGACAATCGTAGCGGTGCCAGCATCCGTATTTTTCAGATAGCTGCAGGTATAATCCTTTCCTTCCACAAGAGTTGTGCCGTTCAAAGTAACTGCAGCATGAATACCTTTGCCGATTTCGTATGCATTTCCCGTGTAGGTTACACTTGTTTTGTCAAACGCAAACTTTGCCTTATTCAGCGTGGCAATCGGTAAAATCTTGAATGTAACCTTTTTAGCTCCATAGTAATTACCCTTTCCGGTAATGATTGCCGTAGCTGTTCCAGCATCTCTGTTGTCGCTGTATGTAACCTCATAATCAACACCTTTTATAAGTGTCTCTTTGCCCATCTTTACATCAATATCCGGCGTAAGAAGCTCTCCTGTAAAACTGCATTTCTTGGGAGCCGTAATTTTCGCCTTGGTAATGGAAGTACCTTCTACCAGGGTATAGGTTACTATTCTCTCACCGGTAAAGTTTTTGCAACCGGTAATTTTAATCTGATATTCTCCCTTAGACTGATAGCCGCCTAATGTTGTTCCCAGATATTCATAAGTAAAATCCGTCTTATTGCGAAGCTTTGTCTTTCCATATGTAACAACCGGAACCGGTTTCTGCAGTTTACCCGTTACATTGGTGATAATATCTTCAGCCGTAATGTCTCCGGATGCAATATTCTTAGGACTGATGGTAAACTTAATAACTACCTTTCCTTTATAATTGCCCTTTGCATTTATGGTTACGGTAGGCGCTTTCTTTTCAGCATTCTTGTCCGCCGCATCCTTATTGTTTGCATAAGCTACCGTATAGTCTGTCTTTTCTTTCAGAAGTGTTTTTCCGTCATATACACGAAGAGCAAAAGTAATCTTCTTTCCGGTATATTCGCTGTCTTCCACACCGGCAACCCAGATGCCCTTCGGTACCTCGTCACCGTTTTCAAACTGCTGCCTGTCTTCGACAAGGATGTCGCCCCAGTCTTCTGCTTCGTCCACCAGTTCATAAGTAAAAGTAACCACTTCGCTGGCATCACAGCCCTTTTTAACAGCAAACGCCTTAATAGTCACAGCCTTGTCAATCACAATACCTTCCACATACTGTTTGGAAGTTACTGTAGGCTCTGAACCGTCCATCGTATAGTAGATGCTTGCTCCGGGTGTCGGAGAAGTCAGGAACACTTTCGTGCCTGTCTTCACGGAAGAACCGCTTTCCACACTTGCTGTCGGCGCCAGTGTCACACCGCCGCTCCACTTGGCGTAAACGGTTTTATTTCCATAACTCTTAACCGGAATATTATTAAATGTTTTCTTAAATTCAGGATCTGAATACCAACCTTCAAAGGTATATCCTTCTTTTTCCGGATTCTTAAATGTTACCTTGTCCAAGAACGTATAGGTTGCCGGATTATCCTTGTGGTTGGTTCCGCCATTTAGTTCGTAGGTAATGGTGTAAATTTCAATTTCCCACTTGGCATAAACCGTCAGGTCTTCACTGTATCCCTCTACACCCGTAATTGGTATATTGAATTCTTCATCTAAAAACCAGCCTTTGAAAATATAGCCATTTCTGGTAGCCGGGGCAAAGGTGAAGGTATCTCCGGCTTCATAACCTGCCGGATTGGAAGCATTATTGGTGCCTCCATTCAGTTCATACGTGATTGCCAGCAGATTTCTTGTAATAATACCTTTATCCTTCAGCCATTTTTCAGCATAAGATCCGGGTACTACAAAATAAAGAGCATTGTCACAGCCGTCAAAAGCCGTACCTGCAATACTGGTAACCGATGCCGGAATCACAATCTTGGTAAGCCCGGTACAGTTCTTAAATGCTGCTGCTCCAATCTTGATGGTGCCGCTGGGAATATTCATTTCTGTCAGACCGCTGCAGCCTTCAAATGCAGAAGCACCGATTTCGGTGAGCAGACTCACATCCCATGTGACTGAAGTTAATCCGGTATCATTCTGGAAGGTTTTGTCCAGAATTTTGCTTACCCCTGCCGGAATCGTAATGCTTGTAAGTCCCGGGCAGTTACTGAATGCTCCGCTTCCCAGTGTCACAACAGATGCAGGAATATCAAAGCTGCTTTCCTCTTTCGTACCTAACTTTGTACAACCTGAAAAAGCATAGTTTCCAATGGTAATAACCGTATCCGGCAGATTGATATCCGTCAGATTGATACACTGATAAAATGCATACTGCTCTATTGTCTGTAAATTAGAACCTTCTTCAAATTTAATTCCCTGTAAGTTTGCAATATTCGGAAGGGCGTATTGTCCGATTTTTTCCACAGATGCCGGAACAATCAGGGTAATCATTTCAATTTCACCGGTTTCCGTATTGGTGGAGAACTGTGCTCCCTTAAAAAGATAAGCCGGGAAAGAGCTTACTTTATTACCTATCAGAATTCTCTTGATGTTACATTTTGCAAAAATATTCTGACTGGAAGTCGTTACATTGATAGCATTGTATGTGATGTCGGTTAAAACAGAACAGCCGGAAAAAGCGCTGGCTCCGATTTTAGTTACACTTTCGGGAATGACTATAGAAGTAATCTTGTTGCATCCCTCAAATGCATTTGCTCCGATTTCATTCACCGTGTCGGGAATGGTAAACTGTGTCATTGCTGTACAATACTTAAATGCAGAATTTCCGATTCTTGTTAATTTTGTACCTTCCTCAAAAACAACACTGGTAATGTTGTCTTCTGCGGAATTAGTTCCGCCGAAAGCATTATTTCCGATTTCTGTAACCGTATTGGGAATGGTAATGACGCAGTCCGTAGTAAAGCCCGCCTGACTGAACAGGTTGGCAGGAATGACCTTTATTCCCTCGGGAAATACTACTTCACGAATTAAACATTCATCAAAAATTGCCGTTCCACAGTTTGTAAGCTGCAGGGAATCGATAGTCAGAGTTTCAATACCATAGCAATGGAAAAATGCCTTGTTTCCAATACTTGTCACATTAAACGGAATTATCGTACTTCTGAAGGACTGACACTCTTCAAATGCACTGGCGCCAATCTTTTCCAGTGTAAGAGGAAATACGTTGGACCGGAAACCAGTGCACCCCTTAAATGCCGTATCCCTGATTTCCAACAGATTAACCGAATACTCAACCGTCCGCAGTGCCACACAGCTTTCAAAAGCACCTTTACCGATAATCGTAACGCTGTCAGGCAGTTTTATTGTTTGGATTGCCACACAACCTTTGAATGTTTCATCACCGATGGTTTCAATGGTATCCGCAATCGTCACATCTGCCAATTTACTGCATCCGAAGAATTCACCCTTACCGGTAAATGTAGTGCCCTGGGGAATTACCACTTTTTCCAGACTGGTACATTCCCTGAATGCATAATCTCCGATAACGGTAGTCGCATTGGGAAGCTGTAAGTTCGTGACACTCTTACATCCCATAAAGGAATTTTTACCCAGGTCATTCACAGAGTTGGGAATAATAATTTCCGTAAAAGCCGTACATTTTGTAAACGCACCTTCCCCAATTGTCTGCAGGGTTCCGGGGAATGTAACATTTTCTAAGGATGCACAACCGTTAAAAGCATTTTTTCCAATGGTAGACAACGCACTGGGCGTCTGCACTCCGTTTTCAAAGGTAACCTGCATTAAGTTGGAACCCTGAAAGGCACCCTCTCCGATTTCCTGAATTTTATAAGGAATTACAAAATTCACATTTTCGGCAAAAGTCGCTTTATTAAACAGATTTGCCGGAATAATCACATTTTTCTTTTCACCTTCTACGGTTTCATCCTTGTAGGCAAAATCAACCGACTCCAGATTACAATTTGTAAAAATACCTGTTGCGGCACCACCGGTTGTGGTCTTACATACCACATTCATGGTCTCGAGACGTACATGTGACAAGCCCTTGCAGCCGTTAAACGCATTTTCGCGAATACTGATAAGCCCCTTTACCAGGGTAATATCCTGTAATGCCGTACATTTTTCAAATGCATTCTTGTTTATGTACTGGAGATTGTCGTTAAAGGTCACCTTTTCCAAACCGGTACAGCCTGAAAAAGCATAGTCTCCAATCTGGGTCAGGGACGTACAGTTTGACAAATCCACCGTCCTTAGATTTACGCAGTTCTGGAAACCATTGCTGCCAATGCTCTTTATATAGGCGCCTTCTTCAAACCGGATGCCTGTTACCGCATCCCAGCCCTTAAAACAATAGGATGTAACCACACCCATATCAGAAGAAACAGTAAACATACCATTTTCATCTATTGTACCCCAAAATTCGCCATTTACCGTTACATTTCCTTCCGCATCCACCTGGGGTGTTCCGTCATCAGCCGTAACCGGTATCACTTCTTCAACCGGTAAGGTTTCCCCGGTATCACCTCCCGATACCGTTTCCTCTTCATTGCCGTCTGATACGGTTGTTTCTTCGTTGCCTCCCGATACTGCTGTCTCCGGATTTCCACCAGAAACCGTATTTTCCGTTTCCGTGGATTCCTCTGTGGCAGTATAGGCGATATCCTCTGCAGCCAAAGCCGTCAGAGTGGTCTCACCGATGCTCTGCGTCAACATAAATGCCACACACAATCCGGCAAGAAATCTCTTTGCTTTCCGTTTCACAATCTTTCCCTCCCTAATCAAAATAATAGTTTGATTTAAGAAAATATTATTTAGTTACACTGTTTTATTTTACAACACGCACAGGGTAATGTCAACGAAAGCAATACCCTCATTTTTCTTGCTAAATTTCCAATATTATTTTTGACATTTCCCCATTAAAAGCATATAATTTAGTTTAAGTACAAAAATAAATTGGGAGGAGTTAACCGTGAAAGAACTAATGATTATGTATCACCCTGTCAAGAAGGAAATCCGCTTTCTTGCCAAGGTAAAGGGAGAGTTTTTAGACATTCCTTACAAGATGTGTCCCAACCTGATCAAGTACTCTCCGGAGCAGGGCGAATTCTTACTGCAGAATCAGGGCAACCAGTTTTTTGATGACATCTGGGAACAATTCCTGTGTGATAAAATCAGTCTCGTCTTCAAGGGCACGCAGATTGACTATGAAGACTTTGAGAAGAAGGTAGATGAATACAACAAGACTTGTGGGGAAGATCGTTTCCGTATCAGCAACTTCATAGAGACTGCTTCTGTTTCCAGGATTTTTACCAATGTCAGTGATTTCTGTGATGAAACCATTGCTCTCTTCGACGAAGAGCTGAAAAATTCCGACATTCAGAAGTCCTTCTTAATCAGAAAGCATGAATTTGAAGCTAAAAGAGAAAAATTAAGTCAGAACGATATCAATATCTGTCTGGTAGGTACATACAGCTCCGGTAAATCCACTTTCATCAATGCCATGATCGGCAAAAGAATCTTACCGGAAAGTATTAACTCCGAGACCGCAAAGATGTTCCGTATCCAGGACAGCCAGAAGCCTGCCGTTGCCTTCAACTTAAAGACTTCCGAAGCAGACTCCAACGTTCGTGTCGTAATTAACTGGAGTGCCGAAAAGGGAAAATTCATTTTTTCCGCTAACGGCGACTGCCCGCTTACCGAGAAAAAGATTGACGGAGAAATCAACAGCGCCCTGGTCTTCCACTTACAGCAGCATGAACAGCTGTCCAATATCTTAAAATGCTTAAACGATATTCCCAATGCGTTTACCGAGGAATATCCGGAATACATCGATGGCATCATTGAAGTAAGCTTCCCGATTCCCATTGACAAGAATATCAGCTTCACTTTCTATGATACTCCCGGTACGGACAGCAACTCCAACGAGCATCTGTTAGTCCTTCAGAAAGCCCTGCAGCAGCAGACCAACTCCATCTTAATCATTCTTTATGAGCCCACCAAGATGGAAGGTACCGGCAACTCTGTTTTATACAAGCTGATCAACTCTTCCAGAGAAAGTGCTGATACAAAGGACAAGGTACATATTGACCTGACCCGTTCCTTACATATCATCAACCAGGCGGACACCAGAAGCCTCGCAGACTTAAACAACTTAAAGAATAAAAAAGTAAAAGTCTCCTTAAAGGAAACTGATAAAATTTACAACGAAGAAGCCGAGGAAATCGACCTTTCCAAAGAAAGACTCTTTTTCGTTTCCTCCAAGGCCGCTTATATTGCCAAGGCAATCTCCAACAACGTGGATACCGAGGATGAAAGACTCTGGCTTGCAAACCACAGGAACGAAATCAACAACACACCGGTGACGGATCCTTTCTTAATGAAAGCCAACAACAACGAAATTGAAACCGGTATGTACTTCAAGTTGGATAAGCTTTCCCAGGCTGACAACGAAACCAAGCAGCTTATCTCCGAGTGTATGGAGGAATTAAAGAAATGCGATGCGGATACCGACAACAGCCTCTATCCTATTCTGCATCGGATTTATATCAACTCCGGTATGTATGCGGTTGAGAAGGAAATTGTAAAATATGCGCAGAAATATGCTCTCGCAGTTAAGGCTAAGGGTCTTTACGACGGTATCTGCAGTGTCGTAAACTTCATCCGTGACGACTATGAAGTAATCGAAAAGCAGGCACGCTTGTCCAAGGAAGAAATTTCCAAAAACATCGAAACCATGAAGACTACCATGGTGGATGACATTGATTCTTCCTATGAGAAATACCTGCAGGAGCTTACTCCGGAAAGACTGGTTACCGCCTTCCCCGAAATTAAGGTGCTGAAAGCCATCGTGGAAACGAGACGTATCCAGGCAGAAAAAATCGCCGACAAAATGAAATGGATTGCTCTCCGTCCGGAAGTCTTTGAAGAGAAAAACAATATCATCCGTAATGAGCTGAACCGCTACTTACTGGAAATTGACGAATACTATAAAGAAAACCGTGAAAGCATCCTGAAGCACCAGATAGAAGAATTAAAGGGCATCATTGTAAACCGTATTACCGGTTACAAGGGCATTGATGAAGAATTGGTAAGACGTATCGCCAACGTATCCGATACACTGGTTCCTCCTTCTACCTTAAAGGCTCTGAAGATGGATGAATACATCAATAAGCAGAAAGCCATCTTCATCTTCTCCACCAACGACAAGAAGTCTTATAAGAATGATGTAGAAAGCATGTTCACTTCTACTACCCAGATGCAGTATGATTCCTATATTGCTGAAATCATGGATGTAGCAAGAGCAAAAACAGCAGAACTCATTCAGGAATTCAAATCCAACATTGATATGATTTCCAGCAACCTGGAATTCCTCATCAACGACGAAAAGAAAGCGATTTCCATGCAGTCCAAGGCAAAGGCCGTTCTGGAATTAGTCACTGAAAAGGATGCGGAACTTAACAAGCGCATCTGGGGTGAAGAAGAAGTAAAAGAAGCTGCTGAAGAAGCACTTGCTGAATAATCTTTTCTCTCCTTCCGCCATTATCTTACATAGAAAAAACCGTAAGCCCTAAAGCTTACGGTTTTTATTTTTTTCATAATTCACTTATCAATCAGTAGCTGTAAAGTAGAAGTAACCTTCTCCTCCACCATTCTTCCAGATTTCGTACTTATAACTTTCATTGTTTGAAATCTCTGTCATGGAGCCATCATCATTATACTTCACATGTCTTTCATACATCCAAATTTTAATTCTGTATTCGCCTGCTCCGGTACCATAATTAGCAAGTTCCAACTTGCAATCTCCACCACTCTGCAGGTTTCTGACAAATTTCCAATCAGAACCTTCCTTCTTTTCCAGAATATACTGAATGTCATTTTTAAAGTTACCCTTATTGGTAGTACCACCCAGCGAATAAATATCTTTTACAGAAAAGAGTGTACCATTATAATATTTGGAAATCTTAGCATTCTTATCTGCAGGAAGTCCAAGTTCCTCCGCAAAGCCCAAATCCGTACTGGTAAATGAAATACATACCCTATCCATAGTACCTTGAATCAAATATTGATCTTCCGGTGTATCAACAAATGGCCATACAACTGCTCCGGTATCCTGATTTACCATACACATCTTTACTTGCATATCATAAACAATACCATACCGCATCATATATCCAAACTTGGGACGCATATTAACCGAAGTACCGGCATCAAATCCAAAACCTAAATCCTGGTCTGTGAACCATCTGCACCAGCCTGTATCACCTGATCCGGTTTCACGATATCTGTAGCTTCTGACTAACTGGTAGTTTCCATTTCCAAATTTACTTATCAGCAAACTCTTTAAATCATCAATTGCAAAGGAACCAATGGGATCATCGGAACCTCTTGCCAGACCGTGCTCAGGGGTAAAATACCTAGTGTTATCTATCTTGTACTCTCCAAACACATTGCCATAGGAAATCCCTGTTTTATTGCTATTGGAACTTGCAAAAGTCCCCATCGGATGCGTTGCAACAGCCTTAATGGTAATAAAAGAATTTCTCGGCATATCCTCATTTAACTTAACCTTAATGAATGCCTTTGCCGGATTTAAAGGATCCCATGCCACTGCTGTCATACCCGGTATAGCCGTACCATTGGCTTCCACAGTCCAAGTAATACCGTAAGGATTTACATAATCATCATCCCACTCTCTTGGTTCCTTATCGAGATAAGTGCCGCTCAAATCAGCCTGCAGCAGATATTCCGCATCTTTCTTATATTCTGTACCTGTTACGGAAAGTTTCTTGACAGTTACGGTATTGACCCTGCGAATTCTGACACGTACCGCACGCATCGCCATTGCATTGCCCTCTGCATCCTTGGTCGCTGTTTTTACCAACAGATGCACAATACTTCCTTCTTCCGCACTGCCTATATAAATTGTGTTGCCAAGCATATGTGTGGTAGAATCTGTATTGCCACCGACAATGTCCCATTCTACTGCCTTATTAGAAATTCCTACCACATCGGGATTAAACGTGTAACTCTGGTTTGGCTCCAATACCACATCATCAATTACATCAATGGATGCTGAAGGTGTTGTATCCACTACACCGTTTCTTGCAGTAATCTGGAATGTTGCATTAAAAGTCTTTAAGCCACCTGCAGACTCTCTCTCTAATCCGATATCCAAATACAGATTCCCCGAATCCTTAAAAGAAGCCGTATCTGCCGAAAAGGCTGTAATACCGTTAGCCATCAGTTCTTCTCCGGATAATGCCCCACCTTCACATGAATAAAGCAACTGCTTAGTAGCGGCATCGTATTTAACCTTATGAGTCTTTGTCCCCTCCGGAATCACAAGGGTATTGTCTGCAAAAGAAACCGATTCCGTAGCAGTGGTATCAATAATCAAATCGTTAATCTGATTCACCACCATCTGTGCTTCCTGTTGCAGTTCCACCTCGTTCATTCCGTTGTCATAGCTTTGCGCACTGACAATCAGAATACCGCCAACCGTGGTACCGACCAGACTTAAGATGGCAATCGCACAAATAAGCTCAACCAATGTAAGTCCCCTGTTGCCCAGTTTTTTCCATCCTTTCATTAACCGTTTCATAATCTCCTCCTATTATAAATTGAAGTGTCTTATGTAAATGCATGCTGTCAAATTACTTTCTATCATTATATCGTAGATTACAAAGAAAATCCACCATATATTTTCTACATTTTTATTACTGAATTTCTATTTTGCCGGTTAACGGATACAGTATCATTTCTGCTGTCCTGCTGTTTTTAACCGCCTTTATCCTTGTACAGTAATAGCCTGTCGCTGCATTAGAAAATGCACCGCTGCTTCTGTCGTAGTAAATAACAAGCGGTGTTCCACCGTCTACCAGTTCTGTATAAGATCCGGAATTGTTGATTTCATAAAAAACCTGTACTCCCTTAAAACCTACAATGTTTTCTTTGGTTGTTTCCCTTCCGGAGCTGTCTTCCGTATAATATTCCTTTGCATAAATCTGGTCGCCCTTTTTATATATTTCTATATGAGCGTCAAATTTCCCCATGGAAGTCACTCTTATGGATTGAAGAGATGCCTTTAACTTATCAATACACTCATCCGCCGGTTTGCTGACCGCCATGCCGATTCCTGCGGAAATGAGTCCCGTCAGAATAGTCATTATGGCGATTACCACAATCAGTTCTACCAAGGAGAACCCTTTATTTTCCTGTTTCATATGCCCTCCTTACTGCTTCTGCCAATTATAGTACTTCACATAATCCGTCATTTTTACATCCTTTACCGTAACATCATCATATCCGGCAGGTGTTGCCGCTTTTTCCGAATATTCCGCTGCCCAGTTCTGTTCCGGCAGATTAATCAAAAAATCCGTGGTTATCTTTGTTGTATAACCGTTTTCTGTATACCAGATCTGTACCCCCTTAAAGAGTACATATCCCTCTCCCACTTTGGATATATCGTAAGCTCCCGTTCCCTCCGTGGAAAATGATATAGCTCCACTATATTTGGGATCCACCTTGGAATTTAAAAATTCTGTCATATCCGCACATCCTGAAGCAGTAAATTCAGCTGCTAAATTCAACTGCAGAGTATTGAAAAACAAATCCTTATAATGGCTTTCCCGACCGGTACCGCTTCCCCATGTACCGTAATTCATCATAGTATCCGTAAATGCCGTTTCAAAAGCCTTGGATGTCTCTCCCACAAAATATGCCTTTAACTGCTCCATGGCTGTCTCTGCATCATAAAAACTCACCTTGGTTTTTATGTCCGTGGTTTTCATGGCAAAATTCATGCCGGAGCTATACAGAATGACTGTTGCCAGAATACTGATAAAGGTAATCACCACAATAACGGTAACCAGGGCTGCGCCATCATTATTCAGTTTCCCATAGGATTTTTTTTCTTCCATCCTTTACACGCCTCTCTTTTCCTTTATCTGTCATTTGCAGATCCGTTCAAAACAATTTCGACCGCACCCTTCTTTTTATTGGTAACGGTTATCTCAATGTCATATACCAGCACCTTCGTTTCCTTATCATACCATTCATCATGGAAGGTGCAACTTTCTGCACTTGAATTTGCATCTGACATATTATACAGTGCCACACCGTCTCCGCTCAGCTTCTTTCCAATATTATGGTAAACCTCGCTGGAATGACTCCCTCCTATTACCACCGTAGGTCTGTAAGTGGATTCACTGTTCATAATATTAGCAGCACTAAAGCCGGGTGTAACCATTTTCACCAGAAAAATCTTATGGGAGCTTCCGGTATTATTGTACACATAAATTTCATCGCTGTCACAGGCAACACCTGCAAAATCCGTCTTATATGCCGGATAAAAATAAACATATAAATTCTCCAGATGTGCACCGGAAGGTCTTGTCACAGAATTGTTATAGACATCATATACGGTGGAGTCCTTTGTTCCGTCAACCGTAACGGTATAACTGCCATCCAGTGTATCTGTCAGATCTTCCGTTGTAATAAATTCATAATCCGCTATCGTATACTGGTAAGTCACCTTAGCCGATACTATTTCCGCACCGCCATACTCATACATGGAAATTTCCACTTTTCGTTTATCAATCGTAATTTTAGATTTATCCAGAGTAGTAACGGTAGGAAGCAGTTCATCCTTCATACCCGCATCTTTTAACTGGTCAATGGCATCCTCATACACATACTTGTATTCATCGGACGGTTGATAAAAGATGGCATCATTGTATGCGTTGAACTGCGGTGTTTCCGCAATTTCCGCAGAAGAAATAGCATCCGGATTTGCTTTCATGGCAACCTCTACATCATAGAGATTATTGTCGTACTGCACATCGTTCATAACAAACGAATACTCGTTAGTAGGGGACGGTGTAAAGTTTCCGTATACATCCACACTGCCACCCGTTTCGGCATAGCTGCCTATAACCCCTTTATAAAAAATAAAGGGGTCAACATTATTGAACTGACGGCAAACATCCTCCAGTTTATAGGCTTTATAACTTTCCATGATGGTCTGTGCCAGATTGATGCCTCTCTGTTTTTCCTTGGCATCCTTATTATAATTCACGGAAGAAACAAAAGCCTGTAAAAGAGCTAATGAAACTACCGTAAGAATTGCCATAGCAACCAATACTTCTACTAAGGTCATACCCTTATTATTTACTTTTTCTCTTTTCCTCTTTTTCATTTCTTCCATCAGTTTCTTTCCTTATTCGTTTACTGTTTCCACTGCGTCCTCTGTGGGGGCAGCTGCTCCTGTGCCATCGGTCACATTTGTTACCTGTCCGTTATTGATAAAAGGTGAATTACTATTTTCAACCTGTTCCGGTGCAATAGAGAAAATATTAGTCAGACCGGTCGGGAAATCTGTGAAGTCCGGTTTTGTATAAGGTGCATTAATACCGGTTACATAGTAAAAAGAAGCTTCAATATTACCGGATAATAAACCTGTTGTTTCATCCCGCACATAGGAAATAGTACTGATTGTCAGTCGTTCACCCTTGTCATTGAAAATTTTCACAATATCCTTTAAATCATTATACGTGGTATTGTTTGTATATGTTGTTACTCTTTTATTAAATGCAATAGTATTTTCGTAACCCTCAATAGCCGCTGCCTTTACCACATCCTCCGGAATAGAGCTTACTTCTGTTGCTTCTCCGATGGCAATCTGCTGATAATCCACCAAAACACCGTTTTTCCAAGGTGTAATGGCTAAATCCAGAGCATCTTCCTCTCGTGAATTTCCGGGGAACACACTGAGTTTATTCTTAATATCTGTTGTAAACTCCTTAATTCCCTGTTCATAAGTTTCCTTGTCATCGTAGTATACTTTCAGTTCATTTACTCTTGCCTGTAAAGTGGAGTTGGATGCCTGCAAATCCTTGGTCTTATCCGCATAGGACTTGTATACAAACATATAAACCACAATAATCAGTAACACACTCAGCAGAAGGACTGCTGTCATTGTTGATTTTTCTTTATTTTTCATCACTGTATCCTCCTACTTTCCCTGTTCTACGGCAGCATCCAGATAATAGCATACTACATCAAATTCTACATAGTAATCTTCTTCTGCATCTTCTGTCGCCTCTGTATAAACTTCCGTCAATGCTGTTGTTACCACATCCCTCACAGAATCAAAGCTGCGGAAAGTTTCAATGATTTTTGCAGCTTCTTCATAACTAGATGCTCTTACCTTAAGTGCAGCTGATTCTCCGTTGGATACCAGTTCCTGCAGATAGGAATCGGAAGGAAGCTTTGTTTCCATTTCGCTTAAGAAAGCTATCAGATTATTGTTTGGATGCTCTGTAATGCGATACTGCATTGCCACTTCCTCATCCAGACTCTTTAAGCCGTTATAGGAGTTATACAGTTTTTCTGCCTGCTCATACAATGTGATTTTTTCTTTTAAATCTCTTTCATTCTGCTGTTCTTCCAGATAAGGCGGAATTGCCAATGCACACATACCACCAATCGCCACTACCGCAAGTACACCAATCAGAACAGAAAGCTTACCATAGTCTACGGTAGTTTTTACTTTTGCCTTAGAACCGTCCCCTAAAAGATTAACCGGTTCAAAGGTAGCTCCGATACTTGCCACATATTTGGCAATACTTTCCTGATCTACGGAATGGAAATAGGAAACACCACCCAAGTTTTTAATCACCTGGGTCTGTATGCCCAGTTCATTGGTAAACAGCTTATTCAATCCAATGACATCTGCACCAAGACCCACTAAAATAATACTGGTAATGGGATTGTTTCTGTTCTTGGTATTGTGTAACTCAATTACACGGGCAACATTGCTGATAAGCTGGGCAAAGGTATCCGTGATACGTTTTCTGGCTTCCGTCACCGCTTCGCTTTCCCCGGCGTTGCTTTCCGGCTCAATCATACGGGTACGTTCATTTAAAACCACCTTCACACAGGCTCTCCGGCACATGGTCTGGAATGCTGCTTCATAGGTGTTTTCCGGATACTCCGGCGCCTGTACCATCATATTAACCGCTCTGTCGATGCCGCTTGCTAAGTTACGCTGTAACATCAGTTCTCCGTTACAGATAACAGAAGCAATGGTAGAATCCTCTTCTACTTTTACTACCAATGCCGTTTCCGAACCACATTCCTCTTTCATAAGCTGGAATACACTGTTGCCGGCATAATCCACATGCTGAACACGTAAGCCGCAGGAAGCTGCCAGCGCTGTATATCCCGCAATCAGCTCCTTGCTGGCTGCAATAACCATTACACGAAGCTTATCCGCTTCGCCTTCCGTCTTTACGGTACCGAGTACTACATGTGCCAATTCATATAATGCCAAATCAATAGGGAAATAATCCGTTGCATTTGCACGGATATAGGTGCCTACCTGATTTGTCTTAACAGCAGGAATCATAACCTCTCTTGTCACAATCTTGTTAGAAGAAACAGTAAAAATTGCCTGCTTGGTTGTTATCTTATTATCACTGAGAGCCTTCTTGATTGCCAGGGAGAACTCTACATTTTCCTGTAAAAATCCATCGTTGATTACTCCATTGGGAGTAGGAATTGTAATATACTTATAAAGTTTCGGGTTTTTGGTCTTATAATCCAGTTCACAGATTCGTGTGAAGGAATTGCCAACTTCAATACCAAGTATTTTAGCCATAAAATATCCTTTCTGTCGCTCTCCCAATGACCCCTCACCGGACAAGCACTTTCTTTATTCTTATAATGTTATGCCTAATATTCCCAAATACCATGTCAAAATCTGATTCCCCCATAGCGCCGCTACAAAGACACCGATTGACAGGTACGGTCCCATGGCAAGAACATGGCTTTCTCCGGAAAGCTTCATGCGTATGATGTGGACTACAGAGCCCACGATACACCCCAATAAAAAAGCAAAAATTATTAATTTCCAGCCGACAAACAATCCACAGACTGCCATCAGCTTTACATCACCGCCACCAATGGCGGCTCCTTTACTGATCACATACATCAGATACAGTACCACACTGACCGCAAAAAAACCAATTACATGCTCTGACCAGTTGGCTCTGTCAAGTATCGTCCGGCATACTGCCAGGACAAATATTACATATTGAAATCCCACCGGAATTTCATAGGTTTTAAAATCAATCAGACTCAGCGCCAGTAACGCACTGAAAAGCAGGCATAGTAAAACAGTAGGAACAGAAAAGCCCGCTATAAAAAAGGTGAATACATAAAGGATACCGTTCAGCACCTCCAAAACGAGGTGCTGAGCGGATATCTTTGTCTTACACTTCCGGCACTTGCCTCCTAATACCAGATAACTGAAAATAGGGATTAGGTCAAACCATTTCAGTTGATATCCACAATTCTCACAGTGGGAACGTACCTTCACGATACTCTCCTTCCTGGGAACCCTTACGATAACCACATTTAAGAAGCTACCAATCACGATTCCATACAAGAATATAAGAATATACATACTTATCTGTAACATTGTAGGGATGTCATTCATAGGATTGTGCCTTTCTGATTAGTAAGATTTATTTATGGTTTACTTCGTAATAGCCGCCTGTCTGCTTGGGATCCGGCCATACTTCCATACCATTTAAGGTAACTGATTCTACACCATTGTCTCCAAGTGTTACTACCCAAGCAGCAGTACCGGGGGTTAACTTAGAATCAGGGAAAGTTGTCATGCTCAGTCCCCAAGCAGCATCAATTGCTGAAATCGGTGAATCAGCGGTTGTAACAACACTGTCTGCAAATGCTACGTTAAATACAGTAGCTACTTCCTGACCGTTGCTTACATCGGTGGATACCTTAGAGTTGTTAACGTACTTTAAATACTGGGGAGCTAACAGACCAACTAATACAGCCATGATAGCAATAACGATAATTAATTCAACGAGTGAAAAACCTTTATTGTCCTTTTTCATATTTGTTCTCCTTCTTTCAATAAGTTTTATGTATAATTTATATCTTAAAAATGGTCCCTACTCCATTTTTAATTCTGGTTTTATATACTTACATTGCATTCAATGTCTCATACATGGTCATCATAGGCATCAGGCAGGCGCCGACCAGTACCAGTACAATAGCTGCCAGTACGATAATGATAACAGGTTCCATAGCTGCCATAAAGGATGCTACTGCCGCTTCCACTTCTTCTTCATAGTAGTCTGCCTGCTTGGCAAGCATTTCCTCCGTAGCGCCGGTTTCTTCACCAATGCGGGTCATGTGATATACCATGGGTGGGAACAATCCACACTGTTCCAAAGGTTTTGAAAGGGGCTGACCAATGATAATTTCATTTTTACAGTCCTGCAATGCTTCCTTAAAATACACATTCGGCATAACATTGCTGACAATTTCCACCGCATCTACCAGTGGCACACCGGCTGCCATCAGAGTACTCAGGGTCCGTGCCATCTGTGCAGATGCTGTTTTTACTTCCAGATTTTTATAAGCCGGAATAGAAAGCTTCAGTTTGTCAAAGAAGTGAATACCGGTATCCGTTTCGGCAAACATCTTTATCAATACTACAATAGCTATGATGGCCGGAACCAAAATAAACCATTTTGTAATGATAAAATTACTGGCTGCCTGTACTGCCTTGGTCAATGCCGGCAAATCCGTTCCCAGACTTTCAAACATAGTTGCGTAGTTAGGAATAACCACTACCAGCATAACAACAACCACTGCCAAAGCTACGATACATACCGCCACAGGATAAATCATGGCTTTTTTTACCATAGCCGATGTCTTGGCTGATTTTTCGAACTGCGTAGCCATACGTTCCAAAGCAACGTCCAGACTACCGGAGGCTTCACCGGCTTCTACCATATGTACCATCAGAGACGGAAAAATCTTGGGGTACATAGCCAGTGAGCTTGCCAATGTTTCGCCCTTTTCCACACTGACCCTGACGCCCTCTGCCGCCTCACGCAGCCGGTCATTTTCCGTCTGTTCTGTCAGCATCTTTAAGGCCTCGGAGATGGTAACACCTGCCTTTGTCATGCTGACAAACTGTCTGCAGAAAACGCTCATATCTCGGGGCTTGGGATAGCCGCCCACTTTAATATTAATGTCCTTTGTCAGGGCTGACTGGGGCTTGATGCTGATTACCTGTATGCCCTGTTTTTTCAGGACCTGTCTTGCAGCTTCAATATTGTCTGCTTCCACACTGCCCTTAATTTCTTTTCCTGCGCTGTTTAGCGCTTCATAACCATAAGCTGCCATGTATCCTCCTTGTACGCCCCTCTATATTAGGAATCGAATGAAACCTTCATCATCTCATTGACGGAGGTAATGCCGTCAAGTACCAACTGGGTAGCGCTCATACGTAAGGTATTCATACCTTCCTTAATTGCAATGTCCTTGATTTCCTCCGCATCACCGTTTTTACTGATGACATGCCGGAGAGCCGGGGACATTTCCATGATTTCATATACACCGATACGGCCTTTATATCCCATGTTGTCGCACTGGAAACAGCCGCAGGGTTCATAGATTTCATAGTCCTGGTCTTCTTTCAGACCCATGATTTCTTTTTCTTCTTCATTGGCAAGTCTCGCCTTCTTGCATGCCGGACATAGACGGCGTACCAGACGCTGTGCAATAACACCAACCGTGGAATCCGCGATCAGATAAGGTTCGATACCCATATCCGCCAGACGGGTGATGGTACTTGCTGATGAGTTGGTATGCAGAGTACTTACAACCAAGTGACCGGTGATAGATGCCTGTACGGCAATGGATGCGGTCTCCTGGTCACGGATTTCACCGATCATGATGATATCCGGGTCCTGACGTAAGATAGAACGCAAGGCGCTTGCAAAGGTAAGGTCTGCTTTCGGGTTGACATGTACCTGGTTGATACCGTCGATATTGGCTTCGACAGGGTCTTCAACGGTGATAATGTTAACATATTCTGTATTTAATTCGCTTAATGCGGTATACAGTGTCGTTGATTTACCACTACCGGTAGGACCGGTAACAAGAATAATGCCGTGCGGGTTCTTCAAAATGTGGTCGAAACGCTTCATTTCTTCCGGCCGGAAGCCCAGCTTGCTCTTTTCTCTGTTGAGTGCCGTCTTGGAGGCAAGACGCATAACAATTTTTTCGCCGTATACGGTAGGAAGTACGGATACACGGATGTCGTACTCCAGTCGGTCAACCATCTGGGTAATACGGCCGTCCTGCGGTTTTCTCTTTTCGGAGATATCCATACCGCCGATAATCTTGATACGTGCGGACAACGCCGGCATAATCTTGATATCGTATTTGCCTTTTTCATACAGGGCACCGTCAATACGGTAGCGGACACGAACCGATTTTTCCATCGGCTCGATATGTATATCGGAAGCTCTCTGACGGGCTGCCTTTTCAATCATTTCCTTAACCAGGACTACGATAGGAGAATTGTTGATGTCATCATTGATTTCTTCATTGATGTCGTCATCACCGAATTTTTCCTTCGCATACTCCTCCAGTGCGGATGCCACTTCATCGGAACCGTAGAATTTATCGATTGCCACCATTACGCTTCGCGGAGTTGCAATCAAAGGCTCTATCTGGCAGCCGGTGATAATGGAGATGTCGTCCATTGCATTGACATCCAGAGGATCTGCCATGGCTACACGCAGGATATTGATATTGTCCTCTGCAAATTCTATCGGCAGAACCTGTGATTTTTTTAGTACCGATGACGGAACTAAGTTCTGTACATCCGGTGAAATTGTAATATTGGAAAGATCGATAATGGGATATCCTAACTGTGCACCTAAAATCTGTGCAATGAGGTCTTCTGTAATAAGTCCCTTATCAATCAGAAGTTCACCTAACTTCTTGCCGGAAGTTTTCTGCTCTTCCAGCGCCTGCTGTAACTGTTCTTCCGTAATGGCATTGCTCAGTACCAGAGCTTCACCTAAACGGATTTTTTTGCCTGTATATCTCGCCATTTTATATACCGTCCCCAAGTAATGTATTACTGCTTACATTGTATCTTTTTACGTACATTTTTGCAACTCTTTTTATGCATTTTATACGAAAAATTTTATTTTTAGAACAGCTTTTCATACATGTTTTCAGGGGCCTGTGCATATTGGATTGCCATATCCCTGGTAATAACGCCGTCAAAGTAAAGCTGTACGATTGCATCGTCCATGGTCATCATACCCATTTTGCGGTTGGTCTGCATAATATTGGGCAGCTGATAGGTCTTGCTTTCACGGATCAGGTTGCGCGCAGCATGAATGGCATGCAATACTTCAAACGCTGCTACTCGTCCATGTCCGTCCGATGTCGGAATCAGCTGCTGGGAAATGATTGCTTCCAATACGCTGGCAAGCTGGATACGGATCTGCTGCTGCTCGTGAGGCGGGAATACGTCGATAATACGGTCTACGGTACTTGCCGCACCGATGGTATGTAAGGTGGATAAAACCAGGTGACCGGTTTCTGCCGCGGTGATGGCGATACTGATGGTCTCCAGGTCACGCATTTCTCCTACAAGAATAACATCCGGGTCTTCACGGAGAGCGGCACGGAGGGCATTTGCATAGTTGCCGGTATCGCTGCCCACTTCTCTCTGGTTTACCATGGACATCTTGTGATGATGCATGTATTCGATAGGGTCCTCCAGCGTGATGATGTGCGCATCACGGTTGGTATTGATCTTATCAATAAGGGCTGCCAGTGTGGTGGACTTACCGCTACCGGTAGGACCCGTTACCAGAATCAGACCTCTTTTTCTTGTATATAAATCTACAACCGACTCAGGAATGCCCAACTGCTCCGGCGTGGGAATATCGGTACCTACCAGACGGAGAGCCAGTGCTGCGGAACCTCTCTGTTTGAATACGTTGACACGGAATCTGGCGTAGTTCGGCATGGAATAGGATAAGTCGTTTTCACCCTTCTCATCAAATACTGCTTTTTGTTGGGGTGTCATAACGGCAGTGGCTATTGCCATCGTTTCCTCCGGGGTAAGTACCGGATAATTGGTAGCCATCAGTCTACCGTTTACACGTAAGATGGGCGGTACGCCTACTGTAAAATGAACGTCACTGGCGCCAAGCTCTATCGCTAACTGCAATACTTCATCAATTGATACCATGTCTGTCTCTCTCCTGTGTCTTTTATTTTACGGTAAATTCACGTTAAATACATTTATACCCTGTATTTTTTCATGTGATCTATCGTTTTCTTACATTAAATGCTTTTTTCAGACATTACCCTCATTATAATTTCCGGGGAAATGCCTGTCAACTGCATTTCATCGACAATCCTAAAATTGTATTTATAATTATACAATAACCCTCTGTCATTTACAAGAAAAAGGTTAAGAAAGTATTAAAAATGTATAAAATTGTATGAAAATCAGTTTGTGTTTTTGGTACATTTTTCATATAAAAAAGACCCTCCCTATAGGGGAGAGCCTTTTTCTGCAATCTGTCATTTTCGTATGACTGATTTTACTTATAGTTTACAATCTTTCCGAAATCTTCCTTTAAGGAAGCGCCGCCTACAAGGCCGCCATCGATGTCTGCCTGTGCAAACAGTTCGGGAGCGCTTGCTGCAGATACGGAGCCGCCGTACTGGATACGGATGGCTGCTGCGGTCTGCTCATCGTAGATTTCACCGATGCATGCACGGATAGCTGCACAAACTTCCTGTGCCTGCTCTGTGGTTGCTACTTTGCCGGTTCCGATTGCCCAGATGGGTTCGTAAGCGATAACTGCTGTCTTTGCCTGATCTGCGGTTACGTTTAAGAACGCAATCTTAATCTGCTGGCGGATCCAGTCAATGGTGATGCCCTGTTCTCTCTGAGTCAGGGATTCGCCGCAGCAGATGATGGGGGTAAGACCATGCTCAAATGCTTTCAGAACCTTCTTATTTACGGTTTCATCGGTTTCTGCGAAGTATTCCCTTCTTTCGGAATGTCCGATAATAACGTATTTTACGCCTGCATCTGTCAGCATGTTGGGGGAAATTTCACCGGTGAATGCACCTTTTTCTTCAAAGTACATATTCTCGGCACCGATTTCAATGTTGGTTCCCTTTGCTGCTTCGACAGCGGGAATGATATCGATAGCGGGTACGCAGAATACTACATCTGCATCCTCTGTTACTACCAGGGGTTTTAATTTTTCAATTAATGCTACGGCTTCACTGGGAGTCATGTTCATTTTCCAGTTGCCGGCAATGATTTTCTTTCTTGCCATATCAGTTGTCCTCTCTTATTTGTCGTCTGCTGCTGCTACGCCGGGAAGTACCTTGCCTTCCAGGAACTCTAAGGAAGCGCCGCCGCCGGTAGAAATGTGAGACATCTTGTCTGCAAATCCGAGCTGGTTAACGGCTGCTGCAGAGTCACCTCCGCCGATAATGGTGGTTGCGTCGGTATCAGCCAATGCCTTTGCTACTGCAATGGTACCTGCTGCAAGAGTAGGATTTTCAAATACGCCCATAGGTCCGTTCCATACAACGGTCTTTGCGTTCTTAACAGCATCTGCGAAAAGCTTCTGGGTCTTGGGACCGATATCGCAGCCTTCTCTGTCTGCAGGCATATTGGTTACATCGTAGGTTTCTACTTCTACGGGAGCATCGATCGGGTTGGGGAAGTCAGCGATGGTTACGGCATCTATGGGAAGAAGCAGGTTCTTGCCAAGCTTCTTAGCCTTTTCCATCATTTCCTTGCAGTAATCAAGCTTGGTATCGTCAACTAAGGACTTACCGATTTCATAACCCTGTGCCTTTAAGAAGGTGTAAGCCATACCGCCGCCGATAATCAGGGTATCGCACTTCTCAAGCAGGTTGGAGATTACGTTTAACTTGTCTGCTACCTTTGCACCGCCGAGGATTGCTACGAAAGGTCTTACGGGATTTTCTACTGCATTGCCGAGGAAGTTGATTTCCTTCTGCATTAAGTAGCCGACTACATTTTCGCCGCCCTTTGCCTTGATGAATTTGGTAACGCCTTCTACGGAAGCATGTGCTCTGTGGGAAGAACCGAATGCGTCACACACATACAGATCTGCGAGGTCTGCCAGTTCTTTGCTGAATTCTTCGCCGTTCTTGGTTTCTTCTGCTCCGCGGAAACGGGTATTCTGAAGAAGAATAACATCTCCTTCTTTCATTTCTGCTACAGCTTCGGTTGCTGCTGCACCGGTTACATTGTAATCGGAAATAAATTTAACGGGCTTGCCAAGCTTTTCGGAAAGTCTCTCTGCAACAGGTGCAAGAGATTCGCCTTCGTTGGGGCCGTTCTTTACTTTTCCTAAGTGGGAGCAAAGGATAACCTTGCCGCCGTCATTGATTAACTTCTGAATGGTGGGAAGTGCTGCTACAATACGGGTTTCGTCTGTAATCTTGCCTTCCTTTAAGGGTACGTTGAAGTCACATCTTACAAGTACTCTCTTTCCTTTTGCGTTGATATCATCAACGGATTTCTTATTAAGTCCCATAATGTTACCTCCATTTTTTATTTCCACTTTTACCCGTGGACATGGACTTACCCATAAAAAAGAGGTCCGGTCCTAAAAGACCGGACCTCTGATAGGTCTTTATTTCGGGCTGACGCCCTATCGAACTCTGTGCAATCAGGCTGTCTGATTATGCAAGTTCGCTGAAGTACTTAATAGTACGAACCATCTGGCTGGTGTAGCTGTTTTCGTTGTCATACCAAGAAACAACCTGTACTAAGGAGTTGCCGTCTTCCATGTTGGAAACCATGGTCTGGGTTGCATCGAAGATAGAACCATAGGTGCTTCCTACGATATCGGAAGATACGATTTCGTCTTCATTGTAATCGAAGGATTCGGTCTTAGCTGCCTTCATAGCTGCGTTGATTTCTTCCTTTGTTACTTTGCCCTTAACAACTGCTACTAAGATGGTGGTAGATCCGGTAGGGGTCGGTACACGCTGTGCAGAACCGATCAGCTTGCCGTTCAGTTCGGGAATTACAAGACCGATTGCCTTTGCAGCACCGGTAGAGTTGGGAACGATGTTGCAAGCGCCTGCACGGCTTCTTCTTAAATCGCCCTTTCTCTGAGGTCCGTCAAGGATCATCTGGTCACCGGTATAAGCATGTACGGTGGTCATGATACCGCTCTGGATAGGAGCGAAATCGTTCAGAGCCTTAGCCATGGGTGCTAAGCAGTTTGTTGTACAGGAAGCTGCGGAGATAACGGTATCTTCGGGCTTCAGTGTGTTGTGGTTTACATTGTATACGATGGTAGGAAGATCATTTCCTGCAGGAGCAGAGATAACAACCTTACGAGCGCCTGCTGCGATATGAGCACTTGCTTTTTCTTTGGAGGTGTAGAAACCGGTACATTCCAGAACTACGTCTACCTTTAATTCTCCCCAAGGAAGTTTGGAAGCGTCTGCTTCTTTGTAAATGGTAATGGTCTTGCCGTTTACAGTGATGTTGTCTTCACCGGCTACAACAGAATCAGCATATTTGTACTTACCCTGTGAAGAGTCATACTTCAACAGATGTGCAAGCATCTTAGGGCTTGTTAAATCGTTGATTGCTACTACTTCGTAACCTTCTGCATCAAACATCTGTCTGAATGCAAGACGACCAATACGGCCGAAACCATTAATTGCTACTCTTACTGACATTTTAGTTTCCTCCTGAATATCTTTCTTTATTGCAATCAGTTTATGATTGTCAAAACTTTATCAACAAGGCTATTTTACCTAATTCCTTTCCATAATTCAAGATAAAAATGGAATTTTTTTATTTTTTCTGATACAATACCTGTAAAAGTACAGGAAGGAATGAAATTTATGTCAATTTTAGCTGATCAGCATCTGCACTCTTCCTTTTCCGGAGACAGTACGGAGCCCATGGAAAACATTGCGGAATCCGCTCTGCAGAGAGGACTTGCCCACATCACTTTCACGGAACATATGGATATGGGGTATCCTGTCACGGAGGACACTCCCGAAGGAACCTTTCTTCTGAATGCAGATTCTTATATTTACGATTTTCTCAGAACACGTTTTAAATACGACGGCAGGCTTAGTGTCCGGCTCGGCGTGGAAATCGGGCTGGACCCCCGTTTCATCAAGGAACTGAATACCTTTGCCGGCACGCACGAATACGATTTTATCATCGGTTCCACCCACCTGGCAAACGGTCGTGACCCCTACTATCCCGATTTTTTTGAAGGCCGCAGTGAGGAAGAAGCCTTCCGGGAATATTTCCTGGCGGAGCTTGAGAATTTAAGGACGTTCGATTTTTATGACGTGGCCGGGCACTTAGACTACTGCGTCCGTTACGGCAGGGAAAAGGACCGGAATTATTCCTATGATAAATACAAGGATATTCTGGACGAAATACTCTCCGTTCTTTTAAAAAAGGAAAAGGGGCTGGAACTTAACACCGGAAGTCTGAGGAGCGGCACTAAGGACGTAAGTCCCTGCCGGGAGCTGCTTGCACGTTATCACGAACTGGGTGGCAGTCTGATTACCGTCGGCTCCGATGCCCACAAGGCTTCTGATGTGGCATCCGATTTTTCCCTTGCCTCGGAAATTTTAACGGACTGCGGTTTCAAATACTACTGCATCTACGAAAAGCACCAGCCTGTTTACATGAAATTATAACTGTCATTTTCTTTGTGTGTCCGGAATATAATATGGAAAAAAGTAAGGTGACCCCATGCTTTTTTGCAGAAACCGGACTTTTATCAAAGGCACTCTCATTCTCACGTTGACAGGACTTTTAAGCCGTGTCATCGGCTTCTTTTACCGTATTTATCTTTCTCGTCTGTTTGGCGAGGAGGGCATGGGCATTTACCAGCTTTTAAGCCCGGTACTTGCCCTTTCTTTTTCTCTGTGCGCCGCAGGCATTCAGACTGCCATTTCCAAATATGTGGCGGCAAGTGTGGCAAAGGGAAACTGCAAGGACAGCTATCGCTATCTTTTTACCGGTTTGTTTCTGTCCCTGCTTCTCTCCGTTCCCTGCATGCTTCTTCTGCTGATGTTTTCGGATTTTGTCGCCGTACATTTTCTTTTAGAGGCAAGGACGGCTTCCATGCTGCGTATCATCGCCCTGTCCATCCCTGCCGGTGCCGTACATTCCTGTATTAACGGTTATTATTACGGTATCAAGAAAACCATGCTACCTTCCTCCACACAGTTAATTGAACAGTTCATGCGCTTTTTTTGTGTTCTGGCAGCGGATTTTCTTGCCCGCCGGTCTCATACGATTCCTCATATCAACGCTGCTGTTGTGGGTCTTGTGGTGGGCGAATGCGCCGCCATGTTAATTTCCCTGCTCGCCATCTATTTCCGGTTTTACCGGGAGGAAGCCGGTGCCGGGAAGTCCTCTCTGCCGTATTCAAACGCAGGTGGCGGGAGGCACACTATGCCAATGTCAAACACAGCTGCGTTTGGCATCTCCCGTTTTCATGCCGTCAAGAATCTGCTGGTACTGGCTTTTCCGCTTACCGTCAGCCGCATTGTGGTAAACCTTTTGCAGAGTGTGGAGGCAGTTGCCATTCCTTCCCGTCTCTGCCGGTACGGCTATGACTCCGTGACGGCGTTAAGTGTCTACGGAGTGCTTACCGGTATGGCGCTCCCGCTTTTGTTTTTCCCGAATGCGCTGACCGGCTCCATGTCCCTTCTGCTTCTTCCCATGGTTTCGGAGGCCGATGCCAGGGGCAATACGGATGCGGTAAAAATTACCACCTTAAAAACCATTTACTCCTGCCTTCTTTTAGGTGCCTCCTGCACTTTGTTTTTCTTTTTGTCCGGGCCGCTTTTAGGTCGTTTTCTTTTCCACAGTGAGCTTGCCGGCCGCTACATACGTTCCTTGAGTCTGCTCTGTCCTTTTTTATACCTGTGCACCACTTTATCCGGCATCCTTCACGGTCTGGGAAAAGCCGTCAGTGTCTTTTTTGTCAATGTATTTTCCCTATCCCTGCGGCTTTTGTTTGTATTTTTCCTGATACCCGCATTCGGTATTGACTGCTATATTTTATCCATGGTTTTAAGCCAGCTTCTCAGCGCTTTTTTCTATCTCTTCCTGTTGTATCGGAAATGGAACTGACCAAAAGTTTGATTTTTCTTATGCTTCTCCGGCGTTTTTCTTGCACGATAACGGCATTTAGTATATAATGCACTCGAAAAAAACACAAAGGAAGAGGTATTCGACATGTATGAATTTATCCGTAAATTACCAACCCCTGAGGAAATTAAAGAACAGTTTCCGGTATCTCCCGAGCTCATTGCCTTAAAGAAACAGCGCGATGCGGAAATCCGCGACGTCTTTACCGGAAAAAGCAATAAATTTCTCCTAATCATCGGTCCCTGCTCCGCAGACAACGAAATTGCAGTCTGTGACTACGTGACGAGGCTGGCAAAGGTAAACGAAAAAGTAAAAGACAAACTGATTCTTATTCCCAGAATCTACACCAATAAACCCCGGACCACCGGTGAAGGCTACAAGGGCATTGTTTCCCAGCCAGACCCCGAAAAGAAGCCTGACTTCTTAGCCGGCCTGATTGCCATGAGAAAAATGCAGATTCATGCCATGGAAGAAAGCGGTCTGACTGCAGCGGATGAAATGCTTTATCCGGAAAACTGGCCTTATGTTTCCGACCTGCTCTCCTATGTGGCCATCGGAGCGCGTTCCGTAGAGGACCAGCAGCACAGACTTACCTGCAGCGGCTTTGATGTTCCCGCCGGTATGAAAAACCCGACCAGCGGCGACCTTTCCGTTATGTTAAACTCCGTATACGCCGCACAGCATGCGCATTCTTTCATCTTCCGCGGCTACGAAGTAAAGACTTCCGGCAATGACCTGACTCATACCGTTCTGCGCGGTGCCACCAACAAGCACGGCCAGAATCTTCCCAACTATCACTATGAAGACTTAAATACTCTTCTTAGCCTGTATGGGGAAAGAGATTTGAAAAATCCTGCCTGCGTCATTGATACGAACCACTCCAACTCCAACAAGAAATTCGAGCAGCAGATCCGTATTGCCAAAGAGGTTATGCACTCCCGCAAGTTAAGCGCAGATATTCACAGCCTGGTTAAGGGTCTGATGATTGAAAGCTATATAGAGGACGGCTGCCAGAAGGTTGGCGAAGGCATTTACGGTAAATCCATTACCGATCCCTGTCTCGGCTGGGCATCCACCGAAAAACTCATTTATGAAATTGCTGATTATGAATAAATGTTTGCACGAATAGGCAATGGAGTTTTCCACTATAAGCAGTCTTTTATAAATACGCATAATAAAAACTCTTCCGTCTTTCAGCAGATGGAGGAGTTTTTTATTGCTTATACCCAATCCATTTCACCTTTTGGGTATGGGCGGACATTTCTTATTGCTATACCCAATCCATTTTCACCTTTTGGGTATGGGCGGGTATTTCCTATTGCTTATACCCAAACCTTTTTCAGCTTTTGGGTATGGGCGGGTATTTCTTATTGCTTATACCCAATCCATTTTTGGTTTTTGGGTATGGGCGGACATTTCCTATTGCTTATGCCCAATCCATTTTCACCTTTTGAGTATGGGCGGGCATTTCTTATTGCCTATACCCAATCCATTCCTAAAAAATGCCCTGTGAAGGTTTTCCACAGGGCATTGAAACATTTCTTATTATTTTCTTACCGGAATTTTCTTCCGGATATCCGCCAGTCTGTTTAGGGCTTCATTCAGTGTTTCGTCTTTCTTGGCGAAATGCAGACGGATTAAATTGTTGACAGGTTCCTTAAAGAAGCTGGAACCGGGCACCGCGCCCACTCCCACATCTCTTGCCAGGACTTCACAGAATTCCAGATCGGACGCAAAACCGAATTCTCCGATATCGAGGAGAATATAATATGCACCCTCCGGTACCGTATGGGCAATGCCGATGTCATCCAGTCCCTTTAAGAACAAATCGCGCTTGCCCGTGTATTTCTCCTGTAAATCCTTGTAATACTGCTCGCCAAACTTAAGTCCCGTAACCGCCGCTTCCTGCAAGGGCGCCGCTGCTCCCACGGTCAGGAAATCGTGAACCTTCTTTGCCACCTCGATAATTTCGGGCGGAGCAATGATATAACCCAGACGCCAGCCGGTGATGGAGTAGGTCTTGGACAGGGAACTGCAGGAAATGGTTCTTTCCCACATACCGGGCAGGGATGCAAAATAAATATGCTTGTTGGGCTCGTAAACAATGTGCTCGTAAACCTCATCCGTGATGACATAAGTATCGTATTTTTTTGCCAGTTCTGCTATGAAGGTCAGTTCCTCGAGAGTAAATACCTTGCCGCAGGGATTGGACGGATTGCAGAGAATAAGTGCCTTGGGATGCTGCTTAAAAGCGGCTTCCAGCTCATCCGGATTAAAATGGAAGGCAGGCGGATACAGGGGCACGTAAATAGGCTGTGCGCCGGAGAGAATGGTATCCGCTCCATAGTTTTCATAAAAAGGAGAAAAAATAACTACCTTGTCGCCGGGGTCTGTGACGGTCATCATAGCTGCCATCATGGCTTCGGTGCTGCCGCAGGTTACTACGATTTCTCCATTGGGGTCAATGGTTCTGCCCATGAGACGGGACTGTTTTTCTGCCAGCGCTTCCCGGAAATTCTGGGCGCCCCAGGTAATGGAATACTGGTGGTAGTTTTCATGGGACACCTCCGCCAGCCTGTCGAGGATTTCCTTCGGCGGGTCAAAATCGGGAAAGCCCTGTGATAAATTGACGGCCCCGTATTGCAGGGATACTCTCGTCATCCGCCGGATAACAGAGTCCGTAAAATCCTTGGTACGTTCTGATAATTTCTGCATGGTAAACACTCCTATTTCTTTTCCAGTATGTAAGACTTTTTATCGTTCAAAATATGCTTCGGGTCGAGGGCATCCTTAATCCGGTTCATAACCTCCAGATTTTCTTCGGATGTTTCCCGTAAAAAGTACCGGCGTTTGCTGATGCCGATGCCATGTTCCCCGGAAGTAATGCCGCCTAATTCGTATGCCTTATGGTATGCCTTGTCCATATTGGCTTTCAGCTCCTTGTGCCAGGTTTTCAAATCCCTGTCGCCGCGGACCACGCACAGATGCACGTTGCCGTCTCCCGCATGTCCGAAGCTCACCATCTGCATGCCGCTCTCTTTATCCAGCTTGTTGATAAAGGAAATAAATTCCGCTGTTTTGTCTATGGGTACCACGATGTCCACCGGCTCCTGTTCAGAAAAAGCCTCCACAGCCTTCACCAACGCACCTCTGACCTTCCAGATGTCTGCCGCAGGTGGAATAACATTTAACGGATTCTGTGCGGTATCCGTCAGGGGCAGGTATGCCAGTGCGCCGCCGTCCAGTGCAAGCTTGCGGATGCGCTCCGCATTCTCCCGTACCTCGGTGGCATGTCCGTCAAAGGTAAGTAAAATATAGGATCCGGCTTCCGGATATGGATATTTCACACCTAAGAAATCCTCTCCCAATTTTACCACTTTCCGCTCCATAAATTCAACCGCCGTCGGATTGGCATTGGCTCTCAGTACCGAAAGAACGCTTCTGATGCCGGTTTTCAAATCCGGATAAGGCACAAGCACGCTCAAAGAAGTCTCCGGTTTAGGGATAAGCTTCAGAATGCATTTGGTAATCACTGCCAGTGTGCCTTCGGAACCGATATAAAGATTTTTTAAGGAAAGTCCGCTGGCATCCTTCACATTTTTGCCGCCCGCAATAAGAACATTGCCGTCCGCCGTTACCACTTCCAGCCCTCTCACATAGTCCCTGGTAACACCGTATTTTACGGCACGCATACCGCCTGCGTTGGTGCTGATGTTGCCGCCGACAGAAGACGCCTTTTCACCCGGGTCAGGAGGATAAAACAGTCCCCTTTCTTCCACATATTTCTGCAAATCCTGTAAAAGAAGTCCCGGCTGCACGGTAATGGTCATGGTGTTTTCGTCCAGCTCCAGTATCTTGTCCATATGGGAAAAATCTAAAATAATTCCGCCGTCCACCGGTACCGTGGAGCCAACCAGATTGGTGCCCGCTCCTCTCGGTGTCACCGGGATGCCATGCTTATGCGCATATTTTAGGATTTTGCTGACTTCTTCCGTACTCTGCGGAAAAACAAGCGCTGCCGCTTCTCCCTTCAGCCTTCCCAACGTATCGCTCAAATACTTCTCCGGGATGTCATGCGCTACAATGCGTTTTTTGTCCGGGATAATCTCTTTTAATTTTTTCAGAAGCTTTTCCTTATCCATTCTTATACCTTCTTATCTTACGCAGGATGCGCTTTTACAGTGTCAGCGCCAGGTGGTAATTTTCATCCATGGTTCTGCAGGATGCCGCAAACTGTTCCTGTTCTTTTTCGTTCAAATCCAGTTCGATGATTTCCGCCACACCGTCTTTGTTTAAGCGGGTGGGAACACTGGCATACACACCTTTTTGTCCGTATTCTCCGTTTAAAAGCACGGATACGGGAAGAATGCGGTTTTCATCACCGAAAATAGCTCTTACCACTTCCGCGATAGAAGCGCCGATGCCGAATTCCGTGGAGCCTTTTCCGCCTAAAATAATCCAGCCGCCGGCTTTGCCTGCCGCGGCGAGCTCCTCTAAATTAAGCTTTCCGTAGGTATCCGGGTATTCTTCCATCAGCTTAAATAACGGTTTGCCGGCAATAGTTACGGTGGACCAGGGAACCATCTGGCTTTCGCCGTGTTCGCCGAGTGCATAACCGTATACGGATTTCTGGTCGATGCCGGTTGCCTGTGCCACTGCCCTGCGCAGTCTGGCTGAGTCAAGCGTAGTGCTGGTGGATAAAATTCTTTCCGGCGCCCAGTCAAGCACATGCTGCAGATAATGGGTTACCACATCTGCCGGATTGGAAATATTTAAGATAATGCCCTTGAAACCGGAACTGCGGATGTTCTCCGCTACGTCCTTGATAATGGCGATGGTCTGGCGCAGGGTGTCCATACGTGTCTGTCCCTTGCTCATGTCGGGAAGCGGTCCTGCGGCTACAATCATCAAATCCGCATCCTTCGCATCGCTGTAATCTCCCGCTCTCACAATGGCTCTTTTCTGCAGGTATACGGTGGAGTCGAAAATGTCCAGTGCCTGCGCTTCCGCCTTCTTTACATCTACATCAATATATACGATTTCTTCCGCAAGTCCCTGGGAAACCAGTGCGTAGCCTGCGTGGGAGCCCACATGTCCCGCTCCTATGATAATGATTTTTCTGTTCTGTAATGCCATTTTTATCCCTTCCTCTCTACAATCGGCAATCCGTCTTCTGCCGTCAATCAATGACGGTTCTTCTTTACTACGATGTTGCCGATAACCTGAATGATACTGACCAAAATAAATACTACGATAACGGTTACCCAGGTAACATCCGTCATGTTTCTGTCGTGACCGTAACGGATGGCGAAATCACCTAAACCTCCGGATCCGACCGCACCTGCCATGGCGGTAAGACCTACCAGGCTGATAACGGTAATGGTGGTGCCCCTGGCAATGGCTGCCACGCTTTCCCTTAAGTACACACGGAAAATGATTTCCAGAGGACCGGAGCCCATGGACAGGGCTGCTTCAATGAGTCCCGGATCCGTTTCCGCCAGTGCGCTTTCCACCTGTCTGGAGAAGAAAGGCACCGTACCCATAATCAGGGGAACAATGGCGCCGGGCACGTTGATGGCAGTACCCATGATGGCTCTTGACAGAGGAATGACCCATGTCAGCAGGATGATAAACGGGATGGAACGGAAAAAGTTAATCAGCTTGTCCAAAATCTGGTACAGCACTTTGTTTTCAAGGATGCCGCCCGGCTTTGTCACTACGATGATAATTCCTAATATGAGCCCCAGCACAAAGGCAATGCTGCCTGACCAGACCACCATTACGAGGGTGTCCTTGATTGCTGCCAGGAAATCCGGAAGCTTGTTCATAACATTGGGAATGATTTTATTCAGCAGCTCTGCCATCTTTGATTACCTCCACTCCTACATTTTTCTCCTTCAGGTAGGTGAGCGCCTGCTCCACCTTGTCCTTGTCGCCGCTGACTATGGCAACCGTACCGCCAATCGGCGCATTCTGTACGATTTCCACATCTGCGAATATAATATTTAAGATAATTCCGAACTTTTCCGTTACCGCAGAGATCAGTGGCTCGGAAGCATTCTTTTCTATGTAAGAAAGTCTCACGATGAGTTCGCCGGGTTTCAGCGCCACAACAGGTGAACCCGCCTCCACCAGTTCCTCAATCTTCTGCAGATTGGAAGTGGTCTTGATGAAATCTCTGGTAACCTTGTTCTGCGGAGTAGCGAAAATAGAAAATACCTCGCCCTCCTCCACAACATTGCCGTGGTCCATAACCGCAACCCGGTTGCAGATTTCTTTTACCACGTCCATCTCATGGGTAATCACCACAATGGTGATGCCGAGAGTTTCATTGACCTTCTGCAACAGCTTCAGGATGGACTTTGTAGTCTGGGGGTCCAGTGCGGAAGTTGCTTCGTCGCAAAGTAAAATCTTCGGGTCGTTTGCCAGCGCTCTTGCAATTGCCACTCTCTGCTTCTGTCCGCCGGACAACTGGCTGGGATACGCATTTTCCTTTTCCGAAATGCCCACCAGATCCAACAGATTGTGAACCTTGTCGGCTATCTCCTGCTTGGAAAGTCCGCTTCCCTTTAAGGGATATGCCACATTGCCGAATATTGTCCGGGACGGCATCAGATTAAAATGCTGGAAAATCATACCGATTTTCTTTCTTGCCTTTCGTAATTCCTTTGCAGACAAAGCGGTTATTTCTTTATCATCCACGGTAACCGTTCCCGAGGTAGGTCTTTCCAGCAGATTGATGCATCTTACCAGAGTCGATTTGCCGGCGCCGGAAAATCCGATAATTCCGAAAATGTCGCCGTCATGGATGGTAAGGTTTACATCCTTTACTGCCTGAACTTCCTTTCCTCCGTCTATAAAAGTTTTGCTGATATTCTGTAATGTAATCACCTGCGTTCTCTCCTTTCGATGCCTTATCCTATCACACCCTTTTTCTTTGCGCTAATATCCGCTAAATATGGCGTGTAATAGTTTGAACCTATAGCTCCCTTGTTAAAAACACTATAACCGATTGTTGCAAATTGCCTTGACGGCGGAATTTTGGTTCTTTATAATACACTTAACCTATTAACTTTGTAGGAAAATCAAGAGTTTTTAACCTCATGCCAATATAAAAGGAGATTTTTTATGATTCAGGAAAAGCGGGTATGGGAACTTTTTTCAGAACTGGTTTCCATTGACAATCCTTCTCTCAGAGAAGAAAAAATGTGCGAAAGAATAAAAATTTTTTTAAAAAATTTACAAATTCCTTACGAAGAGGACGATACCGGAAGCAAAATCGGCGGCACCAGCGGCAATCTTTATGCGTATGTGGAAGGCGACAATTCCCTTCCTCCCCTTCTTTTTTCCGCCCATATGGACTCCGTCAGCCCCGCCGTGGGCAAAAAAGCCGTTTTGCACGAAGACGGCACCATTACCTCCGGCGGCAGCACCGTGCTCGGCGCTGATGACCTTTCCGGTGTCTGCGCCATTCTCGAAGCACTGACTTCCTTAAAGGAAGACGGAAAACCGCACCGCCCGCTGGAGCTGTTGTTTGATGTGGCGGAGGAAACCTACTGCGCCGGTATCAGGCAGTTTGATTTTTCCCGCCTAAAATCCAAAGAAGCCTATGTTTTTGATTTGACCGGCGATATCGGCGGGGCTGCCTATC
>ERZ791859.323-NODE-323-length-36422-cov-3.869635_pt1 | contig 36422 bp, 37 predicted proteins | sample MGYA00509943_ERZ791859 | MGnify/ENA primary metagenome ERZ791859 (study PRJEB30046, sample SAMN00792065) | human gut metagenome | study: EMG produced TPA metagenomics assembly of the A metagenome-wide association study of gut microbiota in type 2... | reverse complement strand
AGGAATAGGATTCCTTATATTTTGGGCATTTTTTGAAAGTTGTTTATAGCAAAGCCTGTGAAAGCAGGGTGAATAATCCGGGCTCCGTGTCCCTACTGTCCGGAAATAGGAAACCGCAAATCCGCTTTTAAGGGAACCAGCATTCCGGTGGTGGAAACCTTTATAATAAATCCTTTAGAATGTACTCATACACTAAGAGATGTAAATACATTCAAAGGAGGTCATGACCATGACCAAGTACCGAGAGATTCTCAGGCTTAGTGCTCTGGAACTCAGTCAGCAGAACATTGCCGACAGTTGCAATGTCTCCAAGAAGACGGTCAATCGCATTTTGAAAAGAGCTAAGGAATTAAATATTTCCTGGCCCCTTGGTGAAAGTGATACCGATGCTGTGCTCGCAGAAAAATTTTTTCCTTCTGCAAACCAAGTCACATCCAATAAAAGGATGCCTGACTACGACTATATCCACAAAGAACTGCTCCGCAATGGAGTCAGTAAGAAGCTCCTGTGGACTGAATACATGGAGGACTGCCGTGCCAACGGCGATGAACCGCTCATGTATTCCCAGTTCTGCTATCATATCCAGCAGGATGAGCAGAAACGGCATGCTACCATGCACATCAAGCGCAAACCTGGTGAGCAGGTCGAGGTTGACTGGGCAGGGGATCCTGCAACAATCATTGACCCGGATATCGGCGAAATCTTAAAGGCTTCCATTTTCGTAGGTGTAATGACCTACAGCCAGTATGCGTATGTAGAAGCCTTTTTGGATATAAGGCAGAAATCATGGATCACTGCCCATGTCCATATGTACGAATTCTTTGGCGGTGTTGCCAGAATCCTCGTACCGGATAACTGTAAAACAGCAGTTGTTCACAATGGCGGCTGGAAAGACCAGCAGATCAATGAAACCTATCAGGAAATGGCAGAGCACTATGGCACAGCTATCATCCCTGCCCTCGTTAGGACACCAAAGGATAAGCCGAATGCTGAAGGAACGGTAGGAAATATCTCTACCTGGATAACAGCAGCTCTCTGGAATGAACAGTTCTTTTCTCTTGTCGAATTAAACCATGCAATCAGTGAAAAGCTTGAACAGTTCAACCAAAAGCTTTTTCAAAAGAAGAGGGAAGCCGGCTCAGTTTATTCCTTGAAGATGAAAAGCCATTACTGGCACCGTTACCCGCTTCCCGTTTTGAACTGAGCGACTGGAAAACAGCCACCGTTCAGTTTAATTATCACATATCTGTGGACGGAATGCTATACTCAGTTCCATATGAATACCTCAAAAAGAAAGTTGATGTAAAGGTAACAGACACCACCATTGAAATTTTTTACAACCATAACCGCATTGCTTCCCACCGTCGTCTGAAAGGACGCCCTGGGCAGTACAGCACCATTACAGAACATATGCCGGAAGAACACCAGAAATATCTGGAGTGGAATGGCGACCGTTTCCGCAAATGGGCTGAACGGATTGGCATAAACATGTACACTGTGGTCAATGCAATATTGACCTCCAAGCGTGTGGAACAACAGACTTATAGGAGTTGTATGGGACTTCTGAAGCTTACTGATAAATACTCAGAAGCTTTGCTGGAAGCCGCATGTAAAAAGGCATTATCCTATACAGCTTCGCCCAGTTACAAGAGTATCAAAAACATCCTTGTAACGGGTTCTGTAAAAACGGAACCAGAATCATCTGGTTCCAAGACCACACATAAAGCACACGGCATCACAAGAGGTGCCGACTACTATCGGAGGTAATCACATATGACAAATCAGAGTACAATAGATAAACTTATTGAAATGCGTCTTACCACAATGGCAGATGCATTCCGCAACCAGCTTGACGATCCTAAATTTAAGGAAGTTCCTTTTGAAGACCGCTTGGGAATGCTGGTAGACATTGAATACAGTAACCGCAAGAATAACCGCCAGAAGCGTCTTATCCGCAATGCTGGATTCGACCAACCGGAAGCAAGTATCATGGATATCAACTATACTTCCGGTCGCAAGCTGAACAAGGAACTGATAAACAGACTTGCCACCTGCGAATATATATCTGAACACCGGAATCTATTTATTACCGGTGCAACAGGCTGTGGTAAAATATACATGGCATGTGTCTTTGGTATGGAAGCCTGCAAACAGTATTACAACACCAGATATATTCGTATGCCTGACTTGCTTATGGATCTGGACATTGCAAGGACTGAAGGGAAATACCGTAAAGTTATGGCAAAATATTCAAATCCCGTGCTTCTCATTCTGGATGAATGGATGCTTCTCAAACCAACCGATACAGAGCAGAAAGATATCTTTGAACTTCTTTATCGGAGACGCAAGAAATCATCCACCGTCTTCGGCTCTCAGTATGTATTCGAAGAATGGTACGATCAGCTTGGGGGAGAAGCAAGTCCTCTTGCTGATGCTATCATTGACCGTATTGCTCATGACAGCTATCAGATCAACATCACAAGCATTGATGCTGCGCATGACAGGTCCATGCGAGAGATTTATGGCTTGGATAAAGCATAGTGTGAGTAAACTCACACATTAAGCGGTTTCCACTTGTTCGGACAGACGGTTTCCCGTCTGCCGGATTGGCGGTGTTACCGCACGAGAATATTCAAGCAGGGGAGTGTGGATAAAAGTACGGAAACTCAAGTAAGTTGGTGATTGACAAATACGAGATAGTGTTATATAATATTGACAAAACGTTGAAGAAGAGAGTAGCTACATATGATGTATAACAGAGAGAAAGGGTGCTGAGATCTTTCATAATAGTATGTAGTGAAGACCACTTTGGAGCAGACCATTGAGTAGGAAATGAAATGTGGTACGTTGACCGCGTAAAGGTTGTTTGAGTGAAATATCAAGGTGGAACCGTGCTATGCACCCTTGGATGCTATATTCAAGGGTTTTTATTTTTATACAAGTATGTAATAAATACACAGGGAGGTTTTTATGAAATCAGAGAATTTTTCTAGCATGTACAGACATTCTATGGCTCATATACTTGCTAAAGCAGTAACAGAAATTTTTGGAAAAGATAATGTTCAGTTGGCTATTGGTCCACAGATTGAGGATGGCTTCTATTATGACTTTTTACTTCCTAGACCAATAACACCTGAAGATTTTTCTGCTATAGAAAGTAAAATGACTGAAATATTGAAGAGAAAAGAGGAATTTGTTTATAGAGAGGTTTCTAGAGAAGAAGCTCTTAAAGAATTTGCAAACCAAAAGTATAAAATCGAACTTATAAACGATTTGCCTGAAGGAGAGAAAATTAGTATTTATGACACTGGGGTGGATTTTAAGGATTTATGTAGAGGTCCGCATGTGGCAAATTCTTCAGAATTGCTGAGCTGTTCTTTTAAGATTAAAGCTGTTTCGTCAGCATATTGGAGAGGCAATGAAAAAAATGATATTCTACAAAGAATATACGTAATGGCATTTGAGACTAAGGATGAGCTGAAGGAATATCTTAATTTTTTGCAAGAGGCTAAAGAGAGAGACCACAAAGTGTTGGGACCTCAATTAGATTTATTTTTCATGGATTCTACAGCACCAGGTATGCCTTATTGGCTTCCTAGAGGGTGGAAATTGTTTAATGTGATTCTCGATTTTTGGCGAGAGGAACACGAAAAAAGAGGATATCAAGAGATATCATCACCGTTAATTAATCATAATTCTTTATGGGTTACATCAGGTCACTGGGATCATTATCAGCAGAATATGTTCACTATAGATGTAGATGAAAACACTACATATGGTGTAAAACCAATGAACTGCCCTAACTCTATAGTTGTTTATAAGAGAAAGACTCATAGTTATAGAGATTTGCCTTTGCGATTATCTGACTGTGATGTTCTTCATAGAAAAGAGAAATCAGGAGAATTGAACGGACTTTTGAGAGTTCAGATGTTTAGACAGGACGATTCTCATAATTTCATTACTGAAAATCAGATATTTGATGAAGTCAACGCTATACTTGATATTGCTGATTTGTTCTATGGCATTTTTGGGTTAGAGTATAGACCGGAGTTATCTACCAGACCAGCTGATTTCATGGGTGATATTGCATTGTGGGATAAGGCTGAAAAAGCTTTGAAAGAAATTTTGGATGCGAGATATGGCGCCGAAGGATATGATGTCAATGAGGGAGATGGAGCATTCTATGGACCTAAGATTGACATTATGATGAAAGATGCGCTCAAACGACAGTGGCAGATGGGCACTATTCAGTTAGATTTTCAATTGCCTCGTAATTTTGATATTACATATACAGACAGTGATGGAACAGAAAAGACACCAGTGCTTATTCATCGTGTGATTTATGGCTCTCTTGAACGTTTTATTGGAATTTTAATTGAAAATTTCAAAGGTTCATTCCCGTTTTGGATTTCTCCTGTTCAGGTAGGTATTGTGCCAATAGGGGATAAGCATATTAGTTATGCTAAAGAAATAGAAGAAGCATTAAGAAATGTGCGAGTAAGATGTGAGTCAGAACTGTCAGAGAATCATATGAATAAAAAGATAAAGTACTTCAGAAATTATCGAGTACCATATGTATTGGTGGTTGGAGATAATGAAATGGAAAAAAGGACAGTGGCAGTAAATATCAGAGGTGGTAAACAGATGAAAGATATTCCATTAGATGCATTTGTTGACTTGTGTAATAGATTAAATGTGACAAGAGCATTGGAATTGGTTGAAAGTCCTGAAAATGTATAATAATTGATATGCTGAGATAAAGTATAGCCAGAGGACATTTGTTGTTCTCTGGTTATATTATTTTATGGAGAAGGAATGCATGTATATGCTTGATGATGAATATATGCCGTTATTGTGGACAACATATGATGTAACAGCAGATGATAGCATTACCGTAAACAACATATTTGATAAGTTTTTTGGATTGATGCCGACTGATAAAGTGAAAGATATATTTATAGCTCATAGATTTTGCACAACCATGACGATTGAAGAGTATCAGAAATATCAGTATTTCTATGGACTATGTGTTGTTTTCAATTACACCAAAGGTAAAACATTAGAATCTCAAATTGAGAAGTTATTTAGGAGAGTATTCCCTGCAATTTATAGTGTTGTAAGAAAGAAAAATAGTTTTAATATTATGGATTATACTTTTTTGTATCTTGATGCTGATGGATTGACGATAATGGATAAAAAAGCATTTAGTAGTAAAGCTATAGCTTTGAGTTTTTTTATTTTGAATAAATGGGGCGACAAAGACAAAGAAGCATATAAGTTTGCAGAGACATTATATAAGATTGTGTTATCTGACAAAAATACCATTGTCAATGCTCATATGGTTGAATGTAAAAAGCATGAAATAGATCAAGAACGCAAGGCTGTAGAATCATTTTTTAATACAGAACGTATTGAAATGTGCTTTGATAGAATTTACGGTATGTATCATATTAATTTTGATATGTTGTTTGCTGAGCTTGGATTAAAAGATAGGACACTTTCTGATTCAATTAATATAAAGAAAATTATACGTGACAAATCAATAAATATTGATTGTGTAGTTGATATATTGTCATATAATAATGCTGTTTTGCTGATAACGTTGGAACGATATATTGTTTTCTAAAATGAGAACAAGATACACTATAATCTTTATGCAAGGAAAATTAATGAAAAGAGAATAGAAGAATTAGAAAAAGAATTACAGCAAAAAGAACAATATATTTTAGAACTTAGCAAAGGAAAAGAAGAGTTAATTGAAAAAAATAATGATGTGATTCAGACATATGAGAGTAAGATAGGACGTCTAGAAAAAGAGATAGAAAAACAAAAGCGTTTGCTTCGGGAAACAGCTGCATTAAGGAGTTATGTATATGAACTACAGGTAGATGTGTCAGATATTGTAGAAACTCACATTTATAAGTGGGATGAACTTGATTCGGAGAAGGTTGTTGTTGTAGGAGGAACAGATTCGTGGCAGAAACGACTTAAGGAAAAACTTCCGTCATGGAAGTTTATTAGTGCTTCGCAAAATAATAGTGACAGACATATAATTGTTAGCAGCAAATATGTATTTTTCAATACATCCTTTGTAGGCCATTCGCTGTATTATAGTATTGTTTCGATGATTCAAAGCTCTGAAGGAACAAAATTATGTTTTATAAACAATAATAATATAGATAGGGTTCATGATGAAGTATTAAAGCAAATAAGATAAAGGAAAAGGTCACCTGGGGCACCTTTTCCTTTATACGGAGGAGTGTTGTTAATTATTCTTTTTTTATGCAAGATATTCTACTAGTTTTTTCACAGCCCTGCTAGTCTTAGCATATCTGAACCACTGAATCTTTGGTGTAATGGCATCATTTGTATATACTTCAATTTGATCCCCATCACTTAAGATGTAATGTGGACCGACAGGGTTTCGACCATCGTTTACAATGGCATGGTCGAAATGGAATCCTAGTTCAGAGTGAATCAAAAAGGCAAAATCTAAAGCAGTCGCACCTGCATCAATGTGACACTTGTCTCCATTACGCTTGAATACAGTAATTTTAGGTTTGTAGGTGTCACGCGGATCCACATCATTCACATCAACAAACGAGATTGAACTATCGGTATCGACGATATTACCAAGCATATAATGAAGATAACTGTTTTCCGTCCGGATGAATAATCTATATAAGTTGCTCATGTCATCCATCAATAAGAAATAATTACAGTCCTTCCTTGTTGTGCTGGTATAATCGAGGATACAAATATTATGATTGATGAAATAACTTTCAAAGTATTTGTAGAAGATATCATGCATAGTAAGGCCTTCTTCTGCATTATTGATTACATCATCAAATATCAGTGTCAGATCGTAGAAAGCAAGATGCTTCTTGTTCAGAAGATGAGAGAAGTCCTTCTTGATATTTTTGCTTTCATGAACAATCTGTCTGAAGATGCTGACACAGGAGCGAGGGTTGCTAATAAAACCGGAGATAAAACGCTGATAAGGAACCAACTCTGTAGGGAAAGTATTATCACTATCAGACCCAATGCTCTTGCTATGAAGAAATGCGTTTTCCATCAAGAGGATGGTATTGTTGCAACTTCGAATATTTGCAGTCTTATATTCCTCAAAGTATGACATGATTTTTTCATATTCAGACTCATGTTCAATCATAAAACACAGTTCTTCCAATTCATCAAGCAACTTAAAAGCTTCTTCCTGAATAACCATAGGGATAAGGATTTCACGAGTGTGCTGGGTCTTTTTAAGTTGTTTTTCTTTATCGAAAATATCCAATGTATAGAGGTTATCAAGTCGATCTGCAATTTTAATATAGAGGGCCTTATCGCTCATATATTGCTGGAGTTTTGCATCGGATAAAGCATGAATCTCCTCCTTGGTCAATCCTTCACATTCCTTCATGTGTTTATTGATTTTGGTGACAGTATTTACAAGATTGGCAATGGTTGCACCAAAGATTTCTTCGATTTCTTTAACAGTAACATTGCAATCTTCAACAACATCATGAAGAAGTGCAGCCATTACAGATTCGCTAGGAAATCCCCAATCGGCAACAAATTTTGCAACACGCATCGTATGGTAGATATAATCTTCGCCGGAGGCTCTTTTGATACCGGCATGTTTTTCTTTTGCATAGTTATATGCTTTGATAATGCCGTCTTTATTTGGAATTCTGTTATTCTTGGCGACTGCTTTGATGATAACATCAAGATCAATGATTTTTTCATATTTCATAATAAACACCTCCTCTATGCGTATTACATATACTTGTTGTCTGCTCCATCAGTCTGGTGCTTCAATAAGTGATACCATTCATCATCGTCTCTGTTAGAAGTCTTCTGATATCGGAAATGATTCCTCTTCAGACTATTTGTGATATACCTTTCCATGTTTGCTCTAACGGTTACAACCTTTTGGAGCTCTGTTAATTCACTGTTAGAAGATCTGTCATCAATATAAAATCTCTTTATGAGTGAGATTAACTCGTCAGCTTCATTTGTAACCTTGAAATTAGGATGATGAAGCAGTAAAGCCTGCTGGATTTCTTCTGCTGATAATAAAACTTTGTCCCTAGAAATACCAAGAAACTGAATGGTTGGCATCGGTTCTCTGCCCTTTGAAACAGAGTTGATTGTGCCAAGACCGCCTCTAAACAATTTTTTATTACTATCAATTTTGTAGAAGATAGCAAGAGCTTTATCGCGATCACCATGTTCCATATTTAGGTACACAAACTTTTCGCCCATATCGAATGAACCATGATACATTGCTGTTGAGTAGTTGGTTCCAATAAAATCCACGATATCTTCAGAATCTTCAAAGGATTCAATCTGTTTTTTGATTAAATCTGCTTCTCTAGAAGTTTCGATACCCAAAATAGCAATGCAACTATAGGATTTCATATCGGCAGGACCTTTTTCTTCGTAAATATGAAGAACACCATATCTGAGTGCTTCATCAGCCGGGTTTGCATCTCTACCTTTATAATGACTAGTGTCAAAATAATAAGTATAATAGGTACCGAGATATTTTTCTGCTATACGCTGTTCTTTCAGGTCAGCTGCACTAGTAGCAACTTCTGTCGGAGTTAAATAGTCTTCAGGATTGATGGACTTTGTAAGGAAGTCATCCAGTGAAATGCCATAAAGGTTTTTTAATGCAAGCAAAAACTCAGGGCTGGGAAGACTTTTGCCATTAATATAACTGTTAATAGTGGCAGGAGCTGTCTGGGTAAGATCTGCCAAATCTTTTTGGGTTATAGAATGTAAATCAAGCATTTTTTTGAGATTATTGCTAACGAGTGGAAGTAAATCTTCCTTAAGAAGTGTTGTATTGCTGTTAGTGTAAGTGTTCATACAAGTCCCTCCTTTGTCGCATATAGAATTGTCAAAATGGTTTGGAAAACGGAATATAGATTCCTTATAATGACAAAATACTACAATTTCTTCTATAAGTAAACAACTAATATGTGAATTTGATTCGGAATTCTGAATCGAAAATTCAACAATCTCAATTGAAGGGCATAATGGTCAAATAATATGTTCTTATTGGGTACCCTTTGGAATTGTTAATATATATAACGTCTGAAAATAAACTTTCTCTAATATTTTTTTAATCTTTTCGGGTAAATTTCAAATTACAAATTATCAAATCAAAATTTAGATATATGATTTGATATTCGTATTCTTGCGATTGATTCACCTCTAACTCTTTGATAAAACGGTAGTATACAAGAAGAGAGAAACGGAGGTGGTAAGATGTTAACAATTAAGAATGATCTTTATGAAAGAATTTTAAGACAGGTTGACATTAAGTATTGTTGTGATTCCCTTAATAAGATGATTGAAGTGAACACAATTCCACAGAAGTGGCAGCTCATGGTTCCGATGGCGGTGCAAAGTGCTCTGGGAATGTACAGAGATGGAACTCTTACCTATATTGTAAATGGTAAGAGATCTAACCATCATGATTCTACTGATTCTAATAGAGCCAAACTTAAGGAATCCATGAAGGGAATTTGTAGTAAGCAGTATCAGATGATGCAGAATCATGTACATAATATGATTTGGACAAATGCAGCTGTGGAATGTTATCAGGAGGAAAGAGAAAACAAAAATGAATATATTTATATTAATCGTCTTAATGAGTACATGTCATCTAAGACATCTACTATCGAGATGGTTTATAACACAATGGTATCAAGACTTGGATACAAGTTAAATGAAATGTATGATGAGATTGTATCTGATGTAAGAATGAGCCAGAATTTGAAGTTATTTATTCGTAAATGTATTAGCAGTAAACCAGAAAAGGTAATTGAAATCCTTGTATTCTTAGCATTATTTGATGCGTATGATAAGGATGAAGAGTTTTATAGTGAGTTTGAAAGTCATTTTCTTAATGAAAATGAGAGGACTGTTTCTAATCCGCAGGCTTTTGTAGAGAAGCTTGTAGAAGATAGAAGTAATGGGAATGTAAATAATGAAGTCAAGAGCTTTAATCCTGTAGTATTACAGAGATTGATGAGAATGAAAGTTGCACCGGAATCTATGCATGTATGTGATTTATCAGTAGAACTGGTGTACAGTGATCATCGATGGTGGGCCTTGATTTGTTTAGAATAGATTGGTTTTTGACTCTCTGGAATATTTCTATTTCAGAGAGTTTTTTCTTTATAAAATGGGGACTTTGATGTATAATAAAATGCAGATACGGAACTAATTGGCAGGTAGAAGAAATGGATTCTAATGATTTGAGATAGAACAATGATATACAGAGTAGAATCATAGATGGATGATATTTGGAACTTCTTAAGCCTATTGTATGGTTTGAGGAGTTTTTTTATGAAACAATCCCCGCCCAATATTCTTAGGAGGGGATTGTAACAAGCAATATAAAAGTTAACAAGCAATCTTTTTCTGTGTATATTTCTTAGGTATGTCGGCGCCCTTGATGCGTGAGATACAACGCTTGTACTCATCACGTCTATGATACACACTATCATCATTCATTGTGAAGCTGCGACCGAAATCACTGAAGTCGCTGGCCGAAGATGAAGAGATGAACGCTCTGATATCTTCATTGTTAACATTGGTGGTAATAGTTGTAACATACTTATCAAGATCGGTATTGAATGCTGCAACCAATGCTTTCTGGGCATTAAGGAGTAAATCGGGATTTGATTCAGCCTTTGCGAAGAGAGTCATCATAGTCTCATAAGAGCAGCCAATGCCACGCTTAATAAGTTCATCCTCAATATAGACGTAGACGCAAGCGAGATACTGTTTAGCCTTTAACATCTTTTTAAGTGTTTCAAAGGAGTCTGCATTGGAAGTCATTTTGTCATTTTTGGGCATATAAGCCTTTTCTGGGTTGTATGTGTCGTCTTCTAATGTGTCTTCCATAGTTAATGAATTATCATCGGTAATAGGTGTTGAAAGCGACATTATACTATAGTATGCCTTTACTTCATTGCCATTAACATCCTTGTAAGTAACATTTTTGTAAATATAATGTTCCTTATTGTCAGTCCCAGTGACACGTACTTTTTTCTTAATCTCAAGTTTTTTAAGAAAATCGTTAATCCAGTTTGTAAAAATTGTAGTTGTATAGGCATTGTGATTATGTGCATGAATAATGCCGTATTCGTCCGGCTTTGGATTAAGCATAGCATTAATCTGTGTCTGGAATTTTTTGACTAATACCATAGCGAATTCTTCACACAGATCTTCAAAGTCCCAACCTTTGAAGGTTCTAACTAACTCTGTTTTTGAATAATTCATGCGCACGATGGATTTAGAGAGTTCGGCGCAAGCTAACCAATATTCAGCATAAAGAGAACTGTTTTTTAAATCATCATTGGTTAATATGTTGGATTTGATTGCTTCATTCATAATGTAAGAATAAGTATTGATTTCTCTCATGGTTGGTTACCTCCTGATGGTTGTTGGTGTTTTTATCTTTAAGGTTATTTATGATTTAGGAATTCTTAGGTTGAAATAAGAGAAGGCCTAAATGGTTATTTGGTGACCTCCTAATAACCAAATTACAGAAAATTTTTTTGTGATTCCTTGTGTGTATTCCCAAGAAAATCGGTTATTTATATTTGCTTTAACCTTGATAAAATGATAAAAAACTGGTGTGTGATTAGAATTTTGACCGCGTGTGAATTGCGTGTGATTTTAGAAAAATCAAGAGGTTTTAATAGAATGGATAATTATAATCAATATTTAGGACAATTAAGGATGAATAGCCTGTCCTATGGCAAGGAATATAATGAGATATATTATGTTTTGAAGAATTGTGTTGAAGAATATCCAACTGATATTGCTCCTAGTTTATTAAACGAAATTATTTTTGCGATTCTCGAAGATTTTCCGGAAATTTTCTGGTTTGAGGGAAAATGGAAGATAGGGATGAACGCAGAACAAAAAAGATGTTTCGTTCCGATATACAACATGAATAGAAGAAATGTTGAGCATGCAAAAGAGCAAATAAGTCCCATCATAAAGTCGTTTGATGACAGATTAAAAAATTCCAATAAAAGAGATATTGCCCAAGCGCTATATCAGTGGATTTCTCAGAATATTGGCTACGGAGTTGCTGCAGGAAATGGGCAGAATATATATGATGCTCTGATAGAGAAGAAAGCGGTATGCAAGGGTATCGCTAAAGCATATCAATTTATGCTTAGGCGATATGGAATATTTAGTTATTTGGTTTATGGCACTATAGATGGTGTTAGTCGGCATGTTTGGAATGTTATTAATATAGAGGGTAAGTTCTATAATGTTGATATATGTATGGAATACTCGCAGATTGAATGTTTGCGAGAACAGGGAATAAGGAATTCATATAGAGGTTTTTTATTATCAGATAGTCAGTTAAAAAAGACACATACGTGGGAAACGAATTATCCGTACAGAATAAAATGCGATTACGAGGTAGAAGACAATGAGTTTATTTAATGTTGATAAAATACCGGCAAAGTACAGAGAACTTGGTAAGATTGAGTATATAGGACATGGATCGATAGGAACCGTTTTTAAAATAAGTGGTTCTAGTATAGATTATGCACTTAAGGTTATGGACTGCGGTAAAAATGACGGTAAATACAGAATTGCAAAAAAGGAAGTCGAAGTTTTGGAGCAGTTGAAGGGGGCACAACACATAGTGGATGTGTTTGATACTTCAGAAGTGGAGAACAATGACGGAAAGACAGTATTTGTTCTTGAAGAGTATGGAGTTTTGATGCCGGAATATATTAAGAATACAGATATCTCTATTTCCGGAGCATTGAGGATTGTTATTGGAATAGCTGATGCCATTTTAGAATGTGAAAAACGGGGTGTTGTTCATCTTGATATCCAGCCCAATAATATTTTTTTTAATCAGAGTGGTCAGGTGATGGTAGGAGATTTTAATTCTGCATTGTTCCTAAATGAACTTGGTATTGAAAAGAGAAAGAGGGGAACTTTGTCTTTTATGGCCCCTGAAGTTTATAGAAAAGGCGAATGCAGTATAACATCAGATATCTATTCCTTGGGTGTTTTGATGTATTGGCTCTTAAATAATGAAGAGATTCCTTTTTTATCAGACGATAAGGACGAGGTGGCTATTTACAAAAGGCTTGCAGGAACAGTATTTCCGGAACTTAAGGCAATCAATGAGGATGTGCGAACTGAATTAGAACTGATAGTAAACAGAGCATGTGCATATGAAAAATCAGAAAGATATTCAGGCATCGAGACCTTTAGAGATGATTTGACTAAGCTTTGGGAGCGTTTTGATAAGGGTGAACTTTCGGATGCAATTATAGAGAAGAAACAAGATGAAACTGAGATTGATTGGGACAGAGATTTTCCTGTCACCACTGGAAAAACAATCTTACCTATAATTATGCCGCCAATACAAAATAAAAAAACACAGGTAGTATGCATTTTATTGGATTTATCAAAAGAGAATGAGGGTAAAAATGCTGCCTTGGTAAATATGGCAATGCAGGAGATTTTCTGTGAAATTCGCGAGATAGAGGAGAAAAACAGCAATATTGAAATACGTGTTGCAATCTTTAATACTGCAGATGAAAAGATATGGATTTCAAAACCTAACACATCTGAATGTATTGATGATATATTTTGGTCTGCGCAGGAATCAGATGGGAAATCACAAATAGGTAGAACCCTTGCGGAACTGAATAGGGCTTTATCCAGAAATGTTTTATTTAATGATGTTGGTAAAAAAACTTGTCCGGTAATTCTCTATTTGGGAAATGGTGAGTCATTTGATGATTGGAGGACTGAGTTAGACAATCTTTCAAAAAACAGATGGTTTACTAATTCTACCAGAATAGCTATTAGACTTGAAGATACAGATAATGAATTTATGGAGGCTTTTGCGTCTAATGGGAGAGAGAGTATTTTAAGCATTGAAGACGTAAAAGATATATCTTTATCATTAAATTATGTCACCATTCACTCAGTAGCGCTTGATTTACCTTCAAAGGGTGAAGAGCATAATCACGAATGGCTTTCAGAAAATAGTAACGATGATTATCATGGTCAGGCATCGACATTACCATCGGAGTTGCTATTTGATGATCCATATAGAGATAGTTCATCATTTGAAGCATTTGACGCAGATCCGATAGCAACATCGGAAGCTTTGTGGGATACAGATTCTCTGGCTGTGCCGTCTGGAAAATGGGCAGGTGGTAATAATGATGTTCCAAGCGGAGGTTTTCACGGTTACAACAATACAGTGAATCAGACACCATGTGCTAATTGTGGGCATCTTGTAGGTGATGAGAAATTCTGCCCTAATTGTGGGACAAAGGTTGTGCGTGAGAGTTCAGGATTAAAGGTAAGTATAAGTAAGGTGAATTTCTCAGCAGTTGCTCCGACTTCTGTTGCGAAGGGGGAGTACTCGTTAATCGATGTAATTATGTACGAAGAGCAGTTTAGAAAGATTGTAGATGATATAATTGCTCAAAGTGAAACGGAGGTAAAGGAAACAAAATCCAGTGCGGTTAAGGTCGTTGAGAATGCGAAAATCAAGATGATTATATCAACACCGGATTTTGAAATCCAAGATGATACAGAAGAAAGAAAATGGATAGGAGAATATCTCGATTTTAGTTTTTCTGTAATTGTTCCAGAGCGATTAGAAAAGACACAGATATTATTTACAATCACAGTATTCATTAATAACATAATGTCTACACGGCTGAAGTTTACTGCGAAGGTAACAGATTCAAAGGAGAAGCAGGAGATGGATATTTATCGTGAAGATATTAAATCTGCATTTGTTTCATTTGCTAAGGAGGATAAGAACAGAGCACTGCGTATCATCCAGGGGGTCCAATTGATTAGACCGGATATGGATATCTTTATGGATGCTGATACCATTAGGTTGAGGAAAGATTATGATTATTCAGTGAAAAAGGAAATTGATTATAGAGATGTTTTTTATTTGTGTTGGTCGGGGTTTGCAAAAAGGTCAAAGCAGGTGGAATTGGAGTGGAGATATGCATTAGAGAAAAAGGGAATTACAGGTATTGAAACTCTGCCGCTTGAATTTCCGGATAACTGTCCACCGCCAGTTGAATTACAGAATAAACATTTCAATGACAAGATTTTTATCCATATGACGAAAAAATCTGTTGCGATTGATAATGATAAGGTACAGATTAATAAAAATCTTTACTTAGATAAGGGAGCTCGTGCTGCAAGCATGCGAGGTAGAACGATTAAATTAACAAAGCTGGAATATCTTGTATTGGAATGTCTTTCTAATAATATAGGCAGAATATTGAATAATGATACATTGGCTCGATATGCATGGGGAGAAGATTACTTTGAGGGCATGGGGGATGACTCAAATGTAAGACGTATTATTAAGCAGCTTAGAAGCAAGCTTGGAGATGGGGTGATTGAAAATTCTCCGGGCCTAGGATATCGTATTTCTAAGGAGCAATTTTTATCTAATCATTTAGGTGAAACATTTTTAGATTTGGACTGGTAGTAGAATTAGAGATAGGAGGGCGAGTATGTTTTCTTATGATAAAGATATATACAAGAGAATAATGAAACCGGCAGGACTCCAGTATCTTGTAGATTCTGATACGGAAAAGGAGTTAAAGAAGCATTCGCCTAAAAATCAGGAGGAATACTGGAATTTTCTGTACCCTCAAGAGATTGTAGCATTAATGGGAATATCAAGACCGGAGGCCTTTTCAAGCATAAGCAAAGGGAATTTTGATAAGCAGTATGTTTCAATCTCGTCCATAGATAATTTGAAATTATCTCTAAAGGGAAAGAACTCATATCTCAAGGCTATTTATGACCATTTATGTAGGATTCTTGAGGACTGTGCTTCTATTGATTTATGTTGAAAAGAAGTCTGAGAAGTCTGAAGAATATTTGGCATCTGCATTAGCAATGAGAGTTGATATTGCGGCAAAGAAGGGGGAAGCAAACTCTACAGAAGTAGCTTGGACTTGCTGCAATCTTGCATCATTATTAACAAAGTATCCCGATAGATACGAGGATGCAGAGCATTTTATTGAAGATGCACTGAGTATATACAAAGAACTGGATAAGGAATTTCCAGAACAGCATGCATATAGTTTGGCAAGGACGTATACAGCCTATGGAAGGTTGCTTGCGAAAAGGAAAGGACGCAGGGCGGATGCACTTGAGGCATTCAAGATAGCTTTAGAAATAAATGTCACTTTGGAGCATGATTATCCAGGAGTATATACAAACGAAATTGAAGTAATAAAAAAAGAACTCGATTTTATGGAAAAGAGTTTATAACAGACATCAAGGATATTTTAAAGGAAAGAGAAAATTCCAAATTTAGTTTGGAGTTTTCTTTTTTTTTGCCTTTTTATATATCAGAGCGGAGGAGAAAAGCCCTCGGAGAAAGGAGAATTGAATTAGATGGAGGAAAACAGTCTTTATCGAGAAAAAACAAAGGCAATAATTAGAGAGTTTATACAGCATGATGGGAGATGCGGATATGAAAAAATGATAGGAAGCTCGTATCAGGGATTTATGTATGAAAAAAAGGTAGATGATTCGGAAAGGGGTATCACATTTGATCTTAGACTTCCTGATGAGGGGACAATGATATTCGAAGCGGCGCCAGGAATACATGTTTCAAGTAAAGATTATCAGCCAACAGTTAAAAGATACTGCCAAGAAAATATTGCTCTGAATTATGGGGCGGTAAATGTTGATGGGGATGATGTTCAGTTTCATATAGAAAATTGTCTGATGGATAACCCTGTTACAGAGGAAACCCTTGAAAAGTACGAGGCAGAGGCAATTCGTGTATTAGAACTTCATCGTGATAACCTGTGCAATTTGGCAGCAGGAAGATTTCTATCATGCGTTCCAGTTATAGAAAAGAAAATACAAAATGCTAACAATAAATTTAACTATGAGAGTTCAATTAATTCAATAAGAGAGTTTTTGTCAAATAGGTCTGGTCATAATGCGGTATGTGAAAAGGTTGATGAAAACGATAATACAATGTTCTACTGCCAGGTTATGACCGGTGACGAATCGTTTAGATTGTCCTTTGTGCTGTCGGAGGATGGGATTTTAATTCTTAAAGGCTTTTATGGAGAAAATGCATTTGTTGTTCCTAAACCATACAGATATGCAGTGGCTGAATATCTAAATGATGAAAATGCAAAACATAAATATGCTGCGCTTTCGATGGGAATGAACGGAGAAGGAGTTTCTTGCAGTATATGTACTTCACTATTGGATGGAACAATAGGAGATAAAACAATCGAATTCATGGAGCACATTGTGCTTAAGACACTCAGAGATTCAATTGTAAAGATTGAGAAGTTAGGAGCCGGTTTTTTTGTAAAGGAAGAAAAAGAAGATGACGAAATGGAAAAACTGGCAAAGATGTTTGCTGAGAGTGAAATGGGAAAGGATCTTATGAGTGCATTGGAAGGAGTAAAGACACCGTCTATGCCTTTGCCAAATAGCATGAATCCATTTGGCGGTTTAGACGGAATAAGAAGACCGGCGCCGGGGCATGTTATTGATTCATTTATTAGGGACTATAATCCTACAGATGATGATGAACTTTCAATGAGTGAATTCGCAGATGATTTAGGAACAGATTCTTCAGATGAAGAGTGAGAGGAATGATAGACCATGGAAAATAAGATGTATCCTTTAGAACTTGTAAAGGAATTGGATAAATATATTGTCGGTCAACGAGCATATAAGGAAACTGTTGCAATGAGTATTTATACGCAATGTTATAAAAACTCGGTTAATCCCATTATGGTTATTGGTCCAACAGGTTCCGGAAAGTCGTATTTATTTAAGGTTTTGATGAATTCGAGCCTTAGACCAAAGGATTATACAATCATGTCTACCAATATATCCAGGCTGACAGAAGAGGGTGTGCGCGGACAGGATATAGATGATATCTTTACGGAATTTAAGCAACTATGTGAGATGGAAAGAAATCATGAGTATAGGGGTCTAATTCATATTGATGAGATAGATAAGCTAGTTTATCCGTCTTATGTTTCTAGTGGAAATGCAAATAGAAATTCTATAATTCAGCATCAGCTTATGCAGATTCTTGATGGAGGAACAATTGCTGGGGTACCAACAAAAAACATCTTATTTGTATTTAGTGGAGCTTTTCACCAGTTAGATGAATTGAATAAGAAAGAAGTTCGACATAATCCCATTGGTTTCGCCGCTACAGATACAAAAGAAGAATGTGTGGCTATTGCAAAGGATACATTAAGAAATGATTTGCTTGAAGTGGGATTTCAGAGGGAATTTCTAGGGCGAATAAATCAGATTGTTAAGCTTAATGCGTTAACTGAAAAAGAGTTGAAAGCTATTTTATTACATCCTTCCAGGGGAGTTATTTCTAAATTGAAGCAGAATTATGCCTCAGATGGAATTGATCTTGTAATAGAAGGTGACGCCATAGACGGAATTATAAAAGCTGTTGTCTCAGAAAATCTGGGAGCACGATCTGTAAGTAACATAGTAGAAACAATGTTGAATGGAGCCTGGTTTTATTGTATTGCCAACAATTTGAATCAGATTGTAGTTGATAAGGAGGTAATCAGGGGAGGAAAACTCAAATACAATAAGGTTTCTGTGGTCATAGATAAGAAAGAAAAGAAGAGAATCGAGAAGCCGGTATAAAAAATAAAAAAACATGAAAAAAGTTTCGAGATTGTTAAAAATAAAATCTTTATATATATTACAAGGACAAGAAATCCTTTGAAGTAAAGACCTACCTGATGAGAGCTGGATGGTGACCAGCCGAAATCCGGTGGCCGGTCGAGACGAAGCTCCGCCTGGTCATTGGATAGTGGGAAGCCACATTACTAAGAGCGAATGTTCTTAGCGAAACTATTAATATATCAACCAATAGGAGGAAATGACAATGGCAGTATTACAGGATTTAAACGCAGCACTCGATATGGCAGAGGCAAATGAGAAGAACCAGAAGCAGGCTTTTAGTTTCTTCGTAAAGAATGTGAACAGCGGTAGCAAGGTTGATTTCTATGCGACTGGAGAAAACTGGTTGATTCAGGTTCTTGAAGGAACAGCGAAGGATTTGGGTCTTGATCCTAAGGCAAAGACTTTCTTTTCTAATGATGAAGGACAGTCTACATCTGATTCAAACCTTTCACTTGGTGAATTTGGTATTAAGGAAGGTAGCGTACTTACAATTCATCAGGATGCGGGAGTAGCTGCAAAAAAGTAGTTTTAAATTTATCGGAAGAGAGGAGGCGAACTTATGAGCGAAGGTATGGGTGAGTACATTGTTGTAGGAATCATTATATCTATAGTAGTTAACATTGTTTTGATAAAAGTTGGTAACTTAATCAGATTACTGCGTAGACGCCGTGAAGAGCGAAATACTCCGATACCAGATGCACATCCTTATCATGTACCAAATACAATACCGACTCATAGTTCACCAGGGTCTGTTCCGGCTCCTTTACCAGTATCGAACAATAACCAAAATATAACTGCTTATAGTGTTGGACAGAATCGGAATACTCCGCCACCCATTCCGGCAAGAAGAGTGGATATGAGCCATCGTGATAGGGACTCTTTTCCACGATGTCCTATATGCAGAAGTAGCAATCGACCGGGGAAAGCTCAAAAGATATTTTGGGATAATTCTATGAGTCGATGGAAATGTATTGAAGGTCATAGTTTTAGTTCATAGGAGAAACTGACAATGGAAAGAACAGATAATAATATTTTTAATAAGGAAAAACTTCCAGAGTACTTTAATGATTTCATCGGTAAAAAAGTGGCAATCGTTGGTCTTGGTGCAGTAGGAAGTTATTTGGCAGAGTTTTTAATTAAGATGATGGTCTTTATGCTGACACTTATAGACTTTGATCCTTTCGAAAAGGAGAATAGTGCCAAAAGCTCTTGCGTATATAAGCCTAATGGAGATAGTGGCAAGAATAAAGCCAGAGCATTAGCAGAAGACTTAAATGAACATTTTGGAATTGATACAGTACATGGTATTGATGCAAGTATTACCTGCTTTGGGCCAATGGCATTTGCAGAATATGATGTCTTAATCTTGGCATTAGATAATTATGCGGCAAAATTATTCTCTAATCAGATTTGGTTACAGATACCGGAGGATAAAAGACCGATTTTAATCTTTGGTGGAACAATTGGAGAAAGTGCGCAGAGTAACTGTCTTGACGGAAGAGATGGATGTGTAAGATGTCATTTTGATGAAAGATGGCTTGTGAATCCTCTTGTGAGAACCAGTTGTACAGGTATTAATTACAGACCAACCGGAGATATTGGAGAACACGCGATAACAACTGGGTTAGCATCTGCATATTCTGCACTTCTTATGGCTGAACAGTGTCGAGGATATTTTGTAGGAAATAAGGATATGATTAACAGAAAAACAGAATATACAGCATATCCTAATCTCGGGTTTACTACGATGAAACCGATGAAAAGGGCTTCCTGTCCGGATTGTAAAAATTATCATCCGGTAGAGAATGCAGAGGCTTTACAGCATATGGATGTCATTCATACTACGGTAGGAGAACTTTTCGATGCATTGAGAACTAAGTTCCCTGAAGGAAAGATTGAGGTGACAGCTCCGTTTGTAGAGTTTGGAAAAATTGCATACAGCAAAATCATCAAAGATGATTACTGCCGATGCTGCGGGAAGGCTCTGAAGGGATTGTACAAGCATGAATTTAGGACAAAGTATGAAGATCTTTTGTGTGATGAATGCAAGGCTGCTGGAAAGAATGCAAGTAACGAAACAAAATATGAAAAACTTGGAACTACAATTGGGTCCATTACTGTTGATAATTGTGAAGAATCATTGAGAAATAAGACACTGTATGAAGTCGGATTTGGAGTGGGTGGATTTATAAAAGTCATTCACTTCACAGAGGACGATGATATTTTTGGTGAAGGTGTCGAATTTCATACGTTCTATTGTGCAGATGATTCTAAGCAGATGAGATTAATTACAAAATTGGAGGGATAAAAGATGGCAGATGTTGATGAAAAGACAGTCCAGCTGGTTAAGAATGAGTTGGATGACATTAAGGCATTAATTACAGATAAAATTGTGATGGAAAGAATTAGAAAGGATGGTTCGCTGTTATATTTGAAATTTGCAGTGAATGCTCCTACATACTATATCACAGGAAAGAATGATACGAATCCTAAGAGTACTAACTCTATAGTTTTCTATATTGATGTTCCATATGGTTATCCGAAGGCAGGACCTACGGTATATTATGAATCCGGCAAAATGTTGGCTAGTGTGAATGCTTTTACAAGCGGAAGACAGTGCATTGATGATTGGCATTATGATGAAGAATCAGCAGCCAACAATTCTTCTCTTGTTGGAACTGTTAGAAAGACAGTTATGGATATTATTCACGATACGGTGGTATCTAATTATGAATCTGTAGCAAATGGATCCTTAAAAGAATGGCAGCAGAGAATGACAGCAAGTCATAAGTTCCCAACATGCAGATTAAACACTCTTTTTCACTCTGAAGCATATAATGCAGAGCATTCAGGACCTCCTGGCTTGCCTCAGAAGCCCGGTGCCTGCAGTAGACCTGCTGGAACGGTTGGCCAATCAGTTATGCCACCGCTGCCTAACAGATAGAAAGGAGATGCAATATGAGAGATAGAGTATCACCACCTGAATTACCTAAGAATCCGGTTATACGTCAGAAGCGTAAATTTCCAGAGGTAAAGCTTCAGAAGGTACTGAATTTGATAAAACGTTATTGCGGTCCCGTTGATGTAGAATATTTTGGCTCTGCTAAAAATGAAAGAGATGCAGATATCCTTATATTCTTACCAACTGCAACGAGAGAGTTTAAGAATATGGTCTATTGGGGAGAAGTTCATCCTATTAATAAGGATGAGCAGATTTACCAGGGAATGGGTCATATCTTAATGGATGGTAACAGAAGAATTATTGTTGTAAGCCATTTCTTATACATATATGCGGCAAGACGTACGTCTGTGGAAGCAGGTATTCTTGGAGACAAGGCGGATTCAATGATGACCCGAATTGAATATGAGCGCGAACTCTATGTCAAGAATGAGATGAGTTGTAATCGAAAGAAAGATGGAACATTTTATGATCCAATTGTCGAAATCGCAGGACCGAGTGAAGCTGTAATTTATGGACATACACATCCAAATCTTGGATGCTTCTTCAGTCCTCCTGACAGAAGGTCTGGTTTTGCAACACCTGATCTCCCAGCGGTAACATTTGTGGCTGATCCAATCAGAAAGGAAATGAAAGCTGGAGTAGGTATGGAACTGAAAGATGCAGAGATTATGGTATTTTCTTATGAATCTGATTTGAAATCTGTAAGAACAGACCAGAGGGGATACGTAACAAAGAAAGCATTTGGCGCAGATACAAGAGAAATAAGTGAAGTAAGAGATGTAAGTAGCACTCAGCCAGTTAAAGCGGACGAACTTATATCTGAAATCAGTAGAGATTGCAGTAAACTTATGAGTCCAACGTATGGTGCTAAAGGTAAATTTACTTCACGAACAACAGTCACTGGCGCACAGAAAATCAAAATGGAAATGACGCTGAAACCGGAGAAGAAAGTGGTAAAGAAATCTGCTACAGACGCAGGAGTGGTGGGTAAAACATATGACTCTTATGCGTGAGTATTATAAGAACCTGCTTACAAAGCAGGGACAGAGAATATATGACTTGCTATTAAATAATATACATAAACTTGCTCTGGATGGAGTTGTAGTACTTTACGGCTTCTATTCGGAGCAGAGTTTATCTGATGCAGCAGATGCATACATTGCTTTAAGGGATGACAGACCGGAATTCTATTTTTTAGATAATAAGGTTGAGGTCATCCTTTCTTTTCCGGGAAACCTTAAGATACAACAAGATAAACGTTTCACGTTTACGCAAATCAAAAGAATAAATTCTCTGCTTAGCAAAGAAGTAGAAAATATTTTGGAGAAGTGTGAAGATTCAGACGTTTTAGTAAAAGAGAAGAAAATCTATCGGCTAATTGCGACATCTTACAGATATAAGGATGGTGATTTATCACACGACTTATCTGGACTCATTGTTTACAAGGAAGGTGTTTGCGAAGCTATTGCAGGACTTCTTGTTATAGCTTTACGGGAGGCAGGTATACCGGCAATTAAGGTTCATGGTAGAGCCAAAAATGAAAATCATTGCTGGGCAAAGGTATGGGTGAAAGGACAACCATATCATTTAGATGTCACTTGGGATTTAGCTCCCCATAAAGCGTTTGTCCTTTTTAGATATTTTAATGTAACTGAAAACGTGATTTTACGTGATCACACGATTGATGCACCTAGGGGTGCGAGAGTTGCTCATGCACAGTACATATAGATGTGGAAAGGAGAGAAAATGGCATATCAGTCTATTGTTAGATGTCCTGATGGTAATGCTACGGTCAAAATTATTTCAAGTACTAGTATTGTGAACGGAAGTATTTTGCTTGTACCGGCCAATACGGTTGCTATTGTTTGTATCAATGGAATCGAGAGCGAGCCTTACTATCCGGGAAGACATGAAATCGATACAGGGGTTGATCCATTCTTTGTAAGATTTCGAAATATCATGACGCAGGGAGATCCGGGCATTACCTGTCAGATATTTTTCGTGAATATTGTCCAGGAACTTTGTGAACAGGGTGGCACCGGGAACATGATTTTTGAAGAACATAGATTCAAGATTTCTATGAGCGCCAAGGCAGCATTCACAATGCGTTATGTAATTACAAATCCTAAGAAGTTTATTAGTAAGCTTGTTGGTATGCATAATAATTCTTTTGAAAGTGAAGATATTCAGCCGGCTATTACTTCTATGATTCTCCCAGCTATCAAGGAAGCGGTTATTTCAAGTGTTTCTAATGGTACTATCCATAACATTCAGAATAACCTGACAGGAGTTGGTAACGATGCTTATGCCAGATTATCTGGTGAATTGCTTAATTATGGCATCTCTCTGAAGGCAATTGCAATTACTGCAATCAACATTCCTGATTCGGATTTGAGACGTCTTAATGAATTAGAAGAACGTAATGCAAGAGGAAGACTGAATACAGATCTTGAGGTGGATAATATCGAAAGAGTGTATGGAAATGTCAATAATCGTACTATGGCAGAACTTCTGACAGGAAGTGTTCGCGGACCTGCGAATCCTATGGCAGGAAGAAATGGCGTTGGAGGAATGGCTGGAGCTATGACAGCACTTCCATGGCAAATTGCGATGGCGAAGATGGCTATGGATCAGATGAATGGGAGTATGCCAAATCCACTAAACAACACCAGTGGAGCGGGGAATACATCAACATCTGTAACGGCTACTCAGACAAATTCAAATGCGCAGGGAGACTCGCGTAGAGTACCTCCACCGATACCTGTAAGGCCTAAACTTTGTCCTAATTGTAAAAAAGCGTTAGATGCATCAGATATGTTTTGTAAGTATTGTGGTGGAAGATTGTAAAGGAGGCGATTTTATGTTAAAGAAATATCTTTTTATTATCCCTTTATTCCTCTTGGAAGTAATGGTTCAGCTTGGATTCTTTTGGCTTGCTCCAGCATATGAATGTAGATGGGTAGTATATTCGTTCTTGACTGTGATGACAGTAGTGCATTTGGTGATTACATATGTTCTTATGGTACAGCATGGACATAGAAAGGCCGCAGCTACTATAGTTGCTGGTTCATTTATTCAGGCATTAAATATCGGTGCTACGGTATTACTTTTGGCTGTAAATTCGACAATAAGAAGTGCATTATTCTTGATGTTAATGTTGATGGTACTGTATGCAGCGATTGTGACGATTCTCTGGATATCAATTGAAGGATTTGGTAACAACATGGGAAATACTACAGGAGATGATCAGAGTGATATTGTGGATGATTATGATTCCTATCACGAAAGCGGTTGTCACGAAGATGTTAGCTTTCGTTCTCAGCATGTGAATGCACCTGTGGAAGGCGACAGAAGATATGGTGTATATCATGCAGATGTATCGCCTAATAGAGAATCAGCGAGGAGAACTCCTCCACCAGTACCTGTAAGACACTAAATTGGAACGGAGGTGAGATGATGAGTGTAAGTTGGACTTGCCCACAGTGTGGTGGGACATCGAATCATTTTAGCCGAAGCAGAAACGCATTGGTGTGTGATACTTGTGGATCTATTGCCCAAACCGAAGCTGAAAGAACAGAAGATATTAATTATGAGCGAAAACTGGCTCTTGCAAGGCAGCATCTTCAGGTGGGTAACTGGGAAGAAGCAAAGAGGCTGATTAAGCCTTTTTGCTCATCCAGACCTGCAGATAAGCAACTGTACTTAATGCTTCTAATGGCAGTAACAAAGGGATATTCAGATTATTTGATTAATAACGAGGCAAGTAGAAGAGAAGCCTTTGATTATTGGGATAAACTTGTCAGACTAGGGTGTGTAAATGACACTATGAAAAGTTATGCCAGAAACAGATCGCAGTATATTCATGAAGAAAGGAACATATTATCAGCAAAGAGAGGGATTGCGATTGGAATAAGTGTATTGATTTCGTTTATAGCAATTTGTTTGCTCAGTACCGGCAGTAGTGATGGAACTTTCTTTTTAGTACTTGCAGTTGCAGCATGGATTATATCTGTAAAGTATATGCAGAAACTTTCGAGAAACAATAATATTACTCGTTTTAATAATCAGAGAAATGATAATCCGTTCTCATAACAAAGAAAGATTGATTAATGCGGAGGTGTCAGATGAGTTACGATAATTATAATTCAGGTACATATGAGAGCAGAATCATGAAGGAGGTAATGATAATTATTAGCATTATCATTATTGGCATTTGTGTTCTGGTTTATTATATCAACAATAATTTTGGTCGTAGCGATATTGCTAATTCTGACACCGATTCTGTTTATGTAGAGACAAATGCCGGTAGCACCGAGAAAAGCACACAGGTGGCATCTACAGAAGACAAAGAACACAATACTGTGAATAACACGGTGAAGACTGACAATAAGGTATCTACTACAGAGATATCAAACTCCACTGTAATAGAGGATAAGACCGAAGTGGTTACTGTTAACAAGAGTCTTAGTGTCGGAAAAATAGAGCAATCAGCACATTCTGTTGAAGGATTGAAATCAAATGCTACAAGTGGCGCTGCTGCGGATGTAATACGTTATTCAGGCAATATTGGAGCTGAGGACCAAGAGGACTGGTATAGTTTTACTGCTCCCTATGAAGGTCGATATCGAATTGACGTATCAGAAATACAGAGTGGGACAGATGTCAGGCTGTATCTGTATGATGAGTTAGGGGATGTGGTAACTTCAGATACCTATTGTACAAATGGTGAGGGTATAACAGGAAAAGGGCTTGAAGCCGGAAAAACATATTCAATTAAGGTAAAGCAAGATAGTGGTTACTCATCTTATTCGTTAGCTATTGGAATGCAAAAGGCACCCATTGATTTGACAGGATACACAGCAATCTCGGACAGCATCGAGTTTATTGACCAGAGAAATGTTTATTATTTTTCAGTGCCGTTGACAGGAAGATATAGATTCAATATGTCAGAAATTTATAGTGGAACAGATGTAGAACTGTATGTTTTTGATTCATTGGGAAATACTGTGGCTTCGGATACCTATTGTACTAATGGAGATGGAATCACGGTTCGAGATTTACAAGCAGGCGCTATATATGAAATCCAGGTACGTCAGGATAATGGATTTAGTGGATATAAGCTTAGCATTGGATATCAGAAGAGTACAGTTGATATATCTGACTATACCATTGTAAACGATAGTATCGAATATACAGACCAGAGAAATGTGTATTCATTCACGGTACCGGTTGATGGAAGATACAGATTTGAACTGTCAGGAATGACAGATGGAACAGATGTAGAACTGTATATGTTTAATTACTTGGAAGAGACTGTGGCATCCGATACTTACTGTACAAATGATGATGGTATCACAGTGAAGGACTTAAAAGCAGGTGAAACATACGAGGTGCAGATCCGCCAGGATAATGGATTCTCCTCTTATACGCTTTCTATTGGTAAGCAGAAGGAAACCGTAGATATTAGTGATAAAACATCTATTTCAGATAGTGTTGAGTTTACAGACCAAAGGAATGTATATTCATTTACTGCAAAATCAAGTGGTGATGTGACTATTACCATTTCCGGGCTGGAGTCAGGAGTGGTTGTTGAAGCATATGTTTTTGATGATTTGGATAGCACCGTTGTTTCTGATACATATTTTACAAATGGAGATAGCATAATCATTAAGGGCTGTTCTATTGGTGAACATTATGAAATTCAGATTCGTCAGGATAGTGGAATGAGTAATTATACTTTGAACATTAATTAAAAAATATGTAAAAACTTTCAAGAATATCATTTTTTAACAGTTATATATATTAAGCAAATGAGAAAAGCTTAATTAGAACCTTGATAAATCAATATATGAACCATGCTTATGATCAACTCGATGAATAAAGCATACCAGGGATTCGAGGTGTATGGTAATTCAAGCTGAATTCTGCAAGGATACCTGCAGAGATTCATCTTTGATAAAGTAGTGATGCTTTATCAGAAGGCGGAAACCACCAACGAAAACATATATCGTAGAGTTGTTCGCAGTAAATAGCACAGAACTTTTGGATGTGATAATAGACGGCTTGATAGAAGGTAGACCTTTTATTAAGAGCGAATCCTGAAGAAAGCTGGTGTGGAAATCCAGATAGTACATAGGAAATCCAAATAACACATCTTGCCGTGAAAAGGGAGAAATCTCTATATAACAAAAGTAGCTGGTTAAAGTAGCTAAATGTTGCCAACGACATATGGCCACCTTAAATGCTGAATGGATAGTGAAATTTGTGGGTAACCAGTCCCGCCGGGTTCAGGCGAAAGATAGGGTAAGAAGTTTCGGGGTAGCTCCCTGGGGCTCAGCCTTACTCTCCCGATGGCTGAATATTACTGAAGAATGAGGATGTACGGCGAAGGTAGGATCATGAGCATGGTTCATATATTGATAGGGACTGGAGGCGATGATATGAAGAAGAGATGTACAAACAATAAATGTAGAAAAAACTTTGTTGTTAAAGAGAATTCAAGCTGCTGTTTATATTGCAATAGGAAATATCCAAGATTACAGGGCTCTCTGTTGACTAAGGGTGATTGTAATAAAGATATTTCAGCTAATTTTTGGAATAAAGAAATAAAATCTCTTAGAAGACTTCTTACTGGAATGCCATATATGGGGGCCTAAAGGCGTGTATCTTGTGAACTATGATGTTAGTAATAAGATTAAGATTATTAGAGCAGTTAGAAAATGGACGGGACTAGGATTAAAAGAAACAAAGGAATTGGTGGAATCAGCACCTGTTCTTATCGAGACGAGAAATATAACTTTTAATCATCTGAATTCATCATTGAATGAATTGACAGGTGAGTGGATTACACAAACGGGTAATCCACTGGTTTGTTTTACAAGGGAACTCGATGAGACTGACTGTTTATATAAAATTATTTATTCATAGGAGGACAAGACAATGGATGTAAGAGATGTAGAAGCTTTAAAGAACTGGTTATCAAGACTCGGTGACCTGGACAGTGCAAATGAGGACCTGATTGATAATGCAATTTGGTGTCTTAAGAACGGAAATGAGTACAGAGCGGTGTCTTCGCTGAAGTGTCTGGCCTCAAATCTTAGAAATGCAGGTAAGACAGAATCTGCAAAAGGCGTTGAGAGACTTCTTTAGGATATATTGCTGGCAGTGAATCGATTTGTAGTGTTATAGGACCATCCAAGCGGGGCCCTATTTCTTTCCTATTCTTTCGAGAATGTGGGAGTATCAGCATTATATGTATTATGAAATACATACTAAATGGAGGGCTTAAACAATGGAAAACAATAATCAGTTAGATCAGGAATTGGAAGAAACAAGAAAAGAAATTGAATCAATGATTGCTGAAATGCGCATGAGACAGGAAAGCCATGATGCTGATGAAAATATTTTAGGTGATTCTTGGATGAAGCATAGTAATATTACTCGTCTTAAGGATGTTGTATTTACGGAAGAAGAACAGAAATTGTTCAATTATGTAGGTAATCGCATCAATGAGCTTGCTATCGATCGTTGCAGAGGGGATTATTTGGGAAGAGACCTCAATGTTAGTAGCATTTATATTCATATAATCAAAGAAATGTAACAAATTGAGGTTGATGTATGCAAGAAACAAAGTATGGATTTTTAGACTAGTAGCAAAAGGAGGATGGATTATGGAAAAAACAAATGTAGAGCTTAAGAGATTAAAGAGAAGCTTAAACAGAAGACCTAAGATGCCTGGGATTAATAGTGTATTTAACTTTAGCTTCTTGGATAAAAGAGCAGGAAAAAAAGATGCACAGGAGAATCAGATTTGTGAGCATGATGATTTGGATGATAGCAGTAGACAGATTGAATCACAAGCGTGTCAGAATAGAAAGGTATTAATTGTGGATGTTAATGGAGATGATGCAGAAAAACTTCAGTAAAGAGACGTTATTCCAAAAATTATTTCTGACAACTTTTACTGTATGAGAGAGTAATGATTATGGAAAAGATATTTTTATTAGATATTAACAGGGCAATGATAAATTGCTGGAACGAGGCATTTGTGAATTGTGGTGATGTATACGTAGTAAACAAAGATTTCAAAACATTTATTTCTAAGAATGATGAAGTGGATGGTATTGTGAGCCCGGGAAACAGTTTTGGATTGATGGACGGTGGATATGATAAAGCTATTTCGGAATATTTTGGAGATGCTTTATATGAAGCTGTTCAAAATAAAATTATGGAGTGCTTTTGGGGAGAACAGCCAGTGGGTTCATGCTTATCCTTGCAAATTCCGAATACGAAAAAAATACTGTTGCATACTTCTACTATGAGAACGCCGGAAGTTATTATAGATCCAAGAATTATATATAGCTGTATGCGGACCACTTTGGTTGAAACCGAAAAAAATAGTATTAAGCAGATTGTAGTGCCGGCATTTGGAGGTATGACTGGAAGAGTACCAAGAAAAATTATTGCCCAAATGATGCGTGAAGCCTATGATGATGTGAATAATCGTAGGAGAAACAAAGGTTATAATACATGGAGCAATATTAGAGAAATAAATTTATGGAAATAATGCTTTGATGAACAATGCAGTTTAATACCCATTGGTAGATGATTACTAATTTAAAAAATAATTCAAGATTTTTGGTACTTAACATAGAATGTGTCGTTATCAAGAAATACCATACGAAGGTAATATACAAAAGAAGGGAGGACACCATGAAACAGACAAAAAGAATACGAATAAGGGACAGGTCCGTTGAAAACTTCAAGAGCTATCTTACAGAACATCTCTGGTTTGGAGTAGTAATGGGGATTAACGTGTATGAACTGTTGCCGATTATCGTTCCGATTGCATACTTGGACAGGTCGATTCCCAAATTAATACTTTGCATGGTGGGAACAGGATGTGTAGGCATTTTATTTACATACCGGTATAATCGTAGCTTTTGGGGCGTATTGATGGACACCAATTTAGGATTGGGGATGTATGTGGTATTAACGGTCGGAAAGTATTCTCCGGCATTTATCATTTGGACATTGGCTGTAACCGGTGTATTGACAATAATGAGTCTGATACGTATCTGGGGTAGAAGGGTAAAGCGGCAGGATTGTAGGAAACAGATTATTCTTAGCCGAAGCTTTAGGGGAATTTGGGCAATAAGGAGAAACATGGCAATTCTGGCAACTGTTTTAATGGTTGTTTTACCACTTTCACTCCGGTTCTTTAAGACGGAGGCATTGTCTGAAGCTTATATTAACCAATTGCAGGCCATGAATGACGGTACTTCCGAGGAGATAGCCGTACATCAGGCATATGGTGATGAATACAGGATGGCGGAAAATATAGATACTATCAGCTTAATCCGAAATAATGATACATTTCAAAGTCTGAATTGTGAGCAGAAGCAAGAGGTAATAGAAGCTATAATATATTGTGAGGCACGGTATTTAGGACTTTGCAAGATTACTGTTAAATTTGAAGACTTAGATGAGAATACTTTGGGAGTATATAATCATGAAGAAAAAAACATTTATATCAATAAAAGATTACTGCAGGAAAATGGTATACCGGGAGTAACGGCAGAGAAAATTCTCCAAATATGTCTTCATGAATGCAGACATTCCTATCAGAACTTATTGGTAGAAATGTACAAGGAAGCAACGCCTGAACAGCGGGCACTGATACTGTTTAGAGATCAGGAGGTTGATGAATGGGTCAGAAATTTTAATGATTACAGAGCTTCCGCAGATGATTTGGAGGATTATTTGCTGTATTATATACAACCCATCGAAAGAGATGCCAGAAGATATGCGGATGAACAAGTAGAAATTTATTATGCGGAAATAGACAGCTTATTAGAAGAAAAAAATTCACAATGAAATTTGGATAACAGAGAAAATGAGGTGATGAACATATGGTATTCAGAAAGAAAGGAAAAGCAGGTGTTCTTGAGAAAGAACCATATGCAACATTTATAAAAAAATTTGACAAGTTAACCAGTATTACAAATGAAAAGATACATATGAGAATCACTTCCGGCGAAAAGGGGAAAAACTCCGGTCTGACAGATGGATTTTCTTTAGATTATTGTTATGCAAAAATGTTTGATCTTAAATTTGAGTTTTACAAATTTGTGGAGGAAGAATGCATTCAGAACCTTAAATTTTGTGTAATGCACAGTATCAGTTACAAATTTGAAGATGAGGAAGATTTTCATAGTATCATGATGGATACTATAGATGATATTCAGAAAAGAAACGGTTTTTTCTATATTTCTTCTCTGGTTAAGGATTGTGAAGTGAAATGTTCAGTTAACAATAAGAGCAAGGTTACGGTAACCTATGCGGTGTTTTGTGAAGAAGAAAATGCGAAGGAAGTATGCTTACAGTTAATCAGTCACGATATTGCCATATTTACACGTAGTTTCTGAAAAAATAAATTTGGATGCGTAAGGTAATCAGAATAGGAATGGGATACCTTAAGTTCGGAGGGAGGAAAGTTTATGAATATGATAGATGAATTATTACAGCGGCTTGCTGTGGAAGGCGAAGCAGAACAGGTGCTGCGGATGGTAAACAAGCTGGCACATGCAAAGTCTGAAATGGTAAGAGCATCTATTCCGTCATTAATTGTTGTTGCTGAATCGGGAGCAGGCATTTCGAGTTACGGAAAAGGATTTGCGGAGATTATTGATAAATCTACAGTATTGCAGGTAAAAGGTAGGGAAACTTTTTTAGAGCTTGTTTTTCCAAAAAATAATGATGAGGATGAAAAACTTTTTTTCTCATCTCCGCAGAGGGCATCTGCTATTCGCAATAAATTTTACGGTACTTTTCTGATATCTTTAGAGGAATATGAAGGAAATGATCTTTTAAGGAGCAAAAGCTTTTCGCGTTTGTGTGAATTTATTAAGGAAAACAAAGAGAATATTTTCTTTATTTTTCATGTCCGACCGGAGTTTAATCAGCGTAAACAGTTGATTTCCGAACTATCCAGATATTTGAATCTTTGCGAGGTATCTTTGGAGAAACCGGATGAGAAGAGGGGATTTACATATATTACAGGTATACTGAATAAACAGGGCTTAAGCATGGATGGGGATGCAGAACAATGTCTGAGAAAAATGCTGACAGATATTTCAGGAACAAAATCCTATGCAGGTTATCAGACATTAAATAATTTTCTTGACAGACTATATTATGAAGCGGCGGCATTGTCCGATGTGGAGGAAATACGAATTGAAAAGGAAGCTGTTGTCTTAGCAGGGGAAAAGATGCGGGAAGAAATCAATACGATGAACGCAGGAAGTACGCAGTTAGGATTTCATATGTGAGGAGGTTACTGCCATGCTGAATAAATACTATGTAGATGTTAATAAAAATAATGGACGCTTTTCAGAGGTAGAAGAGATGAAAAAAGATTTCCGTAGAATTAATTTTGAAAACCCTGAAAAAAATATACAGACTGCGTCCGGGCCGGCAATAGAGATAGAATTAAATGAAAATGGAAATGTAATAGGCGGGTATATGGATGATGGGGACAATAATACAGCTATTATATCACAGACGGGTTCCGGAAAAACGCGCCGTATTCTGGTCCCGTACTTGCTATCCTGTATCCAGGCAGCGCAGCCGCTGATTATTCACGATCCCAAGGGGGAGATTTATGGTTTCTTTTATACACAGCTTAAAAAAAACGGATACGATATCAAAGTATTGAACTTCAGAGAGCCAATGAAGGGAGACCGATTCAATCCGTTGCAGGATGCTGCCAGATTATGGAAACAGGGAAAACGTGGTCGGGCAGTAGAAATTGCGAGAAGTATTGCCAAGTCAATCTATTCAAAAATTGAAGATAAAACAGACCTCTTTTGGACAGAAGCTTCTATGAATTTGTTTTTGTGCTATTTTTGTATCGCAGCAGAACTATATCAGCCGGAGTATGTGACATTATCTGTCATCTACCATATTCATTTAGAGGGAACAGAGCAGGCAGGACTGGAGAGTAAAATGCAAAAATATTTAAGTCAGCATGAAAACGAGCTTTGCTATGAGTTGGGATATCCCACGGTATCCGGTCCCAATGAAACAAGGAGATCCGTTTATGCTGTGTTTGGTAATGGATTGACAAGGCTGGTTTTGAATGAAGATATTTCAGATATGCTCAGCTGCTCTACATTTGAGGTGGAAGACATTGCTGCGGGGGAAAAGCCGGTAGCATTATTTCTTATAACGCGTGATGAGGAGCCTGCGACATACAGTACTGTAGTTGGGGCTATTTTCAATTTATTATATACTGGGTTGGTTGACTATGCGCAAAATTTTCATAACAGACTCCCCAAGACGGTTCATATGATTTTGGAGGAATTTGGCAACATTGCTCCGTTGGAGAATATTAATGATATGTTGACGGCAAGCCGTTCCAGAAACATTCGGATGTTAATAATACTGCAGAGCAAGGATCAGCTGCTTATTTCCTATAGCAAAGAAATTGCAAATGTTCTGATAGGAAATGTTCAGAATTTAATTTATCTGTCGACTTCGGATATGGAGCTTGCGGAACTGATTAGCAAAAGGTGTGGGCAGGTGACGGATCCATACACACATGAAAACAGGAGACTTTTAACTCAGGACCAGCTGACGCATTTTGACAAGGATAAGGGCGAAACGCTGCTTCTTCTTGGATGGCATTATCCTTATATCTCTTACTTTCCCGACTTATCGTCCTATAAAATGATTACACCGTTAGATGAGGTGAATATTAAGGAAAGAAAAAGACTTCAGATAGAGTATGCAAGCCTGAAGGAGATAATGGATAAGCAAGAGCAGGAAAGGGTGGATGCCATTCTGGCAGGAGAAGATGTACAGACAAGGAAACAGAAAAAAGTTTCGGAAAGAAGATATGAGTTGTTCCTAAAAAATCGACCGGTATCTTCTGCTTTACATGAAAGAATAAATAATCTGATAACAATGTCCTGAATATAGAGGAAAGGAGTGGTCGAATATGATGAATGAAAAAAGAGTCGGAGATTGTCTGGAATATGCCCTGGTAGATGAGTTTTTTCAGGAAATGTATGAAGACGTATATATAAAAGCAGTTATTATGTATCTTGTTTTATACGGATACATAGACAGACTGGTGCAGAAGGAAATTTCCATTTTACTGCTCATAAAAGAGGGAAAGAAGGTCAAGAGAGATAAAATTTTTGACAAGATAGTTAAATTGTTGATGAAGGAGTTGAAAAAGAAGTATAAGGGGTGTGATTTTGAACAAATAATTATCTGCTTAAATGTTTTCGTAATACCTGAATGGATATTTCAGAATGCGGCAGCATTAGAAGATATAGATGGAAAAGAAATTCTGATTAATGACATGTTATACTACATAGAAGATGACCCGTTTCCTATGCTCCGTGTGGTGAATTCGTGTTGTTTTTCAGACAGAAAAATTTTTTCACGTGAGATAGCGGATAATCATGATACCTGTTGTGGAAATTATACGATTTCTCATATGTTTTCATGGATTTTTGGATATGATGAACAGGAAAAAGCACTTTATCTCCAGTTGAAATATGATAAAAATTATTTTGCAAAATATTTTGTAAATACCGGACAGACAGCCTTGGTCAGAGGGGAAGGAATGGGTTCAGTTGAAGACCGGCCCGTCATAAAGAAAGGACGGCGGATTTATATTGTATTAAAAGGAGGAGAATGGAAAGAATTAAAGAAAGAGGTAGCGGAAGAGGAATATACAATATGTAGTGATGGAATTCTTATATCACCGTCGATACACAACCCTTCTTTCTTTATACCGTATCTGCTTAATGCCAGAGGAGAGAAAAAAGAGATAGATTACACGCAAAAATGGATTTTTGCTATGCAAAGAATAGCAAATGAGGTCTATCCTGTTCGATGTCAGTTTGAAATACATTGTCCACTGAACAGTGCAAATGAATTAACATATGAAAAATTATGTATTACCTATTTAAAGGAATATATGAAATATTGCAAATCTCATGAGGGATGGGATCCTAATGAAAAGTATGCACGGCTTATTGCTTTTATGGAACTTTTTTTCTCAGGAATAGAAGATTTGCTGGACATAATCCTTGTCCTGGAAGAAGTATCGGCAAACATGAGGCAGACGAGTGAATATGTAGCAATTAATGAAAAATTGCTGGATATCATGGAGGAATGGTACAGAAATGGAGAATCTATTGACTTTGAAGCAAGTGCATTGCGTGACAGGCTGTATAGTCAGGTTGGGCACAGCTCTTCAGAAAATAAGAAGTTTCATTCCATACAAAACTGGGACGATGATGATTATAATTTAAGAGGTTATGTCGGGACATTTTACTTTGACGGAGATAATATACTGCATGCAAAGCCCAGGCAGCGCAGAACGGCAAAAAATGTATGCGGCTACTGCATGGGGACGAATTCGGAGGAATATCCCGGAATGGTTGTTTTTGACCGTACACAAGGGCTGTTTAAAATTCAATATGACAGAATGTTAACGGTAAATGAAATCAACCAAGTAGTGGATGACTTTGGTCTGCTGGGATATGAATATGATATTTATATTGTAGAATAGGGTGCGTAACCATTGCGAGCTATAGAAGATAAAAATTAAACAAACTGAAGAGCATTAAATTACGAATAAACTCTTGCATCTGCTTTGCAGTCTGTGTTATCATGA
>ERZ791859.299-NODE-299-length-38551-cov-4.185188_pt1 | contig 38551 bp, 31 predicted proteins | sample MGYA00509943_ERZ791859 | MGnify/ENA primary metagenome ERZ791859 (study PRJEB30046, sample SAMN00792065) | human gut metagenome | study: EMG produced TPA metagenomics assembly of the A metagenome-wide association study of gut microbiota in type 2... | reverse complement strand
GAGCAAAGGACTGAAAATCCTTGTGTCCCCGGTTCGATTCCTGGTGGCACCACTGATAATCAGAGAGTTACAGCAATGTAACTCTCTTTTTTTATGCTCAATATGGTCAAAAAACTGGCTAAAACAGGGAAATGTTTTCTCCAATGTTTTACCCAAAATGACTACAGTAGATGTTATCTGTTACAAGTACAAACCCCAGAAAACAGGAGAGTTACCCCTAAAGATTAAAGTCTGCAAGGACAGAAAGACAAGGTATATTAATCTTGGTGTTTCTACCAAAGCAGAGTATTGGGACTTTGAGAAAAACCAGCCTAAGTCCACCTGCCCAGATAGAGAACTGCTTGAAAAGCTCATATCCAGTAAGATAAGTGAAGTAAAAAGCAAGATAGTAGAGCTAAAATCAGAGGATAGGGAGTTTTAAGCCACTACCCTTGTTGACAAGGTTTCCAATCCTGTAAGGCTTGTAACTGTTGGAGAACTCTTTAAGCAGCACTTGCACCGTCTTGAAGAGGAAAAGAGAACTGGTTACAGGCTCTCTATACAGCAAACTTATAACTCCCTAATCAAATTCAACAGGCATCTTGATATTCCTTTCTCTGAAATGGATTGCAACTGGCTGAGGAGATATGAGACTTGGCTAAGGAAGCAGGGCAAGTCAGAGAATACCATTGGCATAAGATTCAGGAATATCAGGACTATCTTCAACCTTGCAATAGACATGGAACTTGTCAAGCAGGAGGACTACCCTTTCAAGAAGTTCAAGGTATCAAAGCTGCACCAAGAAACAGTCAAGAGAGCTTTAAGCAAGGATGAGATACTGGCTGTGATAAATTATCCAACTAAAGGCAAGGACTTCTATACAAGGCTTGCAGTGGCTTTATTCACCTTTTCTTATTTTATGGGTGGCATCAACTTCGTGGATATGGCTTACCTGACAGATAAGAATATCACAGAGGGCAGGCTCATCTATCACAGGAAGAAAACTTCTAAACTGATAAACCTGCCATTACAGGATGAAGCTATTATGGTCTTGAAGGGGTATAAGGATAGCAGCAAAGGTTATTTGTTCCCCATATTGTCTAATGAGCACAAGACAGAACAGCAGAAGCTGAACAGGTTGCATAAGGTCATCACAAAGGTAAACAAGGCTTTGAAAGCCATCGGTGAGGAAATGAACATATCAATCAAGCTCACAACCTATTGTGCCAGACACTCTTATGCCACAGTATTGAAAAGGGCTGGTGTGCCTACTTCAATCATTAGTGAATCATTGGGGCACAGCTCTGAGAAAGTCACTCAGATATATCTTGATAGTTTTGAAAATAATCAGATAGACAAGGCTATGGAATTTTTAAAATGAGTATATTTGCACATCTAACTTAGAATTTTACTATATACATTTCGAGTTGGATGTGCAAATTAAAAATTTGAGACTATGGCTGAAGATATAAAATCACTTGCAGAAGCTTGTTATGAGTTGGACAACAACTATCCATCACAGTTTTCCATGCTTAATGAAGCCCACTTCAATGATACTGATGGAGTAGAATTGGTCACACTTGATGAGGTAAAAGATTCTAAGGGAGAATATACAGAGTGGACTATAACGATTAAACAAGGAAAAAGAATAGGTGAAGTAATGGATAGAGTTCCTTTTGGAATTATCAATAAGACCATTACAGGTTTAGGAGCAACTACTTTGGAAATAATGAATCAAGAAAGAGATTCAATCATTGTAGTACCCACCAAATCTTTGGCATATAGCAAATACAAATCTGCAAACCTAAGTAAAGGTGATGGGTATGCATTATATTTTGGAAGTCCCATAAAGGAAATTAAAAGTTATGTAACGCCACGTCAAGTGCAGGCTTATTTGAATAGTAACAATCATTGGAAAAAGAAGTTTCTTGTAGTAGCAGACAGCTTGCCACGCTTAATTAAAATTCTGGAATCAAGTGGAATAGATGTATATCACAATTATTTCTTAATGGTAGATGAGATTGATACCATGCAGGCTGATAGTGCCTATAGACCAAAATTGGAAGATGTAATGGACTACTACTTCAAATTTGATTGGAAACATAGAAGTGCGGTATCTGCAACGCTGAATGATTTTTCCAATCCCCTATTGGAGAATGAATCAAGAGTGACTACCCGTTGGAAAGATAATCCTAAGAGGAATATAGACCTTATCTATACTAACTATGTAGATGACACGGCGGTTGAAATCATAAGGCAGAAGCTGACTGATAATCCAAATGACAAGATACTTGTAGCATATAATTCTTTGGATGGAATACTCAACATCTTGGAACATTTAAGCAAAAAAGGTATTGTAGATGTAAACAAATCCAATTGTGGCATTCTATGCAGTGAAAGGAATAATGATAAGGTTAAGGAGTATATTGAAGATGCTGATAATGTCATTAATGAAGAAGCATGTCTTCAGAAGAAGATTGTGTTTATGACTTGTGCTTATTTTGCGGGAATAGACATTCAAGACCAATGCCACCTTATTACAATTACATCGCGCTTGCAACCTTTTACCTACTTGTCCATAAGAAGAATGGAACAGATTGCAGGAAGGTGTAGAAATGGAAATTTGTCTGAAACCATAATCTATGACATTCCACAAGAAGCACCTGACAGCAAATTCCATAATAAAGAGGAATATCGGACCTCGCTTCTTGACAGAGCCAAAACCTATGCTGAATTTATGAATAGTACTAAAGAGGCCATAAAGAACAATCCTGAATTGGAGGAATTAGGGAGTTTTATAGATTCCTTTGTTGACTATTCAACCAAGGCAAAAGTGAACAATAATGATTATCCTATAAAAATAATAAGGATAGATTCTATTGAAAAGACTTTTAAGCCATCATTCTTCAATATAGATGCCTTGACTGAAAAATGGCATCTTGTACATTCTTTATATACACATAAAGATAATTTATATAAAGAACTTTTAGAACAAGGACATCATATAAATAAAAGTGTAAACCTTATCAAGCAAGAAAACCATGATACCTCCATATTTGGTATTAAAGAACGTAATAAAGAACGCCAAGCTGAACATGTTGAAGCATTGAAACCGCAGTTGTTAGCTTGGAATAGAGAGGGAAGGGATGAAAACCAGTACCAGCAATTATGTAAACAGCAAGATAAGCAAGTACAAAACTTATGCAATGAATTTAAGAAATTATCCCCATATATTGATAATGAAATACTTTTTGATGGACTTGCAGAGAACTTTCAGCATCAAAAGGAATTACGGAATTATGTCAATAAGGTCGTATTTCATATTATACCCCCTGACAATGCCTTTAAAGCTGATGTACTGGCTAAATTTAACTATCATTATATTCAATCCCATTTAGGAGAGAGAAATATAGGTAATGTCAGCAAGCAAGATAAACTTGACAAAATGAAAGAGGTGTTCAGGGTTCAACTAAGAAGAACCGACATTTCTGACAATGTGTTATCCGAGTTCTTTTCTTGCTTCTTTAAGACATCAAGGACTGGTGCAAATGACAAAATATTAGGACTAAACCCGTTAGATTTACCAACACCTATTCAGTATATTACAGGGAATATCAACCCATTAGATTTGTTTATATTCCCATAAGCAGAGTATCAAACCACTACCCCTGTTTTCACCACAGAAAGCAGGGGTAAACCATATCATCACATAGAAGTAGATAACTGTTTCTACTGCCCAAGCTACTATACTGCAAAATTTTTTTATTTTATTTTATTTTTTTCACTCTTCTGGACTTCCATGAGCCAACCCTAATCACCTTTACCCTCCCTCCCCTTACTTTGGAGTGGGAGATACCCCAGTAGTGAAGTTAAGGCTGACTGGATACCACTAACTCCATTGGGCACTAACTCCCCCTCTGCAACTGATGTTTAACAACTTAAAATTACAGACAAATGGAAAAGTTAAAGTTTTTAGAGACTATGACTGTTGAAGAGTTCAAGTCCAAGATGAGTGTGAACAAGATTGAAGTGAAGCAGAATCCTTATACAGGTAAGTGCTTCTTCGTGTATGGCTTTGAGACAGGAGCGGTGAGTGAGAAGTTCATCAACGGTGAAATCACCAATCCTGTTATCTCACAAGTATGCTCACCTGACACAGGTGACATGTTCTACATGCTCCATCAGAAAGGGGATGGAGGAGCACCAACTCTGGCTACTTTATGATGCTGGTCAGTAATGTCAAGAAGGTGGTGAGTGATAAGCTTGCCACCTTTTTATTTATCACAGAAGTTTAACTAAATGTATTTTTTGATATGATGAATCTAAGGAAATCATCCAAGAAGCAGGCTAAGATAAAGCTTGCCCTTCAAGGCTGTGCTGGTTCAGGAAAGACCTATTCAGCCTTACTTTTAGCTTATGGACTTTGCAATGACTGGACTAAGATAGCAGTCATTGATTCAGAGAATGGAAGTGCTGATTTATATGCACATCTGGGCAGTTACAATGTATTGAGCTTGAATGAGAACTTCACACCAGAAACCTATATGGAAGCCATAAAGGTATGTGAGGATGCAGGCATGGAGGTAATCATCATAGACAGCATATCCCAATGCTGGGATAACCTGTTGGAGTACCATGCCAACTTGCAAGGGAACAGCTTCACTAACTGGCAGAAGATAACACCAAGAATGAACAGCTTCATGCAGAAGATACTGCAATCAGACAGGCACATTATCTGTACCATGAGGTGCAAGCAGGATTATGTGCTGAATGAGAAGAATGGCAAGATGGTACCTGAAAAGGTAGGTCTAAAGGCTGTTATGAGGGATGGAATAGATTATGAGTTTACCATAGTCTTTGACATCAATATGAAGCATCAGGCTACAGTGTCCAAGGACAGGACAAACCTTTTCATTAACAAACCTGACTTCATGATTACCCCAACCACAGGGCAAATCATCAATGACTGGTGCAATGACGGGGTTACAGTAGAAATGATTAGAGGTAAGATAAACCAAGCTAAATCCATCGAGGAACTGACTTCAATCTATCACCAGTACCCTGAATGGTACCAGCAGCTCACCTCTGACTTCATGAACAAGAAATCAGAGTTGCAGGAGATAAAGAACAAGAGTATCAACTATACACCTAATTTTACAAGATATGGAAGCAATGCAGTTGCAGCCTGTCAGGGCTGATTTGGTTTATCCAAGCAGGATGAACAGAAGTTTGAGATATGATGCGGAGGTCATTACTCCAATAGAGGTAATAGAAACAGAAGTGCCACAGTCAGGAAGTGGGCATAAGTTACCTTTTATAGAAGCCAATACAAAAGAAGTCACTATTGAACATTTGAAGAATGACTGTGTAGTGCCTGTGTTCAGTAAGGACAATGAGATAACCATCAGCCACCCTAACTTCATTGAAACTGTATGGGAGGCTGCTAATAAGGTATTCTTTAATGAAACCATTGAATACCCCATTATAAGGGTGAGCCATGTTATTAAAGGAAGAACCCCCGAAGCCATACATAAACCTGTTAAGGACTTGCTGGAAACAGACAAGACCATCTATTATGAAAGGATGATGTTCTGCTTTGAGATACCCACTATTCATGAGGACATAATGGGCAACAGATTGAACCTTACAATAGGTGGCGTCAGGGCATATAACCATGAGAACCTTTACAGCAAGAAAGGCATGGAGAAATTCAAAATCTTCATTGGTTTCAAAAACATGGTATGCTGCAATATGTGTGTATCAACTGATGGTTATAAATCTGAGTTGAAAGTAATGAGTATCAATGACCTCTTTAGCTCTGCAATGCAGCTGTTCCAAGAGTACAATATAAGTAAGCACCTTTATTATATGTCAGCCTTTAAGGACAGCTACATGACAGAACAGCAGTTTGCACAGTTCTTGGGCAAGAGCAGGTTGTACCAATACCTGCCTAATGAACAGAAGAGGAAGTTGCCTTTGATGCTTATGACTGATACACAGGTGAACCTTGTAGCCAAGGCATATTATCATGATGATAACTTTTCACCTCTTCAAGACCCTAATAGCGGAATCAGCATGTGGAATGTGTATAATCTGCTTACAGGGGCTAATAAGAGCAGCTATATTGATAACTTCTTGGATAGAGCCTACAATGCCACCCAACTTGCTGAGGGGCTTAATAAGGCTCTCTATGGAGAAAATGAGTATTCTTGGTTTATCCAGTAATCACCCTGATTAGTAACTTTCCCTCCCCTTACCTCCCTTATCCATTATGGTAGGAAATTCTTGATGTGTCGAAAAATACTGGACTGTTTTATAGGAATTAAAGTAAAAATCGACATTTGCGCACTAAGTTATAAATATTATATATTATAATATATTGGCTTTACAGCAGAGCAGGATTGTACTCACTTCTCTTTTCTGATTTATAGGAAAGTGAGTACACCTGCTATAAGGATAAGGAAGGCAAGCACAAATTGCACATCTAACTTGAGATTTCTCTATATAAAGACAGAGTTAGATGTGCATTTGGTCATTAAAGAGGTTGGCTATTATGGTCAGGAAGAGGTTTGTTTAAGTAAGTTAGGATATGTGGCTGTTCCATCATCCTTAACTTAATCCCTTTCTTGACCATAAGAATGCCGCTTGTATTGAGTAATGTTGAACAAATAACAAATTTAAGAAATGGAAATTGTGTTAGACCTTTTAGGAGAGATAGCCATGTTCTTTATTGGCCTCTTCATAATGGCTAAGGTATTGGACTGGTAGCAGCCCATGTCTGTAGTTTGTTGTTGTACAAGCCCCAGCTTATTACAGGTTGGGGCTTTTGATGTGCTATACCTATAATGAATGAATATTATCAGTAAAGTTCATTGCTGCATTGTTAGCAACAGGACATTACTTAAACTATCCTGCATTAATAACAGGGAATAAGAGTACCTTTGTATGTAGTTAAGGCACAGCCCATACCTATGGTATCTGATATGCTGGAGTTTGCTTTGAAAAAGTGGCGGTTCTATGGTTGTTTCTCGCTGGAAAGTGCTACCTTTGTAGCAGTAATAACTAAAGTAATTGCCAATGAAGTAAAAGTTTAACAAAGACATATTAGAAAAGAAGTGTTTGCTTCTTGCTTGATGTATTCTGAAAAATCGCCAAATTAGAGGAATTATCCATCAGCAGCAAGAGAGTGAATGCTTGCACCATAAGGTGTGGGCTTCCTTGTTGTATGGATAAAGGTGTTTGGCGATACCTCAGAATAGCAACGGGTTGAGCCTGCACCTTTCTTTTTGTGATATGGCTACAAAAAGAATATAAAAATGAAAATTACAAGTTTCAAGCCCCAAAGAGCTATTCAAATTCATAACATAGAAAAAAGATATATTCTATCATTGTGCGACATGACTTTATTCAGTCCTCTATATGCCTATGAGCCAAGAGGGAGAATACGTGATTTTCCAAACATTGGATTACCACAAGGAAGTGAAGTTGGTATTGGATTCATTGTCGCACTTATTGTTCTTCCTTTAGGATTCATGATTATACGAAGTTCTAAAGATAGCTCTTATGGAGGTTGCTTAGGAATGATTCTAATGGGAATTGGAATAATTGCATTATTACCATTACTTGCATGGCTGTTCTCCATCATAAACCTTGTAGTTGGTATTGGTTTCTTAGCATTTATTGTCCTTGCAATTATTGCTTTAGTATATAAACTTTTAAATAAAAAATAAAATGAAAACAAGTATGATTCTCACGTTGTTTTTTGCTCTGCTCATGTCAATTCAAGACACAGACAAAAGAACATATGCATAATGCTCTACAGCAAACAGATACCACTTCGCTTGATTCTACTTATTCCTTTTCAGAAGATAAATATCAATATTTTCAAGTATGTGGTTTTGCTATTAAGGCCCCATGTAAATTGAAGAATGTTTCACAACAAGCCTCTGGAAATTTCTTTCTAAATTATGGAGGGATAATCAATGAAGATAATCCAAGTAAGATGACTGCATATCAAGTTATAGTAAACCGATTGCCGATTGGCTACAAAGATTTATCCAAGCATGAATTAAGCAGTCTTGTAGATGGCTTGATGAGGAAATGTTTTGATAGATTTTCTAATAGCAAGCCTATTAGGTTTAGTTACGATGAATATCCTGGATATGCAGTGAAATGCACCACAAAGGGATATGCTCAAAAAGGGGTTGTATTCTGGAAAGACAACTTCATTATTTGCCTGACTGTAATAACCAATGATGGTTTGAACGAGAAATTCAATAAGTTCACTAATTCTTTTAAGAAGATAGAAAATGATAAGGCTGGAGCAAATTCTTCACAAGGAGTCAGAATACAATCTATCAAAGAAATAGGCTATTCGTTATATATACCTTGCAACTTAAGAAAAGCTGAAATGCAGGGCTTTGACATATATTATGACGGTGCTGTAAATGGCGAATCTAAAGAAAAGGCCATTGTATATAAGATAATGGCAAATAAATTACCTTTGCCATTTTCTGAAATGAACGCCTATGACAAGAAGACCATAAAGCAGAACTTAATTAATTATTTGCATTCAAAAGAAAATTACAGGAAATGGGAAGCACCTATAAGTTCACATTTTGCATACATTGCAAATTCAACAGAACAAGGCTTTAAGATGAAAGAAGCCCTAATCCTTGACGACGATATGGTTATAGAGCTTGTCATGTTCTCTAAACTTAACATTGACACTGAATTTAAAGATTTCATCAACAGTATTAAACCGATTTAATAAATAAATGATAACAGTATTAATCTTAGCAGTTGTTATATTCCTGCTATTTAAATTATTTACAAATGGAAGAGCAGAATAATAAAAAACAAAAATCATGGTTTGAAAAAAACGCATGGTGGATTGCAGTGTTTGTAGCTATCTTTGTCTTAAGGATGTGCTCGGAGTTGTCAAAACAATAAAAATGGAGGACATTGTCATGAACAGAGTATTTAAAATTCTATTTTTAAGTTTTTCTTTATTTGCGCCTGTAATATTGAATGCGCAAGAACCTAAAAATAATTTAGGAAAAACGATAAGTCAATTACGGCAGATTTTTCCCAATCTAAGGTATGTGGAGACTCGAGACGGTCTAACTGAATATACATCTGATGGAATCACTTTTACTTTTAAGAATAATAAGGTAGTAGCTGAATCTATGGGTGTTGATGAAGGTAGAAGTTTTGGTTATAACTGGTTTAATGCGATGATGGAATCTTTTGAAAAGACTTCATATAAAAGGGCAACACCGCTATCTGAAGATAATGCTACATTAACACGCACCTTTTATTATTCTGACTTTTGGATAACATTAGGATATTGGAAAAGTGATGGTTATACAACTATAACATATCAAAATTCTGATTATTTTAAATAATGCCGATGGACTATTCTATTATTTATGGTCTGGATAAGACCAAACTCCCCATTATCCCTGTTGAAGTAGAGGATAAGTATCTCTGCTTCATCATAGATACGGGAAGTACATGTAGCCTGATAGATAGTAACGTAGTTGAATATTTCAAAGATATTGTAACTCCAGCAGGGGATTATAATATCAGTGGAATAGATGGGACCAAGCACAAGGTATATGTGGTTACATTGCCTTTCTCTTTTGAGGGTCAGTCATATAGCCCAAAATTCTGTGTAAAGCCACTTCTTGAAGCTTTTAAAGACATTGAAGTTGAAAGTGGAATACAGGTACATGGGTTACTTGGAACTGACTTTCTAATGAAGAATAAGTGGATTATAGACTTTGATAAATTAGTAATAACAGCCAACTAAAAACATTAGAAAAATGAAGAAGATATATTTATTTGCTGCTATGGCTCTGATAATGATGAGTTGCAGCTCTAATGATGAAGAAAACTTCCCAGCAGATGAACTACTTGCTGGTACTGAATGGAGGTATGGTACATTCTATGATGATGATTACCTTGATGTTCCACCAATAGAACAGGTTACTTCTGAAAATGTAGATTTGCTTGATAAATACTTTCCTAATGTAGAGCTGATATGTACCGCAGGTGAAGTCAACACAACTGATGAAGAAGAGAAAACACAAGGTGAACTTCCCTTTGTTGGCTCACGAGCTAAACTAACCTTTACCAATAGGGAATGTCTTTATTATAGTGATGAGGGCATTTCATATACTACAGTAGAAGTCATCAGACATTACAGCCAGACCACTACTTATGTGGCACAGAGTTATACAAGCTCAGTTAATCCAAATATGAGCTTGGAAGTAACTAAGGATGCAATATACATTTGTCGAATGATACCTGCTTTAACAGGTTTATATAAAGATGTACATGTTTACCTTGAACTGAATAACTTCAAGCATACCAAGACTTGGAAAGAAACCATTTCATCTGACACAGAGGAATCTTGTATAAACCCTAAAGAAGAGACTTTCAGTTATCAAAGGAATGGCAATGAAGTGGTATTAAGCAACAGCAATAAGAAGTGGATAGGTACACTTGACACAGATGCTTGGACACTCTCATTTGTGCAGATTATACCAGAAAAGAAAGAGATGCCTACATTCAGGTTAAAGTAGGCTAATGATGCTACAGTAGCTAAACAATGCACCTCTTCTGGACTATAATAGATAAACCAATAAATGCCTTAATTATACTCACTTTACTTATTTCAATATAGGAAAGTGAGTATATTACTCAATTTAATGAACAATTAATATTAACCTTGAAAGCATTCTCTGTTTTATCCAGAGTTTTAACCATAGAGTAAGGAATACATTTATTTGATTGATTATCAAATGCTAATAGATATATCAGTTAATTACTGAAAATCCTTGTGTCCCCGGTTCGATTCCTGGTGGTACCACTTTGAAGAAAAGCAAAAAGAAGCAAACTCCTGATTTCCAAAAGAAATCGGGAGCTTTTGTTTTCCCGCAAGATGCAAAAAAGTGCGGAATATGACCGCTTCCGGTGTTCCAAAAGGTGGAGCGGAAAAGGTGGAGTTGAAATCTCCACCGAACCAGATTCTTTCTCACTGATTTGCAATGTTTTGCGTATCAAGAAAATGCGGATGGTTTCCTACTTTTGTCCCACTAAAAACTATAGGAAAAATGAAAAGAAATTCGTTCAATGTGCTTTTCTTCATCAAGAAAGCCAAACTGTTGAAAAATGGAGAAGCCTCCGTATGTATGCGCATCACGGTAAACGGTGCGCGAGTAGAAACCAACATCCGCAAGAGCATTGACCCTGCTTCGTGGAATCAGGCAAAGGAATGTGCCCGTGGGAAAAACCGCAAGTCGTGCGACTTGAATGCCTACATCGAGGATGCCAAAATCAAGCTCCACCGAATCTTTAATGAATTGGAGGAACAACGGCAACCCATTACCGCACGTCTGCTGCAGGAAAAATTCTTTGGGCAGGATAAAGAGCCGAAAGAAATCCGCACCCTCATCGGCACGATGCAGGAACACAATGACCAATGCCGTGCGCTTGTGGGAAAAGACTATGCGCTGATTACCGTCCGCCGTTATGAAAGCTGCAAACGCTATCTCGCAGAACTTATCAAGCTGAAATACGGGAAGGAGGATTTACCGCTGACGGAAGTCAACGGTGAGTTGGTCCGTGCCTTTGAGTTTTACCTCAAAACAGAAAAATCCTGCCAACAGAACACCGTCATCCGTTACATGAAGTGCCTGAAGAAGATTACCAATTTGGCATTAGCCAATGAATGGATTACCAAAGACCCATTTGTCGGCATCAAGTTCCATGAGAAAGAGGTTGTACGTGAGTTCCTGACGATGGACGAACTTTTGACTATCTATCACAAGGATTTTCCATTGGAACGCATCCGAATCGTGCGCGATGTCTTCATCTTTGCAGCGTTCACCGGGTTGGCGTTCATTGACGTACAGCAACTTTCTCCCGAACACATCGTAGAAGATGCGAATGGCAACCTGTGGATTCGCAAGACACGGCAAAAGACAAAGAACATGTGCAATATCCCTTTACTTGACATTCCTTTGGAAATTCTCCGCAAATATGCCGACCGTCCCATTTGCCAAAAGAGAAATGTATTGCTGCCTGTTCCATGCAACCAGAAGATGAACAGTTACCTGAAAGAGATAGCCGATTTATGCCTGATAAAGAAGAATTTAACCACTCACGCCGCGCGGCACTCGTATGCGACCTCGGTCTGCCTCGCCAATGGTGTGAGCATAGAGAATGTAGCTAAGATGCTCGGCCACTCCAATATAAAAATGACACAACACTATGCCCGTGTATTGGACAGTTCCATTTTGCGTGATATGACTAATGTACGGAATGTACTTTCTAATACAAGGTAAGAGTTATGGACAGGGAAATCATTACAATCAATGAAAACGGGGCGGTCATAATTCCGACCGTTCCCGTTTGGATGACACAGCAAGAAATGTGCGATGCGTTCAATGTGCTCTGTTGCGATATTCGCAGGGTTATACGAACCATTTATAAAAATAAGGAGTTGTTGGAAAACGATACCATGCGCTATATCAAACAGGACAACGGGATAAGCTATGATGTGTACAGCCTTGAAATGGTAATAGCCGTTACCTTCCGGCTGCGGACTAAGGAATGTATGGCTTTCAGACGTTTCATCATGGACAAACTCTGTTCAGCCTATAGCGGGAATCCCGTCCATTTGTTCTTTTCGCTATCCAATACCCATCCATGATGTACGTGTTAGGATGAAGCAAGCAAAATGACCTTTCTGTAAAGAGTAAGCCGATGGCGACAGGATAACTGCCCGGCCATCGGCTTGCTCTGTTTTACACGTGTCATATCACGTTTCCAAGCGGTAGGCGTTCCGATACCCGCTCATCACCATCTTTTCGATGTCTGATTCCTTGTACAGGATTTTGCCGCCCAACTGGTAGTAGGCAATCATCCCGTTGTTGCGGTAGTCTTGCAAGGTGCGGCGGCTCACCTTGAGCCATGCCGAAACCTCCTTGTCAGTCAGGAACTGTTCGTTACTTGGCAAAGTCTTACAACTTGCGCCCATTCTCTCGATGCCTTCCAGCAGGACATCCAACTTTTCTATGAAGCCGACTTCCAGTTCTTGGTCGGCAAAAATCAACTCATTCATAAATTGCAGTATTTACAATGGATTTAGTGGTACGTTAAATTCTACTTGTCAAATGGTTCTGCCACGCCATGCGGCATCCTTGCGCCTGTCCTCCACGAGCCGGACAATACTTTGAATGTCCTCCGGCTTGTAGAAAATCTTGTGCCCGATTTGCGAGTAAGCCAGTGTCCCGTTGTCGCGGAGCGTCTGCAAGGTGCGGGGACTGATGCGCAACTGCTGGCAGACATCCTGATTGTCCATCCAGCGGCTGAGTTTCCCTTTTTCGCGCTTACCAATGATTTCATTCACCCGGTCGGACAATAGGTTGAGCTTGCCGACCATTTCCTCATACTTTTCTTTCGAGATAATCACTATGTTCATTTTTATCTTGTTTTTGTTGTTAATAATCCGTTTCGTCTGCAAAGTAAAACCAGTGTCTGCATTAAACAATGGCTTTGCAATTAGGCGGCAGCTTGTGGCAGCAAGTGGTAGGGAGTGGCGTTGTCCGCCGACCTGTAACGGCTGTTCCAAGCGTCCGCGATACAAAGGAAAGCGAAACCCGGCTTAATCCAATCACTTCATACCTGCGTGGCAGCATTTGGCGTCGGTCTGGTAGCCTCTGGCGTTCTTCAAATCTCCAAGCGGCTATCAGGGCAACCGACATTACCCCGGACTTCATCCTGTATGACATCCAGACTGATGCCATATCCCTTACGGACTCATCTTGATGGCAAATCGGCGCAATGTCCACCGTCAACCTAATGCGTATAATGCAAACCTGTACAATATTGCCATACCGAACCCAATCGTTTGACGACCTGTAATGTATCCGCTTTCTTTGCGGTCGATAATCGGTCAAATGTGCGCACTGTGACCACTATTGTTAAACATTTAATTCAAACAAGTATGAAAAAGAACGTAAGCAGTCAGTCAATGGATGCAACATTGCAAACATTTTTGGGAAACCTATCAAGCAAGGAAACACCGAGGTTAGAACCGCAGCCTGCCGCCACGCAGGGGCAGACAAGCGTGGTTGTACAGGAAACGGCTAATGTACCCATACCTGAACAGACAGACGAAACTCCACAGGCGGTACGCCGCATCAGCGGTAAGCAACGCCGGGCATCGTTGGAGGAATACAAGGAAACCTTTCTTCCTGTTCCGTCCATAGAAGACCGCAAGCCCGTGTTCCTCAGCCGCAGCACGCGCGATGCCCTCGACCGTATCGTCCGCATGTTCGGTGAACGCAAGATGAGCGTGTCTGGACTGGTGGAGAACATCGCTCGGCAGCATCTTGCCATCTACGGTGAGGACATCGAGGCATGGCGTAAACTCTGAGAATTAAGAGACGAATTGACGGGATGTAGTTTGGGGTTACTCTGAACCTGTCCAACGGAGTTTTGAGGGGAGCAAGTTTGTGTTTCGGGCATACCGAAACCTCCTGCTCCCACTCCCAAACTCCGTGGAAGCCGCATCCCGTTGGTCTAATAGGTAATCACATTCTAATCAGTAGAAATCAATGGAACAGAAAAAGAAATTTGATAGAAAGAACAAGGGAGGCCGTCCCAAGAAGGGAGCGGCTGACAAGCTGAAATACCGCCTCACGGTGAAGATGGCGACATCGGACTACTATATGCTGAAAGGCAAGGTACGGAGTGCGGGCATCTCCGCCGGGGAGTTCCTGCGCGGATGCATGAGGGGCGGACAGGTGAAAGAGCGGCTCACGCCGGAGCATACGGGTTACATCCGCCAGTTATGCGGCATGGCGAACAACCTGAACCAGCTTGCGCACAAGGCGAACGCGGCTGGCTTCGCCAACGTGAGACAGGAATGCCGTGTACTGGTCGCACGTATCGAGGAAGTGCTTAACCTAATCCTTTTATGATAATTGAATATGATTGCTAAAATCATCAAAGGAAGCAACTTCAAGGGTGTGGTAAGCTACATTCTTGACAAGGAAAAGGGTGCTAAAATCCTTGTCTGTGACGGCTTGTTTGCCGATAGCAAGGGAACAATAGCGGGCAGTTTCGAAGCACAGGCAAGGATGAATTCGAAAGTGACGAAGCCTGTCGGACACATCGCATTGGCCTTTTCCAAGGAGGATGAGCACCGTCTTACCGACCGTGAAATGGCAGGAATAGCGTTGGAATACCTGAAGAAAATGGGAATAACCGATACGCAATTCCTTATCGTGCGCCACTTCGACAAGGAGCATCCGCATGTACATATCGCCTTCAACCGCATCGCCAACGATGGCAGGACAATCAGCGACCGGAACGAACGGATACGCAGCACCCGCATCTGCAAGGAACTGACACGGAAGTACAGACTGTACTTCGCCGACAGCAAGGAACAGGTGAAACGCCACCGCCTGAAAGAGCCGGACAAGACCAAATACGAGCTATATTCCATCCTTAAATCTGAAGTTGCAAGGTGTGGAAACTGGTGGCAATTAATGGTTAATATGGAAAAACAAGGCGTGGAAGTGCGGTTCAAATACAAGGGCAGTTCGGACGAGGTGCAAGGTGTCGTATTCTCCAAGAACGGCTACTCGTTCAGCGGTTCCAAAATTGACAGGCGGTTCAGCTACTCCAAAATAGACGCAGCATTGAACGCCAACCGACATGAGGAACGGCAAAGGGTGATGCACAATCAGGTTACAGAATACTTGACACCCCAACCCGAGCCAAGCGGCTGCAATGAATTGTACAGCGGCTCCATCGGCCTGTTCATGCCTGACAATACAAACCCCCAAGCGGACGAGAACTATTTTGAGGAACAGCTAAAACGTAGAGACAAGAAAAAGAAACAACGTAAAATAAGATTCTAAATATGGATAATAACGAAGTTTATGCGCTCTTCGAAGACATCAGGAATGGCTTGAAGGGCATCAATGACAAATTGGAGAACGCTCCAAAAGTAAGTAACGACCAATCAAGGGAGCAAGTTCCTGCAATGGATTTGGCTCCCATAAAAGAGTTGTTCGATAGTTCTGCAAAGGAGCATCAGGCACAGACGAAAGCCATGCTGACCAAGTTCGGGGAGGCGGAGGTTTACGCATCAAACAAAATTCTGCGCCTGTTGCGTGACTTGAAAGAATTGTTTGTCAGAAGTTCGGAAGAGCGGAAAGGCGAGCCGCAGGAGCATATCTACCGCCATTGTTTCGACATCAGGTCGAGCAAGGTCTTTTCTCTTTTGGTCGGCATGGGTGTCGTGTGCAGTCTTTCCATCTGGGGCAACATCGAGCTTTGGAAATCCAAACGCCAGTATGCAGACGATGCCTTGAAGTTCCGCGTCATCCGTTCATGGGGTGGTTGTGACGCAAAGACCATCCTTTGGCTGAATGACGTATTCGACATCCGGCGTGACGAGAAGACCATTGAATGGCTGAGCCAAGAAGCTGATGGTTATGACAGGGATTTGAAGGCTGTTTCCGATAGTTTGATACAGGAGAAATTGAAAGTGGAACAAATCCAAAAGTAAAATATGGCACGCATAAAACGACCGATACGACCTCCATAAGGAAACAGCAATACTCGAATTTCAATCATAAGAGTAATTTCTTATCAAAACCTGAATGATTTTGGTGAGTAATCACTATCTTTGCGCAGGATAATTAAAAAAGGGCTCTAGTTTAACAAGGCGTTGTAAAGTGGCATATTAATTGCATATATCCTTTTAAAAGGAGGTTATCATGACATATAATGAAATATTGTCAGCCGCCCAGTCTTTGTCAGAGACAGAACGGCAATCTTTGTTGCAGGCATTGAGTGTTGGCAATCAGTGCGAGGCGACAGTCCCGGAAAGCTCTCGTTTGTCTGCCTCGTTGGGAAAACAGGGCTGCTGTCCTCATTGTGGAAGCACCCGTTACAACCGTTTCGGCAAGGACCACGGAACGCAACGCTTCAAGTGCAAGGATTGCGGCAGGACTTTCACCGAATATACCGGCACGTGGCAGCAGAAGCTACACAAGAAAGGGCTTGTGAAGGCATACATGCGCCTGATGTCCGAGCAGAAATCCCTTGACAAGATTTCCGCCGCCTTGCACATCAACAAGAAGACGGCCTTCGACTGGCGGCACAAGATATTGCGTTCGCTGAAGCAGGACGACGGAAGTTCGTTCTGTGGAATAACCGAAAGCGACGAGACGTTCTTTGACAAGTCCGATAAAGGCTGCCGCCACCTGAAGCGCAAGCCCCGCAAGCGTGGTGGAGGGACAAAAGGCAAGGGCATATCCAAGGACAAGGCTACTGTCATAGTGACTGCCGACAGGAAGAACGACCTCAACATGACATTTTGTGGCTATGGACGGCTGATAAAGAAGGAAATCACGGAAAGCCTGCGCACTCCTCTGCCCCAAGGGACGGTGCTGTGTTCGGACGGCCATGTCAGCTACAAGGGATATGCAATGGACAACCATATTGAACATGTCGTAATCAGGGCAGACCTTGGCCGGCACGTCAAGAGGGGATTTTTCCATATCCAGCACGTCAATTCACTGCACAACAGGCTCAAGAAATGGCTTAACGGGACATTTTGGGGCGTCGCCACGAAGTACATGCAGGACTATCTCAACTGGTTCAAGGTGAAAGAGACCGTGCTGAAGTTCTGCAATGACCAGGCAGATGAACTGCTTGGACTTTCCATGAACCATTATAATGTCAAGTTTGCAACGGTATAATTAACTAAAGCCTTAAAAAAGCTGTATCTGATTGATACACAGAATGGAATTGAGGAGTATATGATTTTAGGTAACGATTTAGCGACATTCAGAATGCTCTGACCTGCTGCGGTTTACCTCATAGCTTCAAACAACTCTTTTATACTTGCAAAGTATACTTTTTTTATCCCATACCGCCAAATCATTACCGGTTTTTTAGGGATTTTGCCGTTACCTTGTTTTGGAAACGGCTTCCGGTTTGATGTCGTAAGCCCATTTCAGAAGCGGCACAAGCAAAGAAAAGCCCACGATGACCACAATGTCATAATACTACGTGAACAGGTATAAAAAACTTTGAAAAAGTTGTGGGAATGAGATCTTTTTAGTATCTTTATAGTTGACAATCAATAAGTTACATAAAAATACTCATTCCACATGACTGGTGCAAATATAATAGAAATTTTCTGTATTCTCGATGAGTTCTGCAAATATTTTGCCCCCAAACTGAAAAAACACACGCTGGACACATCAGGCAAACGTCGTCGCAATCTCCCGTGCCTCATGTCCGACAGCGAGGTGATGATAATCCTCGTACTTTTCCATACCATGCGCCACCGCGACCTCAAGTCGTTCTATCTCGGTTACGTCTGTAACCACATGTGCACGGAGTTTCCACACCGCTTGTCATACAACTGGTTCATCGAACGCCAGGTCAAGGTGGGACAGCATCTTTTGCTGTTCCTCCAGACATGCGTATTGGGGAAATGTACGGGAATATCCATTATCGGCTCCACTCCATTGAAGTCATGCAATATAAAGCGCGCTCACAGCCACAGGACGATGAAAGGATGGGCGGCCAAGGGCAAGTGTATGTACGGATATGAGAACGAGACCATCATCGACTGTAGTTGTACGCTGCTGGAGCCGCATAAGGGATATACGGATGGAGAAGTGGTATGGGATTACGGCAAGGGAAATTGTCGTGAGACTGATAAACAGCAAGGAAGTGGTAAGAAGCCGTGATGATGTATTGATTTTTGACAAACCTTTATAAATATACTGCTTATGTTATATGATTATAAAAAAGAGGACGTAAGACCAATGTGTCTGGTGTTAGAGGACGGATTGACCGTTGATGGCGAGTTTATAAACTTGAGAATTTCCATGGAAACGCTGCCGTAAGGCAAGACTTGGTATCATCTTCACCATGCGGATGATGACGATACAGAACCGGCAACTGTCAAGAATGGTTGTGTAGCGGTAAACTTTTTCGGCACTTTGATTTGCGAACAAGTAAACGGTATCCGTGATAACGAGGAATTTGTCATTAATTATTCCGTTCACATGAAGGTGTCCGTTCCGCTTTAAGGAATGCCGGATATTACCTTTCTGCCTTTTCCCATTTCATTCCCTCATCGGCGAGACAGAACCGGCGGCTATGCGGTTGCGCTTCCGTCTTTCTCTTTTGGAGGACAGGACACTCTGGTTTTTCCTCGCCAAAAGCATCCAACTTTTCCGGTCGAACCGTAGGCTTTCTTGCGCCTCCATACAGACCATCCGGCTGATGGCTTTCATGTCTGCATCATTCCCTTTATGACCGGTTTCCGGAAACGTTACCGCTGCATAGAATATGCGAACCGTCCTTGCACGGGCAAACCGTATGAAGTGTTTTCCTCTTTACTTTTTCCCGAATTGTCCTTTTGAGAAGCTACTCATTTTTCCGATGCAAAGTTAACGTCCCGCTTCGATGGCCTTTCATTGCCGTCGAAGCGAGCGTTGCACTTCCACCAATAAAACAGTCCGAAATATTCCTTTATTTTCCTGTTCGTAAAACTTAACACATAGCGTCTTGATATATCTGAAAATCATTGAAACCATCGAATTAGACTATATGAAGCCTTTATCTTATTTCGATAATTTCTATCATCATCTCTTTGACGATGCAAAAGGTAATGAAATTTTCATTCCTACAAAATATCACGCCATTTCTTCACATTGTTTTCTAATATTGCGTTAAATTGTAGTTTTGAACAAATAATCCCAATATATAAACGCTCCGCAACTGAGCCACGCATTCAGCCTAGCTCATACTGTTTGGAGATGTTTCATCCGTTGTTCCAATGCCGTTGTGCACAAGTCATATTAATACAAAACACGACAATCATTATTTTTTGGTGACAAGCCTCATTACAGAAACTATTAATAATTAAACTTCACCTTGCCATGAATGTCAGCTGCCGATGAGCCCACATAAATAGTGAACGCGCCGCGTTCAGCTACCCATTCATGCCTCTCCTCGTCAAAATATTTCAAATCATCGTCGTCAATGGTATAAGAGACCAATTTGGTTTCTCCAGGTTCAAGCTCAACTTTTTCGAAATGTTTAAGTTCCTTTACCGGGCGGATTACCGAAGCCTTGTCGTCACTAACATAGAATTGCACAACTTCCTGTCCTGCGACATTTCCGCTGTTACGTACCGGCACCGTTACCGTGCGCCCGCTAATCGTTGGTTTACCGTAGCTGAATGTAGTATAACTCAAACCGAAGCCAAAGGGAAAGCGCACTTTCGTTTTAAAATAGTCAAACCAGCGATAGCCTAAAAGGATGTCTTCGCCATATATTTCTGTTTCATTCTTCTTTGTTCCGTCTCCCGGTACAGTACAGAAATCTATACCTTTCCAACCCTCAACGGCAGCTTTCAGCAACCGGGCGGAATTCAGCGGCTTTCCCTCTTCATCGCCAAAAGGTTGCGGCAGCTTGTCGGGCGACACTCCGGGATAACCTACGGCACCCATTTTGTGGGCAGGATAGTCATTGAGTTTGTAAGCGAATGAAAACGGAAGTTTTCCGGATGGACACACGTCTCCGGAAATAATATCAGCCAAAGCATGTCCGGCCTCGCTTCCGAGATACCACGACTGCACCAGAGCCTGCGCCTTGTCGAGCCAAGGCATATCGTATGCGTTTCCGCTCACAATCACCAATACCGTGTTGCTGTTGGCGGCAAGCAGTTCGGTTATAAGCCGGTCTTGTCCGAAAGGAAGTTGGTAAGATTCGCGGTCACCGCCCTCGCAGTCTTGATTATGATTTTTATTCAGCCCACCGATATAGATGACATAATCGGCCGTTTTTGCTTTTTCAACGGCTTCATTGCGGAGCGAATCATAAAGGGATTGCGACAAAGCATCTACTTTACCATACATCGCGCGTCCTGAAACATAGCCTTTCACATACTCTATGGTACATTTGTATCCGAACCGCTCCTTAATGCCACGCAGTGGCGACACTTCATCGCGAGGCTTTAGTTCGCTTGAGCCTCCGCCCGCACATAAGCTGCGGGTTGCATTTTCGCCCACCACTAAAATTTTCATATTGTCTTTAAGATCAAGAGGAAGAATACCATTGTTTTTCAACAGTACTATGCCTTCCTGAGCTATCTTACGCGCAGCAGCGACGTGTTCGGGGGAATTCATTGAACCAAAGCCGTGATTGCCGGACATGGCCGTGCGCACTATAAGGCGGAGCATGCGCCTTGCCTTGTCATTGACAACAGAGTCAGGAACCTCGCCTCTGCGGCATTTCTCAAGATAGGCCCTTCCGAGATAGTAGTCATCATACGAATTTATAGGTGCTTCTGTAGAAAGACCGTCAGTGAAGCTGCCCATTTCAAGGTCAAGGCCGTTAAAAATGGCCTCATCCGTGTTATGTGCGGCCCCCCAGTCAGTAATCACGGCTCCGTCAAATCCCCACTCTTTCTTCAGAATATCGTTAATCAAACGGGCGTTATGAGTCGCATGTTGATTAAGATATTGATTGTAACTGCCCATTACGCTCCATGCGCCTCCTTCGACTACAGCCGCATGGAATGGGCGCAGATAAAGTTCGTACAAGGCGCGGTCGGAAACCCGCACGTCCACGTGGTCGCGGAATGTTTCCTGTTCGTTAAGCGCGTAGTGTTTCAGACAGCATGCCACGCCATTAGATTGAAGCCCTTGAATATAAGGTACGCACATCCGCGAAACAAGATACGGATCCTCTCCCATATATTCAAAGTTGCGACCATTAAGTGGCGTGCGGTACAGATTGACGCCGGGGCCCAGCAAAACATTCTTTTTGCGATAACGGGCCTCTTCACCTACCATTCGTCCATAAAGGTAAGCCAGCTCCGGTTGCCATGTGGCAGCAAGGCAGGTCAGGGCGGGAAAAGCCGTACACGAATCATTGGTCCATCCGGCATGGTCCCAGCTATTCCAGCATATTTCCATCCTGACACCATGAGGCCCGTCGCTGCAATAAAGTTCAGTGACGCCTAAACGCGCCACACCCGGACTTGAGAATTTTGATTGTGCATAACTCAGGCGAATTTTCTCTTCAAGGGTCATCTTGTTCAAAAGCGTTTCCACCATTGACTCAATATCATCGTTGTCGGCAGCACTTAAGGTCAGCGCACCAAACATAAAAAAAAGGAAAAGAATTTTTTTCATGATTTTCAATTTGTTGTCAACATAAGCCAGAAAAGCAAGCCGTTGCACTTTATAATTGGCAACGGCTTGTATTCACACATAGAATATGACAAATCTAAAATAACGTGATGTTACTCTTTAGTAATCTTTGTAATCGTGTAGCCGTCGCCAACAAAAATGGCTCCATCCTGTTCGTTCATGAGCTCTATAGAGTAGTCGGTAAGCGCAAACTCCAGAACCATAGATCCACTAATCGCAATATCACCACGCTCGGGATCACCTTTTCCTGTAAGGATATTGTTCCACCAGGCGGTAGTCATGGTGCCCTGTCCCTCACCGGTAACATACGCACGGACTATATCGCCGCTCTTTACCAAATCTTTAAACTGCGTCTGGAGAAGAGTGAACGGTGTATCCCATGTTACATTGAACGAGCCTTCCCAAAGCGTTTCTTCCGAGACAGGAAGTTCTTCGCAGACTTCAATCTTATCGCCGCCATAAACATTGCCATCGCTATCAGTAAGAGTTATGCGGTATGTGCCGAGAGCAAGGTCGCTTGGTACAGTGTATTCCACATAGTCATAGCCGTTATTGGGAACGAAAGTAGCAGCCGCTTCCTTGTCACCGATGGTTATTTTCACTACTTTGTCCATATTTGTGCCATGTAATTTCGCCGTCATGCCCGGAACAACCTTACGGTCGCTTGTGGCGTCACTGGGAGTCGGGTCGCCGTCAAGCGCCAAAACGACAAGTTTGCCCGTTCGGGACGTTTGTTTCCCCTTTGTCGTGGTAGCGACAATCTTCAAGATATATTCTCCAGCCAAAAGCGGTGATAGTTGTATTTTAGTGCCTTCACAGACTTTCTCGTCGTCGATGAGCCACTCTACAGTGGTGTAGAGGGCAGGGGTCACTACGGCTGAATCAACCAATTCCGCATCGCGTGAAATGGTCTTGTAAACGGCCGGTTCACCGTTTTCCCAATCGCCGAACCACGGAAGGAGTATTTGCGGAAAATCATCCTCGGTGGCCGTGATGAACCCTTCGTTGTCTTCAGAGCAGGAGCAAAACATTCCCATGGAGAGGACAACCATTGCCGTTACCAATTTATATAATGTCTTTTTCATTTTCATTCAATCTGTTAATCTGTTATTCTATTGATTCACTAAACTTTTCAATGTCCATGAAATTCTGTTCGTTGACATCCCACCATACACGGTGGTGCCAATCGTCTGTTCCACCCAAACGGTCCACCGCTTCCTCGTAATTTACGCTGTTGTACCTGGCCTCAAGCAGCGGATAGCGCAGGCGTACAGGCGTTTGCATGTTAGGGTCTTCGTGAGGGAAGTCGCCGCGGACAGGAAGCAAGGTGCGGTCGGCCAGCGCAGGATAGTCTGAACGGCGGAGGTTAGCCCAGCCTTCGTTGGGGTTTGTAAGATGGAGAATCCATGCCTGGGTGTTGATTGACTCGCGGGGATTGTCGCCCAACGGGTTTTCCGCAATGTATTCATTTATCTCTTCGTCGGAGATTTTTGAGACAATATCGTAGTAGTTGTTAAGCATCTGCATTGATGCACGAATGCCGGCTTCATAATGACTTTCTGCGTCGCCCGGGACATTCCAGCCTTTTGAAGCGGCTTCGGCAAGTAGGAATTCAACTTCGGCATAGGTTATGAGTACGCCGGGACAGTCGGCATTGCAGAAAGCGACAGCTATGGTAGGCCTAATCATACGGGCCGGATAGTTGTTCTTGTCATATCCTTTGTCAGGATAAAGCGTTGCAAGTGAATCCAAGGTGGGAATGTCGCTATTTGCAGGGGCACTCACCCACTCGCTCCACCAGGCGTCGCCTACATTGCACGGAACGATACCTTCACCGCCGCGCTCGCCCCAAGCCAGCACCTCGTCGGTAACGTCAAAGTTGCCTGACGTATCGGTCTGGCTGCGTGTGGTGTGGATATAGCACCGGGCGATGCGGTAAAGACGCGGGTCGTGCATCTTTTTCATATAATCAAATAAGGTGGAGCTGACAAACGAAGGCGACTGCGGGTCTTGCCCGTATATCATCTCGCTAAGTGCGTTGGCCCTGAAATCAAGGTCGGCGGCGCCGTCATAAAGCGTGAAGGGAGCGTCGATGTATTTTATGTAAGCATCTTCGTCGGCCGATGAGATAATACCGCCGTCGGCATTTAATGCAGACTCAAATTCGGTACGTGCTCTTTCCGGAGCGACATCGGAAATACGCATTGCATAACGCAGGCGAAGAGTGTTTGCATATCTCTTCCACGCTTCAGGGTCGCTGTTTAACGAAGTGACATCGCCCGAAATGATGTCGGTGCCCGTGCCGAGCTGCGCGGCACACGCTTTCAGCTCAGAGAAAATGAAGTCGTAGACTTCTTCCTGCGTGTCATACTTCGGTGTGGCATTGCCGTTGATGAACGACATTCCGGCCTCTGTGCAAGGAATGTCGCCATAGATGTCAGAGAGTACGGCCATCATGTAAGCACGGTGGATGCGCAGCGCGGCATTGGTGTTCGGCATATCTCCAGTGCGATGGATGGCATCTACAAGGTTCTTTATGCTTATCTGATAATAACGGTTCCACGGATAAGCCATCTCCGAGTCTTTCGGATAAACCGCTCCGGCATAGTTGGAAACATTCCATCCTCCGGCATAATACTGCGTAAAGCCGGTGATGTAACTGCGGTAAGTGTCCATCAGTGAAAAGTCTCCGTATGTCTGCAGCAGGGCAGTGGTGAGCTGCGCGTTCGGGTCGATGGTTTCCGCCTTCGAGTCGTCGGTGTTCACATCCTCCATGTAGGAGTCGGAGCAAGAAGAGAGCCCAGCGCCAAACGTCAGAAGCATCATTAGCGATGCTATGTTAAAAATATGTTTTTTCATAATCACAATGTCTATTAGAATTTCACATTTACATTAAAACCGTAGCTACGGCGTGACGGAAGCGAACCGTACTCAAGCCCCATGCCTGATGTGTTATAGTTAGAGTCAGGATCGATGTTCGGGATGTTCTTCCATACGATGAACGGGTTACGAGCCACAAACGAAACAGAGAGCGACTTTACAAACTTGCCCAACATCTTTTCAGGGAAAGTGTATCCGAACGTGATTTCGCGGCACTTGATGTAAGAATTGTCGTAGATGAACAATGCAGGAGCCTTTTCGGCAACGCTCTTCCAATAGTTCTGCGGGTTCACGGGGTATGTGTTCTTGCTGTATGTTCCATCGCCGTTGTCTATCACGCCGTCTACAATAAGTCCCTCACACTTGCCGGCTGCACGCCACTCTGCCTCTGTCATGCCGGCAGCCTTACGGGCCTCTTCCGAGCGGTACCACTCTTCACGTCCTGCGAGCGTGCCCTTGGCCTTGCCCGTGAGGTAGGCTGAACGCATCGAGAATGAATAGAGATCAGCTCCCATTTTCACATCGAATGCAGCAGTAAGATGGAAGTTCTTGTAAGTGAACGTAGAGTAAAAACCACCGGTCCAGTCCCAAGTGGAGTTGCCGAGGGTCTTAAGATTTTCGTCATAAAGGGGAAGACCCGTATTCTTGTCTATGAGGATGTCACCATTCTCATTGCGCTTGAAATCTGTACCGAGAATAGAGCCGTAGTTCTTTCCTACCTCAGCACCCACCGAGACACCGGCCCAGCTCGCATCAGCCAACTGAAGATAATCCATGCCTTCTACAAGTCCGAGGACCTTGTTCGAGTTCTTTGAGAAGTTGATACCTGCGTCCCAAGCAAAATCCTTGATTTGGAGCACACGGCCGTTGACTGCCAACTCGATACCCTTGTTCTGTATCTTTCCGGCATTGACAAGACGGCTGGCATACCCGGAAGCCGAAGACGAAGCAAGTGCTATAATCTGATCCTTTGAAATCTGGTTATAGTATGTAAAGTCAATTCCCAAGCGCCCGTTGAAGAACTTGAGCTCAAGACCGAGTTCGTAAGAGCTGGTCATTGTCGGCTTAAGGTTGCTGTTCGGCTGTGTGTTGTTATTTATCATGCCTATGGTGTAACCCGGGTATTTGTATTTACCTGTCGAATAGATCAGGCCGAGCTGGTACGGGTCAGTGTCAGAACCTACTTTCGCCCATGAGGCGCGGACCTTACCAAAACTTAAGATATTCCGTTTCTTCAGGAAGTTTGAGAATATGACGCTACCTGATACAGAAGGATAAATATACGTGTTGTTTGCTGCCGGAAGCGTTGATGAACGGTCGCCACGGACAGTCCCCTCAAGGTAGTATGTCGAGAGATAGCCAAGGCTTGCACTTGCATACAGAGAATTTATCTGCTTCTTGTAAGTGCTCGGTTGCACATTCTGCTCTGCATAATTTATAATTGAAACCACACCGTCCATTTGCTGGTCAGTGCCGGTAATGACGGTTGTCTTGTTGTCTACCTTAAATATGTTTCCACCCACAGTGGCATTGAAGTCGAAGTTACCCCAGTTGTTGTTATAGAGGGCGAGGAGCTCAGCATTCAGTGTACGGTTATTGAAAATCGAATTGGTGAGCTTACCGGGAAGGACGCCTGGAGTAGAGCGGGCGATGAACTCATCGAAGTTCATGTTGTTGATGTCCGTACCAAGCGTTCCCTGGATTTTCAAGTGCTTGTTCACATTATAAATGGCTTTCACTGTAAAACGGAACACATCCTTCGCTGACGTGTTGTTGTTCTTGTAGAGGTCCCAGTACGGGTTTATGTTATACTGGTCGTTACCATTCCAGTTGGCATAAGTGCCGTCTGCATTCTGGTAGTTCTTAAGCCATTCAACGTTATATGTGCCAGCCAGGGTCATGAGGTTCTTGCCCACGTTGCTTTGTGAGTTGGAGAGTGCGGGACGGTTCTTCACGTTCTCACGCACATAGTTGGCCGTAAAGTCGAAATCTACAGGGCCTACGGAGGTTGTAACGCGCAGGTTGAAATTGTCACGGCTCATGTGTGAGTTGGGAAGGATGTCCTTGTTACGCATATCGGTAAAAGAGAAGCGGATACCCGTCTTGCCTGTGTTGACACTCAATATTGCCGAATTCTGGGCCGTAAGACCTGTACGGAAGAATGAGGATGTGTTGTTCGGATACATGAGGAACGGACGCACAGAGCCGTCAAAATACGTCTTGTCTATCATGTCGGCCTTCACGCCCCAGCTCGAGTTTGTGCCTGACGAGGCATCAAGCTGGTACTGTCCGTTATCTCCCATACCGTATATCTCCTGCACGTCGTTCCACTTTGCGAGCTGAGTGTCGATAGTCAGCGAGCCGTTATACTCAACAGAGATCTTCTCCTTGTCCGCCTTTTTAGTTGTGATGAGGATTACACCATGCGACGCACGTGAACCGTAAAGGGCTGAAGCGGCCGGGCCTTTAAGCACGGTCATCGTCTCTATATCGTCAGGGTTGATGGCAGATATACCGTCACCAAGGTCGTAACCTCCCTGCTCGCCGGCACTTCCAAAGTTGGTATTGTCCAAGGGTACGCCGTCAATTACGTAAAGAGGCTGGTTGTTGCCCGTCAGTTCGGTCGTACCGCGGAGCATGACTCTCGTTGAACCGGCAGCGCCACCGGCCGTATTGGTGACAACAAGACCGGCAACCTTGCCGGCGAGCGAGTTCATGACATTGGTCTCCTTTGCTTTGGTCAGTTCGGCACCTTTTATTTCTGACAGTCCATAGCCGAGAGCCTTGCGGTCACGCTTTATGCCAAGTGCGGTAACAACCACTTCGTCCAGCGTCTCCGAGTTTTGCTCAAGTTTGATTTTCAGACTGTTCTGAGCTTTCACACGTACGGATTTGTATCCTACGTAGGAAATCTCAAGCTCGTCACCGGCGTTGCACTGTAAGGTGAAGTTACCGTCAAGGTCAGAAATGACTCCCTTGGAGGTTCCAACCACCTTCACTGACACGCCGATTAAAGGTCCTGCCTCATCAGAGACATTTCCTTTTACTGTAATTCCTGTCGGGGCTGCCACTATGCCTGCGTCTGCACTTCTTGGCGCTGCTGGCATGAGCGCAGGCGCAATAAGGCTCGCCCCAAGCATACATAACACTAAGTTAGATCGTTTAATTACCATAATAATATTTAATTTTAGGATGTATTCTTTTTATCCGTTGACGGAATAATTTGTGCCTCTTAATTGCAAGAGCTTACGATATGTCGCATTTCCGCAGTTTTTACTTACGGTTTTTGTATGCTTCCGACACTTCTGCAAGAAGTATCTTTTCATAGCGTGAATGACAGCCTTTTGAAAGGCGAAAAGCCATGTTTTGCAAGCTGAAAGAACACTGTTTAAAACCGTAACATTCACCGTAACGCTCAAAATAACTCCGCTAACGCGTGTCTTTTATTGTTCACATGGGTTTTGCACTCTCTGCAATCCCTTCTTTAATGCCTTTGATTATCCAGTCTGCTTTTATCTCCATGTTTTTATTACGGTCAAAGATGCCGAACATGTCAGCGCCGTTGCCGAACCGGTTGTTGTCCCAGATGAAAGTTGAAAATCCGCGTTTGCGCGCCTCTGACACCAATGTCTTGCAGTAATAAGTCATATTCTCGTGCATACGGTCGGCTTCGGAACCTTTGTAATGGTCGGTGAGGCCCCATTCTCCAATCACAATGCCCAATCCTTTCGCGCCCCATTCGCTCGCAAGTTTGTCGAAGTAATCAGTCATGGTCGTCTCATCGCTCTGTGCCGCTTTTCCATACTGCTTGTACGGCTTGCCCCAGTAGTAACATTCGCCGCTGCCGGCATATTCCCACGGATTGTAATAATGCAGCTCCACGCTCATGTAATCATTACCGTTGCCTTCAATGTCTTTAGGGATTACGAAGTCGCCGTTGTACAGGCCGAAATCGGCATTGCACACATACGTCTGCACAATCAGGTGGCGTTTCGTGTTGTTTCCGCCTGTGGCCCGCACAATGTCGATGAATGTCTGGTTGTAGGCATTCTGCACATCAAGGTTCTCAGCGGTAGGCTTTCCCCAGTTGTCAGGCACATGAACCTCGTTGGTGCCTGCAAAAGCCACGCGGTAATCATATTTGCCAAGCTCATTGGCAATGTTCATCCACAGCAAAGCCAGCTTCCGGCAGTTTTCTTCCTTGTCCGCATAAAAGGGACGGCTTTCAAGCCATTTCTCGTGGTGTACGTTGACGATGACTTTCATGTCATATTCCAGACACCAGTCTATCACCTCCTTTATTCTGTCCATCCACGTCTTGCTGATGCTCATGGCCGCAGGGTTGGTAATGTGGCATTGCCATCTCACAGGTATGCGTATGGCATTGAATCCGGCATCATGCACGGCCTTGATGGTTTTCTTCGTGACCACCGGGTTTCCCCATGCCGTTTCCGCATTGTCGGCGCCGTCAGGTTCGCCGATGGCCATAGACTCGCCGTCCTGCCCCGGGGCAGAACATTCAAACTGGTTGCCAAGGTTCCATCCGGCAGTAACTTCGCTATTCCATTGCCGGGCTGTCATTTGGGCGTGACACAGTATTGCAGTAAACATCAGTGTCATCAGCCAACTAATCCTTAAATTCGTTTTCATGATGATGATTTTAATTTTATTTTCAAATATGTTGCAAAACAAGTAAAAATTTCACAAGAAAAGGTACATTACCTATTTATAAAGGTTTGATGAATGTCTTTCGTCTGGAAACAAACCCTATTCCGCGAGGAATAAAACCTCCGCTCCTATATTTGCAGATGTTATTTGCCATAATGATAATTTATTTTAAACAGTTTGTCATTGCTTTCCCAGAGTTGAGCTCTTGAACTCCTCAATACGCTTGGTGGTAAGCGGATACAGCACCATCAGGCCCACTATCAGCAGCGCGATGAATGCCGGAATGTAGCTCATCGTCAGTTTCATGCCGAAGATGGCGTCAGGTGTCTGTGTGGCGGCATTAGGCTGAAGACCGAAAAAGCTGAACAAAAGCAGCACGGCCGAACCGGCGATGGCACCCCCGAACTTCTGGGCCATTGAGCCGGAAGAGAAAATAAGGGCGGTAGAAGCCGTGCCGTGTTTGTAGTAAGAATAGTCGGCCACATCGGCGTACATGCTCCATACCAGCGGACTGACCACTCCGGTGAAGATGCTGATAAGCACCTGAAGCAACAATATGCAAATAAATCCTTCGTTGCTTAGCGGCATATAGAAGAACAGAATGCTGAGTGCGCCCATTGCCACGGCAGAGACTATGAACGTGGTTTTCTTGCCCAGCCGCTTGCTCAAAGGCATGGCGCACACCACCCCTATCATGTTGCATACTTCGCCGATGGCAAGAAATACGCCTGCAAAGAAAATGAATGAGAAGAAACCAAAGTCCACGATATTGTCATCCCCAATGTAATATTTGAAGTAATAGGCCACCGTAGCGCCACGCACCGTGTTGAACAGGTTAGTGCAGAGGGCTGTGCAGGTAATCATCCACCAAGGGAAATTCCTCACCAAAGAGCGAAAATCGTTCATCAGCTTGTCTCCCTTGACACCCTTTACGTGCTCTCGGGTCAACAGGAAACTGCCGGTGAATAGCAGGAAGCACACCGAGGCGATGACAATCATTGCGCCCTGCCAGGCGCCAGCCAGGCCTCCGACAGAGAGAAAAGACAGATTATTGTCGGAAAATAACTTGCACAATGGTTCCCAAGCATACAGGGCAATGAACGAGCCGCCATAGGCGAAGAACATGCGGTAGCTTGAAAACACGGTCTTCTCGTAGCTGTCGGATGTCAACACGCCAAGCATCGAGGCGTAAGGCACATTAATGCAGGTGTAGACCGTCATCATCAGAATGTATGTGATGTAAGCATAGATGAGGCGTCCATGCTCGTCAAAATCGGGTGTGGTGAACAACAATACACCACTGATGGCGAAGGGCAGCGAGAACCACAATAGGTAAGGACGGTACTTACCCCATCGGGTGTTGGTACGGTCACAAATGATACCCATCATAGGGTCGGACACAGCATCCCATACACGCGTCACAAACATCAGAGTGGCGGTATGGGTGAGTGACAGGTTGAATATATCACTGTAAAAAATGGGAAGATAATAAGAAAATATCTTCCAGAACATGGAAGACGCCATGTCTCCCATGCCATATCCTATCTTTTCAATCAGTCTGGCCATTATAAGCAGATTTCTATGAACTTCGTTTTTTACTTTACATCTCCACCACTACAACATGCTTGCCCGGAAGAGCCTTCACTACGTTGCCTTCAACGGGCTTTCCGTCAACAGTGAGCCGGCTTACGCCTTTCTGCTTGCCGTTAGGGTTCTTCACGGTGATGGTAAACTCGCTGTTACGCAGTTTGCGCCTTACGGTGTACTCCTTCATCGTCTCAGGCAGGCAGGGGTCTATCTCCAGTCCGTCATAGGTAGGGCGTATGCCAAGTATATACTGGGTAATGGCGAGCCAGTTCCATGCGGCTGTACCCGTGAGCCACGAGTTTTTACCCTCTCCCGGACGTGCGGCATCCTTGCCTGCCACCATCTGGCAATAGACGTACGGTTCTACCTTGTGAAGCGTCTGGTCCTTTATCCACGCCGGGCATATCTTAGTGTAGTGTTCCCAAGCGTCATCGCCGCGCCCGGCCACAGTCTCGCCGATTATAACCCACGGGTTGTTGTGGCAGAAGATGCCGGCATTCTCCTTGTAACCTGCCGGGTATGACGAGATTTCGCCCATCTCTACGTGATAAGTTGTGAAGGCCGGGTTGTTGAGCACCATGCCGTGTTCGCTGTCAAGGTAACGCTTGCAGGAGTCAAGGGCCTTGCTTACCATGCCTTCTTCCATTCCTATGCCGGCCATAGTGCAGAAACCTTGCGACTCGATGAAAATCTTGCCTTCCTCGTTTTCATGGGAACCAATCTTGTTGCCGTAGAAGTCATAGGCACGGAGATACCACTCTCCATCCCATCCGTACTTCTTTACGGCCTCAACCATATCATCGACGCAGCCTGTCGCGCGTTTAGCCTCAACCTCCAGACCACGGGCACTGCACAACTCGGCATACTGACGACCGCAGAAGACAAACAGCCCCGCTATCATAAGCGACTCCGCCTTTGATCCCTCGGAAACGTTCTCTGTGGTTTGGAACGACTCGTTCGGATTCCAGGAAAAGCAGTTGAGGTTGAGACAGTCGTTCCAGTCTGCACGACCGATAAGAGGCAACTTATGAGGCCCGAGATTCTCCACCACATGGTTGAACGAAATGCGAAGATGCTCCATGAGCGGCACTTCTGAACCCGGTTTGTTGTCCCAAGGCACTTTCTCGTCCAAGATGCTGAAATCTCCCGTTTCCTTGACGTATGCCACCGTGCCAAAGATAAGCCACATGGGGTCATCATTGAATCCGCCGCCGATGTCGTTGTTGCCACGCTTGGTGAGGGGCTGGTATTGGTGATAGCAGCCGCCGTCTGGGAATTGCGTCGAGGCGATGTCTATTATGCGCTGGCGGGCGCGCTCCGGCACTTGGTGAACAAAGCCCACAAGGTCTTGGTTGGAGTCGCGGAATCCCATCCCACGGCCAATGCCGCTCTCGAAGAAACTGGCTGAGCGTGAGAAGTTGAACGTAATCATGCACTGGTACTGGTTCCAGATGTTCACCATGCGGTCAAGACGGTCGTCGCCCGTAGAAACCTGGAATTTGTCGAGCAGTCCGTTCCACATGGCGTGCAGTTCGTCAAAAGCCTTGTCCACAGCCTCAACTGTGCTGAATCTTTCGATTGTTGCGTGAGCCTTTTCCTTATTCACGATGGTGCGATCGAGGGCGCCAAGCGAAGTGATGAGCGTAGGGTCGGCGTGTGGGTCGGCGTATTTCTCTTCTTGTGCATTTTCGACATAGCCAAGCAGGAAGATAAGGTCTCTCTGTTCGCCCGGCATAAGGCTTACCTCTATATAATGTGAAGCTATCGGACTCCAACCGTGTGCCACGGAACCGGACGGCTTGCCAGCCATGACGCACTGGGGATTGGCCAGTTCATTGTAAAGGCCGACAAACGACTCACGGTCGGTATCGAAACCGTCGGCCCGTGCATTTGCCAAGGCGTAATAAGCATAGTGGTTACGGCGCTCCTTGTACTCCGTTTTATGGTAAATGACCGTAGAGGATTCTCCCTGCTCTATCTCCACCTCACCAGTGCTCAGGTTGCGCTGGAAGTTCTCCATGTCGGTGGCTGCGTTCCACAGACACCACTCGGCAAACGAAAAGAGTTTCACGGTCTTCTTCGTGTCAGTGGTGTTGCGGATGGTCACCTTCTGCACTTCGGCCCATGTGTTCAATGGCACGAAGGAAAGCTCCGAGACCTCTATGCCGTTCTTGCTTCCCGTTATGCGGGTGTAGTTCAGCCCATGGCGGCACTCATAACTGTCGAGTGGGGTCTTGCACGGCTTCCAGCCGGGACTCCACACAACGTCTCCGTCCTTAATATAAAAGTATCGGCCGCCGTTGTCCATCGGTACGTCATTGTAGCGGTAGCGCGTGATGCGGCGGAATTTGGCATCCTTATAGAAAGAGTAACCTCCCGCCGTATTGGATATGAGGCTGAAGAAATCCTCATTGCCCAGGTAGTTAATCCAGGGGAATGGAGTTGCCGGGTCGGTGATTACATATTCACGGTTTTTGTCGTCGAAATGTCCGTATGTCTTTTTCATTGTTCTGTTTTGTAAGAAAGTTGGTTAAGTTATTTCTTTTTTCCCGTCAGGAGTTCCACAAGCGGGCGGTCCTTGAACGATTGGGTTTTCTGGTCCCAGAAGCCGAAGTCGTTGTCGTAACACCATGATGCCCATGCAATGTTGTACTTGTCGAACACCCACAGCATATCTTTTGTCCACTTATAAGCCAGCTCACGGTCAACCGGTTCATAGACGCCCCATTCTCCGCAATAGAGCTGCACGCCGTATTTTTTTGCCACGGCTATGGCGTCACGGAAGTCCTGGGCTATGCGCTCGCGGTTCCATACGCCGGTGTATTTTTTCAGTACGGGCTTCAGGCTGTCAGGAGCGGCGTCATAATCGGCCTGCGAGATGAGGCGTCCCGGATAAGTGAGCTTGCCTCGGTAGCCGCCTACCGGCGTCCAGGGCGCGCCATAGTGTGTAAGTGCCTGCGGCTCATAATAATGGAACGAGAGAACGATGTTCTTGTCTCCCTCGGGTATGCGCAGGTACTTGAATGTCCACGTGGCCTGCCACATGTTTGAGCCGATGACCAGCGTGCGCTGCGGCTCACGCTCTCTGAGAGCTTTATGTGCCTTGAAAATCAGCTTGTTCCACTGCTCATGCTCATCGGCCACCGGCTCGTTCATCAGCTCGTAGGCCACGGAGTCAACGCTGTAAGCCTTGAGCGCGTCGGACAACTGGTACCACATATTTATAAGATCCTGCTGGGCCTTGTCTGACGTGAAGAGTACGTTGGTTCTGCCCTCGTTGACAGCATTGAAATCATGAGATCGGATGATGTGCATGTCCACTATGGTACGCAAGTGGTGCTTCCCGGCCCAATTCAGGGCTTGCGTGAGCAGTTGCCACGCTTCGGGCAGCTTGTTGCCCTGCTCGTCCCAGAACTGCTCCTCGTCGATTGGAATGCGCACAAAGTCGAATCCGAGTTCCTCAAGGCGTGCAAAATCCTCTTCCTTGATGTGCTGGCGGCGTGCCTCTCCGCGCTCGGGAGTTTGCGAGAGCCAGTGGCTGATGTTTGTACCGCGTTTAATGGTAAAGTTGTTTACAGTCTGCGCAGTCGAGGCAATAGAAGAAAATGCCATAGCCAGGACTGCGGCTGCGAGAATTATTGTCTTTCGCATAATTATAATTGTTTGGTTCATAAAATTCCATTATTCTGTTCCAGCCCTGTCCTGCCGCGGAAGGGTTGCTGATGCGGCTTTGCCGTCTGGCGGACTGCCGTGCCGGGCGTGGCACGACGTTACGGCAAACACCAGCGGCGACAGCCGGTAAAGCCTCAAAATTTGTTTTCTTATTTAATCAGCTGTTTTAGATATGTTGCAAAGTAAGTAAAATGTTACATAAAAGCGGGTTCGCTATCTCTTGATAAAAGTTTAATAGGTGTTTTTTCGTCAGAAAACAAACCTTATTTCACGAGAAATCAAACCTTTTCCCGCAAGAGACAGGGCAATGCGGTTGTTGAATTTAAGAGATGTCAGCGTTCCGCCCATGCTTGCATACATACTGATGAAAGGCGTTTCAAATATCCTTTGATTGTCCGTATGTTAACGTGCGAGTTGTAAAAGATGCCGTATTACGCCATGAAAGGGCACCTGTTAGAGCGCAATACGTATCGTTTTGTGCCCTGAAAAGGCACAAAACGGAAAGCCAGAGAGATTAGTCGCTGTAAGCGTATGGCTATATGGGCGGGTGGGCAAGTATCCGCCTTTTAATCAAAAAATGTTTTACTTATATTTTGACGGAGAGACACCGAAATATTTTTTGAACGCAGTGCTGAAATACTTGGCGCTGTCGAAACCAACTTCATCGGCTACTTTACTGACGTAGTGTCCAGAGCGCAGCAAGACTGCGGCACGCTCAAGACGCACTATACGGATAAATTCCTGAGGTGATTTGCCAGTGTATGACTTCAGCTTCACATAAAACATCGTGCGGCTCATCGCCATTTCCTTGCACAAGCGGTCAATAGTGAAGCCTGAATCAGAGATGTTGTCGAGAATAAGTTTTGTCACAATGTCAACGAAAGCCGTATTTTCTTTCTCGGCAGTTGCGGCGGCGTCGTCTTTGTTTCCGTCAAGTTGCAGCTCCTTATTTGCAGAAATAAGCTGCACGGCCTTATCTTGTTTTTGCTCAGGCAGTGAAGCCTGCAAATCTTTTTCATTGCCGCTGCCCACAGAGTTTACCACAAGGCGCATATACCGGGTGTGCAGGCCGTATGTCCATAAAGCCCCGTAGAACAGCAATGCGATTAAAGCGATGTAGACACACCACATCCACCACGAATTCCACCAAGGCCTGCCGATAATGATTGTAAGCTTCTGTTCATCAAGTACAATGCGGTTGGCTTTGCTTACCGCGCGGACAGTAAGAGGGTGTGTGCCAGGCTCAAGATTGACGAACCTGATGTATTGCTGTGTTGAGAGCTGGCTCCAACTGCCATCCCCGACCTTGTATTGATAAGCAATATCAAATTGGTAGCGCAAGTTTATGCTTTCAATATACAACTCAAATGTACGCTGTTGGTATGACAGTTTCAGTTTCCTTTCACCCAACATTTTGGCCACTTGCCCGTTGAACTCTACAGAATCATCATTGCAACTAATTCCCTTGAAACGCAATTTGGCCGTGTAATTGTGTTCCTGCACGTAGTGCGGGTCTATGACGACAGCACCTTCTACGCTCCCGAAAAGGAGTTTTCCGTCTTGTAAATTGAAGGCTGCGTCCTGTGAATACTCGCGTTGGGCTCCATAATGATAGTTTACTGAAATGATTTTGTCAAGACTGCCAGGGTATGCGAACGACAATCCCCTGTCAGTAGCGAACCACAGGCGTCCGAGTTCGTCTTGCGTGACGCTTGTGACGACGTTTGAAGGCAGGCCGTTTTTCATGGTAAACTGCCGGCATTTCCCCGTGCGGAGGTCATACACATACAGTCCTCCGCCATTAGTGGCGATATTTATGTAGCGTTCATCATAAATAAAGAGGTCAAGCACATAACGGTTAACTTGGTCGGTTGATGATGGGGAATAAGGCAGTTCCTTTACCGTTTTCTGACCCGGAGTCACAATAAAGAGCCCGTTTATTGTACCCGCCGCTATACGGCCGTCGGGCAAGAGGGCAAGAGACTCCACGTTTTCCACAGGATAATATAGAAATTTTCCTTGTACTACTTCAACAAGTCGTGTATCTTGGCAACCAATCCAAAGATGGCCATTCCTGTCAAACAACAAATCCTGGATATGGCTGTCTTCCAGAACGTCAGTACCATACAACTCCCTTACCTCTCCGTTGGTGCTGATTTCACACACGCCGTTGCCATAAGTTGCAGCCAAAAAACCTCCGCCGTCCTGCTTGGGACACAACGAAAGCACTACGATGTTCCGCGCAATATGACGCCACTCACCTGTGATGGTGTTTAATACACTGATACCGCCGTCAGTACCCATCGCCAAAGTCGATGGTGACAGCTGTGCCACACAGTTGACATGGTCGTTAACCAATGTCGGCTTATTCTGCTGATGCATATAAACGGTAACGGCGTTACCGACGGGCCGCGCAATGTCTATGCCTCCCGAATAAGAACCTATGAATATGTCTTTCCAGGCATCAACAAGCACTGCGTAAATGCCATTGCCGTGAAGCACGCCATGCTCTCCCTCATTGGCATTGAACAGCAGTGAGGCTTTATTTTTAGCTGAGGGTAAGCGTGAAGCCTGATACACGCCGAAGCCGTCAACCCCCACCAGCATCGTATTACTGTCATAGCCGACAATGCTGCGAACGGGATGATGAGGTATTCCGTCCATTGATGTACACACACCTTTTCCGTCTGCAATTATAAGCCCCTGCTCGTATGTGCCAAGCCAAAGTTGTTTGGTGTCCGCGTCATAGTGCCCACTTACGACGTCATACGGCAAATAAGAAATAAGAGCCTTGTGATTACGGCTCAATGACTTTACACCCTGACGTGTGCCAAAGAGCAAAATGCCTTTCGGCCCGCGGATGATGCAACTTGCATATATCTTTGAACCTACCGTGACAATCTTTCCATTGCGGAGCATATAAACGCCATCGCTCATTGCCAGCCAGTAAATGTCGCCGTCCTTATACACATCGTTGAGCTGGTTGTCATACTTGAAAAAGACAGCAACGTCAGCTACAACATCAAAATGGTTTTGCTCCGGATTATATTCATATATGCGTCCACCGGCATCAAACACTTGCAACACACTGTTGTCGGCCGATTGGACAAAACAGTAATACTCACCGGTATTACCCTCCAAATTAAAGTTCTCTATGCTGACCCCGTTGTATCGGGCCACAAAACTCTGTGTCGTCAACCACACGGCTCCATCCTCCGTCTGTTTAAGCGAATAGATGCGTTGGCTGTTTAATCCATCCGCCAAACCCAGATGAGAGAACGTGAAGTCGCTTACACGTAAAGCTGTCGCAATTACCGCTATCTGCGACATTATTATTATAAGGAGCGTTTTCGCGACCCAAAGTTCGCGCAAGCCTCTTAGATGCGGTTCATCATGAAAGACACAGTAATTCTCTTTTTTCATTTTTCATCCGAGATTAAATAACGTGAGTTCGATGAATTATAACTATTTGTAAATTTGGTGATTAGCGA